>Ga0194123_10003428_pt1 | contig 19076 bp, 19 predicted proteins | sample TA2MahsurfametaG_5_FD_155479 | JGI IMG/M metagenome (GOLD analysis project Ga0194123, IMG submission 155479) | Freshwater microbial communities from Lake Tanganyika, Tanzania - TA2015023 Mahale A surface | ecosystem: Environmental > Aquatic > Freshwater > Lake | place: Tanzania: Lake Tanganyika... | reverse complement strand
TCGTTACCTTATGACGCATTGCTTCGTGGGTGGCACGGTGGTGCAAAGGGTAGGCGGCGTCGAGGAATGCGCCCCGGGCGCGACGGTGGTGCTCAGCCAGACAGGGCGCGAGATCGGCCGCGCCACCACCGACACCTTCGGCGAGTTCAAGATCGACCGGCTGCCCCCGGGCAGCGGCCGCTACGACCTCGAGGTGAGCGGAACGGCCGGGCGGGCGAGCACAAGTTTCGAGCTCGGCAGTGCGAGCCCCTACCTCGGGGTATTGACCCTCGCCTAAGCCTCTGAAATTTCAAGGGCTGCCCTTGAAATCGTCCGCGGGGACCAAAGCTCTGGCGTAAGGCCGCGGGCTTGGCTAAATTGTCGCAGCCGGCGAAACTTCGCCACTCGGACTGAGTCCAACTTATGATTACTTCTTTCAGGAGCCTGCCTACCCCATGAAACGCATTGCGCTGTTCCTCATCACCAACCTTGCAGTCGTCCTTGTGCTGTCGGTCGTCATGCGCATTCTCGGCATCGACCAGTACATCGCGGCACAAAACGGCAGCTACTACGGCCTGCTGGTGTTCGCAGCGGTGTTCGGCTTCGGTGGTGCGCTGATCTCGCTCGCCATGTCGAAGTGGAGCGCCAAGCGCATGATGGGCGTGCGCGTCATCGAGCAGCCGCGCGACAACATCGAACGCTGGCTGGTCGACACCGTCCGCAAACAGGCTGGCGAAGCCGGCATCGGCATGCCCGAGGTCGGCATCTTCGACAGCCCCGAGCCGAATGCTTTCGCCACTGGCGCCAACAAGAACAAGGCCCTGGTTGCGGTCAGCACGGGTCTGCTGCAGCGCATGCGCAAAGAAGAGGTCGAGGCCGTCCTCGGTCACGAAGTGGGCCACGTGGCCAACGGCGACATGGTCACGCTCACGCTCATTCAGGGCGTGGTCAACACCTTCGTCATCTTCCTCGCCCGCGTCATCGGCAACTTCATCGACAAGGCCGTGTTCAAGAACGAAAACGGCGGCGGCATCGGTTATTTCGTGATCGTGATGGTCTGCGAGTTGCTGCTCGGCATCTTGGCCAGCGTCATCGTGATGTGGTTCTCGCGCAAGCGTGAGTTCCGTGCCGATGCGGCGGGTGCCCTGCTCACCACCCCGCAGGCCATGATCGGTGCCCTCGAGGCCCTGAAGCGTGCGCAGCAGCCGGAAGGCCTGCCGCAGCAGATGGCCGCCTTCGGCATCAACTCGGGCACGCCGACCGGCATCAAGCGCTTCTTCATGAGCCACCCGCCGCTCGATGAGCGCATCGACGCCCTCAAGCGTCAGCACGGGCTGATCTGATCCCCGAGCGGGCTGGCGTCGCCCCAACACACCGCGCCGCGGACCCCGAGGTCCGCGGCGCGTTTACTTTGGGGTCAAGGTTTGGCATCGTAAACTGTCAAGAGTTTTGGACACATGACTGAGCAAGCCCTTCCCTTCTGGCGCCGCTGGCTGCACGCCTTCATCAACTGGTTCGACACCGGTCCGCTGACTGCCCCGGCCGACGGCGCCCCGTTAGCGGAGATTCCGGATCGGGTGGAGTGGGCGCGCATCCTGCCCTTCATAGCCGTTCATGCCACCTGCTTGGGCGTCATCTGGGTGGGCTGGAGTCCGATCGCCGTCACCGTTGCCGTCATCGCCTATCTCGTGCGCATGTTTGCGATCACGGGTTTTTACCATCGCTATTTCTCGCATCGCTCGTTCAAAACTTCGCGGGCGGGACAGTTCATCTTTGGTCTGCTCGGTGCTTCGGCCGTGCAGCGCGGACCGCTGTGGTGGGCGGCTCATCATCGACATCACCATGCGCACTCCGACAAACCCGAAGACGCCCACTCGCCGGTGCAACATGGCTTCCTGCGTTCGCACATGGGCTGGTTCCTGACTGCGCGCGGCTTCCGTCCCGACCTGCGTCGCGTGCGCGACCTGCTGCAGTTTCCCGAACTGCGTTGGCTCGATCGTTTCGACATCCTGATCCCGGTGGCGCTCGCCGTCGGCATGTTCGGGCTGGGTGCGCTGCTCGAGCGCGTGGCGCCCGACCTCGGCACCAGCGGCGGACAGATGCTGGTCTGGGGCTTTTTCATCTCCACCGTGGCCTGTTACCACGGCACCTACACCATCAATTCGCTCTCGCATGTCTTCGGTCGTCAGCGCTATCGCACCGGCGATGCGAGTCGCAATAACTGGCTGCTGGCCCTGATCACGCTTGGCGAAGGCTGGCACAACAACCACCACCACTTCCCGAGTTCCACCCGCCAAGGTTTCTATTGGTGGGAAGTCGACATCACCTACTACCTGCTCAAAGTCATGTCGTGGCTCGGCATCATCTGGGATCTCAAACCGGTGCCGGTCGCGATCCGCGACCACTCGCCGCGGCGCATCGCCTGAACGATCGCCGGCGAGCGCAACGGTCTCCATTCCTGACGTGAGTCGCATCGCCATCATCGGAACCGGAATTGCCGGCCTCACGGCGGCTTGGCACTTGCGTGATCGTCACGAACTGGTGCTGTTCGAAGCCAATGATTATGTCGGCGGCCACACGGCTACCAAAGATGTCGAATATGCGGGTCGACGGTACGCGATCGATACCGGGTTCATCGTCTTCAATGATTGGACCTATCCGAACTTCATCGCGCTGCTCGAAGCGCTGGGCGTACCCTGGCAGTTCTCGAACATGAGCTTCTCGCTGCGCTGCGAGCGCAGCGGTCTCGAGTACAACGGCACCTCGGTCAATTCCTTGTTCGCCCAGCGTCGCAATCTGCTCAACCCGCGCTTCCTGCGCATGATTGCGGACATCCTGCGCTTCAATGGTCGGGCAAAAGAACTGCTCGCACCGCCAACGACCGCTGGTCATCCCGACCCGCAGGGTGCGCTCACGCTCGGTGAGTATCTCGCAAGAGGCGGCTATTCACGCGCCTTCATCGAGCAATACATCATCCCCATGGGGCGGGCGATCTGGTCGGCCACCGGTCGCGGCATGCTCGAGTTTCCGGCGCGCTTCTTTGTCGATTTCTTTGATCGGCACGGCTTTTTGAATGTGGATGATCGTCCGACCTGGCGCACGGTCAGGGGCGGCTCGCGCGAATATGCCCGCCGACTGACCGCCAATTTTGGCGACTGCATCCGCCTCTCGACGCCGGTGCAGCGGGTACGTCGCAGCGAAGAGGGCGTGTGGATCGGCAGCCGCGCGGGCGATGAGCGCTTCGATCAGGTGTTCTTTGCCTGCCACAGCGATCAGGCGCTCGCGATGCTCGAAGATCCGAGCGAGATCGAGCAGCAAATTCTCGGTGCGTTTCCCTATCAGGAAAATGGCGCCGTGTTGCACACCGATCAGACGATGCTGCCGCGCGCCCCGTTGGCTCGCGCCGCGTGGAACTACCACCTGCTCAACCCCGACAGCGGGCGTGTCGCGCTCACCTACGACATGAACGTGCTGCAAGCGATCGACGCCGACGTGACCTTCATGGTCACGCTCAATCGCGCGGCCGCGATCGACCCCGCGAAGGTGCTGGGTCGCTACACCTACCATCACCCCGTGTACACACCCGCGGCGGTCACCGCGCAGGGACGTCGCCGCGAGATCAGCGGTGTGCGTCGTACCCATTATTGCGGCGCCTATTGGCGCTATGGCTTTCACGAGGATGGGGTCGTGAGCGGACTCTGGGCGCTCGAAGATTTCGCGCGCGCAACCGGCACAGCGCCGCCCCCTGCCCCACTGCTCGAACCCGTGCGTCGCAGCTTGCACGAGAGGCAGCGATGAACGCGAGCTGTCTCTATCGCGGGCATATCCGCCACCGGCGCTTGGGGCCGCGCCGCAACGAATTTCGCTACCGCATCTTCCTGACGTATCTCGATTTGGCCGAGCTGCCGGCGCTGTTCCGCAATCGTTGGTTCTGGTCGATACGCAAACCGGCGCTTGCCTGGTTTCGTCGCGCCGATTTCTTGGGTGATCCGCGCACGTCCCTCGATACTGCCGTGCGCGATCGAGTCGAAGACAGCACCGGCAAGCGCCCGACCGGACCGATCCGCCTGCTGACCCACTTGCGGCAGTTCGGTTACAACTTCAATCCCGTGAGCTTCTACTACATCTTTGATGCCAACGATGAGCGGCTCGAAACCGTCGTGGCCGAGATCACCAATACACCTTGGGATGAGCGGCACGCTTATGTGCTCGAGGTCGACAAGGCCGAGCGGGTGGGAGCGCAAGTCATGCGTTGGCAGTTCGAGAAGGCCTTTCACGTCTCGCCCTTCCTGCCCATGGACATGCGCTACGACTGGCGCTTTTCCGAACCCGGCGACACACTCCACGTCCACATGGAAAACTGGAAAGATGGCCTCGCGCAGTTTGACGCGACGCTCACCCTGCACCGCGAACCTCTGACCGCTCGCTCGCTGGGACGCGCGCTGCTGGCGTTTCCGTTGATCACGTTCAAAGTATCTGCTCTCATTTACTGGCAGGCGCTGGTGCTGTTGCTCAAGCGCACGCCGTTTTTCACTCACCCCGATAAGCTTGCGAGTTGACGAGGGTGTCATGAGCGAACGCAGCGAGAAACCATCGATCATTCCCACCGCGGCCATGGACGCCTGGCGCGACGCCGGAGCCTTGCGCGGAGCCGGCGCCGGTCGACCCTCGCCCCTCGCCGCGCTCGGCCGAAAACTGCTGCTCGGTCAGTTCGCAACGCTGCAACATGGCGAATTGCAGATCATCGAGTGGGATGGACAGCGTCACCGTTTCGGCAAGCGCACACCGCGCCTCGATCTCGCGGTCACGCTGCAGATCGATCATCCGCAGCTTTATGCGGACGCAGCCTTCGGCGGCACGGTTGGCGCAGGCGAGGCCTACATCCGCGGACTGTGGCGCTGCGACGATCTGACCGGCCTCGTGCGCCTGTTCGTCGCCAATCGCGACATGATGAACGGCATGGACAGCCGCTGGGCGCTCGTCAGTCGGCCACTGCTCAAAATATTCCACTTTCTCAACAGCAACAGTCGCCACGGCAGCGCCCGCAATATTGCCGCGCATTATGACCTCGGCAATGCGCTCTACGAGAGCATGCTCGACCCGACGATGGCTTATTCCTGCGGCATCTTTGCCAATGACAACACGACCTTGGAGCAAGCCTCCATCGCCAAGTTCGACGCCGTCTGCCGAAAACTGCAGCTTCAGGCTCAGGATCGCGTGGTCGAGATCGGCACCGGCTGGGGCGGTCTTGCCATCCATGCAGCGTCTCGTTACGGCTGCCACGTCACGACCACCACGATCTCGCGCGAACAACACGACTATGCCCGCGACAAAATCGCCCGCGCTGGGCTCGGTGATCGCATCACTTTGCTGCTCGAGGATTACCGCGATCTGAAAGGTCGCTATGACAAGGCGTTTTCGATCGAGATGATCGAAGCCGTGGGCGCCGAGTATCTCGACACCTACCTTGCCAAGTGCTCATCACTTCTCGAGCCGCATGGCGCAATGCTGCTGCAGACCATCACCATTCAAGACCAGTTTTACGAGCAGGCGCGCAAGTCGGTCGACTACATCCAGCGTTTCATCTTTCCGGGCAGTTTCATCCCGAGCGTCGAGACCATCAGCCGCTCGCTGACCCGCGCAACCGATCTCAAGATTTTCGGACTCGAGGACATCGGCCCGCATTACGCCCGCACCTTGCGCGAATGGCGGCGCAATTTCTTTGACCAGCTGCCGAAGGTGCGTGCGCTCGGCTACCCGGAGTCCTTCGTCCGCCTTTGGGAGTTCTATCTTTGCTACTGCGAGGGCGGCTTTGCCGAGCGGCAGCTCGGCGATGTGCAACTGCTGCTCACCAAGCCGGACTGTCGCCTGCCGTCACCGGCGCTCGCGACATGATGCCGGGCGGAGCAGCCTCGCCGCTGCAGCAACTCATCGCGCGCTTCGGTACGTCGGTCATCGTCACCGATCCGCAGCAGCTCGCCGCCGTCAGTGTCGATCACCGTCAGCTCTACCGCGGCAAAGCGCTCGCGCTCGCCTTGCCGCACAGCACGGAAGAAGTCTCGCAATTGCTCGCATTCTGCAATGCGCTGCGTATCGGCGTGGTACCGCAGGGCGGTAATACGTCGTACTGCGGCGGAACGGCACCCGACGAGAGCGGTCGCCAACTCGTACTCTCGTTGCGACGCCTGAATGCCATCCGTGACGTGCAGCCGCTCAATAATTCGATGCTGGTCGAAGCCGGCTGCATTCTTGCCGACGTGCAAAAAGCAGCCGCCGAAGCCGGTCGGTTCTTTCCTTTGAGCCTGGGCGCCGAGGGCAGCTGTCACATTGGCGGCAATCTCTCGACCAATGCCGGCGGCGTCAACGTCGTGCGCTATGGCATGGCCCGCGATCTCGTGCTCGGACTCGAGGTCGTGCTCGCCGACGGCCGCGTACTCTCGACCTTGGGTGCACTGCGCAAAGACAACACCGGCTACGATTTGAGAAATCTGTTCATCGGCGCCGAGGGCACGCTGGGCGTGATCACTGCCGCCAGCCTCAAACTTTTTCCGGCACCGCGTACGGTGGGCTGCGGCTTCACGGCAATCCCTGACCCCGCAGCGGCGGTCGCCCTGCTCGCCCAGCTGCGTGAACACTGCGGCGATCTCGTCAGCTCATTCGAGCTCATTCCGGCGATCGCCATCGATCTGCTGCAACGTCATCTGCCGGGCAGTCGTGCGCCACTATCGTCGGGCTCGCCGTGGTACGTGCTCTGCGAAATCACGAGTGCAGCCGCTGCCGAGCCACTCAACGAGCGGCTCGAAGAAGCCCTTGGATCGGCGCTCGAGGCCGGCCTCGTCACCGATGCCGTGATCGCCCAGAGCGAGCGCGAGCGGCAAGAGTTCTGGTTTCTGCGCGAAAACATCCCCGAAGCGCAGCGACGCGACGGCCCTAGCCTGAAGCACGACGTATCACTACCCATCAATCGCCTGCCCGAATTCATTGAACGGGCGAGCGGCTGGCTTGCGCGCGAAGTCGCCGAAGGCTATCTCGTGTGCTACGGCCATGTCGGCGATGGCAATCTGCACTTCAATCTCAATCAGTCGAACCCGGGTGCTGCCGGCACGGCAGGCCGCCTTGCCGCACGCGAGCAGGAGATTCGGCGTACGCTGCATGACCTCGTCAAAGAAATGGGCGGCAGTTTCAGCGCAGAGCACGGCATCGGACGCCACAAAGTCGAAGAACTCGAGCGCTATGCGCCGCCGCTCGAGCTTGAGCTGATGCAGGCCATCAAGCACGCCTTCGATCCGCACGGCATCATGAACCCGGGCAAGGTTCTGCGTGCCCGCTGATTCGCGACCCCAGTTGCTGCACGCGATGCTGCCAGTCAGCGATCTCGCGCGTTCGCTGGCGTTCTATCGCGAACACTTTTCGCTGGTGGAGCTGCGTCGCATAGAACTGACGACACCCTTGCGGACGCTTGTTTTCATAGGCGCAGAAAATGGCTCAGGCAGCGATGGCAGCGATGGCAGCGCAATGCAGCTTGAGCTTTGGCACGAGCCCGCGCGCAATCACAATCTGTCGACCGTAGCCCCCGCGGAGTCGTCGCTGCGTGGCCATATCGGCATTGCCGTGAGCGGTATTGATGCCTGCATCGATCGACTCGCGACCGCAGGCGTTAAGGTGCTGCAGCGACCCGCTGCGTTGCGCCCGGGCGGACGCCGTCTTGCCATGATCACCGATCCTGATGGTCACGAGATCGAGTTGTTGGAAGCCCTGTGATGTCATCGCCGGATCAGCCCAACAGCGCTCAAACTCACGCCAGACCCGCCGACACGCCCGCGGCAAGCTGCGTCGGCGGCCTGCACGAGGTCTGTGTCGGCGTGCCCGATCTGCAGATCGCTCAGGCGGATTTTGCTGCCTATGGTTGCCGACCGGGCGAGCGCGGTGAACTCGATGCGAGTGCAGCACGCGCGCTTTACGGCGTCGACTCCGCGGTGCGCTCGCTGCGTCTGCTGCATCAGCAAGCCGATCACGGACTCGTTCGCCTGATGCAGTGGGAGCATCCGCTCAATGACGGACTCGGCTTGGGCGAGAACCTGCGCTGCGTCGGCTCACGCTGGGGCGTACGCGTCACTGCCAGCGCGTTCAATATCGTCAACCATGCCGAGCGCGCACGTCAGGCAGGGCAAGCCCTCACGCTCATCGAACCGCTGCTCGCAGTCATCGGCGAAGTCAGCGGCACGCGCGCTGCGACAGCCTTTCGCGATCCCATTGTTGGCGTACGCGAAATGGTACTGCTGCAGCCACACTACCGACAGGTTTTCTTTGAACGCTTCGGCTACCAAAGCCCGCTTTATGGGCAGATCGACCCGGCGAGTCTGCTGCAGACCAGCCAGCACACGCACTTCGGGCTGATGATTGCCGATGACGATCCGCAGGTGCTCGACTTCTATGACGGCGTGCTGGGACTGAAGCGCATGCTGGATGAGCACACACCCTACGAAAACGCCACCGGATCACGGCGAATCTTTGGTCTCGAGCCCGGCGAAGGCTTTCACATGGTCGACTTCGACGATCCCTCGTCGGGCCACGCACTCGCGGAACGACGTTCGGGCAAGCTGAAGTGCGTCCAGTTCGTGGCCAATGCCAAGATAGAGCACAGGCTCGATCGCTCACGCGCCGGCTGTCTCGGCTACAGCCTTTATTGCTGGCGGGTCGATGACCTCGAACGGATGCACAGCCGCGTTGCGGCCTCGAAGGCGACGGGGCTCAGCGCGGTACAGGCCGACGAATTCGGTCGTCGCAGCTGCACATTCTTTGCTCCGGATGGCTACCAGTGGATGCTGGTGGAGGCCTGACATGAAAACCAAATTGCTAATTGCTGCATTGACTGCCCTCTTTGCCATGTCCAAAGCCATGGCTGCGGAGACTCCCGTGCCCCAACACCACGTGCCCTCCATCACCGGCATCGCGACCGGCGCCGCCGAAGTCACCCTCCACTACCGACTCTACGGCTCACCCAACGCCGAGAAGCCGCTCCTCGTGCTGGTACACGGCTGGTCCTGCGACGCCACGTATTGGCGCGAACAAATCGCCGCACTGACGCCCGAGCATGCTGTGCTGACACTAGATCTTGCGGGGCACGGGTCTTCAAGCGATGGGCGTGATGACTATTCGATGCGCAGCTTCGGCGAAGACGTCAAACGCGTGATTGAATCGCTCCCGACCCCGGCGCCCGTCATTCTCATCGGTCACTCGATGGGCGGCCCGGTGTCGGTGGAGGCGGCGCGCCTGCTGGGCTCGCGCGTTCGCGCGGTGATCGGTGCCGACACTTTTGCCTCCATCGGTGCGCCGCCCGCGCCTGCCGGCGAGACGGCTGCACGTTTCGCTTTCTTTGAAAAAGATTTCGTGGGCACAACGCGCATGTTCGTCGAGCGCAGTTTTTTCCGGTCCGACGCCAAACCCGATCCCAAACGCTGGATCGTCGAAGACATGGCCGCCGGCAACCCGCGAGTCGGTATCGCTGCCATCCGTGGTCTCAATGCGTGGGATGGTGTCACCGCCCTGCGTGAGCTCGGCATTCCGGTGATCGCCATCAACTCGGACCTGACGGTCACCGATGAAGGCCGCCTGCGCGCGATCAACCCGAACTTCAGATTGCGCGTGGTCAGCGGCACCGGCCATTTTTTGATGATGGAAGAGCCGGCTGGGTTCAACGCCGTGCTGCGCGAGGAACTCGCGAAATTGCGTTGAAGGGCCGCGCTCAGCGCAGCGCGCTTTCGCTCTCGATGTAACGAATCAGTGCTGCCCGGTCGGCGGGGTTGGCAATGCCCGCAAAGGCCATGGTGTTACCCGGCGCCAGCGCACTCGGTTTTTCCAACCAGCGATCCAGCGTCGCCTTGTCCCACACCAGTGTCGATGACTTGAGCGCCGGCGAATACGCAAACTCCGCTGCCTTGCCTGCGCTGCGACCCATGATTCCGGCGAGGTTGGGGCCCACTTTTGCGACTGGGCTCGGCTGCAGGTCGTGACAGGCGCGACACTGGATATAGAGCAGTCGCCCGCGCTTGAACTCGGCGCTTTGATCAGCGGGCACCGTCGCCTGCCCCTGCCCCTGCGCAAGCGCCAGCCCCGGCACGAGACTCGCGGAGAGCGCGGCGGTGAGCGCTACCATCACTTTGACACCTAATGAAATCTTGGTTGTCCTGCTCATCTCTAAATCCCAAAATTCTCAAGGCCAAACACTCTCTAACGGCGCCTATTTTTAAATCAAGCCTCGGGTCGGCGCACCCGGATCAGCCCTTCCTGCGCAGCGCTTGCCACCAGTCGGCCATCACGGCTGTAGATGCTGCCGCGCGAGAAGCCCCGCCCCCCCGAGGCGCTGGTGCTCTCCACGTCGTAGAGCAACCACTGATCCGCCCGAAACGGCCGGTGAAACCACAGCGCATGATCGATGCTCGCCATCACGAGATCGCCGATGGAGAAACTCTCTTGATGCGGCCGGGTAGCGGCGGCGAGCAGATTGAAGTCGGACATGTAGGCGAGCAGGCAGCGATGCAATCGATCATCGTCCGCCACAGTCTCGGGGATGCGAAACCACACCCGCTCAAGCGCCGGTCCGGAGCGCCGGTTCAGATAATCGATTGGCTCGATGGGCCGCAACTCGATGGGCCGTTCGCGCATCAGCATGCGACGCAGCAAATCCGGTAGTCGTGCCGCTACCTCGGGCGTCGGCCGACTCCAGTCCGGCAGCGTCTCGGGCGCCGGCACCTCGGGCATGGTCGATTGATGATCGAGCCCCTGCTCGCTGCGTTGGAACGACGCGGCACAAGTGAAGATCTGTTCGCCGTTCTGCAACGCGATCACCCGTCTCGATGAGAACGAGTGCCCATCGCGGCTGCGATCCACCTGATAGACGATGGGTCGATTGAAATCGCCGCGCCGCAAAAAATAGGCGTGCAAAGAATGCACATCGAGGTCATCGATGGTGTGGTAGGCGGCCATCAAGGCCTGACCGAGCACCTGCCCGCCATAGACCTGCGGACTGCCGATGTCGCGACTCTCGCCGCGAAAGAGATTGACCTCGAGTCGTTCGAGCTCGAACTGCCGCAGCAGATCGACGACGCGAACGTTCACGACGCCGTCACCCCCAAACGCTTCTGCATCACCGGGCTCGTGGTCGTGTACTGCAGGAACTGCTTTTTCTCGGGGTAGAGCCAGGACTGAATGCCGAAGGCGGCGAGCGCGGCCTCGTGAAAACCCGACAAAATCAGCTTTTTCTTCCCCGGGTAAGTGTTGATGTCACCCACGGCAAAGATACCCGGCACGCTGGTCTGGAATTTTTCGGTGTCGACTTTGAGCGCCTTGCGCTCGAGATCGAGTCCCCATTCGGCGACGGGGCCAAGCTTCGGGTGCAGACCAAAGAATGCGAACACATGATCGGCCCGCAGATCGTGCATGACGCCATCGGCTGCCTTGACGCGTACACCGGTCATGGCCTCGCCCTCGGTGAGCATCGCTTCGGCGAGACCTTCGATGAACCGCACCTTGCCTTGTGCTTCGAGTTCGTGCATGCGCGCCACCGATGCCGGCGCCGCACGAAACTCGTTGCGTCGATGCACGAGCGTGACCGAGGGCGCCGTCGCTGCGAACTCGATTACCCAATCGAGCGCCGAATCGCCACCGCCAAAGATCACCAAGTGCTTGTTGCGATAGTCGTCGGCACCTTTGACGCGATAGTGCAGCGTTGTGCCCTCGAAGAGGTCGCAGCCCGGCACACCAAGACGACGCGGTTGAAACGAACCCACACCCGCGGCGATGACGATCGCACCCGCATCGAGGCGCGTCCCGGCTGAGGTCACCACCTCGAAGCGACGCTCGCGCGGTCGTACCTCGACGACCTCCTCGCCGAGATGGAACACCGGCTCGAAGGGCTTGATCTGCTGCATCAGACGATCGACCAGTTCTTGAGCACCGCAGACCGGCAAGGCTGGGATGTCGTAGATGGGCTTGTCGGGATAGAGCTCGGTGCACTGCCCGCCCGGGGTCTTGAGCGAGTCGAGCAGGTGGGCACGCATGCCAAGCAGGCCGAGTTCGAAGACCTGAAACAGTCCGCACGGCCCCGCGCCGATAATGACAACTTCTGTCTGTATGGTCTCGGACACCTGTTCACCCCGTCTGCAATATCGGAAAACGGTCGGAAAAGAGGTAAATTCTAACAGAGGCGATCTTCGTCGCCGGAGGCGCAATCCGTGATTCAGCTGAACGTCAATGGCCGACCCGTCGAAGTCGATGCAGACCCTGAAACGCCCTTGCTCTGGGTGTTGCGTGACACCATCGGTCTGACCGGCACCAAATACGGTTGCGGCATGGCCCTCTGCGGCGCCTGCACGGTGCATCTCGATGGTCAGCCTGTCCGCTCCTGCGTCACCCCGGTGGCCGCAGTCGGGGCGCAGCGCATCACCACCATCGAGGGTCTCTCGCCTGATCGCAGCCACCCCGTGCAACGCGCCTGGATGGAGATCGACGTGCCGCAGTGCGGTTATTGTCAGTCGGGCCAGATCATGTCGGCGGCGGCGCTGCTCGCCAAGACGCCCAAACCGACCGATGCCGACATCGACTCGGCCATGTCCGGAAATCTTTGTCGTTGCGGCACCTATCAGCGCATCCGCACCGCCATCCATCGCGCCGCCGAACTCGCGAGCGACAAGGGCTGATCATGCCGACCAACGCCGATCTTGCGCGGCGGCGCACGGCGGCGATACCGCGCGGCGTCGGCAACTTGCTGCAGGTCTATGCCGAGCATGCGAGCAATGCAGAGCTTTGGGATGTCGAGGGTCGCCGCTACATCGACTTCGCCAGCGGCATCGCCGTGCTCAACACCGGCCACCTGCACCCGCGCGTGCAGGCTGCCGTCGCTGCGCAACTCGCCAAGCTGTCGCACACTTGCTTTCAGGTCACACCCTACGAAAACTACGTTGCACTCGCCGAGCGCCTCAATGAAATCGTTCCGGGGGTGGGACCAAAGAAAACTATATTTTTGACGACTGGCGCCGAGGCGATCGAAAACGCAGTGAAGATCGCTCGTCATCACACCAAGCGCTCGGCGGTGATCGCCTTCGGCGGTGCCTTCCATGGACGCACCCTCGCCTGCATGAGCCTGACCGGCAAAGTGCAGCCCTACAAAGCGGGCTTCGGCTCGATGCTGCCCGATGTTTTTCACGCGCCCTTCCCGATCGAATACCACGGTATCAGCGTCGCGCAATCGCTGGCCGCGCTCGAACAGCTGTTCAAGGCTGACGTCGATCCGCAGCGCGTGGCGGCGATCCTGGTCGAGCCCGTGCAGGGCGAAGGCGGCTTTTATGTTGCGCCGCCCGAATTCCTGCAGGCGCTGCGCGCGCTCTGCGATCGGCATGGCATCGTGTTCATCATCGATGAAGTGCAAACCGGCTTCGCGCGCACGGGTCGCATGTTCGCCATCGAACACTCAGGGGTCGAACCCGACCTCGTCACGCTCGCCAAAAGTCTTGCTGGCGGCCTGCCGCTCTCGGCCGTGGTCGGCAAGGCCGAAATCATGGACTCGCCCGCGCCAGGCGGCCTCGGCGGAACTTACGCGGGCTCGCCGCTCGGTTGTGCGGCAGGGCTCGCCGTGCTCGAAGTGATCGAGTCGGAACAACTCTGCGCCCGCGCCGAACGCATCGGCGCGGCGGTGCGCGCGAGGCTCATCGATCTGCAATCGCGCTGGCCCTGCATCGGTGAGGTCCGCGGGCTCGGTGCCATGGTGGCGATGGAACTCGTCAAAGATAGACGCCCGGATGCGCCCGACGCCGAACTTACCAAGGCACTCGTGCAAGCGGCAGGTCGGCGCGGCCTCGTGCTGCTCTCCTGCGGCGTGCACGCCAATGTGATTCGCTTTCTGATGCCGCTGACGACGCCCGATGCCATTCTCGCCGAGGGACTCGCCATCCTCGAAGCTGCGCTCGAGGACGTCGCGCGCTGAATCAGGCGCGGCCGACGTTGGTGTCGTTCGGGCTGTGGTAGTACTCGCTCTCTTCGGAGAGCTGGCGAATCAAGCGCTGCAATTCGGCCATGCGCCCTTCGGCGGTGCTCACCGGCATGCAATCGAGGCAACGCGGATCGTTGCAGGGCTGTCGTGAATACAGCCAATACTGGATCGCCCCGGCCAGCAGCCCATCGGCGATGTCCCAGAGATCTGCCTCCTTGTCGCGATCGGCGAGCTGGTTGCCCAGGTTCACGGCATCGGTGAAGGCCGCATCAAAGCCGTTGGTTGCTTCGGGATAATCCTTTTCCATGGCGGAATCTTAGCTGATAGAACCCCCGCCCAACGCGCGGCCCGATGCGCTTCTCACCGAGCGTCAAGCGCCCGAGCCGGGGCGGAACAAAACTCTGTTGCACGGATATTACTGATATTTAACGGAAAAAAATCTGTGCAGGGTTATCCTCGACACAACCTAAGGTACTGATCTTAAGACCAATTAGTAGTACAGCATCGCCGAAGATGATGCCCGCAGACGACCAGAACGTGGTTCCGCACCCCATCGACCTGCCCAACCCGGCAGCGTCTTTGTCCGACCTGCCCCCGCTGCATGCGGGTGTGGTGAAGGCCGCCGACTTTGTCCGCGATCATTTCCACGAGAAATTCCCGGCGCGCGACATCGCCTCCTACTGCGGACTCAGTCGCTTCCAGTTCAGCCGCAGTTTCCACACGGTTTTCGGCATCACCTTCCGCGAGTATCTGCTGCGGTATCGCATCCGTGCTGCCTGCGAGCGGTTGGTGGCCGCAGATATGCCGGTGACCGAGATCGCCTTCGCGGTGGGCTTTCACGACGGCTCTTATTTCGCGCGCATGTTCCGTCGCTACACCGGGGTCCTGCCCTCGCAGTATGCTCGGGCGCATGCCGCCCCGCCCCGAGCCTGATTACACGCTACGCCGCGCTTGGCGCATCGACCAAGCTGGATCCCTCGCCCGTCTCAAGCTGATCGAAGAGCCGCTACCGCCGCCCGCAACGGGCGAGGTGCAGGTCGAGGTTGAAGCCATCGGCGTCAATTTCGCCGATGTGTTTGCTTGCCTCGGGCTCTACTCCGCGACGCCGAAAGGCAGTTTCGTGCCCGGACTCGAATGTGCGGGGCGTGTCCGTCAAATGGGCAGCGGCGTAACGGGCTGGCGTGAAGGCGACGCCGTGATCGTGCTGACACGCTTCGGCGGTTACACCACGCACCTCAACGTCGATGCCCGCACCCTTTGGCCAATCCCCGCGGGTTGGACCTTCGAAGAGGCCGCGGCCTATCCCGTTCAGGCGCTCACGGCTTGGTATGGGCTGCTGCCCTTGGGAAATGCGCGCGCAGGATCCACGGTGCTGGTGCAATCAGCAGCCGGCGGTGTCGGACTCAACGCCATGGATGCCCTGCAGCGTATGGGTGCGCATCCCGTAGCCGTGGTGGGCTCGGCCAGCAAACGCGACTGGCTGATTGAGCGCTTCGCGCTCGATCCGGCGACGGTGGTGATTCGCGACGCCGGGCTCGCGAAGGGGCTGGACGCCGCGCTCGCCAGACTCGGCAAACGCGGCTTCGATGTCGTCCTCGATGCGGTGTATGGCGAGGGCTTTCGCCTTGCCTTCGAACGCCTCGCACCAGAGGGACGCTATGTGCTCTTCGGCGCCGCCGATTTCATGGATGGGGGTCGTCGCCCCAATTTTCTAAAGCTCGCGTGGCACTATCTGCGTCGCCCGCGACTCGATCCGCTCGCGATGATTCCGCAAAACCGCGGTTTTCTGGCGTTCAATTTGATCTGGCTTTGGGAACAAGCCGACCGCTTGCCCGCGTCGATGCGGGCCACGCTCGAGCTGATTGCCGAACGCCCGCACATCGGCGCGAGCTATGCCTTCGAAGAGGCCCATGCAGCGTTGGCTGCGATACAGTCTGGTCACACCACGGGCAAGCTCATCCTGCGCAGCAAGCTACAATCCACGAATGGCTGATGCTTCCCTGCCGGACCGCCCCAAAAGCAAATCCGTTAAACCGCTGGCCTCGTTGTGGCCGTACCTCAAGCCTCACCGCGGCGTCCTCGCTTGGGCCATGGTGGCCTTGCTGCTCGCCTCGAGCTCCATGCTGGCCTTGCCGGTCGCGCTCTCGAAACTCGTCGATAAAGGCATGACCGCAGGTAGCGCCGAGACGGTGAATATCTACTTCATCGCTTTTCTCGGGGTGGCCGTGCTCTTCGGCGCCTTCGCAGCCATGCGCTTTTATCTCGTCACCTGGCTAGGCGAGCGCGTGGTGGCGGATATCCGTGCCGCGACCTATCGCAATGTCATTCGCATGGATCCGCAATTTTTTGAAGTGACGCGGACCGGCGAGGTGCTCTCGCGCCTGACCACCGACACCACGCTCGTGCAGTCGATCTCGGGCGTCGGCATTTCGATCGCCCTGCGCTCAACCATCAACTTGATCGGCTCCATCGTCATGATGGGGGTCACCAGTTTGAAACTGCTCGGCCTCATGCTGATCGCGATGCCGGCGGTGATCGTCCCGGTCATTTCTTTGGGCCGGAAGCTGCGCAAACTGTCGCGCTCATCACAAGATCGCATCGCCGACACCAGCGGTCTCGCGGGCGAAACACTGAACGCCATCCAGACGGTGCAGGCCTTCACGCTCGAGGCGCTCAATACGCGTCGGTACGATCAGGCCGTCGAAGCCTCCTTCGATATTGCTGTCGTCCGCACGCGCGTCCGCGCCTGGCTCACTGCGCTGTCGACCACGCTGGTCGTCGCCGCGATCACCATCGTGCTCTGGTTCGGCGCCCTTCAGGTGCTCTCCAAAGAAATGTCGGGTGGCGAGCTCGTGCAGTTCCTATTGTTCGCGGTTTACGCGGGCGTCGCCGCCGCCTCGCTCAGCGAAATGTGGAGCGAAGTGCAGCGCGCAGCAGGGGCCATGGAGCGCCTCGTCGAACTGCAGCAGGCGACACCAGCCATTGTCGCGCCCGCTCAGCCGCAGCCCCTGCCCACCGTGCAGCCAGGCGCCAAGGCAGGCCACGTGCGCTTCGAGCACGTGCGCTTTCATTACCCTTCGCGACCCGAGACGCCGGCGCTCGATGATTTCTCGCTCGAGATCGCCCCGGGCGAGACTGTGGCCTTCGTCGGCCCCTCCGGCGCCGGCAAGAGCACCACCTTCCAATTGCTGCTGCGCTTCTACGACCCGCAAACTGGCGAGGTGGTGCTTGATGGCGTCAACATCGCTCGCGCCGATCCGCTCGCCGTTCGTCAAAGAATCGGACTTGTCCCGCAAGACACTGTGCTCTTCGGCACGAGCGCGCGCGAGAACATCCGCTACGGTCGCCCGGAGGCCACCGACGAGGAAGTCGAAGCGGCTGCGCGCGCCGCGGCTGCTCATGACTTCATCACCGCCCTGCCGCAGGGCTACGAGACCTTCCTCGGCGAGCGCGGCACGCGCCTCTCGGGGGGCCAGCGTCAGCGCATCGCGATCGCTCGCGCGATCCTCAAAAATCCGCCACTGCTGCTGCTCGATGAAGCGACGAGCGCGCTCGATGCCGAGAGCGAGCGCGTGGTGCAAGAGGCTCTCGAGCGCCTGATGGCGACCCGCACCACCATCATCATTGCCCACCGTTTGGCGACCGTACTCAAGGCCGACCGCATCATCGTCATGGATCACGGTCGCATCATCGCGAGCGGTCGCCACGAAGAATTGATTGCCGCGAATCCGCTCTACGCGCGGCTCGCCGCGCTGCAGTTCACCGACGGGCCTGCCGCCGCCGCATGACGCTGCGGGCGATTCTGTTCGACTTCGACGGCACGCTGGTGGATTCGGCGCGCAGCATCCTCACGGGTCTCGGCCGCGCGCTGGAGAGCGAAGGGGTGACGCCCGTCGTGCCCCTCGCGCCCGCCCTGATCGGACCGCCGCTACCACGGACCCTGGCGACGCTGACCGGCTCTGGCGAACCGGCCTTGATCGAGCGACTCGCCGCGGCTTTCCGTATGCACTATGACAGCGCGGGTTATCGCGAAACCGAGGTTTATTCGGGCGTCAACGAGATGCTCGCGAGCCTCGCACGCGATCACGTCGCGCTCTACATCGTCACCAACAAGCGCATCAAACCCACGCGGCTCATCGTCGACCATCTCGGATGGAATGCGCATTTTCGCGGCATCCACGCACTCGATGCCCTCGATCCGCCGGCCGTCAATAAAACTGCACTGGTGCGCGAGGTGCTGCAGCGCGAATCTTTGACGAGCACGCAAACCTGGATGGTCGGCGACTCGGCCGAGGATCGTCAGGCGGCCGAGGGCAACGGACTGCATTTTTTGGCGGCCACTTGGGGCTATGGCGCAGCAGCAGATCAGCAAAATCTCGCCTCACTGCTCACCACTCCCCTCGAGCTGCTGCAGCGTGTGCAGGCCTATTCGGCGGGGCGCACGCCCTGACTGACGCGCGGCGCAGCGCCGCGACGCAGGTAATACTCGAATGATTCGCCGCGCGGTCCTTTGAGATAAGGGACCATGTAGATGAGGGCCATGCCCTCGAGTTGGCGCGAGTGACGCAGCGGGCCTGCATCCATCGTCTCGAAACCCAAGTCGCGCGCCAGTTGCATCACGCGCTGTTTGGCCGCGAGGTCATCTGCCGCGACCGGTATCGTCACCGCCCCCCCTGCGGCCGCGGGGTCTGCCATGACGTGCGCGCCGACGGTATTGAACGCTTTGACCACCGTCGCCTTGGGCGCGAGTGCCTGAATGCGCTCGCCTGCGGAGGTGTCGACCACAGGCTCCATCAAGCCATCGCGCCCCATGCGCATGGCATTGGTGGGATCGATGATGATTTTGCCGTCGAGCTGCAGCTCGCGCAGCGTCGCCTCCGTGGCATTCCAAGGCAAGGCCACAATCACGACAGAGGCTGCGGCCACCGCCGCGGCAGGCGTACTCGCGCTCGCGCCCTTGCCGCTACGCTCGACGAGCGCCTTGATCTCGGTGCGAGCCGGATCCCGAGATCCGTACACCACCCAATAGCCGAGCGCGCCCAAGCGCGGCCCCAAGGCCGCGCCGACGCGCCCCGTGCCGAGCACGGCAATCACCTCGCGCGGCGGTGCG
>Ga0194123_10003423_pt1 | contig 19103 bp, 25 predicted proteins | sample TA2MahsurfametaG_5_FD_155479 | JGI IMG/M metagenome (GOLD analysis project Ga0194123, IMG submission 155479) | Freshwater microbial communities from Lake Tanganyika, Tanzania - TA2015023 Mahale A surface | ecosystem: Environmental > Aquatic > Freshwater > Lake | place: Tanzania: Lake Tanganyika... | reverse complement strand
CCACCACCAACGAAAAACTGGGCCCCGAGGGCCGCGAGGAGGGCATCTCCTGCCAGGCGGTGGCCCTGCTGCAGAAGCCATGAGCTGGCGCACGCTGGCTAGGGTTTTGGCCTACACGCTTTGCATGCTGATGCTGCTGGCCGGCCATCCCGATGTGGCGATTGCCGAGCAGCAGCTCCCGGGTGGCTCCTTCGAAGTGGCGGTGGTGGAGCACCTTCGGGTGAAGGTGCCGGCCGAAGCCCGCCAGGCCTGGCTGGAAGCTGAGCGCGGCAGCTGGGATCCCTGGCTCAAACAGCAGCCGGGTTATCTGGGCCGCGATCTGCTCTGGGACCCCGAGCGCGAGGAGGGCACGCTGCTGATCCGCTGGGCAAGCCGCGATCAATGGAAGGCCATCCCACTCGAGGAGGTGGAGGCCGTGCAGGAGCGCTTTGAACAGCTGGCCCGTGAGGCGACAGGCACCCGGAAAGGCAATCCCTTCCCGCTGGTGTTCGAAGGGGAACTGCAACCGGCGGCATGAACGAGGAAGCACGCCTGGATCTGCAACGTCGCGAGCGGATCGGGATGGTGGAAGCGATCTGGGGCGAGCACAAAACCGCCGAGCAGATCGCCGCAATCCTGCTGCGGCTGCGGCTCCACGGCGAGCTAGCCCTGGCCACACGCGTCGACGCAGCCAAAGCAGCAGCGGTGGAGCTGTTGTTGCAGGCGGATCCGGCAGCGGCAAACCAACTGGCGGAGTTGCGGTTTCACCAGGAAGCCCGCTGCCTAAGCTTCGGGCCTCCAGCACCACCCCAGCCTCAGCTCGGCGAAGTGGTGGTGCTCAGCGGCGGCACTAGCGATCTCCCCGTGGCCAACGAAGCCCAAATAGCCCTTCAATGGCATGGCATCCACTGCAATCTGGTGCTCGATGTGGGCGTTGCGGGATTGCACCGGCTACTGGGGCAGCTGGAGCGGCTGCAGCAGGCCCGCGTACTGATCGCCTGCGCCGGCATGGAAGGGGCCCTGCCCACGGTGCTCGCCGGGCTGATGCCCCAGCCGGTGATCGGCGTGCCTGTGAGCGTGGGTTATGGCGTGAGCGCCGGTGGCCAGGCAGCCCTGCAGGGGATGCTCGCCAGCTGCGCCCCAGGGCTTTGCGTCGTGAACATCGACAACGGCTACGGAGCTGCCATGGCCGCCCTGCGGATTCTCAACAATGGGGGCGCAACGGCGCCTGAGCGGGAGTCTTGAGTTCCAACACCGCTTCCACCCAGAGCTGCATGGAGCGGGGCAGACGCCGCTGCTCATAGCGCTCGAGCGCTTCGAGCAATACAGGGCTGTTCACCCATTGCAGCGAACGGTTCATCCCGCGGCGCCTCCCAGGTGTGCGCAGTGTGCTGAAGCCGCCGGGCCACCGCAACGGGCCACGGCCGATTTGCAGATCAGCTTCAGGCTTGCCGGCTCAGGCTTCCTCGGCGCGCCGGCCCAGGCACTGCTGCAGCTCCTGAGCACGCTCTTCGGTTTCCACCTGGTGCAAGCGATTGAGCAGAGCATGCAGGTCGCTGCCAGCCAATTCGCCATTGGCCTGCCATTTCATGGCTCGGGTTTCTGAATGGCGAGGTGAGGCGGACACGCACACGGAATGAAGGACCGCCAACCTACAAATCCATCAGCCCGCTGAACTGGATTACAACACCTTTTCAGCGGAAGAGTTTCTGTAGTTCCTTAAATCCGCAGACAATCGAAAGACTCTCAACCGTGTCTTGCCCCATTGGTACGCCGGAGAACGGCCGCGGTGAGGTGCTTCAGAGGTGCTTGAGATCCGGATAGGCCGTAATCAACTCGTCAGCACTCAGCACATCACCAGCTCCTTCAGGCTGCCAAATCACCTCAAGAGCCAGCAGCTGGTCGGAGGGCACCGAACCGATCACACGCAGGGCTTCGCGCAACTCTTCGCTGCCATTCACAGGCTTGAGAGCGATCCTGCTGCGGCTGGCCACCAGAAGGGTCACCGCGATGTAGTCGCTGGTGGCATCGGCATCGCCGGCGTTTCCGCTGGTGCCCCGACCCACCGCACCGCTCACATTGGTGGTGATCTCGCCGGAGAGCTTGCTGCGCTCCGTCATCGAGAGGCGATTGAAGGTGGATTCGGCCGCCTGGAAAGGCACCTGGCCCAACTCAGCGTTGGCGTACACCCACAGATCGGGATGACGCAGCAGTGCCAGGGTGCTGTCTTGAAGAACACGCTGCAGGCCGCTGCTGGTGCTGGTGTCGGAGCTGGAGGCCAGATTGCGCAGATCCCGTTGCAGCTCGCGCGCCGATGCCAGCAAACCCACCTGCAGCTGAGCGATCGCCACCGGACCATCCGGCCGGTAACCATCGAGATCACCACCGCGCATACCAGCGGGTAGAGCCTGAGCACCACCGCCGCCACCCCGGAAGGCGTTCAGCACCAAACCCACCACCGCCATCAGCACCAGGAAGCCGAAGAGGCCACCGCCGCCGAAAAAGAAGGGAACGATGAACGGGAAGCCGATGCCCCCACCGCCGTAGCCCCGCTGATAACCACCGCCGCCGTAACCACCGCTGTAGCTGCGGGGCATCGGCGCGGAGCGGAAGCTGCCGCCACCGATGCGCCCACCACTGGCCGCCAGTGCCGGCTGGGGCAACAGCACCACAACAGTCAGCGCTGCACCAATCAGCGCAGGCAACATCAAGCGAGCGATGCCGCGACGCTGCAGCGGTGTGGAGTGCTGTTCAGGCAAAACTAGAGCCGGAAGAGATGGTCTGAAATCTAGGAACCGCCCCCCACGATGGTGACCACTTCCACCGCATCGGCTTCCCGTACGGGCTGATCAGCCCAACGGGCCCGGGGAAGGATCTCGCCGTTGAACTCCACCACCACCAGCTGCGGCTTGTAGCCCCGCAGCTCTAGGAACTGCAGCAGCGACAAACCTGCGGGGCACTGAATGGAATCGCCGTTGAGGCGGATCTGAAGGGTGATCTCGCTCATGGCCATCACTGCAGCAGGGTGAGCAACTCACGGCTGGCCTGCGCTGGATCCGGTGCATCCGTGATCGCCCGCACCACCGCAACCCGCTCGCCGCCCGAAGCCTGCACCGCCGCCAGGTTCGCGGGCTCGATCCCACCGATCGCGAAAAAGGGGATCGGGCTTTCCGCCGCCGCCTGACGCACGTAGTCGAGACCCACCGGTTCACGGCCGGGCTTAGTGGGGGTGGCGTTCACGGGGCCCACACCCACGTAGTCGCAACCATCAGCCACCGCTTGGCGCAGCTGGCTGATGGCGTGGGTGCTGCGGCCAATCAAGCGCTCCGGCCCCAGCAATTGGCGCGCCAGGGCTGGCGGTAGGTCGCCCTGGCCGAGGTGCACCCCATCGGCATCCACCGCCAAGGCGATGTCGATGCGGTCGTTCACCAAAAACAGGGCTCCATAGCGGCTGCACAGCTGCCGCAGGGCCCGGGCCTGCTCAAGGCGCACTGCATCGGTGATCGGCTGACCATCGGGGGCCAGGCTGCCCTCCTTGGCGCGGTACTGAACCAGGCGCACGCCGCCCTGCAGGGCCGCCTCCACCACCGCTTCGAGTTGCGGCGATGGGCTGGTCACCAAGTACAGCCGGCAATCGCGCAGCTGACGGCGGCGTTGCTCGCCCGATCCCGTCGCCCGGAGGAGCTCCACCTCCAGGTCGTAGAGGGCGTAGCGGATCGCCGCGGCCTCGGCCACCAGCTGCGGATCCACACCTCGGCCGAATTCCTCGAGCACCCGCAGCGCCTCCTGCACCCGGCCGCAGTTAGCCGCCAGCACCTGCTCGGGCTGGAACCGTTGCTCCTGGGCCGGATGCGCCATCCCTGCGGCCACATCCCCGGCTGTATGACGCGCCTGTTTGTAGCGGTTCTGATGCAGCAGCCCGAGGCGCTGCCGCAGATCCTTCAGGCGCGCCACCAGATCAGCGCGATCCATGCCGAAACGACACCAGTCCTCCACCACCCGCAATCCCTCGCGGGCACGATCGAGGTTGGCGTCGAGCAGACGCAACACCGGCTGGAGTTGTGCGGGTGCAGTCATGAACAGGGCTGGAACAAGACGGTCTGCTTAGGGTGTGCGCACCTTCCACAACGGCGTGGTCATGGAGCAGGGCGGATCCGACAGCCCGATGCTGGTGCTGATCTCAGGGATTCTGCTGCTGGGGGCCATCGCCGCCTTCATCAGCTGGGGCCTGGCCAACGCCTACCCCGCCGGCTGAGAGCAGCAAGGCTTCCGCTCGAGCCGCATCGCGGCCGATCTGGGCCACCAGCGCTTCGAAGTTTTCAAAGCGCTCCTGCTGGCGAAGCAGCTCCACCGGCTCCACCACCAGCTGCGCTCCCTCCAGCTCCAGCTGCCGACCCAGCACATGCACTTCCACTGCTGATGGGGCAGCGGGATCCACCGTGGGCTGAGGACCGAGATTCATCACCGCCGCAAGACGCTCGCCTGGCAGGCGCTCCCCCTGAAGCCAGACCCAGGCGGCATACACACCCTGTTGAGGCAAAAACTTGCGGCCATCCACCTGCAGGTTGGCGGTGGGCCAGCCCAGTTCGCGGCCCAGGCCGCGGCCACGCACCACCCGCCCCCCAAAGCGATAAGGCCGCGCCAACAGCCGACTGGCCTCTTGGAGATCCCCCGCCTCAAGGGCGCGGCGAATACGGCTGCTGCTAAGGCGGCCGCTGCTGTCGCGGAGGATCGGCTGCACCAGCACCTCAACCCCGCGCGCCGCACCCAGCTCACGCAGTGTGTGGATATCGCCGCTGCGGCCCGCCCCGAAGCGGAAGTTCTCGCCCACCGCCACCAGCTGCGCCCGCAGCTGCTGCACCAGCACCTGCTCCACAAAATCAGCCGGATTCAGGGCAGCGAGCGCCGGTGTGAACGGCACAAGCACCAGCTGATCAATGCCAAGGGGCTCCAGCAGATCGAGCTTCTCGGCCGGTAAATCCAGGCGCAGACGCGTTTCGCCGTAGAGCACCTCGCGGGGGTGGGGCCAGAAGCTCACCACCGTGGGCACCAATCCGGCCGGTACGGCCCGTTCTACCACCGAGGCAATCACCTGGCGGTGACCTTCATGCAGGCCATCAAAACTGCCGAGGGCAATCGCCGCAGGGCCGGCGGCTTGATCTGGCGTGCGCAGAGGAATCAAGGGGTACCCACCGCTGTAATCACAGCCGGCCTAAACAACAGCCAAATCACCAACAAGAAGCGTCGGGTCCCTCGCCGGAGGCATCCTCCCATGGCAGGTTTGGGCGAACTCCGGCGCCCTCGCTCAATCCCATGGCCGATCGCCTCGACCTCCAGCTGATTTCCGCTGCCCTGAGGCGGCTGGGCTGGGTGCGCTTCTGGGCGCAGCTGGTGCTGGCGGTGGTGGTGATGGGAGTGCTGCTGTTCAACAACATCGGCGGCCAGATTGGCGCCCGCGCCGATAAGGCTCTGGGCCTAAGCCCAGGGATCTCGCTCACCTCGATCGCCTTCTTTGTGCTGCTCTGGTGCCTCTGGCAGAGCTGGCTTGTGGTGCGCTGCGGCCGCGCTCTGGCCAGCCCCGTTCATCCCAGCAAAGGTGAAACAGCCCGGCTGATTAAGCGCGGCATCCTGGCGGATTTGGTGGGACTCACCCTCGGAGTGGTGGGCTATCAGTCGTTAGCAGGCTCTCTGTTTTTCCAGGCCTCGATGCAGGCGGGCTTCGCCTTTGGTGGCGTGATGACCACCCCCGGAGGCCGGATCACCAACTATCCGATCACTTCCCTGGAAATGCTCTCGGTCCTGAGCAACACCCAGGTGGTGTTTGCCCACCTGATCGGCCTGTGGATCAGCATCTGGCTGCTGCAGCGCGTCTACCGGCCCAGCGGCAGCTGAGGCAGTTCAGGCAGCTCTGAAGCCGAACCGCGCCAAAACAATTCCGGCTGCAGCGGCGTGAGCGACACCCCACCGCCAGCCACATGGGCCACATCCACGGGCCAGTCGCTGGGACCGGCCACTTGGGCGTCCAGGTCGTTGGCCACCTCACCGGCCAGCCAGTAGTAGGTGCGGCCGCGGGGATCCACCCGCTTGTCGAACTGATCGGTGTAGCGACGCACCGCCTTGCGGCACCAGCGCAGCGGGCCGATCGCCTCACCCGGCAGCGGTGGCACATTCAGATTGAGCAGCACACCCTGGGGCCAGCCAGCGGCAGCGGTGTGCTCGGCCACATCGAGGGCGATGCGGGCAGCGGGCCCAAACTGGCGCCATTGGAAATCGGCGCTGCTCACGGCGAGGGCTGGCAACCCCTCGATCGTGCCCTCCATGGCCGCGCTCACGGTGCCGGAATAGAGCGTGTCGGTGCCGAGGTTGGGACCGTGGTTGATGCCGGAGAGCACCAGATCCGGCCACTCCTCAAGCAACGCAAACAACGCGAGCTTCACGCAGTCGCTGGGGGTGCCGCTGCACGCCCAGGCCGTGACACCGGGAGCAAACAACTCATCGGCGCGCTCAGCGCGCAAGGGTGTTTGCAGGGTGAGCCCGTGACCGGTGGCCGAGCGCTCCTGATCCGGGCACACCACCGTGACTTGATGCCCCCGGTTCACCGCTTCAGCCGCCAGCGCGCGGATGCCGTCGGCAAACACGCCGTCGTCGTTGCTGATCAGGATCCGCAAGGCATCAAGCCGGTTGGATCGAGGCTAGAGGCCGCCTTCTTAAAGTCAGCGATCGCCGGAACACAGCCGTGAGCGCCACCGTCAGCCTGCAGCAGCTCACAGAGCAACTGGAGCAACTGGAGGCGGAAGCGGCGAAAGCCATTGCGGCCGCAGGTTCAGCCGCTGAACTTGAAGAGCTGCGCGTTGGCCTGCTGGGCAAGAAGGGCAAGCTCTCCGGAGTGCTTGGTGCCATGGGCAAGCTGCCCGGCGATGAGCGACCGCTGGTGGGCCAACGCGCCAACGTGCTCAAGGAGCAAGCGCAAACCCTCCTGAGTGAACGCTTGGCGGCTGTGAAGAGCGCAGCCATGGCCGAGCGCATCGCCGGCGAAACGCTGGATGTCACGATGCCGGCCCGCTTCACGCCCGCCGGCCACCGCCACCCGCTGATCAGCACGGTGGAAGAAATCGTGGACATCTTTGCCGGCCTCGGCTACCGGGTTGAAGAAGGGCCCGAGATCGAGACCGACCACTACAACTTCAGCGCTTTGAACATTCCCCCGCACCACCCGGCGCGGGACATGCAGGACACTTTTTATCTGAGCGAGCACGAGCTGCTACGCACCCACACCTCACCGGTGCAGATCCGCCATTTGGAGAAGAACCCGCCACCGGTGCGGATCGTGGCGCCGGGCCGGGTGTATCGCCGCGATGCGGTGGATGCCACCCACTCACCGGTGTTCCACCAGGTGGAAGTGCTGGCCATCGATGAAGGCCTGGATTTCAGCCATCTGCGCGGCACCGTCACCACCTTCCTGCAGCGCTTCTTTGGAGATCTGCCGGTGCGCTTCCGGGCCAGCTACTTCCCCTTCACCGAGCCCTCCGCCGAGGTGGATGTGCAGTGGCGGGGGCGCTGGCTTGAGGTGATGGGCTGCGGGATGGTGGATCCTGCGGTGCTGGAAGGCCTCGGCATCGACCCCGAGCGCTACAGCGGCTTTGCCGCCGGCCTGGGCGTGGAACGCTTTTGCATGGTGCGCCACGGCATTGATGACATTCGCCGGCTGTTCACCTCCGATCTGCGCTTCCTGGAGCAGTTCTGAAGCGATGTTCTGCTCCAGATGAGCAGAACCGGAAGTGACCCATAAAATCCCCTGATCTTCAGCCCCAGTCAGTGCCCTGCGTCGGACTGATCGTTAACGACGGCAAGGACTTGGCCCTGGCCACCGCCGACAGCATCGAAACGCGGCTGCGTGCGGCTGGTTATGACGTGGTGCGCGCTAGCAGCTCCGGCGGCATGGTGGGCTTCGCCAATCCGGATCAGCACCTGCGGGCCAAGGGGCATGCCGCCTGCGTGCCTCCGAACTTCGATTCCTCCATGGCGATGGCCATGGTGCTCGGCGGCGATGGCACGGTGCTCTCGGCCGCGCGGATGACGGCGCCGATCGATGTGCCGATCCTCACGATCAACACCGGCCATCTGGGCTTTCTGGCCGAAACCTATCTGCCCGAGCTGGAGGAAGCCCTCGAGCAGGTGATCGCTGGCGACTGGACAGTCGAGGAGCGCACAACCCTGGTGGTGAGCGTGATGCGCGGTGAACAGCGCCGCTGGGAGGTGCTCTGCCTCAACGAGATGGCCCTACACCGCGAACCGCTCACCTCGATGTGTCACTTCGAGATCGCCGTGGGCCGCCACGCCCCGGTGGATATCGCTGCCGATGGTGTGATCCTCTCAACCCCCACCGGCTCCACGGCCTACGCCTTAAGCGCGGGCGGGCCTGTGATCACCCCCGACTGCCCGGTGCTGCAGCTCACGCCGATCGCGCCCCATTCCCTCGCCTCCCGGGCGCTGGTGTTCAGCGATCAGGAGCCCGTGACAGTGTTTCCGGCCACGCCTGAGCGGCTGATGATGGTGGTGGACGGCAGCGCCGGTTGTTACGTGTGGCCGGAAGACCGGGTGCTGATCCGCCGCAGCGAGCATCCGGTGCGCTTCGTTCGACTGGCCGACCATGAGTTCTTCCAGGTGCTGCGCAACAAGCTCGGCTGGGGCCTACCCCATGTGGCCAAACCAAGCAACGGCGGCCCGGGATGAGCGGCACCACCCTGCTGCTGCTGGGCGCTGAGCCAGAGGCCCTGGCCCTGCGCCTGGAAGCCTCGGGCTACCAATGCCGAGTGGGAGACCAAACTTCTGAGGGCCGCTGCGATCTGGTGATCCTCGGGGCAGAGCTGGCCGATCAGCTGCCGGCCCTACGCGAACGCTGGGGATCGGTGCCAGTGCTGCTGGACATCGGCCAGGACAGCGTGGCCGCCCGCTCCCGGATGCTGCGCTCCGGTGCCACGGATTTCTGGTTGTCGTCGGCGGGAACGAGTGATCTGCTGATGCGCCTGCGCTTGCATCGCAAGCTGATCGAGAAGGGAAACCCGCCGGAGGATCGGCTCAGCCTGGGGGATCTGAGCCTGGTACCCAGCCGCCATGAGGTGCGCCGCGGCCAGCGACTGGTGCCGCTCACGGCCCGCGAATACGCGTTGCTCTTGCTGCTGATGGAGCACCGCGGGCAGGTGCTGAGCCGTGAGCAGATCCTGCGCCAGGTGTGGCACGACCAGCAGGCTGCCGCCAGCAACGTGATCGAGGTGTATGTGCGCTACCTGCGCCAGAAGCTGGAGGAGAAAGGGGAAAAACGCCTGATCCACACCGTGCGGGGGCAGGGCTATTGCCTCAGTGATGGCCCACCGCCGCGCTGACCCTGCCGATGAGCACACCGACTGCCCCACCACCGCAGCAGCTGCCGATCGAGGCCCAGTGGTGCCTTGAGGCCACCAGCTTCAAACCCAGCAGCAGCGGCCCCTGCATCCAGCTGGAAGTGGCCCGCACACCCCAGCAACAGAGCTGGGGGCTGATGGGCCGCCCACCCCTGGCGCCGTTGCGGGGCATGTGGTTCCCCTACGACCAACCGCAGGTGCTCAAGTTTTGGATGCACCGCACCCCAGCAGCGCTCGACATGCTGTTCATCCGCGACCGACGGGTGATCGCGATCGAGGCCAACGCCACCCCATGCCCCCGCCTGCCCTGCCGCAGCTACGGCCCCGATGAAGCAGCCCACAGCGTGGTGGAGCTCGCCGCCGGCGAGGCAAACCGGCTCGGCATCCGCGTGGGCAGCCCCGCCCTGATCAGCCCGTTGAGGCCGCTGATCCCTCAGCCCGGCGCTCGCCCCGCAACACCAGCACGGGATTGAGCGGCGCCAGCCGGGTGCCATCAGCCAGCGGAGCACCTCTCCAGGCCTGATGCTGACTGAGGCTCACCTGAAGTCCAGCGGCTTCCAGCACAGGGCGCAGCTCGGCCAGGGCCTCCAGGGTGGCCAAGGGAATCACCACCACACCACCCGGGCGCAGGCGATCCAGCACGGCCTGCAACAGAGCCCGCCGGTCGCGACCACCCCCACCCAGCAACACACGATCGGGATCCGGCAGCTCCGGCAGAGCCTCGGGGGCGCGCCCCTCCACCACGCCGGCCGGCACCACGCCAAGCCGCTCGCCGTTGGCTTGGATCAACGCCGCCGAACCACCGCGCTGCTCCAGGGCCCAAAGCTGCAGCGCCGGGCGCAGGCGCAGTGCCTCCAGCCCAACAGAACCCACCCCAGCACCGATATCCCAGAGCACACCATGGGCCGGTAGATCCAGCTCCGCTAGCAGCTGAGTGCGCACCTCACGCTTGGTCATCAGCCCCGGGCGATCGGGATGCTGCAGAAACACCCCATCCGGTAAGCCGAACAACGGCAGCTGCTGGGGCAGCGTTGGCGCTTGCGCCACAAGCAGCACCAGGTGCAGCGGATCGAGATCCGTAGGCAATGGCTCATGAGGAGCCAAACACTGCACCCGCTCCTCCGCATGCCCCAGGCGCTCGCACAACCAAAAGCGGTAGGCCTGCTCCAGGCCCGCGGCTCTGAGGCAGCGGCGAACGTCGTCCGCACCGCCCTGGCCTGGATCGGTGAGCACGGCCAGGGCGGCGGGCCGCTGCTGCAACCGAGCGGTCAAAGGATCGGGATCGCGGCCGTGCAGGCTCAGCCAGCCGGCGTCTTGCCAGGGGCGACCAATGCGCGCGAATGCCAGCTGCAGCGAACTGGGCGCCGGGTGAAAACGGAGGCGCTGCGGGGGCAGGCCCTCCAACAACAACCGACCGATGCCGAACCAGAGCGGATCGCCGCTGGCCAACACCACCGCCGCCGCATCCGGCGCCAGCGAGCCAAGCCGCTCCAGCAGCACTTGAGGCTGATCACTGGCCAGCAGCTCGGGCAGGGAATCACCACCCCAGGCCCGCAGGGCCGGATGGAGGCGCTTCGGCGCGGCAACCAACTGGGCCTGCCGAAGGCGTTGCTGGTGCTGATCCGGCAAGGTGGCCGGCGCACCGGCATCGGTGCCGATCACCTCAATCATCAAGCCATTCTGAATTGAAGGCCAAAACCAGAGGTTCAAGGCCGGCCCGGGCGAGCCAAACCGCCTGAAGCTGTCTAACTTTGGCGAGCTTGCTTGGGTCGCTGCAACGCCCTATGGCTTTTCGTTTGACCGCTTTGGCCGGAGCACTGTTCGGCATCAGCCTTGGTGCCCTCCAACCCGCTCTGGCCGACACCTCGGTGCTCGATCGTGTGAGCCGCACCGGTCGGCTCAACACCCTGGTGATGGACAGCGACCTGCCGTACACCACCCAACAGGGCAACGGCTACGTGGGCCTCGGCATGGAATTTGCCAAGGAGATCCAGAAGGAGTTGAGCGATTACGCCGGCAAACCCGTGCAGCTGGTGCCCCAGCCGATTGAGTCGGTGGAACAGGGCCTTGCCGCCATCGCCAGCGGCAATGTCGACCTGGCCTGTGGCGTGGGCTTCAGCTGGGGGCGATCGATGTTTGTTGACTACTCCCTGCCCTTTGCCCTCTCTGGCACCCGCCTGATCACCCCGGCTGGCAACGATGGCACCCCCGCAGCACTCACGGGCCAGACCGTGGGAGCGGTGACCAACACCCTCGCCGCTCAGAGCATTCAGAACAGCGTTCCCGGCGCGAAGCTCCAGACCTTTGACACCCCAGCCGCTGCCCTGGCGGCACTCAAGGGCGGCCAGATCCAGTTCCTGGCGGGCGACAGCCTCTGGCTACTGGCGAACCGCGCTGCCGCCGACCCGGCCGGCAGCATCAACCCACTCGTGCCCTACAGCCGGGCAGCGGTGTCGTGCATCGTTCCAGAGAACAACTCAGGCCTGCTCAACCTGAGCAACCTGGCCATCGGTCGGCTGATGCAGGCTTACATCAACGACGACCCCAACGCCCAGAGCCGCATCAATCAATGGGTGGGCCCGGGCAGCGCTGTGAACCTCAGCCAAGACGCGATCAAGGCCTACTTCACCAACGTGCTGCTCACCGCCGCAGTGCTCTCCCTGCAATAACTCCCCAGCCCTCCTGAACACCGCAACCGTCACTGCCATGGCACCCCGTTCTCTGCTGCAGCTGCTCACCCTCACCGCCGCAGCCGCCGTCTTCACCGAGACAGCTCAGGCCGCTGTGTTTCAGGCCCCGGATCTGAGCAATCCACTTGAGAGCCGCATCCAGGCTCTGCGCGACGGCGCCTGGCAGCCACAACTCAGCTCCGGCAACGGCGAATTGGTGGCGCGCTACTGGGGCAACGGTGGCGGCCGCGCCTGGGGCAACGGTGGCGGTTGGCGCGGTGGTGGCTGGGGTAATGGTGGTGGCTGGGGCAATGGCGGCCGCTACTACGGCGGCGGCGTGAACGTGAATCTCGGCTGGCCCAACGGCGGCTGGGGCAATGGCGGCTGGGCCAACGTGCTCCCCGGCAGCTTCGTGAACTGGTGAACAGCAGCCCAGTCGCACCGGCACGCTCAGCCGATGCAGCTCTCGATCTGAGCCGTTTCGGCCCGATCGGCCTGGTGGTGGTGCAATCCACCTCCCTCTGCAACCTCGACTGCGACTACTGCTACCTGCCCGATCGGCAGAAGCGGAGGGTGTTCAACCTGGAGCTCCTGCCCCTGCTGTTGCAGCGGGTGCTGGAGAGTCCCTTCTGCGGGCCCCATCTCTCGCTGGTGTGGCACGCCGGCGAACCGCTCACCCTGCCCTGCAGCTATTACGACGAAGCCACCGCCATCATCGAACGCTGCCTGCAGGAGTTCAGCGACGGCAACGTGGTGATTGAGCAGCACGTGCAGACCAACGGCACACTGATTAACGACGAGTGGTGCGACTGCTTCCGCCGCAACCGCATCGTGGTGGGCGTGAGCATCGATGGGCCGGAGGCCATCCACGACGCCCATCGGCGCTTCCGCAACGGCAACCCCTCTCACCATCTCTGCCTGCGCGGCATCGAAACCCTGCGGCGCCACAGCATCCCCTGCCATGTGATTGCGGTGGTGACCGCCGCGGCGATGGAGCAGCCCGAAGCGATGTATCGCTTCTTCCGCGACAACGGCATCAGCTCCGTTGGCTTCAACGTGGAGGAACAGGAGGGGGTGCACACCAGCTCCTCGATGCAGGGCCGTGAGCAGGAGGAGCGCTACCGGCAGTTCCTCACGCGCTTCTGGCAGCTCAGCGAAGCCGACGGCCATCCGGTGATGCTGCGGGAGTTTCAGCAGGTGATCGATCTGATCCAGCGCAACCGGCGCCTCAATCAGAACGAACTCAACCGGCCCTACTCGATCCTCAGCGTGGACTGGCAGGGCAACTTCTCCACCTTTGATCCTGAGCTGCTCTCGGTGAGCAGCGAGCGCTACGGCACGTTCAACCTGGGCAACATCCGCGACACCACGCTGGTGGAGGCGGCCCACAGCCCCCGCTTCCAGCAACTCTGGGGTGATGTGGTGGCGGGGATGGAGAGCTGCCAGAGCAGCTGCGACTACTACGGTCTCTGCGGCGGCGGCATGGGCAGCAACAAGTTCTGGGAGCACGGCACGCTGGATTGCAGTGAAACCAGCGCCTGCCGCTTCCGCACCCAGATCCCCGTGCAGGTGCTGCTCGATCGCTTTGAGGCCGGGCCGCCTGCTGGCCACTAAGGGAGAGACCTGGCTGGGCTATCACGGGTCGAGCGGTTTTCCGTTCCATGCCCAACGCCGATCGCCGCCAGCGCATCCATGAGCTGGTGCTTGCGCTGATCAACCAGCAAAACGATCTTGAGCTGCTCGATGGCGATCACACGGGCAGCCTCGCCGCCGCCCAGGGCAATCCGGCGGGCTGGCTGGAGCGAAACCGGCGGGTGGTGCAGCACTACCAGGCCCTGGTGCGTTCGGCCGTGACCCTCGATGCACTGGTGGAACAGGAAGTGGGCGCTCAGGCACCAAACAGCAAGCTCTGACAAGCTGGCCCCACCCTCAGCTGCCCCATGGCGCGCCTCGGCCTCACCGCCCTCCGATCCCTGCTGCGCCGCAAATCCCGCAGCACCTGGCAAGCCCCCAGTGCCAGTTGGTCGCGGGCCCTGGGACAGGGATGGAGCAAGCCCTACACCGTTCGCTACGCCAGCAACCTCGACGACGGCCCCAATCACGGCATGCCCCTGGGGGGCTTCGGTGCGGGCTGCATCGGCCGCGCGCCCGACGGCAATTTCAACCTCTGGCACCTCGATGGCGGCGAGCACTGGTTTGGCGTGCTGCCCGACTGTCAGTTCGCCCTGTTTGAAGACAACGGCAAAACCCAGCGAGCCCACGCCCTGGCCGTTGCACCCGAGGTGGATGCCTCACGGCCAGAGGCCGGCCAACCGCTCACGGCCTGGACCTGGTACCCCGCCAGCACCCCCGATCGAACCACCGGCACCTATGCGGCCCGCTACCCGCTGAGCTGGAGCCACTACCAGGGCGTCTTCGATGCCGAGGTGAGCTGCGAGGCCTTCAGTCCGATCCTGCCGGGCAACTACAGGCACACCAGCTACCCATTGGCGGTGTTTGTGTGGACCCTGCGCAACCCCACCCGCAAGCCGCTTGATCTGTCGCTGCTGCTGAGCTGGCGCAACACCACCGGCTGGTTCACCAACACCGACGCCTCAGCTGAGGTTCACTTCCGTGACGACGGCAGCCCCGAGCACAACTACGCACCGGCCATCGGCAACAGCCAGGGCCATCGCAACCGCTGGGTTGACGATGGCTCCCTAAAAGGCGTGCTGCTGGAGGGTGATGTCTCCTCTCCGGTTGCCGAAGGTCAGGGTCAGTGGTGCATCGCCACCAGCGAGCAACCAGGCGTGCGCATCCAGCGCTGCAGCCGCTGGAATCCCCACGGCGATGGCAGCGAAATCTGGAGCGATTTCAGCGCCAATGGCTCCATTCCTGAGAGCAACAACGACCGGCGCAGCGGAGTCAACGATCCCGCCAGTGCCGCCCTGGCGGTTCAGTGCCGCCTGGAGCCCGGCCAGAGCATCGAGATCCCGCTGGTGATCAGCTGGGATCTGCCGGTGACGGCCTTTGCCACCGGCACCAGCGCCCTGCGCCGTTACACCGATTTCTTCGGCACGAGTGGCACCAACGCTGCCGCCATCGCCGCCGAGGGCCTGCGCGACTGGCGCAGCTGGCGTGCACAGATCGAGGCCTGGCAGCAGCCGGTGCTCGAGCGCAGCGATCTGCCCGAGCCGCTGCGGATGGCTCTGTTCAACGAGCTCTACGACCTCTGCAGTGGCGGCAGCCTCTGGAGCGCCGCATCAAGGGAAGATCCCTACGGCCGTTTTGGCGTGCTCGAGTGCCTCGACTACGCCTGGTACGAAAGCCTCGATGTGCGGCTCTACGGCTCGCTGGCGCTGCTGCAGCTCTGGCCGGAACTCGATAAGGCGGTGCTGCGCAGCTTCGCGCGGGCGATTCCCGCTGCCGATGCCACGCCGCGGCCGATCGGTTGGTATTTCACCCAGGGCAAAGGGCGCGTGGAAGCGGCCCGCAAGGTGAAAGGAGCCACACCTCACGACCTGGGCGCACCGAATGAGCGGCCCTGGGATGCCACCAACTACACCGCCTACCAGGACTGCAACCTCTGGAAGGACCTGGCCAGCGACTACGTGCTGCAGGTGTGGCGCACCTTCAAGTTGGCGCCCAACGGCGAAGACATCAACTTCCTGGCGGAGTGCTGGCCGGCAGCGGTGGAAGCACTGCGGTATCTCAAAACCTTTGACGCCAACAACGACGGCCTGCCCGACAACGGCGGGGCACCGGATCAAACCTTCGACGACTGGCCCCTCAAGGGCGTGAGCGCCTACTGCGGAGCCCTGTGGATCGCAGCCCTGGAGGCCGCCCTGGCCATCGCCCAGCAGCTGCAGCTGCAGACGGGGCTCGACACCTCTGGCGAACAGCGCACCTTCAGCGGCTGGCTAGAGCAATCGCGGGCCAACTTCGACAAGCTGCTCTGGAACGGCGAGTACTACGACATCGACGCCGAAAGCGGCACGCCGGTGGTGATGGCCGACCAACTCTGTGGCGATTTCTACGCCCGTCTGCTCGGGCTGCCGCCGGTGGTGAGCGAAGCCCATAGCCGCAGCACGCTCAAGGCCGTGAGGGAAGCCTGCTTCGAGCGCTTTGAAGGCGGCCGGCTCGGTGTGGCCAATGGCTTGCGCCGCGACGGCACCCCCCTCGACCCCAACGGCACCCATCCGCTGGAGGTGTGGACCGGCATCAACTTCGGCATCGCGAGCTATTACCGGCTGATGGGCGACACCCCAACCGCCCTGGCGATCACCTCAGCGGTGGTGGAGCAGGTTTACCGCGGCGGCCTGCAGTTCCGCACCCCCGAAGCGATCACCGCTGTGAACACCTTCCGCGCCTGCCACTACCTGCGGGCCATGGCGATCTGGGGGGTGTGGGCCACCCACACCAACTGGCAGCACATTCCTGGTGCGGAGCGGAGCTGAGCACCGCCACAGCGAAAACGCGTACGATTAGTTGTACGCATTTCGGGTCATGGGGGCGATCACAGCTAGCGAGGCACGTCGACGCCTGTTCTCACTGATCGATGAGGTGCGTGAATCGCATCAACCGGTTGAGATCCACGGCAAGCGCGGCAGTGCGGTGCTGCTCTCTGAGCAGGACTGGCGCGCCATCCAGGAAACCCTCCACCTCACGTCCATCCCAGGCATGCGTGAGTCGATCATCGAAGGGATGGCCGCACCAATCGATGAACTCAGCGAGGACGCCGGCTGGTGAGCTGGCGTGTTCTCTTCACCCGTGAGGCACAGAAGGACGCCCGCAAACTCGCCAGCGCAGCTCCGGCACTCAAAGACAAAGCCCAGCAGCTTCTGAACTTGCTGGCTGACGATCACTTCCGGCAACCGCCTGCCTTTGAAACCCTGGTGGGCGACTTACGCGGCGCCTACTCACGGCGCATCAACATTCAGCACCGGCTGGTGTACTCCGTTGACAGCGAAGAGGGAGTTGTCAGGGTGCTGCGGATGTGGAGCCATTACGACTGAGCCGCTCCGTTCCATACGCTGAACGTCAGATTTGCTGGTTCATGGCCTCAGGTTCTCTTGTTCGGGCTGTTCTGGCTTGCCTGGCCGGCGCGCTGCTGCTGCTCACACCACTGCAGCCCGCCTGGGCCCAAGTGCATGCCCATGACGATGAAAACGGCCAGGAGGTGGTGCGCAGCCTCGAGAGCCTGCGTGATCTCGATTACCAAAGCTGGCAGGCCGTGGCCTATCGCAGCGGCCCGCCGGGCGGCCCTGTGACGCTGCGGATCGTGGGCTTCCCCGGGAGGGTGCGACTCGATCACCCCACGGCGCTGCTGGTGCACTCCGGACGCAACACCTGGGAACTCGACGACATCACCACCGCCAATCCCAAGTTGGCGACCGATGGCCGAGACGCCGCCGCCGAGTTCAACCTCAATCCACTGCTGTCTGAACTGCATCAGAACCGGCCGCTACGGCTGGAGCTACCTGGGGTGTTTGTTGAGCTGCCCGTTCCTCCTTATGTGGTGGCGGAATGGCGCAGCCTGCCCAGCTGGCGTGAGGATCAGGCCCAACACATCGGCTCATGAGCGCCCCCTGGCGGCCCTGGATGCAGCGAGCCCTGCAGCTGGCTGCCCTGGGGGCAGGCCGCACCAGCCCCAACCCCCTCGTTGGCTGCGTGGTGCTCGATCCCGCCGGCCACTTGGTGGGTGAAGGCTTCCATCAGCGGGCCGGCACCCCCCATGCCGAGGTGCACGCGCTGCGCCAGGCCGGTGCCCGTGCCGAGGGCGGAACGGCGGTGGTCACGCTGGAGCCCTGCTGCCACCACGGCCGCACACCGCCCTGCACAGAGGCCTTGAAGGCGGCGGGCATTGCGCGGGTGGTGGTGGCGATGACCGATCCGGATCCGCGCGTATCCGGCCAGGGCCTAGCCCAGCTGCGGAGCGCGGGCATCGAGGTGATCGAAGCGGTGTGCGAGAGCGAAGCGCGCCAGCTCAACCGCGCCTTCATCCACCGGGTGCAGCAGGGCCGTCCGCTGGGCATTCTCAAGTGGGCGATGAGCCTCGATGGCCGCACAGCCCTGCCCAATGGCTCAAGCCAGTGGATTTCCGGCCCAACGGCTCGCAGCTGGGTACATCAACTCCGGGCCCGTTGCGATGCGGTGATCGTGGGCGGTGGCACCGTGCGTGCCGACAACCCTCTACTCACCAGCCGTGGCCAACGATTCCCTGAACCACTGCGGGTGGTGTTCAGCCGATCCCTGGATCTACCGGCCGGCGCTGCGCTCTGGGACCAACACTTGGCCCGCACCCTGGTGGTGCATGGCCATGACGCACCAGCGGATCGACGCGATCAGCTCGATCAGTGGGGGGTGGAGCGGCTCAGCCTCGAGCACTGCGAACCCCGGCAGCTGCTCGAGGCCCTCGCCCAGCGCGGATGCAACCAGGTGCTGTGGGAAAGCGGCCCAGCGCTCGCCGCCTCCGCCCTGCAGCAGGGCTGCGTGCAGCAACTGGCCGCGGTGATCGCCCCGAAACTGTTGGGCGGATTGGCCGCCAGCACGCCCCTAGGTGATCTGGGGTTGGTGGATGTGAATCAGGCGGAGCCTTGGCTAATGCAGCGGCTGCAGCCGCTGGGGCCCGATTGGTGCTTTGAGCTCGGCGCTCACGGATCGAGCTGATCTTCCACATCACGGGCCGTGTAGCGACTGATCAACAGACCCATCACCATCGCCAAATACACCGTGCCAGCGATCGCCACGATCACGCAGAGCATCTGGGCCTGGGCCGAGAAGGGGTGAATGTCGCCGTAACCCGTGGTGGTGAGGGTGACAAACGCGAAGTAATTGAGCTCCACGAAATCCACCGCCCACACCGGGTGGGCTGGGTTTGCTGTTGTTCCTTGGGAGCGGAGCACCGGCCCATGGCTGGACCTGGTGGTAACAAAGCTCCCTGGCGCAACGGTTTCCAAGGCGCTGAACAGCAATCCCGCCGCCAGGCCGAGCAGCAGGTAGCCGGCCAAGGCACCGAACAACACCTCCCGGTTGATCTGCCGTTCCAAGGCCAGGTTGCGAATCAGCCGCTCAC
>Ga0194123_10003419_pt1 | contig 19112 bp, 15 predicted proteins | sample TA2MahsurfametaG_5_FD_155479 | JGI IMG/M metagenome (GOLD analysis project Ga0194123, IMG submission 155479) | Freshwater microbial communities from Lake Tanganyika, Tanzania - TA2015023 Mahale A surface | ecosystem: Environmental > Aquatic > Freshwater > Lake | place: Tanzania: Lake Tanganyika... | reverse complement strand
GATCACCAACGCCGACACCAGCGCGATCACCACCACCTGCAGAGCCACACCGCTGCCCGCCAGGGTGCGGCTGCAGACATCGCGGCCGAGCCGATCGGTGCCGCACCAGTGCTGCCAGGAGGGCGGCGCATAAATGGGATTGTCGAGGCCAGCGTTGACATCCGGCAAAAGGCCAAAATGTGTGAACAGGGGGGTCAGCAAAGCCGCCAAGCCAAAGATAAAAACAAAAAGCATTCCCCAACGGGAGAGGCGCCAAGAAAGTTTAAGGGGCAACTGCGACAAAAGAACATTATCTTAGCATAGACACTAAAGGAAGAATGATGCCAGCCGACAAGATTATAGAAAAAATAGAAGCACTAAGATTCAGTAGCTGTCATTGCTAAAAAATTAGCTTAAAAATCAATGCATAGTTTACAGAAGCAGAAAAAAGAGCCTATAAGTCCTAGATAATAATTAAGAGTGGATTCTAGATTGAGATGTAGAAAATTTAAAAAGTAAGATCAAGCGCTTGAAAAATAAAAACTAGGTTTGACTACAGAGAAACAAAATCTAACAACTACTACCAACATATAGTAGAGTCCAGCTTAAAGGCCAAACAATTAAAGATAGAATATAACCATTGAATAGACTCCTAAAAAATACTAACAAAGACCCAAGAAATCTAGCAACAAAAACCAAAAAACCATTTATAAGACTGTGTATCTATAAAAACAGAAAATACAAATAAGACAAGCATGAAGAGATCTTACATGGTGGATTTGTCATCCTGAAAAAAGTCAAAATATCGTCAACATCGAGATGGCTTAAGAAAGTAATCAAACAAACACAACTAACATGAGATAGCGTCAAAATACAGCAACGAGAATATAGCAGCCGAAATGGGTGACCTAAAATATGCGTTAAAAAAGTATGCACAAAATATGAATATCTCAAAAAAAGCGAAGAGCCTTAATAGTAACCAAAAATCAAAAGACAAGTGAAAGGTATAATGAGGCTGCATAAATATGAGATGTCCGATATGATAAGTTGAAAAGAGTAAAGACTGCAAAGACTAAAAGGACTTGCTATTAGAAAATAATAAATCGATAAATTCGATGGTGTAATTTTTGTGAGCATACGAGCAAGCTATACCTACGTCTGGCCTGGAGGCCATGTAGAAGTGTGGCGAATGCTCGAGAGGGCTTGACGGCGCCGAACAGGGTGGAGTATGGTAAGTTTTTATTCAAAAGAAATGGTGTACCAAAAGTTGCTTTTAAATCTAGCAAGAGCAAATAAGACAAATAGATATAGTAATCAAGGGTTTACTCTGGTTGAACTAATTGTGGTTGTTGTCATCATTGGCATACTTTCCGCGATTGCCGTACCTAGTTTTATGTCATCTGCAGATAAAGCAAAGCAAAAAGAAGTTACTACTGCTCTTGGATCGTATATCAAAGCGTCGCAAGCGTATTTTACTGAAAATAGTGCTCACGCCCAAAACAGTGTGCAGCTTGCTGAATATGTGGCTATATCAGGTTGCGCAGTAAATAACCCTTCCACGTGTAAGACGGCAAACCCAATAAATTATGGACTTCAACCTGTGGTCGCTTGGAACACAGTGTCAGGGTTATACAACATTGCATATGCGCCCCCACCGCCAGGTGGAGCTGGAACAGTGGCAAGGTTTACTGCCTTACCTGCTGGCGCCTTCCAAGGTAATGGTTATGGTGTAACTGCTTGCTTTAATTCTGCTAATGGCGTAACTAAAGTATCAGACGCAACAACAAGGGGACGCGTCATACCTGCGGCACAAATTGCACAGTGTGGATAATCAAATAGATAACTAGAAATGCATCGTCAACAATTTTTTTGGCTCTCTTGCTAAACCAGCAATACCTCGCATGCTTAAAATCATTAATGTACACTCCAGCTGACTTAGATCTTCGTATAATTATCCCCAAAAATCTATATCACTATGATGCAAGTTAAATGATTTGGTCAAAGAATCTGACCTTGTTGAAAAGGAGATCAGTGCATGATCTCTCTGGCGGTTTTGCTTTTCCAGTAATTCTTGTTCTTGGCATAATCCTTACAGGACTATTATTAGGTGTCATTCGCACAGCGATAGAGAACAATTCTAATACTAGATTAAGGTTTTTAAACTCTCTTACAAGTAGCGCTCTAGATTCGTTAATAAGCCAATACAGAGGATTATTGAATGATGCGACGGGGGGACTTTGGTTTAATCAGTTCTGGCTTGTTCAAGGCTGTTCAAGCAGTGCCAGCTATAACTGTCCTGTCTATCCTGCAAACGGTACAACAGTTGACGCAAGAGGATTGCAGAATCCAGGTGAAACTTATTGGAGTAACGATGGCTTTTGCACCGATTGGCCCTCAAGAGGACAAAATAATTGTCTAGGACGGCAAGTAGCTCCATCATGTAGTTACGATAATCCAAATAGTAATAGAATTTCAGAGGTTATTGATTGGGGGGCATATACAGATCTACTTAATAATAAATTCTTTCGTCCCAAAACCGGTGGAGCAGCTGTCAGCAATAAAATTAAACAATCAGGAAATATTGGAACATATAATACAGTGGGTCAAATAGAAAGACAGGGCGGACGAAGTCACGTTGATCTATCTGGATACGTACTGGATCAAGATAATAAACTAAAGTCAGAGAGAAGGGCGCGAATAAGTATGGAGATACAACGCACAACTTCTTATTCAGGATTTGCATACATATCAGCAGGTATGCAACAAGCTGACAAAAACGTAATACATTTGTCAAACCTACAAGTATATGACCAAAGCTATTTAACAGGTGCGCGAAATCCCGGAAGAGGGACAATAATGCTACGAAGAAATATGAGTAACTATGATTCAACTGAGCAACTTTTCTACCCCAACAGCTGTAGAGAGATGCGAAATATGTTCTTCTACTCTACTCACGGTCCTGATACGTTTAGCCTACCCAGGCTAGGGCACGGTGGACTTATTGTTCACAGTAACTACTGGCCAACAGCGAATAATCTTGAAAATCCACCGAACACTGCTAACAGCGAGATAGTACGGAATATTGGAACAACCAATTGTCTGAGAGCAAATGGTCAGGAAAGAACCATAAGTTATAATAACCTTTTTATATTAAGGGGAGCTACGTATTGCGTGGAAACCAGTGATGATTCAAAAGTATTAATAAAGATTGCTGACAGCCTCGACATAGCACCAGGCGGTCGTTTCTGCCACGTTGAAAAAGGGTCAACTGTATGTGGTAGTGGAAAGCCGCAAAATCTTACTCTAAGCAGTACATTTAAAGACTATTCTACAGGTAACTCACCAATTTCCAATGATACGCGGTGTGATAACAATTATGGCGGTGGCGAAGCTCTTGGTGAATCCTCTGCAACAAGAGATAGAAATGGCAGACCAGGACCGAGCTTCACGTTTAGAAATACAGGACGAGCCGGTAGCATAGAGATGGTCTCAGCATTTATCTATGGCAAAGATCTAGCTTTTAACTCCTCGGGGGTGCATCGTGGTGGAGTACACGGTACAACATATCTATCCAATGAATTGGATGGAACACCCTCAAGTGGGTCACTTGTAATTCATCGCTCAAGAATAGCTGCAACAGCACTCAACGGTATCAACGATACTACAGTATGGAGACTAGTCTATCCGAATAACATTATTGCTAATCAATTTATTGCAACACAGGGTGATCCTACGCGTGCCGCAATAAATGGCTTTAACGAAAACGAAACTGGATACCTAGCAAGAAAAACAATTGTAGCAATATCGGACAGGAAAGGTGATGGTATAAGATATAATGCTGCTCCCTCAATATACATTACATACAATTGGCAGCAGAATATCTTTCAAATAAATAGTTTCTCCAGGATTAACAATCCTTTACCTGGAGAAACAACTGGTGAAATACAGCTGGGTCGACAGGTCGACACTGTCGTTCCAAGCACACCATGGGGAACAATACCGCCATCGTTCAGGGCAGTCGACCTGAATAATTATAGAGATTTACTAAAACGTCTGTACGGGATTTCAATCACACCACCAACAGCAGATGATATGAATCCAATCAGAGTTTTCAGAGGAGCTGTCTGGGCTAGGAGAGTATGCTTCTCTAGAAATATGGCATATGGTGATTACTTAAGAAATCACCACTGGATTTTTGATCCAGGCTTCGTAGACGGGCTAGCGAAAAGATACGGAGAAGAATTCAGATGGGGATTATCGAGCTACAAAAGTCGCTTTATAAGGAGCTGGGACATACTAAGAGACTTATTTGGCTAATCCTGTAACAATTATTTCACCATGAGGATGGTAGTAAACAATAAAAAGAGAATAAAAAAAATGTACATTCCTGCGATGTACAACAATCCTGGCCAAGAGGGATTCGGTATTGTAGAAGCAATTGCAGCCTCGGTAATACTAGCTGGTGTGATTGTTACGACACTAACTCTCGCGGGTATGATCGAAGAATTAAAATATCAATCCAGCATCAGAGACGCCGTAAGGCAGGTTGTCGATGCAGACATTGAAGATATGAAGCAAAAGCTTTTTGACTTCAGATATCGCCCCTCGGCGCAAGGTAGCAGTTCTGGGGCGATTACAAAGCCCTGTTACACTACAAATAGTAATTGCAGAAATTCATCAAACCTCGTAATCACATCAGCAGACCAAATACAAATATGTCGATTAATTTCAAGAGATTTTATAAGATTCTTGCAGGGAAGGCCTGAAGGTTTTCCATTGAATGGTCTCCAAACTTCTGATACAATCCTGAATTTGAACAATAGCACTCATACAGTTCTAAATCAATCTCCCGTTGTGATACGTAAATTCATGGAATCACTGCCATCAGTAATATCATTTGGAATGAGCACAGATGAAGTGCATTTACGAGTGACATACAGTGTATCGAGCACATCCAGTAGAATTGCAAAAGCAGGTCTGCTTGGAGACAGTAGAGGGGAAATACTTAGAATCGTATCTCTGTATCCAGACTCTCATGCATATTGTAATCCAGAATAAATATGAGAAAATATCAGCCCAATAAAGTGAACTTAGATGGCTTCACATTGGTAGAATTAATAGGTACGGTAACAATAATTGGTTTAATAAGCATTTTGTCAGTTCCAAGTTTCTTAAATTGGAGGCGTTTAGAGATCGTCAACGCCGTCAGAAACGAATTGTTGGTTAGTCTTTCAGGAATCTCAGACGAGTCAAAAAGATGGGGTGCAACATGCACTATCAATATGGGATACTCACTAATTGGAGGGAAGCCATTAGATATAGACTGTAGAACAAATGGAAGTATAAAGTCTCAGGATTTGTGTTTGAGATCTACGGGCTGCAATATTAGCACGAAGAATAATTCTGTTCAGCAATTACCATCGACAAATAATATCGACAACTTGGTAACAATTGTTGCAAGTCAGCCAGTGATTTCGTTTACTCCAAGAGGCCATCTAGCCTCTGACACGGATATAGTTTTCACTGTACAAGGTACGAATGCACTTGGGGGAAATCCGCCTACACGCTGTGTTCTTCTTAAAGCATTCACCGGAGTACTTAAGGACGGTGAATATGTCGGGCAAAAACCTGGTACAGCTCCTGGGGCGAGGGCAGTAGATAGAAGTTTAGATGCATCTCGCTGCATCATCCGCGGTTAATGCTAAAATCAACAAAAATGATGGAATCATGAAACCACAAAAGCGTCGCCTGAATGAGCAAGCGTTTACTATTGTCGAGTTGCTAACAGGCCTACTAATCGCGGGTTTTGTTGTTACAGCTGGAATAGCATTATCTTCGATAATCCAGAAGTCAAGCCGAGAAGATTTATTGTCTATGGCTAATATATCGAAAATTGATATAACTCTTGACCAAATTGTTGATGAGGTTAATCAAAGCCAAAGGATACTTACAACTCCAGCAGAAGTGCAAGCTATTGGAAACGATTGCTCAATTGGAAATGGTACAATGTTCCTAGCCTTTCTGATGCCGCCACAGGCCTATAGTAGAGCAGAATATAATATAGATTATTCTAAAGGCGAGGCCAAAACATATGCTGAACAGAACCGTACCCTATGTCCAGTTGTAATTGGTCTACGAAACCCAACAGGCACAGAAAAAGGTCCGTATGTACTCTACCGTCATGGCCCAAGTGTTGATGAAAAAGGATATTACCAACCTGCAACTTCGGTACCTGTTCGTTCACTATCTGTTCTTGATGGAATAAATTCAACCGTATCAGGAACATCCAGGAGCTGCTCCGCAGGATGGGCAACGGTGGCACTACATGGGATGGAGGCATGCGTAGATCCACACAGAAAAGCAGTTCAGATTAGCGCGACAAAAAGGATACCAACAACAAATGCATCGTCCTGGCGCCCAGTCAAGCGCACAAATGCGGGAAACGCGCAGTCTATTGATAACAGGCTGATCGCAGACGCAGGTGTGCCTAGTGGAGGATCTGGAAACAGCGGTTGTTTCTTTGGGGTATGCGGTGGAAATAATGGACAATCGTGTAATGGCACAGTGTACTTAATAGACAATTCTGGTTCAATGCATGCAATCAGGGGTGGAGCGTGGGCGCGCAATCATCCAAATAATAGGATGAACACAGCTATAAGAGAATTGTTGACTGCTATTGATAGCTGCCTCGATGACGACATGATTAATGTATATTATTTTAATAGTGGATTCGGTAGATATAGTAATGAGAATGTACGACTGGGCGACCAAAGGAATTCGATAAGAACTTTTGTGAGGAGTATATCAGCCAATGGCGGTACAAATCCATGGGATGCAATGAATGAGTTAATGAGAAAACCTAATGTGAAACAAGTGATCATTCTTACGGATGGCGAAACAAGGACCTCAGGATGGTGTTCCGCCAACGGGCGAAACATGCCATATGCAGATTGCTATGCACTACATAATTCAACAACAAGAGCGACTAATCCTGTAAGAATTGATTCCATCGCATTGGACACAAGTTGTAGAAATTGGTTGGCAGATCTATCCACAAAAAACAGCGGACGATGTTCAGAAACGAGATTATAATGGAATGTTTACAAAACATTCGCATGTCAAAGTTGGCAACTTTAATTCACAAGTGCGTGCACCGACTTGATACCAATAAGTTCATTAACATTTTAATTTTTATGATTTTTACAAGTTATACTCCCTCTTATGCAAAAGATGATGTAACAAGACAAACACTCTTACTGCTTGGTACAGGTAAATGTGAACGCTGTAATCTTAGAGGGGCAAGTCTTATTTACGCAAACATCAAAGATGCTGCTTTGCGTAGCTCTGATTTGAGTGCTGCAAATCTAAGTTATTCAAATCTAGATGGCGCAGATTTACGCGACTCGAATCTAAGCGATATAACGCTGACAGGCAGTACACTAAGGGGTGCAGATTTAACCAATGCAGTACTACATGGTGCAAATCTAGATGATGTAGATCTTACTGGTGCAAAATTATCAACTAAACAACTAATATCAGCCAATTGGATGAATGCATACGGTATTGACTTAATGAAGGTTGACCCAGATGAGCTAGTTAAGGCTACGTCATTGCTTATTAGAAATAGCCAATTGAAGAAAGCGGATAGCTTCTTTGAAGTACTGCTCTTAAGGAGGCCAGGGGATCCTGAACTTTGGATATCACGAGCTTTGAATAGATTCAGAATAGGTCAAGAAGTGTTGGCCAAGAAAGACCTTAAACATGGACAGCAAATCTATCAAGTGCGCGGAGATCTTAGAGCAGTAAAACTAATTGAAGAGTATGAGGCAACGCTAGATAAAGCGATGGAATCAATTCCTCAACATGCTAAAGGCAATGGATATGGAGTAACTGCTCTTAACAGCATTAAAATACTGCTGCCACTACTAGTGCCGCTGGCCAGAAAAGCCCTGATCCCGTACTGAAGATTGAGTTAACTAAGATTATAAAACAAAAAAGATAAGGAAAGGTAATCACAAATCAAGCCAATCTGATACAATAACCAGCTAGGATAGAGTGCAATGGAGCCATTAATGAAAAACAATCACAATGTCATTCGTTTGATAAATGTCATCTCATTCATTTTATTATGTTGCCCTACAGTCAATGCAGAAATTATGGAGTGTATAACAACTCAGAAAAGAATAAATGGTACCACTAACAATGTTACAGAGTGCCGATCAATAACAACAAAGGACGACTTTTTGACAAATAAGTTCTATAATAACTCTAAGCTATACAAAAAAAAGGAGGGCATCCTGAGTTATCTCGGACAGGTGCTCGGGATATCACTCAGCAAAAATAGAAGCGGCATCAACCTTACCGTTGGCTTTCCGGAACAGCTGATACAACGTGATGCCTACGAACTAGAGGGTGCCTATAGACTGATAATGGATTCAGAACATAGCGTAATGTCATTGAGTGAAGATCAACAGGACATACAAACCAGAAACAAATTCAGGTAAAAATTCCGTATGAGGCGAGAATCTCGCTTATAGATAAGTATTTTTGAGAGTGTATGTTACTTCTCAATAGATCGGCGAACATCCACTGAGGGCTCGTAATAACCATAGAATTCTTGTTTCGCGTCATTTAGTATTCTTGGAGTAACCGTAATGACAAGTTCGCTTTTCTTTCTATCAGTATTGGTCTGCCTAAATAGTGATCCAAAAAGCGGAAGATCTCCAAGTATAGGAACCTTGGTTGCAACTGTTGATTCCTTTTCACTTAAAACACCAGTAATAATTAAAGTTTGACCGTCTCTGACTCTACTATAGCCAGACTTTAGCGTGCGCTCTGCTGTAAGTTCAATTGTTTGGTTACCACATGTTGTAACAGGGACTTTCCCAGCCGGTGCTGTAAGTGAAGGATCTATTACAAAGCCGACATAACCATTATCATCGATCAGCTCAAGTTTTGTTCTAAGTTTTAAACCTACTTGTGTAAATATCTGCTTACAGGAAGTTGTGTTAGGTATGGGCTCAAGTCCTGTAATTACATTTTCACCTATAAATATGTTTGCCTCATTGGGACCCTGCTGTGAACCCGAGGCACCCCCCGCTGTAGTGTTAGTCTCCATAAGGAGAATAGTAGGACTTGCTAAAAGCTTACTTGCCTTTGATGTTTCTAATGCTGTGAATGTATCATAAAGAACTTGATCCTGCCCTTCTGCATAAATACCCGTAGGAGCTGTAATTGTTGCAGCGTCTGAACCCACTTGCGTAACTGAGGCAGTTGAACCACTCATTAATGGATTAATGGGTGCAAATCCAGGTGCCTGTGGACGGCGTAAGATTTGCGCTTGACTTGGCCGATTAAAAACAACACCAACATTACCTCGAGATGGATCACTCGTAAGTATCACCTTACCGTCAGCGTAAGAGAGCTGATTACTAAGAGCCAGATTATTAGTTAAATCGACATCGTATATCTTAATTGTAAGCGCAACCTGTCTTGTTCTTAAGTCGAGTCTGCGCAAATATTCACCAGCCAAATCGACGAGCTTATCCTCACCAACAACTGTAATCTGCCTAAGTCTTGGATCAGTTGTACCGCTAAGACCAAGCAAAGGGCCTACATTGGCACCATAAGTAAGAACTTTACTCTCCGATTGAGTTGTTGTCGTGTTAGAAGTACTCCCTGATGCCACAGAAGATTGTGATGACACACCAGTAGTAACAGATTGACTAAGAGTCTGGGTTTCAGTCATTGAAGCACCCAGGTTAGCTAAAAATTTGGCAGCAGAATCGACAGAAACTTGATTTAGCCTGTAGGTCTTAGAAATACGCTCTCCAATGACCTTTTTCACAAGATCTGGACCGACATATATAATTCCAGAGCGATAGGTAGCCTGTAAACCAGATGCTAGTAGTACTGAATTAAACGCACTGGAATATGGTTTTGACCTCAGTGATAGTGAAACTAAACGAGCTGCATCTGACGAGGATTGGGATGCTGATGAGGACGCATTGCTAGATGAGATGCCAGTAGGTGTATTGGGGGCCTGAGTTGATACCGTCGCACTCTGCGACGGAACGGAAGAAGTAGGGTCGCTTTTAACAAATACAATATCGTATCCGCCACGTTTAGCAATATAATCCAAAATGGTGATTGCATTGAGATTGATAGCATTAATAGTTATGGTAGGACCGGTGAGGTTGATCATCCCTGGATTGGGTATAGGCAGGATGCCAGAGCTGATCTGACCAAGCGCAGGGGCGATAAGGCGACTTGGGGAAGACGTGTAAGGCCTAAGCGCAGGACTATCAACCTCAAGTTGCCGTTGTAAGGTCTTATACTGAGGGAGGGAAGATTGGGGAAAGGAAAAAATCAGTTGCGATCCCGTACTACTTATCGATGGAGGTTGCGGTGAAGAAGTAGCTATTAGGAACTTAACCTGCTTATCACTCACATCAAGGCGAACAGACTTGATTAGTTGATCATCAGTAATAAGCTCGGTAGCGTTAGTAGGGGATATATGAAGTAAGTCAGGCCCTTCAGCAATGATTTGATAGCCATTTGAAACCTTTGTGGTAAAAAGGCGTACATTCGCAGGTAGACCGGTAACGAATATGTCGACACTGGAGGTGTTGTTCTTAAACACCATCTGAATTTTTCGATTATGTTTCGCGTTCGAGATGGATGAGTTTGGATTGGGTTGCAGTTTGGCAGAGACCGAAAAATTTAAAAAACTGTGCTGCAGAAAACCATAAAGTCCAATAAAACATAACCAAGCTGCTGGTCTCATCCCTAAGTACCGTAGCATCATTACTATAGCGTAGGTTTTAAGCTTCAAGGCTTTACAGGGGGTCTACATAAGACTAATTAAGACTAATTATAGGCCTGTCTTCCCGGAGAGTCGGTACCTCAAATGTAAGATCAAGAACGACCTCACCAGTTGAGCTAGCGGGGGCTAAATCTCCAGTCGGTGCAGTGCTTGAAGAAGAGGCCGTAAACTTTGAAGAACTGAAAATAAGATAGGAATTAAAGCTTTGAAGTTGACGTAGAAATACAAGTATATTTAAATAGTCTCCTCGTACCTGTAAGGAATAGGACACACTAGAAAAATATTTAGAGGTAGAGCCCTCAGATATTGTAGACTGTCCAGAAGAAGTATTTGGTGCTGGCTGATTGTTCTGGAGGGGAGGTGCCTGATTTGCTGGTGCAGGTATGCTCTGGGTATCCTGATTGCTAGACACGACGGGCTTGAATGAAAGGAGTTCAACTTGTTGCCCAGACGCTGCAACTCTTACTGCCTCCGGCAAAAAGAGTAATCTCGTTGAATTATTTAAATATTGGCTTGAGATAAGATGCTTTTCATGTAATATATTTGTCTGTTTAAGTGTAGTTTTAAGCTTACTCCTCAAGATTTCAAGTTGATCGCTCTCGTTCTGATACTGTCGTTGTATTTGAGTGCTTGCATTGTAAGAACTGTACTGTGTAGGAAAAATAGCGACAAAACCAATTACGGAAACAACAATACTTATCACATAATGGCCAGACGGTGTTCTAAAATATGAATTCAAATCTTTACTGAGATTATTCAAAAGGTCAGGGTCATTTAAGGTAGCACGCCATGAAGCTAATGTTTGTGCATCGATCTTAACTTCAGAAAGGCTTTGAATTCTTGTTTGAATAAACTGCTGTAAAAAAGAAATCTTATCCATCATTTAGATGAGGTTGAAATTTTTGAAAGCTTATCATAAAGTCCTATATTACCCGTATTTAAAAGGGTTGTAAGAAGTCTATTTGATCCCATATTTTTGTAAGCACCGCTCAACTTGACAGTAAAAAACTGGCGTGGTTGCTGTGTGGCTCGATCTGCACTATTCTGTGTAGAAGGAGATGCCGAAATCAACTCCACAATTGTAATAGAATTTTGTTGTATCAGTGGATGCGAAGAAAAGAAAATAACAAAATCATTGATTGACTGCTGACTATGTGAGGTGGCAGAAACTGAAATGTTGTTATTGGTAAGGCTGTAATCCATAAGTTGTACGTCAAGCGGTATGCGTTCCTGCAGTAGTCTGGCAAAGGCAGGCACATGTATGGAATTAAGCAAGTATTCCTCTATTTGCTGAAGTTGATCGGAGAGTTTGGCACTTTTTTTTGTTAGACGTGAGAATTTAAGCTGGAGCATAGTATATTGATCATGATCTGGCGCCAACTCTCTGATGGATGACTGTACATAAAGATTTGATATTACAATCAATAAGATTGGTAATAAGGATATAATCGGGGGAATGAGAAGAAATTTATGCTTTTTAAGATATTTAGTAAATCGTTCGGAAGATATGGTTTCGGGTTTGGTAACGAGTGACTTTTCCCAGGCTATGGAGGGATCAATGATATTAAAATTAGGCAGACTCATGTCTAAAGGCCCTCCGAGATAAGAAATGCTGAGTACGCAAGTTCCTTGGAAATCTGATCAAGTGGGAGAGTATCAGATTTTGGGCTTGCCGATTTATACTTAAGCTGACGAAATAAATGGTTAACAGCGCTTGGGGTAATTTTACTATCCAAATCTATCTGAGATACTGTATATGGCAAACCAAAGAAATAGATGGGTGCAGAACATATTGCATTATCCAAATCTTGCTGACTTAATGATCTTCTTATTCTTAAAACAAGTAAACCAATGTTAAAATGGTCAGCTCCAGGATCTGTAAATTGGCCATAACCGAAGGGAAAGGGATACTCAAAAAGGTAATTCTTAGCACTTATGACATATATACGTGAGAATAACTTTTGTATATCTACAAATATAGAAAACTCATTTTTTAGGCGGCCAAGTGAAAAAACAAGTGGTACACACAATGGGCCTAAATATGCTATTGGCAAATTTACGGATTTAAGAACATTTATCCATGAATCAAGATAAGTTGAACGAGTATAAATAATATTAGTAAAATAGTCACTAATGTCATTGCCTGTAATCGGTAATCTAGTAAGAGAAAAGGTCAATGAGAGTGTATCGGTGGCTATGTAAGGACTTTGGTCAGCAATTTGCTTAAACTCAATAGGGCTAAGCCCTCGCTCCTTACTTAGCAGCGAATAGTTGTCAGTAAAGTTGATGCTATTAAGCAGAAACTGGGACGATTCAAGTATGACAATTGCTGGTACTTCAGGTGTTTGTTTGTCAGCGCTTCGAAGATACTCATGTTTGAAAACAGCAATAATATCTTTCAGTTGATCTGAAAGTAAATCAGGACGAATTACACCCTCGGCACCTATTGTCATAACAGGAACCTCAATATAAAGAGAGTTGTGGATAAAAAGAGAATTATCAGTGGCACTAATAAGAAAAGCATAAAGACGCTGATCTCTTAAAGCAAAAACGTAATAGGGAGTATCATCTATATTGGAATGGAGGGATTGATTGTGAGTAGAAAGATATCCTTGAAAAAAGGTTTTGATATTTTCAAGAGTAGTATTGATCATAAGTTAATAGCCCTTAACCTTGTATTCAAATCTAGATATACCATTGGAAATACGTATCAGTTGTGAAGACGGATTAATTAGCGTTAGACGATAGCCGTTGCCAATTTCCTGTCCAATGCGATACTGAGAGTCCTGCGAATTATCTACACTCATGAATACATATTTTGATCCTACACCTGCCACACTAAAGCCCTTTATTTCGAGTATCGGTGGAGGTATTACTGTGGCCAATGATGTACTAATAGGCTTAGTAAAAGGATTTCGCATTATTGCCATCTCAGGCGCAAGACCCATCCTAGCTGATGGATATGAGTTCAGTTTGTAAATATTCAATGAATTCCCATAACTGTCAGCAGAGCTACGAATTTGATTATTATCAATTTGATTGGGCTTATACCTAGAAGAGACAGCGAAGGCTGAAGCCCCTAACATAGCGGCAGTAACAATGTTAAAAAGCCAATAAGATATTCTACTGCGACGAAGATAACCATAAATTTTCGTTTTAAACGGAAAGCTGGTCAATTTATACAACTTCACAATCAGCGAACGTAATACCATTTTAGCATGGCATACTCGTGACGGAAAGCAAACTGAGCAGATCTGGTTATCCTGACAAGGCTTCTAATAAGGCGATTGTCGTGTAGAATTGGATATAGTGCCGTTACAGACTATGAATAATTTAGATGCCAGATACTCACCAATCGGAATGCTATCAAAAGAAGTTTGCGAAGAACTTGGCATCCTGCCCATAAGAATAGGTGAAGAGGAGATCATTTTAGGTGCAATGAACCCACAAATGCTCGCATTAACTGATTATTGCGATTCAGTAATAAAAAAAACAGGTCTAAATGTTGTTACGAAACAAATAACTTCAGAAGAGTGGGAGAAATGGTTTGAAAATACTGATGCCGAATCTCTCAAGAACCCGATTGACGTTCTATCTGATGAATCTAATTTAATACTTAACACAGATGAAAGTACATCAGCTGTCGCGGCAGAATCAGATATGGCACCATTACCTGTAGCGGATGAAATAGTTTCCAACAATGAGCAGACCCCCCAGAAAGCGGATCTAGATGATTTTGATGATCTTGAGATGGATGATATAGATCTTGAGGAATATGTAGATGAGACCAACACCGGAGATGATGATCTAGATTCTTCCGATAGAGTCGTTAAAGCAGTAGCGAATATATTGTTTGCGTCTGAAACACTATTGGCATCAGACATCCATATAGAGCCACAGGAGAACAATCTAAGAGTTAGATACAGAGTTGATGGTGTTCTCAAGAAGGAATATGAGTTTCCTAAATTTATGGCGAATGGAATTTCTGCAAGGACGAAGATTCTTTCAAAGCTTGATGTCGCCGAAAAGAGACTACCACAAGATGGAAGAATGAGGGTAAAGTTTAAGGGCTCAGATCATGATTTTCGTGTCAGTACCCTGCCGGGTAAATTTGGTGAAAAGATTGTTCTGAGGGCTCTACGTTCCGATAACAGCATCCTAGATCTACAAAAATTAGTATCCGAGCCAAATGAATTAAGCTTGATACGAGAATTGTGCGATAATCCATATGGTATCTTCATAGTTGTTGGTCCAACAGGAAGCGGCAAATCAACAACTCTTTATTCTATTTTGTCTGAGCATAATGATCCCGGAATTAATATAAGCACTGTAGAAGACCCGATTGAGTATACTTTACCTGGATTGCATCAAGTACAAGTTATAAGAGAAAAAGGCCTGGACTTTGCAAGAGCACTAAGGGCTCTTATGCGTCAAGATCCTGACGTAATTTTAGTCGGAGAAACACGCGACAAAGAGACAGCCCAAGTAGCGATGGAGGCTGCGTTAACAGGTCACATGGTCTTTACTACCTTACACGCCAACGACACAGCTACTGCAATTACTCGGCTTGCCGAGATGGGAGTACCACCGTATCTTGTAGGTGCTTCGGTAGTAGGTGTATTAGCGCAAAGGTTAATGAGAAGGGTATGCAGTAGCTGTAGCACAATTGCTAAGGCTGATCCGGAAGATAGATTTCTACAGAAATATAATGTAGTTGAGCATCATAAAGCAACTGTGACTATCGGCGGAGCACATCAAAGTGAAGATGCAATCTGCTCCAATTGTAAAGGGACGGGATATAAAGGCCGTATTGGAACTTACGAAGTCCTTAAGATTGATGAGGATATCAGACACTCAATATTGTCAGGATCTACATCAGATCAAATCAGGGAATTAAGTCGCAAAAAAGGGATGAGGACCCTGCTTGAATATGGTATGGAGCTGGTGAAAAAGGGTTTGACCAGCTTGGAAGAGGTAGAGAGGGTCTGCATGTTAGAAACCAGTGATTAAGCTAATTAACAATGGTATCATATTTATTATGCGTGAAAAGTATCAGTTTACTAATAATCAATTAGTTCATCTACCACGGTAGACGGTGCGAAATGCTCGTTGAGCGTCTCAGGCGAGCCTAGGCTACAATGGGGAAAGTTCTGCAGCGGTCATGCATTACATAGAAGAGTTGATGAAGGAGATGGTTGATAAAGGTGGATCAGATTTGCACTTAACATCTGAAACGCAGCCATACTACAGAGTTCAGGGGAACCTTGTGGCTTTTCGCGAAGAGAAGCTAGATGCAATGTCAATGATTAAAGAATTTAGGCAGATGTTGGGTGACAAAAAGATTGACTCTTTCGAGCTTCAACATGAGTTGGATTGTAGTTATAGCCTAGAAGGAGTTGCAAGATTCAGAGTAAATCTGTTTATGGAGAGGGGGAGAGTGTCTTGTGTCATGAGAGCATTAAGCACTAAGATACCACGCTTTTCTGACATTGGGCTTCCTAATTCTGTCCAGCAAATGCTTAATAGGCCCAGAGGTCTAATGCTTGTCACAGGCCCAACAGGTTCCGGCAAAACTACCACTCTTGCTAGTTCAATCGATTGGATTAATTCTAATCATTCACATCACATCCTTACCATCGAAGATCCCATTGAGTTTGTATACGAAAATAAAGGTTGTCTCATTCGGCAACGCGAAGTTGGAGAGGATACCGATTCCTTTACAAAGGCATTAAGATCTGCACTACGTGAAGATCCTGACATAATTCTAGTAGGTGAAATGCGTGACCTTGAAACTATTAGTTTGGCAATTACTGCCTCTGAGACGGGGCATCTGGTGATGGGCACATTGCATACATCATCTGCCTCGCAAACCATAGACCGTATCGTAGATGTGTTTCCAACGGATGCTCAACAACAAATCAGAGTGCAACTCGGCGGATCTCTAATTGGAGTGATTTCTCAGACTTTGTGCAAGACCTTAGAAGGTAAAAGAGCATTGGCCGCGGAAATCCTTGTTAACAATAATGCTGTTGGTAATTTAGTTAGAGAAGGCAAAACCCCGCAGATTTATTCGCAGATTCAAGTTGGTGCCAAGTTTGGTATGCAAACGTTAGAGCAGTCTTTAGCAGTCCTGATTAATAACAACATTATTTCAAAGGATGAAGGGTTTTATAAATGCAACAGGCCTGCTGTATTAAAAGATCTTTTGGACAATGAATAGATGAACAGTTACGATAGCGATTCTTTTAAAAAAAGATTGGCAGTTGCCGTGTCGGCAAAAAAATCTCAAAATTTTTCTAGGGCACCAAAGCAGCGAGCAAAAGGAATTATTATAAAACCTGAGCCCCTTGACTCAACTAAAAATCGTACGTCCCCATACAAGAAACTCAAGACACCTCCGACCAAGTCTCTCGCGCTTGCTACGAAGCAACTAGCTTCTATGGTCAAGACTGGATTACCAATAGTTGAGGCACTCAATCTTGTAGCAGAAACCAGTGATGATAAGTCAATTATTTACGCTTTTCGCGACATAGCAGTGGGAATAGGCAAGGGTAATACGATTGTGGAAATGATGCAAAAATACCCAACTGTGTTTGATGAGATGTACCTTGCACTTGCAGATGCTGGAGAACAAGCAGGATTACTTGCTGAGGTGTTAGAAAGAGAGGCAAAATTGCTGGAAACACTAGCTAAACTCAAAGGCCAGATTAAGTCAGCCCTAACATACCCAATCGCTATTTCACTTTTGGTAGTGATCGTTGTGATTGTGATGTTAGTTTTTGTGATACCTATATTTGCTGATATGTACAAGAATGCTGGCGCCGACCTACCAGCAATGACTCAAATATTTATTGATGCTTCTAATTGGATTAAAAACTTTAATAACATCTTTATACTTGTTGCAACATTATATGGCTTGTATTGGTCCCTTGGTCAAGCAATGACACAGAAGACTGTTATTAGAGCTGTTGATAAGTGGATCCTTGACTTACCAATCGTTGGTGATCTTACAACAAAATCAAATTTGGCCAATTTCTCTCGTACCTTGGCTTCCCTGAGCAGCGCCGGTGTCCCTTTGCTAGAAGCTCTTTTAATATCCAAAAGAACACTTAGTAACACAATCTATAGAGAAATCATAGAGGATATGTACCAAAGTATCCGTGTGGGTGATACAGTTTATGCTGCCCTCTCTGCCAACAATCGAATACCAAAGATGTTTAGTGCCATGTTTCGCATTGGGGAGCAAACAGGCGAGTTAGCGGCAATGGTAGACAAGCTAGCTGATTTTTATGAAGAGGAAGTCTCAACTGCGGTTAAATCTCTTACTTCTATACTCGAACCCATGATGATCGTCGTAGTTGCTGGAGTTGTCGCGGTTATATTGGTTGCAATGTACCTACCAATGTTTGGGATGATGAACGCAGTCAAGTGAATTTGTGAATTACAAAATAAAATGATATCAAAGAGTTTTTCTAGTAAAGAATTGAGTTTTATATTTTTTCGATCTTGTTTTGCTTCATCAGTCTTCGCTCATTGGACATGTGCGATCAGATCGTATCACCGCATCGTGCAAACAATACCGTAGATTTTTTCTTGCACGCTTGGAAAATACGTCTGTATAATTGCTGTTGTCTGCATTAATGTTACATCATACGATTATTTCTAACGGGTCCCGCTGCTATCGCGCCATTCCTAAGGGAGTCTTTGAGATGTTTAGTATGCTTTTGCATTTCAAGACGCAGACTGGACGGGCTTTCCACCTGATTACTTGGCGCAAAACGCAATCGACTGTAAGACTGGGCAAGTTCGCTTAAGATACTGGCAAGTTTTTCTTCAGTGCTGCCTACACGACGGAAGAAGCACACAAGGGTTTCGCCTGGATAAGGACTATATCCATATTTATCTAATTGACGCAACACAGTATCGAGGCATTTTCTTGCAGCATCTCCTGTTGATTGCCATGGCTTACGAACTGCCATCAGTCCTGCAAGGAGAGCAACCCCCATTGCTACAACAGCTGTTAACCCTTGCCAGCGACTCTGACCAAGCAACGCCACCTGGCGTTGACGGTCAAAGCCCATCACTGTTAGCTGCCAGTTGTAGTCAAGCCCGTCCCACTGAGTGAGAACACCCTGTAACCAGCTTGGCGTGGATTTTATGAGCTCTTCTTGTTCTTCTTTACTCAAGCTTTCAGCCAGTGAGCGACGGATGCGCTCGGGAGTCACCCAGGCGGTGGGATCAATCCTGATCCAGCCTTGATCCGGAAGCCACACCTCACTCCAAGCATGGGCATCGCTGTTTTTAAGCT
>Ga0194123_10003411_pt1 | contig 19162 bp, 20 predicted proteins | sample TA2MahsurfametaG_5_FD_155479 | JGI IMG/M metagenome (GOLD analysis project Ga0194123, IMG submission 155479) | Freshwater microbial communities from Lake Tanganyika, Tanzania - TA2015023 Mahale A surface | ecosystem: Environmental > Aquatic > Freshwater > Lake | place: Tanzania: Lake Tanganyika... | reverse complement strand
TGTCAAGGTCGATGAATAATGCAGTTCCTTTTAGATCTTTAAGCTTGCTTCCCCAAAGTGCAACTTTGCGCCATTTTCCGCTAGTTCTTATTGGTGCATTGCATCCTAAATCGGGAATAGGAGCGCTAATAATCTCAGTATGAAGCCCTACGGGATCATCGGTCAGGCAGACGAAGTCGAATGGAGGGGTGATATGTTTTCTGGCGCCAGCGTAAAGACGGTTGACGTATTCATGGCCATACTTATCGCCCCATTTCATGCATATAAGAAGTTTTTTAGTCGCCATGATGAAATTTGATGATAAATGGTGGTATTGCTGCGGAGTCGGGTGTGAACCCGAGATGTCTAATTAGGGGTGTTAGACTATTGTTTTAAGCATTCTTGCAAGTTGTAGCTCTGGAGTTTGGCTGGGGTGATTCGCGCTCGATGCTGCCCCGTTGTGCGACTTATGTATTTATCTTTTCGAGTAAACTGTCTAGTCATTCTCGTGAGGAAAGCGAGCTGCCAGATTTGGTTATTCCGAGCATGGCGAGATTTTTTGACTTGTTTTGCAAAAGCCGATGTGTCTTGATAAGATATGGGGCTTGTCATGTTTTGTTGGGGCTAGCGGTAGGGACCTATTAAAAGCCGCTGCTAATGCTAATGCGGCGCTGCTCGCCTCCTTTTTCAATCACGGCCGAATCACCACTGGCCGATCGCAGGCGCCACCCGCTGCTGCCGATGCTCTCACCCACGGCCGCACTGGTGGAACTGCCGCCGATTTGGAAGATGGCCGAACCGCTCTGGCCCGGCACCTGCACCACTCCCACCAACTGGGGTGCCCCGCTATTTGCCCCACCTCCTCCGCCGGAAGCGCTGGCGTTGCCTCCTGAGCTGCTGCCGCTGGCGGCGGGGGCGGGGCCGGTGATGCGATTGTTGACCGGAACCCTCAGCACATCGGCGGCGGGGGCACTGCTGGCTGGCAAGGTCGCCAGCTCCTCCATCCAGGGTTCCCCGGGTGGTGGCGGCAGCAGCTCGCTATCCCGACCCGCTTCTGCGGGCGTTGCTGCGGACTGATCAGCATCCGGTGTGGCCGCGGCCGTCCCCGGCCCCATGGTGCGCAACCGCTCGATCAGCAGCATGTTGCGTTCCTGGCGGATTGCCTGCTGCGATTGAGTCCATAGGCCGAAGACGATCAGGGCTGCGCCGGACACCACCAGCACCGAACCACTAGCGGTGGCCAGGAGCAAACCGGGCCTCCGCCCCAGTTGGTCGACCCAGTGCTGAATTGGCCTAATCCGGGCGATAGTGGGCCTGCTGCGGCTGCGGCCTTTTTGGTGTCGCCCCGGGGCTGTCGGCAGGGGCCGCTCGTTCGCCGGTTCCTGGTCAGGGGAGAGATCCTGGAGCTCGATCGGGATTCTCTGTGGTTGTTCGGACGTGGTGACGTTGGAGAATCCAGGGGAAGTGGGGGTATCGCAGACCTCCACCTCAATAGGTTTTTCGGGTTCGAAGACCCGGTTGAGCACCTGCTCAGCCTTGAGCTCCCAGTAGGCCCGGGAGGTGGGGATGCCGCGTACCGGACTCACCTCTCCTGCCGCTCATGACGTAGGCCCTAAAGTACTGAGCCTTTCCAAGGCTGACGAGTCCTGGCGGCGGCGAATTTCCAGCCAGAGCATCAGGGCCGTGATGTCGGCCGAGCTGACGCCCGGCACCCGTGAGGCCATGCCTAGGCTGAGGGGTTGCACGGCGGCGAGCTTTTCCCGGGCTTCCTTCGAGAGGGTGCCGATGGCGGCGTAATCGACGCCGGCGGGAATCGGCTGGTGCTCCTGTTTTTTAACCCGGTCGATCTGCTGCTGTTGGCGGGCCAGGTAGCCGCTGTATTTGATATCGATTTCGGCACCCTCCCGCACGTCGCTTGGCAAATCCGCCGGCGCCAGGCCGTGGTGCACCAGATCGCCGCTGTGGAAGCCGGAGCGGCGAAGCAGGTCGGCCAGGGTGATCGAGCCCCTGATGGGGGCGCCGGTGGCTGCCTCTACGGCCGCGGCTGCTGGGTCGCTGCCTTTGAGGCGCACGGTTTCGAGCCGCTTTTTTTCGGCCCCAATGGCCGCCTGTTTGTGGTTGTAGATCTCCCAGCGCCGGTCGTCGATCAGCCCCAGCTCGCGGCCTAGAGGGGTGAGGCGCCGGTCGGCGTTGTCGCCGCGCAGGATCAGCCGATACTCGCTGCGGCTGGTGAGCACCCGGTAGGGCTCGCGCAGATCCTTGGTGATCAGGTCATCGATCATGGTGCCGATGTAACTGCCCTCCCGGGGGAAGTGCACCGGCTCTTGGCCGCTCACCTGCCGGGCGGCGTTGAGGCCCGCCACCAGCCCCTGGGCGGCGGCTTCCTCGTAGCCGGTGGTGCCGTTGAGCTGGCCGGCGGTGAACAGTCCGGCCACCCGTTTGGTTTCCAGCGAGGGCTTGAGCTGGGTGGCGGGCAGGTAGTCGTAGTCGACGGCGTAGGCGGGCCGCAGCATGACGCAGCGCTCCAGGCCCGGCAGGGTGCGCAGCAGCTCCAGCTGCAGCCGCTCCGGCAGTCCGGTGGAGAAGCCCTGCACGTAGATCTCGGGGGTGTCGCGGCCCTCGGGCTCCAGGAAGATCTGGTGACTCTCCTTATCCGCGAACCGCACGATCTTGTCTTCGATCGAGGGGCAGTAGCGGGGCCCCTTGCTGTCGATGACGCCTCCGTAGATCGGGGTGAGGTGCAGGTTGTCGCGGATGAGTTGGTGCGTGGCAGCGGTGGTGCGGGTGATGTGGCAGCTCATCGGCTCGCCCTCCACCCAGGCCGCCGGATCAAAGGAAAAGAAGCGCCCCTGGGCATCGCTGGGTTGCTCCTCCAGTTGATCGAGGGCGATGCTGCGCCGGTCGACGCGGGCGGGGGTACCGGTTTTGAGGCGGCCCATCTGGAAGCCCAAGGCCTCGAGGGCTTCGGTGAGGCCTTCGGCGGGCTGTTCCCCGGCGCGGCCGGCCGGCATCGACTGGTGGCCCACCCAGATCTGGCCCCCCAGGAAGGTGCCGGTGGTGAGGATCACGGCGCCGGCGCCATAGGTGCTGCCGAAATAGGTGCGCACGCCAGTGATGCGTGCGTCCTCGCCGGGGGTGCCCTCCACCACCAGACCCGTCACCATCGCCTCGCGCAGGGCGAGGTTGGGGGTGTGCTGCAGCAGCTGCAGCATCTGGCGGGCGTACTGGCGCTTGTCTGTCTGGGCGCGCAGGGCCCACACCGCCGGGCCCCGGCTGGCGTTGAGCACCCGCTTCTGTAGGGCGGTGGCATCGGCGAGCCGGCCGATCACACCGCCGAGGCCATCCACCTCATGCACCAGCTGGCTCTTGGCCGGACCGCCCACCGCCGGGTTGCAGGGCTGCCAGGCGATGCGATCGAGGTTGAGTGAAAACAGGGCGGTGCTGAGCCCTAGACGCGCTGCGGTGAGCGCCGCTTCGCAGCCCGCGTGGCCGCCGCCTACCACGATCAGGTCGAAGTGCTCGGTGGCCGCTTGGGCGCCATCACGGCCAGGGGCTGCAGAAGATCCGAACATGGGCCGAGGGGCAGAAGGCGGGTGCGGTTAAGGAGCGAAGCAATGGGGAACCGGGAGTGCTAAGGCGGGGGCTGTCCCGGTCGACTGAAGCGCTTCAACAACACTTCAACAAAGACTGCGGACTTGGAAGGCAGCGTCTTGTGTAAGTCGCGCCGAAAGATCGGGAGGTTCTCAGCTGCAGTATAGTTCGCTCGCAATTGTGCTGATCCTGTCGCGGGTGTTCGTGTGATCGAAAGAAGCAGAGTTGGGTCGTTGCAATGGTTGAGCGCTGGGCTGGGTGCAATTGGTCAATTGCTCAAAGACACGCCAGCCCCTGCCTGGATTTGTGTGGCTTTTGTGGTGTTGTCATCACTGTGGACACAATCACTCCCGCCTGAGTCTGATCTGGCTAAGCACCTCGCGTCGGAAGAGGGATTTTTTGAGCAGGCCTCTGCGGCTTTTTTAATTGCGGCCTCATTGTTGGCCGCTGTGTCTTGGTGGGTAACTCGCTCCGCTGCCTGGCTGGCTACCGCAGTTTTGATCTTCTATGCGGCTTTGCGCGAGCTTGATTTTCAAACAATGTTCACCTACCGATCAATCATGTCGACGGGCTATTACTTCAAGGCGGGAGCGCCTCTGGGTGAAAAGTTGATCGTTGTGCTGCTCATCCTGCCTGCTGTCTGGGCTATGGCCTACCTCATTCGTCTGGCTTGGATGCACAGGCGAAGCTGGCTTTCGCGCCAGTGGTTAGTGATTGGTGAATTGAACCAGCTGCGGGCCTGGGGCGTCTGGATTGCGCTGATGTTTTCTGCTTCCCATCTTGCTGATCGGCATCCCGATCTTTTGTTTGGTGTTCTGCCGTGGCGAATTGGCGCTTTTGAGGCTGTGGTGGAGTCTGCATTGTGCCTTTCTGTGTTGTTCCTGGTGATGGAGCTCAAGCCCCGTTTTCTGCGCTCCTGATCGCACGCCTGAGATCCGCCATCCGGCGTTTTGGGTGTTCAGCTCAAGCGGCAAGGTTGCGAAAGCGGGTGAACTGGGGCTCGAACAGCAGCTTGACGGTGCCCACCGGGCCGTTGCGGTGCTTGGTGACGATCACCTCGGTGATGCCCCGGTCGGGGGTTTCGGGGTTGTAGTACTCGTCGCGGTAGATCATCAGCACCAGGTCGGCGTCCTGCTCGATCGAGCCTGATTCCCGCAGGTCGGAGAGCATGGGCCGCTTGTTGGTGCGTGATTCCACCCCGCGGCTGAGCTGGGAGAGGGCCATCACCGGCACGTTGAGCTCGCGGGCCATGCCCTTGAGGCCGCGGGTGATGCGGCTCAGCTCCTGCACCCGGTTGTCGGGGGTGGAGCCCTCCATCAGCTGCAGGTAGTCGATCACGATCAGGCCCAGCTCCTTGCCGGTTTCGGCCATCAGCCGGCGGCAGAGGGAGCGCATCTCCAGCACGCCGGCGTTGGGTTTGTCGTCGAGAAACAGGGGAAGTTGGCCGAGGCTGTTGATGCCCTGGCCCAGCAGGGGCCACTCCTCCTGCTGCAGCCGGCCGGTGCGCAGCCGGCCGCTCTCGATGCCCACCTCCATCGACAGCAGGCGATAGGTGAGCTGTTCCTTGCTCATCTCCAGCGAGAACACGCACACCGGCAGGGCGTGGATCTGGGCGACGTTTTTGGCGATGTTGAGCACGATCGAGGTTTTGCCCATCGCCGGCCGGCCGGCCACGATGATCAGGTCGCTGCGCTGCAGCCCCTGGGTGATGGCATCGAGGTCGTAGAAGTTGCAGGGGATGCCGGCCACGGCGGTGCCCAGCGACCGGCTCTCGATCTCGTTGAAGGTGCTGGTGAGAATTTCGGCCGTGGGCGTGAGGCCGGTGCTGGGTTTCTCCTGGCTGATGGCGAAGATCTTCGCCTCGGCCTCATCGAGCACCTGCTCCATCGGCTTGGTCTGGTCGAAGCCCAGGGCAATCACCTCGTTGCCGGAGCGGATCAGCTGGCGCCGCAGAAACTTGTCCATCACCAGGCGGGCCACCTGGTCGATCGAGGCGGTGGAGGTGATCCGCTCCACCAGTTCCACCAGCCGCCCCTGGCCGCCCACTTTCTCCAGGGAGCCGGTGTCGGCCAGCCAGGCGCACATGGCGGTGAGATCGGTGGGCTTGCCCTGGCTGTGCAGCATCACCGCCGTGCGATAGATCTCGCGGTGGGCGGAGAGGTAGAAGGCCTCCGGCTGCAGCACGTCGGCCACGCGGCTGATCGCATCGGGATCGAGCAGGATCCCGCCCAGCACGGCCTCCTCAGCCTCCAGGTTCTGGGGGGGCACCGAGTCGGGCAGGGCCTCAAAGCGCGCCTCGGTATCGCCGTTGCGCCCGCCCTTGGGACTGCCAGCGCGCTCACGGCCGGGCGGGTTGAGGGGAACGCTCACCATGGGCTGATGGAGACGGGGCTGGGGCAGGCCGGTGCGCCGGGTCGATCATCCTGCCGGGTTAGGCGTGGTTTGACCAGCGATTCGGCGCTGTCGGTGGGGTGCTCAGCAAAAAGCCACCCCAGCAATGGGGTGGCTCGGACGCCTGAACGGCTCGCCAGGGCCTCAGGATTCAGTGGCTGACCACTTCGAGATTGATCTCGGCGGTGACTTCAGGGTGGAGCTTGACCTGCACCTTGTAGGAGCCGGTGCGGTGGATCTCCGGCACGTGGATGTCGCGGCGATCCACCTCTTTCTTGGTGGCGGCTTCGATGGCTTCCGCCACGTCGCCGTTGGTCACGGTGCCGAATAGCACGTCATCGCCACCGGTCTGCTTCTTGACGGTGAAGCGGCCGATCGTGTCGAGGGCGGTGCGGAAGGCCACCGCTTCGGCCTTCAGCGCGGCCTGGCGCTCAGCCTCCTTGGCCCGGCGGGCCTCCACCTGGCGCAGCACGGCGGCGGTGACGGGAACGGCCTTGCCGGTGGGCACCAGGAAGTTGCGGGCATAACCCGGGGCGACTTCCACCAGATCCCCATCCTTGCCCAGGCTGAGAACGTCTGCGTTGAGGACGACTTGAACGCGCTTCGCCATGGGATTAAGAAGGGGGATTGATCACGTGCCGATCAGCAACTCTAGATCAGGGCGTGATTAGGACCAGGCCGGGAAAGGCCTGGCGATAGCGGCGTGGGTCGCGGGTGAGCAGGGAGCAGCGCTCCACCAGAGCGTGGGCACCGATCAGAAAGTCGGGCAATATGAACTGGCGTTGGCCGCCCCGGCTGCGGTAGTCGGCATGGGCCCGGGCTGCCAGAAAGGCCGCTTCCCGGGGGATGGGGCGGTAGCGAAACAGGTCGGGCGGCAGCAATGCGTTGACCTCTTCAATCCGTTCGCAGGCGAAGGCGATTTCGCCGTAGACGATCGGATTGATCAGCACGAGGCCGGTATCCAGCCAGTGGCTGAGCTGGGTGCCGCTCCAGGCGCTCCAGCAGGGGTCGCTGGTCGCGATGTCGAGGATCACGTTGGAGTCGGCAAACACGCTGCCATTTGGAGCGCTCAAGGCTCCTCGCCGCGGGTGAGGGCCAGGAGTTCGTCCGTGCTGAGGGAGGTGCGCAGACGGGCTCGTTTCAGTCGCTCCACCGCCGCAGCCCCGCGGCTGGGGGTGGTGCTGGCTGGTTGCAGCACCACCCGACCGTTCTCCTCCACAAACTCCACCTGGGTGTGGGGCAGGAGGCCGCAGCGCTCGCGCAGGGCCTGGGGAATGGTGACCTGTCCTTTGCTCGTAATCCGCATGGCGCCCCGGGGATCCGGTAGGAATCTTACCGGGGCTGGCGGCGCAGGGCTGCGGGGGCGGCCGCGGCGGGCAGGCGCACCTGGTGGGCCAGGCCCAGGGTGCGCATCAGGCGGATGTGCTGCCAGGTGAGGTCGATCTGGCGGCCGAAGCCGTGGCGGGCCGAGTGGGGAAAGGCGTGGTGGTTGTTGTGCCAGCCCTCGCCGAAGGTGAGCGCCGCCACCCAGGGGTTGTTGCGGGAGCCGTCGCCGCTGTCGTGGCTCACTTCACCCCAGAGGTGGGTGGCTGAATTCACCAGCCAGGTGCAGTGGTACACCACCACCAGGCGCAGGGGGATGCCCCAGAGCACCAGGCCCCAGCCGCCGGCGCCCGTTGCGGTGCCGATCCAGAAGAGCAGGGCGGCCAGGGGGATCTGCAGCAGCAGGAAGTTGTTGTTCAGCCAGCGGTAGTAGGGATCCTTGGCCAGGTCGCCGGTGAGGCGGGGCACGGCGCCCATGGCGGGGATGGGTGCAAACATCCAGCCCATGTGGCTCCACCAGAAGCCCTTGAGGCTGGTGTGGTGATCCACTTCCGTATCCGAAAACTTGTGGTGGTGCCGGTGCAGGCCCACCCAGTCGATCGGGCCGTGCTGGCAGCTGAGGGCGCCGCAGGTGGCAAAGAAGCGCTCCAGCCACTGGGGCACACGGAAGGCGCGGTGGCTGAGCAGCCGGTGGTAGCCAATGGTCACGCCCAGGCAGGCGGTGACCCAATAGAGCACCAGGAAGCTGGCCACGGCCGGCACGCTCCAGAACTGGGGCAGCAGGGCGACCACCGCCAGCACGTGGATGACGGCCATGAAGCCGATGGTGACCCAAGGGGTGGTTTCCGACCCCTGGCTGCTGCTGGCTTCGCCCTGGCGGCTCCGGTGCAGGGCCTCCGCGCGGCGCTCGCCGCTCACGCCCTGGTTGATGAAGGCGGGCTTGCGGGTGGCCAGGCGCTGGGTGACCGGTGCGGTGGACCTGATTGGTGCGGCGGCTGTTGCTGGTGCGGCCATGCAGGACCGGCTCCGAATGAATCGCTACAATCGTAGCAATACGGATCCGTATCGATTGGGTTATCGGGAAGAGCTCGCATCGGGCCGTGTTGCGTTCGCCCATCTGATCAGGGTGTGGCATGAGCGCAACGGCTGGTCGCACCGGGTGCTGCCGGCCCTGGCGGAGGCCCTGGATCTGGGCCGCGTCCACAACTCCCAGCTGTCGATGTTGCGCAACGGCAAATTGGCGTCCCCGGGCCCGGAGGTGTTCCTGGCGCTGGGCCAGATCAACCAGGTGCTGGCCGCCGAGGTGCGGGGCGGCGTGCTTGGGGAGACGCTGCTGCAGCGCCTGGCGGACCACCCGGAGCTGGTGGCGGCCCTGGAAACCTCGGCCTTGCCCGTGCAGGATGAGGGGGCCCCAGTGCTGGGCCCTGGCGAGCTGCTCGAAGTGTTTGTGGGGTTGCGCCAGCCGCCGGTGGCCTTCGACCTGCGCATTGGCAGCGAGGAGGCGGGGCCGTTGAGCGCGGGGTTGTCCCAGTTGTTCACGGCCGGCCAGCCCTGGCGCCTCTGCCGTGATCAGCTGATGGCGGCCTATCCGGTGGAGAAGCGCCAGCGGCGGGAGCGTTTTGCCGAGGTGATGGCCGGCCAGCGGGATTTTTCGGCCGCCGAGCTCGACAGCGAACTCCCCGACCTGCGTCGCACCTTGGCCCGGCTCGGGGCGACGGGCGAAGGGGAGCTGGGGCCGGATCAGTTTCTGGAGTTGCTGCGTCAGCAGGCCCGGGTCATGGGCTTGGTCGGCGAGACCGCCCGCGACCAGCTGGATCTCGCTGCGGCGATCCGAAAGCAGTTGCGCGATCCGTCCGGACGCCTGGTGGGCGGTGCCCTTCAGGACGGCCGGTAGCTGGCCAGGCGCAGGCGCCGCGCCCAGCCCAGGGCCCGAAGCAGCTTGATGTGCTGCCAGGTGATGTCGAACTCAAACCAGCGCAGGCCGTGGCGGGCCGAGTGGGGGAAGGCGTGGTGGTTGTTGTGCCAGCCCTCTCCGAAGCTCAGGATCGCCACCCACCAGCAGTTGCGGGAGCGGTCGGGGCAGTCGAAGTTGCGGTAGCCGCAGAAGTGGGTGGCGGAATTGACCAGCCAGGTGACGTGGTAGACGATCACCAGACGCAGCGGGATGGCCCAGAGCACCAGGCCCAGGCCGCCACCGTGCACTTGGGCGGCGTTGCCATACCAGTAGAGACCGGCGGCTAGGGGTAGCTGCAGCAGCAGAAACCAGCGGTCGAGCCAGCGGTAGAAGGGGTCGCGCTGCAGGTCACCGGTGAGCCGGTGCACGTGCTGCAGGGCCGGGATCTCATGCAGCATCCAGGCGCTGTGGGCCCACCACAGGCCGCGGCCGGCGTCGTGGTGGTCGTTGGGTTGGTCGGAATACTTGTGGTGGTGGCGGTGCAGCCCCACCCACTCGATCGGTCCGCTCTGGCAGGCCAGAGCTCCCATCAGCACCAGCAGGCGCTCCAGCCATTGGGGGGCGCTGAAGCTGCGGTGGGTCACCAGCCGGTGCAGGCCCAGGGTCACACCCAGCACGGTCGTCCAATAGAGAACGGCCAGCACCACCACGGCCTGCCAGCTCCAGAAGCGCGGCAGCAGGGCAAACACCGCCCCCACGTGCATCGCCAACATGAAGCCGGTGGTGCCGGTTTTGAATTTGCGCTGGCGTGGCGGCAGGGGCGCGCGGGGGGAGATCAGCGAGGCGCGAATGCGCTGATCCTCCTGGCTTCTGGGGGTTTCGACCCTCAGAATCTGGGCATTCAGGCCTGGCGCTGCACCGTTGCTGTCACGGTTGTGGCGGGCCGGATCGGTACTCAGAACCAATGCATTCTCCGGGTGATGTGTGTCCGGTGACGCCTTGGCGATGGCGCAGTGGGACAGCGGTGAGAAATCTAGCCGCGCAGGGCCCGGCAACATGGGCCCTGGAGGGTGCTGCACTCAGTCCGGCAGCTTGCGTTGGCGCTCTCGGCGCCAGATGCGAATCACGGTGAGGCTGTTGCTGGTGAGTCGGTACACCAGGCGAAAGGGCGGTTCGATAAGCTCCCGAAGTCCGGACTGTTGAAATTCAGGCACGATTCTTCCGGATTGTGGGAAGCACTCCAGCTGCTCGATTCGCTCCAGGACTTGGGCCACGAGTGCTGAGGCGGCAGCCCGATTGCCTTGTGCTTCGAACCAACTGAGGATCTCTTCGCAATCCCGCATGGCTGATTGCGTGATCCTGGCTTTCACGGCAGCCCAAGCTCTGTTTTTGCCACCTCGAGGGACCTGGTGTGGCCCGCATCGACATCGGCCAGGCCTGCCACAACGGCTCTCATGAAGGCCAATTCATCCTGCTGGGCTTCATAGACCTTTAGAGATTGCAGCACCGCAACGCCCCGGCCATGGCTGGTGAGCAACACAGGTCTATGGGTGGTGCCGGTGTGCTGCACCACTCGCCCTGGATTCAGCTTCAAATCCCCGAGTGGCACCACATCTTCAGAAAAGCGTGTGTTGGATGGACCGTCGGGGAGCTGACTCATGGATGGAACTCAGCTGCTGAATATTGGTCCAACTTTAAGGGCTTTCCTTTGGGCTGAAACCATGGTTTGGGCATGATCTGGGTCTCGCTTGCTGCGTCTGCGATGTCCCCGCCTGACTCCCATGCCTGGGCTGCTGAGCGGGTGGCGGCCGCCCTTGCTGCGATCGGCCCCTTGGCAGAGCTCCACACCGATGCCGTGCAGCCCCGGCTGGCGCGGGTGCTCGATGCCTTCGCCGCCGAGCGGGTGGGCGTGCAGCATTTCGCCTCGGTGAGCGGCTACGGCCACGGCGACCAGGGCCGGGAGGTGCTCGATCGGGTGTTTGCCCGGGTGCTGCAGGCGGAAGCCGCGGCGGTGCGCCTCCAGTTCGTCAGCGGCACCCACGCGATCGCAGCGGCGCTGTTTGGCGTGCTGCGTCCGGGCGATCGGTTGCTGGCCCTCACCGGCCGCCCCTACGACACCCTCGAGGAAGTGATCGGCATCCGTGGCAGCGGCCAGGGATCCCTGGCGGAGTTCGGCATCCGTTACGACGAACTGCCCCTCACCGCTGCGGGCCTCGTGGATGACGGCGGGCTTGAGGCGGCCCTGGCGCCGCCCACCCGCATGGTGTTGATCCAGCGCAGTTGTGGCTACAGCTGGCGGCCATCGCTGTCGGTGGCAGAGATCAGCCGCTTGGTGGAGCGGGTCAAGGCGCTGCAGCCGGGCTGCGTGGTGTTTGTCGACAACTGCTATGGCGAGCTGGTGGAGGACCAGGAGCCCACGGCGGTGGGAGCCGATCTGATCGCCGGCTCCCTGATCAAAAATCTCGGCGGCACCATCGCCCCCACCGGCGGCTATGTGGCCGGCCGGGCCGAGCTGGTGGAGCAGGCCTGCTGCCGCCTCACCGCCCCGGGTATCGGCGGGGAAGGTGGCACCAGCTTCGACCTCAATCGCCTGTTGTTTCAGGGCTTGTTTCTGGCTCCCCAGATGGTGGCGGAGGCCCTGATCTGCAGTGAGCTGGTGGCCCAGGTGTTCAGCGATCTGGGCTATCCGGTGAACCCCCTGCCCGGCGCGCCCCGCAGCGATGTGATCCAGGCGGTGCGGCTGGGCGATCCCGAGCGGCTCAACGTTGTTTGTCGGGCTTTTCAGGCCGCCTCACCGGTGGGCGCTTACCTCGATCCGGTGCCGGCGCCGATGCCGGGTTACGCCAGCGATCTGGTCATGGCTGGCGGCACCTTCATCGACGGCAGCACCAGTGAGTGGTCCGCCGATGCACCGCTGCGGGAGCCCTATGTGCTCTTCGCCCAGGGCGGCACCCACCGGGCCCATGCCCAGATCGCTTTGCAGCGCGCCCTGGTGGCGCTCCACGGGGTTGGCCTGTTGGAGGCAACCCTTCGCGAAAGGACCGTCTGAATTCCGTACGACCTGGACGGAATTGGAGAGCGCTGTGCCTGTGGGTGCTGACCTCGCCGCGCCCCATCGCGCCAGGTCGGACAAACTGGGGCCACCTTCCGTTTCCGCGATGGCGCTCAGCTTTCCCGACGACCGCCGCTACGCCGACAGCCACGAAACCGTGTGCTCCGAAGCCGGCCGGTGGCGGCTGGGCCTGAGTGCCTTCGCCATCGATCAGCTTGGCGACATCGTGTTTGTGGAGCTTCCCGAGGTGGGCGCCAGCCTGCAGCAGGGGGTCAGCTTCGGCAGCGTCGAGTCGGTGAAGGCGGTGGAGGATTTGCTGGCGCCGGTGAGCGGCGTTGTGGTGGCCCGCAACGAAGCGGTGCTGGCCAGTCCGGAGGAGTTGCAGAACGACCCCTACGGCGAGGGCTGGCTGCTGCTGCTGGAGCCCAGTGATCCCGGCCAGCTCGAGGGCTTGATGGATGCGGCCACCTATGCCGCCAAGCTGCAGGGAGCCTGATGGGAGGCGCGCTGAACGCAGATCTGCCCTTTGTGGGGCGGCACATCGGCCCCACTGCCGCGGAGCAGCGGCGCATGCTGGCGGAGCTCGGCGCCGCCAGCCTTGAAGATCTCGCTGCCCAGGTGGTGCCCGCCGATCTGCTGTTGCCCCCCGAGGTAGCGCGCCAGGGGCTGCCCGAGCCCTGCAGCGAGGCCCAGGCGCTGGCGGAGCTGGCGGCGATCGCCGGCGGCAACACCGTGCTGCGCTCCTTGATCGGCCAGGGCTACTCCGCCACCGCCACGCCAGCGGTGATCCAGCGGCAGGTGTTCGAAAATCCCGCCTGGTACACCGCCTACACGCCCTACCAGGCCGAGATCGCCCAGGGGCGCCTCGAGGCCCTGCTCAATTTTCAAACCCTGATCAGTGAGCTCACCGGCTTGCCGATCGCCAACGCCTCGCTGCTGGATGAGGCCACGGCGGCGGCTGAAGCGATGGCGCTGGCGCTGGCGGTGGGATGCCGCAGCCAGGCGCGGCGCTTCTGGGTGGATGCCGAGGTGTTTCCCCAAACCCTGGCGGTGCTGCAGACCCGGGCCGAGCCCCTCGGCCTCAGCCTGGAGTTGGTGGAGGCTGAGGCCGTGGCCCAGCAGCTGGCGGCTGGTGCTGCTGCGGCCGATGTGGTTCCAGAGGATGTCTTTGGCCTGTTGATCCAGCTGCCGGGCCGGCGCGGTCGTCTCTGGGATCTCCAGCCCCTGTTGAGCGCCGCCGCTGAGCTCGGCGTGATCAGCGCGGTGGCGGTGGATCCCCTGGCCCAGGTGCTGTTGGCGCCGGTGGGCGAGCTGGGGGCGGACATCGCCATTGGCAGTACCCAGCGCCTGGGGGTGCCGATGGGGTTTGGTGGGCCCCATGCGGCGTTCTTCGCCACCCGCGAGGCCTACAAGCGCCAGATCCCCGGCCGGTTGGTGGGTCGCTCCGTGGATGCCGAGGGCCGGCCCGCTTTGCGGTTGGCCCTGCAAACCCGCGAGCAGCACATCCGCCGCGACAAAGCCACCAGCAACATCTGCACCGCCCAGGTGTTGCTGGCGGTGATGGCCGGTTTCTACGCCGTGCACCATGGCCCCGAGGGTTTGGAGGCGATCGCCCGCCGCATCCAGGGGCTGCGCCAGGCCCTGGCCGCCGGGCTGGAAGCCCTGGGGCTGCCGTTGTTGGCGGGCGCTGGCTTCGACACGCTGTGGCTGCCGGTGCCGCCTGCCCAGGCCGAGGCGCTGCGGGCGACCGCCCTGGCGGCGGGCTTCAACCTGCATCAGGGCGAAGGCGGCCTGGGCATCAGCCTCGATGAACTCAGCAACGCCGAAGAGCTGGACCGGCTGCTCGAGGCGCTGGCTGCCGGCTCTGCTGCGGATCAGGCTCGGATCGATCGGGCCCGGGAGCTGTGCAACAGCACGTTGCACAGCCTTGAATCGGCCCAAAGCGAATCCACCCAAAGCCTTGCCACCGCCGCCGGCATCCCCCTCCGCCAGGGGCCCTGGCTGCAGCAGGAGCCTTTCCAGCGCTACCGCAGCGAAACCGAGCTGTTGCGCTACATCCAGCAGCTGGTGGCCCAGGACCTTTCCCTGGTGCACGGGATGATTCCCCTCGGCAGCTGCACCATGAAGCTCAACGCCGCCGCCGAGCTGGCGCCGGTGAGCTGGCCAGCCTTCAGCCAGCTGCACCCCCTGGCACCAGCGGATCAGACCACCGGCTACCAGCAGCTGGCGGCTGACCTGGAGCGTTGGCTCGCGGCGATCACTGGCTTTGCGGGTGTCTCGCTGCAGCCCAATGCCGGCTCCCAGGGGGAGTACGCCGGCCTACTGGCGATCCGGGCCTGGCACCGCAGCCGCGGCGAGGCCCATCGCACGGTGTGCCTGATCCCCACCAGTGCCCATGGCACCAATCCCGCCAGTGCGGTGATGGCCGGACTGCAGGTGGTGCCGGTGACCTGCGATGACCAGGGCAACATCGATCTGGCCGACCTGGAGACCAAGGCCGCGGCCCACGCCGATCGCCTGGCGGCGTTGATGGTCACCTATCCCTCCACCCATGGGGTGTTTGAGCCGGCTATCCGCCGCATCTGCGACCTGGTGCACGCCCGCGGCGGCCAGGTGTACCTCGATGGCGCCAATCTCAACGCCCAGGTGGGCCTGTGCAAGCCAGGCCTCTACGGGGCCGATGTTTGCCACCTCAACCTGCACAAGACCTTCTGCATCCCCCATGGCGGCGGCGGCCCGGGGGTTGGGCCGATCGCGGTAGCGGAGCATCTGGTGCCCTTCCTGCCCGGAGCTCCCGGCCAGAGTGGGGCTGCGGTGGGCCCGGTGGCGGCAGCACCGCTGGGAAGCGCCAGCATCCTGCCGATCAGCTGGATGTACATCCGCATGATGGGGGGTGCGGGGTTGCGGCAGGCCAGCCAGGTGGCGCTGCTGGCGGCCAACCTGATCGCGGAACGGCTTGAGGCCCATTTCCCGGTGCTCTATCGGGGTGTGGGGGGGCGCGTCGCCCACGAATGCATTCTCGATCTGCGGCCGCTCAAGCGCAGCTGCGGCCTGGAGGTGGATGACCTGGCCAAGCGCTTGATGGACTACGGCTTCCATGCCCCCACCGTGAGTTGGCCCGTGGCGGGCACGGTGATGGTGGAGCCCACCGAAAGTGAATCGCTGGCTGAGCTCGATCGCTTCTGTGCGGCCATGGTGGCGATTCGTCAGGAGGCTGCCGCGATCGAGGCCGGCGCGGCCGATCCCCTCAACAACCCCTTGAAGCGCGCTCCCCATACCGTGACCGCGGTGACCGCCGATCACTGGGACCGGCCCTATTCGCGCCAGCAGGCGGCGTTTCCCGCCGGAGACGCCCAGCGGCAGCGCAAGTTCTGGCCGGCGGTGGCCCGAATTGACAACGCCTTTGGCGATCGCCATCTGGTCTGCACCTGTCCATCAGTTGAGGAACTGGCCCAAGCGGTGCCAACGGCTCCTGTTCCGTGATCCCGTTGTGCCTCACACTGTGACAACTTGACGCCGCGTTGGCTAGCGGGGTTGCCAATTTCCGCTTTGCCAACACAATCAACGCCAGCGCCATTCATTTTGGGGATCATGAAGGGCAGTAACGACGGGTTTGGATCGGGAGGCGACGCCGGTTCGGGTGGGGGCCAGACGCTGCGGGTTGAAGGCACCAACGTGGTGCGGGTTCCGTTCGGCGTGCGCCATGCCCGGCGTGTTCGGCCCCAGCGGCCGGATCACTGGGCCACGCTGGTGCTGCCCTTCCAGGGTCACAGCGACCCCACGCCACCGCCCCAGGCTGCTTAGTTCCAGGCTCCGTTCAGGTCAGTTCAGGCGCCAATCGATCAGCGCTTTGACATCTTCCAGGGAGCTGGCCGGCGCCCGGAAGGGAAGCACAGGCATGGGGCTGCGCTCTGGGCGCACCAGCCAGGTGAGATCAGGCTGGGGAATCAGCACAAAGCCCCGATAACGAACCGCTGCCCGCACCCCCCGGTGGTGGAGTCCTGAGGGGGCGATGGGGGCGGCGTGGCTGGACATGGATGGCTGAAGATCTCCGACCATTGGAGCGAGTTGCCCACTGCTTTGGGCATCTCTACCGATTCGTTTTCGGTTTGCCGTTACACCCCGAAAAAGATCAACTTGGTCTCAGGCTGGACCCTTGAAAACCCCTGCTGCAACTGGCTTTTCCGGCGCGCCAGGGCAGCGTGGAAAACCATTGCGAGGGTGTGCTGGGATACAGAAACTGAGGCCTCGATGATCTAAGCGACCGCTAATAGTTCGGGCTCGCGGTAGGGCACGAAGCTGGCCTTGCGGGCTCCACAGATCGGGCAGCGCCAGTCGTCGGGGATGGCCTCAAACGGCGTGCCCGGGGTCAGGCCGGAATCGGGATCGCCCACGGCCGGGTCGTAGATCATCGAGCAGAGCTTGCAGATCCACTGGCCAGCCACCGGTTGGGCGGCTTCGCCGGCCACGCCCTTGCCGTTTAGGGCTTCCAGGGCGATGCCGTAGCGCTCGGCGTGGTGCTGCTCGATCGGGGTCAGCAGGCCGAAGTTCTTCGCGGCCGTGCGGAAGATCCCGGCATGGTCCTTCGATTCGTCGATCTGCTCCTGGAACTCGGCTTCGGCGCCGGAGTCGCGGTCGGCCCGGGCCTGGGCGGCGAATTCCGGGTACATGGTGGTGTACTCGTAGGTTTCGCCCTCGATGGCCAGCTCTAGGCAGCGGCTCAGCAGGCCCTGCTTCTGCGCCTCGGAGAGGCTGGCGGGATCGTCGATCACCAGCTCGGGATGGAGCAGCCGGAAGTGGGCGAAGGCGTGCTCGGTTTCCTGAGCGGCGGTGTCGCGAAACAGCTTGGCGAGCTCAGCATTGCCGACCTGCTTGGCCACCTCCGCGAAGAACAGGTACTTGCGGCTTCGAGGTTGGCCTGGGTGCTGGGCTTGGAGAGGTCCATTGCTTGGGGCGCCGCGGGTTGGGCTGAGCTTGTGCCAGGGGCTCAGTAGTTGGCGCCGCTGCGGCGTTGGTGCACGGCCGTGGTGCCGCTGCCATCCAGCACGCTCCCGTGGCTTACCTGGGCGTACAGCAACCAGTGGTCGCCGCATTCCATCCGCTGCTGCACCGTGGCCTCGAGCCAGGCCAGGGCCTCCGGCAGGATCGGCTGGCCGCTGGCGCTCTCGTCGAGCTCCAGTCCGGCAAAGCGGTCGGCTCCTGGCGCAAAGGGCTGCAGGAACTGCTTCATCGGCCCGGTTTCGCGCCCTGCGGCCAGCACGTTGAGGGCGAAGCGATCGCCGATGTGCAGCAGCGCCTCCACCGCCCGGTCCTTGGCCACCGCCACGGTGAAGCCCGGCGGCGAGAAGCTGGCCTGACTCACCCAGCTGGCCACCATGGCGCTGCTGAGGCGGCTGCTGCCTTCCCCCTTGCTGGTGGTGAGCACGCACAGGGAGCCCACCACCCGGCCCAGGGCCTGCACGGCGGGGTTGCTGCGGCTCTCGCTGAGCCCGCCGCTGGCGCTGCGCCGTTGGGCCTTGCGCTGCTCAGCCTGCAGCTGGCGCCCGAGGGCGGTGCCGGTTTCCTCGATGGTTTTGAGGGTGGCGGCATCCGGGCTGAATTTCACCTTGATCGGCTCGAAGGCAAAGCGGAAGCCGCCGTCGCGCAGCTTGCTCTCCAGCAGATCCAGGGCTTCGCCACTCCAGCCGAAGCTGCCGAACACGCCTACCGGCTTGTTCCGGTCGCCCTCGGCCAGCACCGTGCCGAGGGCCGAGACGATCGGCGTGGGGGCATGGCCGCCGAGGGTGGGCGAGCCGATCAGGATCGCGTCGCAGGAGCGGATCGCCGCCAGCAGCTGCTCGGGTGGCGTGAATTCACAGTTGATGCTCTCCACCCGCACACCGGTGCGCCCCACCCCCTGGGCCAGGCCGTCGGCGATGGCGGCGGTGTTGCCGTAGGCGCTGGCAAACAGCAGGGCCACCGACAGGCGCGCCCGCTCCTGGGACGCGCCCCAGCGGTGGTAGTCGTTGAGCAAGCTGCGCCAGCTCTCGCTGATTGCTGGTCCGTGGCCGGGGGCGATGCAGCGGATGTCGAGCTCTTCGAGCCGATCCACCACCGCGTCCACCTGCCGGGCCATCGGCGCCATCAGGCAATCGAAGAAGTAGCGGCGGTCTTCCTCGCTGCTGTTGCGGTTGGCCTCGGCGAAGTTTTCGCTGCAGAGGTGGGCGGCGAAGAACTTGCCGCTCATCAGCAGGCCGCTGGTTTCCTCGAAGGCCATTAGCGCCCCGGGCCAGCGGGGGGTGGGCGTGGGGATCAGGCGCAGCATGTGGCCATCGCCAAGGCTGAGGCTGGCCTCCTGTTTCACCACCTCGATCGGCGGCAGGGCCGGGATCGGAGCCTTGGGGGCGCCGTTGCTGCTGCCGGCGTCGGCGGGTTTGGCGGGTTTCTGCTGGCTCCAGAGCTCCTCCAGCAGGCGGGCACCGGCGTTGGAGCTCACCAGCAGGGTGTGGGGCCAGCGGGCCGCCAACTGGCGCAGCAGGGCCACCCGGTTGGGGTTGACATCGCCCACCACCACCTTGAGTGGGGCGTCGGCGGGCACCAGGGCGGCCAGCTCGGCCAGGAACGGCTCGGCGAACGAGGCGCCGGGGGGGTGCACCAGCAGCGGCACCGCCGGAAACAGGAAGCTGTTGGCTGTGGTGCCCCGCTCCAGGCCGTATTCCACCTCAAAGCGCAGCCGGGTGGGGCTGAGGCCCTTGAGGCAGATCAGGCCAGGCTCAAGGGGCAGCTGGATGACGCGCCGGGCCATCAGTAGTGGTTCCCCACTTTGCGGTGGTGCACGGCGGTGCTGGCCTCGGTATCGGCCACGTTGCCCTGCTCCACTTCGGCGTAGATGATCCAGTGATCAGGCCCCTCCATCCGCTGCGCCACACGGCAGCCCAGGTAGGCCAGGGCAT
>Ga0194123_10003407_pt1 | contig 19174 bp, 15 predicted proteins | sample TA2MahsurfametaG_5_FD_155479 | JGI IMG/M metagenome (GOLD analysis project Ga0194123, IMG submission 155479) | Freshwater microbial communities from Lake Tanganyika, Tanzania - TA2015023 Mahale A surface | ecosystem: Environmental > Aquatic > Freshwater > Lake | place: Tanzania: Lake Tanganyika... | reverse complement strand
GCTCGACTCCTCGCGCTGGAGCGTGCTCGAGGCCGGCCTGCGCTGCCTGCAGGGCAAAGGCGTGGTGAACTCGATCAGCCTGAAGGAAGGACCGGAGAGATTCCTGCAGCAGGCGGCGCACATCCGGCGCATGGGGGCTGCGGTCATCGTGATGGCCTTCGACGAGAAGGGCCAGGCCGATACGGCGGCACGCAAATTCGAAATCTGCGCGCGCAGCTACCACCTGCTGGTGGACGAAGTCGGTTTTCCGCCCGAGGACATCATCTTCGATCCCAACATCCTCACCGTTGCCACCGGTATCGAGGAGCACAACGAATACGCCATCGCCTTCTTCGAGGCGACCCGGACCATCAAGCAGAACCTGCCCCATGCGCTGGTCAGCGGGGGGCTGAGCAATGTGTCCTTCTCGTTCCGCGGCAACAATCCGGTGCGGGAAGCGATGCACTCGGCTTTCCTGTATCACGCGATTCGCGCTGGCCTCGACATGGCCATCGTCAATGCCGGCCAGCTCGGCATCTACGACACACTCGAGCCCGAACTCCGCGAACGGGTGGAAGAGGTCCTGTTCAACCGACGTGCCGATGCCACGGACCGGCTCATCGAGTTTTCCTCCGGCGTCCAGGCCGGCAGCCGCGAGAAGGCGGAAGTCGAGGCCTGGCGTCTGGAACCTGTGGAGGCCCGCCTCTCGCATGCACTGGTCAAGGGTATCGCCGATTACATCGTCGAGGACACGGAAGAGGCACGTCTGGCCTCACGACATCCTCTCGATGTGATCGAGGGCCCGCTCATGGCGGGCATGAATGTGGTGGGCGATCTTTTCGGCGCCGGCAAGATGTTCCTGCCCCAGGTGGTGAAAAGCGCGCGGGTGATGAAGAAATCCGTGGCCCATCTCATTCCCTTCATTGAAGCCGCCAAGGCCGAAGGCCAGTCGCGCAGCGCCGGCAAGATTGTCCTCGCCACGGTCAAAGGTGACGTGCATGACATCGGCAAGAACATCGTGGGGGTCGTCCTCCAGTGCAACAACTTCGAGGTCATCGACCTCGGCGTGATGGTGGCCTGCAACGACATTCTCGATGCCGCAGTGCGTGAGGGCGCCACCCTGGTCGGACTGTCCGGTCTCATCACCCCCTCGCTGGAGGAGATGGTGCACGTGGCCAGCGAGATGGAGCGCCGCAAGCTGGACCTGCCGCTGCTGATTGGCGGGGCAACCACCTCGCGCACGCATACGGCGGTGAAGATCGCCCCCGCGTACTCGGGGCCGGTGGTGCATGTGAAGGATGCGTCGCGGGCCGTGGGTGTCGCCACCAGCCTGCAGAGCCAGGACCTGCGACGAGGCTTCATGGCCCAGCTGCGGGACGAATACGCCACCATCCGCGAGCGACACAAGCAGCGTCAGGCCGGCATCGACTGGCTGACCTTGGACGAGGCCCGCCGCAACCGCTTCGATCCGGGCTGGTCGGATTACCAGCCGCCGCGGCCGCAGCAGCTCGGGGTTCGCGTGTTCGACGACTGGTCGCTGGATGATCTGGTGGACTACATCGACTGGACGCCCTACTTCTCTGCCTGGGAACTCGCCGGCCGCTACCCGCGTATTCTCGATGACGAGATCGTGGGTGAGGAAGCCCGCAAGGTGTTCCGCGATGGCCAGCAGATGCTGGCCGACATCGTGCGTGACAGGAAACTCAGGGCACGTGGCGTGGTTGGTTTGTTCCCGGCGAATTCGGTCGGCATGGATGACATCGAGATTTATGCCGACGACCAGCGGCGCGGTGAACTCGCAGTGGTACACAGCCTGCGCCAGCAGCAGCGCAAGCCTGGCGGCCAGCCCAATCTCGCACTGGCCGATTTTCTGGCGCCGCGCGACAGCGGTCTCGCCGATTATCTCGGGGCGTTCGCCGTGTGCGCGGGCTTTGGCCTCGATGAGCTGGTGGCGGACTATGAGCGCGACCACGACGACTACCGTGCGATCATGGCGAAGGCGCTGGCGGATCGTCTGGCCGAAGCCTTCGCCGAGCGGCTCCATGCCTGGGTCCGGCGCGAATTCTGGGGCTACGCCGAGCAAGAGCAACTCGACAACGAACAGATCATCGCCGAGAGCTATCGCGGGATTCGCCCGGCACCGGGCTATCCGGCCTGCCCCGATCACACCGAGAAACCCCTGATCTGGCAGCTTCTGGATGTCGAGGAGAAGACGGGCATCAGGCTGACCGAAAGCTTCGCCATGAAGCCAGCCGCCGCGGTCTGCGGCTTTTATTTCTCGCATCCCGCCTCGCGCTATTTCGGAGTCGGCCGCATCAACCGCGATCAGGTGCAGGATTACGCGCGCCGCAAGGGTATGGATCCGCGCGAAGCCGAACGCTGGCTGGCGCCGGTGCTCGGTTACGAACCGGAGTAGTTGCAGATGCAGCCTGCCCGCACGCCCATTGCCGAACTGCTCAAGGCTTCCGGCCCCGTTGCCAGTGCCACCGTTGCCGGCTGGGTCAAGACCCGCCGGGATGCCAAGGATTTCTCCTTCATCCAATTGAACGACGGTTCCTGCCTCGCCAGCCTGCAGGTGATCGTGGCCGAGGCCACCGAAGGTCATGCGCGGATTCGCGAGACCACCACCGGCAGTGCCGTTCGCATCGAGGGCGAGCTGGTGGAGTCACCGGCCCAGGGCCAGCGCTATGAGCTCAAGGCGCGCCGGCTGGAGATCCTCGGCACCTGTGCCGAGGACTATCCGCTGCAGAAGAAACGCCACAGTGACGAGTTCCTGCGCACCATCGGCCATCTGCGCAGCCGCACCAACAAGTACGGCGCCCTGTTCCGCATCCGTTCGCGGCTCGCCTGGGCCGTGCATGACTTCTTCCAGCGCCGAGGCTTCCACTATATCCACACGCCCATCATCACCGGTGCCGACTGTGAGGGAGCAGGCGAGATGTTTCGCGTCACCACCCTGCAGGGTGACGCCGGCGGGCGCGCCTTGTCCCGTGGCGACTTCACCGAGGACTTCTTCGGCAAGGAAGCCCATCTCACGGTTTCCGGGCAGCTCGCGGTCGAGAGCTATTGCATGGGCTTGGGCCAGGTCTACGCCTTCGGCCCCACCTTCCGGGCGGAAAACTCCAACACCAGCCGGCACGCCGCCGAGTTCTGGATGATCGAACCCGAGATCGCCTTCGCTGATCTCGCGGACGACATGCAGCTCGCCGAGGATTTCGTGCGCCATCTGCTGGACTTTGTCTGCACCGACTGCCAGGAGGATCTCGCGCTCTTCAAGCAGTTCGTGGATCCCGAAGTGGAAGCACGACTCGCCGGAGTGCGGGCGGCGGAATTCGTGCGCCTGCCCTACGGCGAGGCCGTGGAGATCCTGAAAGCCGCGAGGGTGGACTTCGAATACACGCCCGAATGGGGCGCAGACCTGCAGACCGAGCACGAACGGTATCTTACGGAGACGCACTTCAAGGCTCCGGTCTTCGTGCACGACTGGCCGCGCGACATCAAGGCCTTCTACATGCGGCAAAATGATGACGGCCGCACGGTGGCCGCCATGGATCTGCTGGTGCCGCGCATCGGCGAGCTGATCGGCGGCTCCCAGCGTGAAGAGCGCCACGACCGACTGCTTGCCCGCATGGACGAGATGGGCTTCCGACGCGAGGACTACTGGTGGTATCTGGATACGCGGCGCTTCGGCACGGCACCCCATGCCGGCTTCGGTCTCGGCTTTGAACGGCTGCTGATGTTTGCCACCGGGGTTTCCAACATCCGCGACGTCATTCCCTTCCCGCGCACCCCGCGCAATCTGGAGTTCTGACATGCACGTGATGATCGACCTCTGCGTGGTGCCGATAGGCGTCGGCACCTCGGTCTCCAACGAAATAGCGGAATGCCAGCTGCTGATTCGGGCCGCCGGGCTTCAGTCCCAGATGCATCCTTATGGCACGGTCATCGAGGGCGAGTGGGACGCGGTCATGGCCTGCGTGAAAGCCTGTCATGAACGACTGCATGCCCTCGGAGTTCCACGCGTATTCACCAACCTCAAGCTCGGAACACGCACGGACAAGACGCAGCACATGCAGGACAAGATCCGGAGTGTCGAGGACAAACTGGCGGGAGAGAAGTGATGGGCAACCCAAACTCACCGGGTAACGCACCGAGTTATGTCTGCGGCACGAGCGAGCAGCCTCTGCTCTACCGCACGGTGGGCCAACTTCTCGACGATGCCCGGGCGCAGTGGCCGGAGCGCTTGGCGCTGGTCTCACGTCACCAAAAGATTCGCCTCACCTACTCCGAACTGGGCGCGCGTGTGGACGCTTTCGCCGCCGGTCTGGTGGCGCTGGGCCTGAAGCCGGGGGATCGCATCGGAATCTGGTCGCCCAACACACTGGAATGGGTCATCACCCAGTTCGCCACTGCCAAGGCCGGCCTCATCCTGGTCAACATCAACCCCGCCTACCGACTGGCCGAACTGGAATATGCGCTCAACAAGGTCGAATGCACGGCGCTGGTCACCGCGAGCACCTTCAAGAGCAGCGATTATCTCGGGATGCTGCGCACCCTTGCGCCCGAACTCGCGCACTGTGCGCCCGGCGCGCTGACCGCCGACAAGCTTCCGCACCTGAGAACACTGATCGCCCTGGACGAGGCGCCCCAGCCCGGCATGTACCGATTCGTCGACATCCCGTCCCTGGGCGGCGCTGCGGAGCAGGCGGAACTGGTGCGCCTGGCGGGTCTCTTGCAACCGGACGACCCGATCAACATCCAGTTCACCAGCGGCACCACGGGCATGCCCAAGGGCGCCACCCTCACCCACTTCAATATCGTCAACAACGGTTATTTCGTGGGCCAGGCCATGCATTTTACCGCTGGCGACAGGCTTTGCATTCCCGTGCCGCTGTATCACTGCTTCGGCATGGTGATGGGCGTGCTGACCTGCGTCAGCCACGGCGCCGCCATGATTTTCCCCAGCGACGCCTTCGAGCCCAAGGCCGTGCTGGAAGCCGTGGCCGCCGAGCGCTGCACGGCCTTGCACGGGGTGCCGACGATGTTCATAGCGGAGCTCGACCATCCGGAGTTCAGCCGTTACGACCTCGGCAGCCTGCGCACCGGCATCATGGCCGGGGCGCCCTGCCCCATCGAGGTCATGAAACGTGTGTTGAACGAAATGCACATGAGCGGAGTCACCATCGCTTACGGCATGACGGAGACCAGTCCCGTCAGCTTCCAGAGCAAGCCGGATGACCCTCTGGAGCGCCGAGTGTCCACCATCGGCCGTATCCATCCCCATGTGCAGGTGAGGATCGTGGATGCCGAGGGCCGGACCGTGCCGCGGGGCGAGAAGGGAGAACTTTGCACGCGCGGATACAGCGTGATGCAGGGCTACTGGAACGATGAGGAACGCACCCGCGAAGCCATCGATGCCGCGGGCTGGATGCACACGGGCGACCTCGCCGTCATCGATGACGAGGGTTACTGCAACATCGTCGGCCGCGTGAAGGACATGATCATCCGGGGTGGCGAGAACGTCTATCCGCGGGAAATCGAGGAGTTCCTCTTCCGTCACCCAAAGATCCAGGATGTCGCCGTCTTCGGCGTACCGGATGCGCGCTTCGGCGAGCAGATTGCAGCCTGGGTGAGGCTGCGCGAGGGCGAGACGGCGGAGGCGGAAGAAATCCGCGCTTTCTGCCAAGGGCAGATTGCGCACTACAAGATCCCGCACTACGTACGCTTCGTGCAGGAGTTTCCGATGACGGTTACCGGCAAGATCCAGAAATTCATGATGCGGGATGCCATGGTGGAGTCCCTGCAGCTGGACGTGCAGAAAACCGCCTGACACCGACCCGGAACCCGGAGCGGTTTGCCCCGGGGGAACCGGTGCAAAGGTCAGGGCAGCCTGCCCCGACCTTTGCCTCCGGTAGCCGCCTCAACCGTTGAAGGTCTTCCCTTCCTTCGCCAGCCGCGCGAGCAGCGGTGCCGGCGTCCAATAGAGATCCCCATAGCGGGCGCGATACTTCTCCATCGCCGCTACCACCTTGGCCAGTCCCACTTCGTCCGCGTACTTCATCGGACCTCCCCGGTGACGCGGCATGCCGTAGCCATTGCAGAAGACGACGTCGATGTCGCTGGCACGCATGGCAATGCCTTCCTCGAGGATTAGGGCACCTTCGTTGATCATCGCGAACAGCAGGCGCTCGATGATCTCCTCATCGCTCACTTCCACCTGCGTCACCCCGAGACGCTTGGCTTCGGCCTTGGCGAGTGCCGCGACTTCGGGATCGGCCACTGGCGTGCGACCCTCGTACTTGTAGATTCCGGCACCGGACTTCTGGCCGAGACGGCCTTTCTCGACCAGCGCATGAATCATGCGGCAGTAGGCCGGATCGTTCGGCTTGTCTTTCCATTCCTTGTTGAGCTTGTCGAAGACGTCCAGACCCGACAGGTCGGACACTCCATGCGGCCCCATGGCCATGCCCCACTCGAACGCCACGCGGTCCACGCGCTCCGGCGGCACGCCTTCCAGCATCATGCGCTGGGCTTCCCTCACATAGGGGAAGAACATGCGGTTGCCGACGAACCCGAAGCACACGCGCACCAGCACCCCAATCTTGCGGATGGTCTTGGCGAGCGCCATGCTGGTGGCGATGACTTCGTTGGAGGTCTTGGCGCCCCGCACGATTTCGAGCAGGGTCATCACGTTGGCCGGCGCGAAGAAGTGCAGGCCGATGACATCCTCCGGCCGGCGCGTGAACGCGGCAATCTCATCCACATTGAGGGTGGAGGTGTTGCTGGCGAGGATCGCGCCCGGCTTGCACACCGCGTCCAGTTCCTTGAACACGATTTCCTTCACCGCCATGGTCTCGAACACGGCCTCGATCACGAGATCCGCGGTGGACAGATCCTTGTAGTCGAGGGTGGGCGTGATGAGCGCCATGCACTTGTCCATGGCTTCCTGTGTCATCCGCCCCTTCTTGACCGGGCCTTCATAGTTGCCGCGGATGATGGCCATGCCGCGGTCCAGAGCCTCCTGGTTGATTTCCTTCAGGATGACCGGAATGCCCACGTTGGCGAAATTCATCGCATGCCACCGCCCATGGTTCCGCCACCAACCACGGCGACCTGCCGGATGGGGCGCAGTGCGGTGTCCTTCGGGACATCAGGCACCTTGCTCACTTCGCGTTCCCCAAAGAACAGATGGCGTTGGGCCCGCGACTGCGGGGAAGTCATGCACTGCATGAAAAGCTCGTTCTCGCGCTTGACCGCCTCCGGGTACGGCAGGGATACCGCCGCCTCCACGCACTTGATGATCTGCTCGGGGGCGAAGAAGCCGCGAGTCTCGCGGGCGATGGACTTGCGGTAGTCGGCGGAAAAGCCCGCCGGCAGGCTGGCAGCATCGAGCGCAATCTCGCGCACCTTGCGCGGACCCTTGCCGGCCTTGACGAGATCACTGGCGAAGGTCACGGCCCCGGCCTTCAGGTCGCCCTCGATGATGGCATCGAGCACACCCTTCTCATGCGCCAGCTTGGCGGACATCGGGCGGCCGCTGATCATGGCGTTAAGTGCGGCTTCCACGCCGGCGAGGCGCGGCAGGCGCTGGGTTCCGGTGGCCCCGGGCAGCAGCCCCAGGCTCACTTCAGGCAGGCCGACCTGGGCGGTCGCCACGGCCACGCGGTAATGGCAGCCCATGGCGGTCTCCAGACCACCACCCAGCGCCGTGCCATGGATGGCGGCGACCACGGGCTTCGCCAGATCCTCGATGTAATGCACCACCTTCGGCAGCCAGGGCTCCTCGATGGGCTTGTCGAATTCGGTGATGTCGGCGCCCGCGATGAAGGTACGGCCATTGCAGATGAGTACGGCAGCCTTGGCGCCGGCATCTGCCGCGAAGCGTTCGAAACACGCGGCAAGGCCGAGGCGCACGGGCAGCGAAAGCGCATTGACGGGCGGGTTGTCGACGGTGATGACGGCAATGTCACCGTCCAAAGCGTAGCTGACGACCTCTGACATGGATCTGCTTCCTCATGGTTTGCGATGCCTTGCGGCGCTTGCGTTCCTGAAGGGCATCAAGCCCATCCGCCAGCGCCTCGTGAGGGGCGCAGTATAGCCGCCGGGCGCGGGCCCGGGTATGCGTGAAGCCGGGGCAGTTCATGTAACATCCGGGCACCCGGCACGGCGCATGCAGGCAGCGTGGGACGGCCAGAATCCACAGCCCAGTCCAGACCCAGTACAGCCCCATTACAGACAACTCCCCATGAATCAGATCAAATCCTCGGTAGACGTGCGCGCCGACGGCTTCCAGCACAACCGGGCCGCCCTCGAAGCCCTGGTCGCGGATCTCAAGGCGCAGGTTGCAGGCGTGACCGCCGGTGGCGGCGAGCAGGCCCGGGCCAAGCATCTGGCCCGCGGCAAGTTGCTGGCGAGAGACCGCGTGAAGGCCCTGCTGGACCCCGGCAGCCCCTTCCTCGAACTCTCGCAGCTCGCAGCCCATGGCATGTACGGTGGCGAGGTGCCGAGCGCCGGCATCATCACGGGCATCGGCCGCGTCAGTGGCGTGGAATGCGTGCTCGTGGCCAATGACGCCACGGTCAAGGGTGGTACCTACTATCCGGAAACGGTCAAGAAACATCTACGGGCCCAGGAGGTCGCGCGCGAGAATCGCCTGCCCTGCCTCTATCTCGTTGATTCGGGCGGCGCCTTCCTCCCGCGTCAGGATGAGGTATTCCCCGATCGCGAACATTTCGGACGCATCTTCTATAACCAGGCCACGCTCTCGAGCCTTGGCATCCCGCAGCTCGCCGTGGTGATGGGCTCCTGCACGGCCGGCGGCGCCTATGTGCCCGCCATGTCGGATGAATCGGTAATCGTGCGCAATCAGGGCACGATCTTCCTCGGTGGCCCGCCGCTGGTGAAGGCGGCCACCGGAGAAGTGGTGAGTGCCGAGGATCTCGGTGGTGCCGATGTGCATTCACGCCGCTCCGGCGTGACCGACCACTACGCCCGCAATGATGCCCATGCGCTGGAAATTGCGCGCCGCATGGTCGGCAACCTCAATCATCGCAAGGCCCTGCCGGTGGAACGCATCGCGGTGGAGGAGCCGCTGTATCCGGCCGAGGAGCTCTACGGGGTGGTGCCGACAGATCTGCGCAAGCCTTACGACGTGCGGGAAGTCATAGCACGGGTGGTGGACGGCAGCCGCTTCGATGAGTTCAAGGCGCTCTATGGCACCACGCTCGTGACCGGCTTTGCGCACCTCCACGGCTATCCGGTCGGCATCGTGGCCAACAACGGCATTCTTTTCTCGGAATCCGCACTCAAGGGCGCCCACTTCATCGAGCTGTGCTGCCAGCGCGGAATCCCGCTCATCTTCCTGCAGAACATCACCGGCTTCATGGTGGGCTCAAAATATGAAGCGGGAGGTATCGCCAAGGACGGAGCCAAACTCGTTACGGCGGTCGCCTGTGCCAAGGTGCCCAAATTCACCGTCATCATCGGTGGCAGTTTCGGGGCGGGCAATTACGGGATGTGCGGTCGGGCCTACAGCCCGCGCTTCCTTTGGACCTGGCCCAACGCCCGCATCTCGGTGATGGGGGGCGAGCAGGCAGCGGCGGTGCTTGCCCAGGTGCGCAAAGACAATCTGGAAGCGCAGGGCCGCGCCTGGAGTGCCGAAGAAGAGGAAGGCTTCAAGGCGCCCATCCGCGCTCAATACGAAGATCAGGGACACCCCTACTACGCCAGTGCACGCCTGTGGGATGACGGCATCATCGATCCTGCCGACACCCGCAAGGTGCTGGGGCTCGCCCTCTCCGCCGCCCTCAATGCCCCGATTGAGAAGACGCCGTTCGGCGTCTTCCGCATGTGAGAGAAGAGACCATGTTCCAGAAAATTCTCATTGCCAACCGCGGCGAGATTGCCTGTCGGATCATGCGCACCGCTCGTCGCATGGGCATCGCGACCGTCGCCATCTATTCCAGCGCGGATGCCGAGGCGCTGCATGTGCGCGAGGCCGACGAAGCACACTGGGTGGGTCCTGCGCCCTCGGCGCAGAGTTATCTCGATATCGCGGCCATCATCGCCGCGGCCCAGGCGACCGGGGCGCAAGCCATTCATCCCGGTTACGGTTTTCTCTCGGAGAACGCGGCCTTCGCCGAGGCCTGCAAGGCAGCCGGCATCGTCTTTATCGGGCCTGATGTGGAAGCCATCCGCGTGATGGGATCCAAGAGCGAGGCCAAGGCCTTGATGGCCGGCCATGGCGTCCCGCTGGTGCCCGGCTATTACGGTGCGGAACAGAGCGATGCCGCCCTCACGGCCGCGGCACAGGAGGTCGGGCTGCCGCTGCTCATCAAGGCTTCCGCCGGCGGTGGCGGTCGCGGCATGCGCATCGTGCGGGATTTCGCCGAATTCCCAGCCGCACTGGCTTCCGCGCAACGGGAAGCACGCAACGCCTTCGGCGATCCCACGGTGCTGCTCGAGCGCTACATCGAGAATCCACGGCACATCGAGGTCCAAGTGTTTGGTGACACCTTCGGCAACGTGGTGCACTTGCATGAACGTGATTGTTCCCTGCAGCGGCGTCACCAGAAGGTGATCGAGGAAGCACCAGCCGTCCATCTCACCGAGACCCAGCGCGCCACGCTTTTCGGCGCGGCCATCAAGGCGGCTCATGCCGTGAATTACGTGGGCGCGGGCACGGTAGAGTTCATCCTTGATCGGGCCGGGGGCATTTACTTCATCGAGATGAATACCCGTCTGCAGGTGGAACATCCCGTGACCGAACGGGTGACCGGACAGGATCTCGTTGCCTGGCAGCTGCGGGTCGCTGCCGGCGAACCCCTACCGCTCTCCCAGTCGGAGATCACCTGCCGGGGTCATGCCATCGAGGTCCGGGTGTATGCCGAGGATCCTGACCAGAACTTCCAGCCTTCCACCGGCCGACTCGAACATCTGGCCCTGCCGGCCGAGTCCGCACATGTTCGCGTGGATACCGGCGTGGTCACCGGCGACAGCGTCACACCCTTCTACGACGCGATGATTGCAAAAATCATCACCGACGCCGACACCCGCGCCGACGCACTCCAGCAGATGCAACGGGCACTCGCGCATACGGAGATTGTGGGCGTCACCGGCAACATTCCGTATCTGCAGCGTATCCTCGCGCATCCTGAATTCCAGGCCGGCGGTTTCGATACCCACTTCGTGGATGACCAGCGCGACGCACTGGTGCCGGTGGCGACCGCCACCCCGCCCGAAGTCTGCCTGCTGCTCGCCGCCCATGCGCACCATCAGACTGCGCACGCGCTCCGCCGCTACCATGCCCCCGCCCCGGAGGCCGGTTCACCGTGGGAGACGCTGGTGGGCTTCCGCCTGAACGAGGATCCTTGCTTCACGTTCAAGTTCCAGCGCGGCGAGGAAACGCTGACCCTCGATCTGCGCCAAGAGGGCCCGAGTCAGGTGCTGATCTGCGCTGGGCAGGAACTGCGCTTCCAAATCGTCAGCTGCGAAGGTGCACGGGTGGAAGTGAAGAGTGCCACGAGCCGTCTGCATGGCGCCGTGGTTGCCACCGCACGCGAGACCCATGTGTTCTGGTCCGGTACCCAGCATCGCTTCACGCCCTTGAGCCTGCTCGATACGGGCGAAGACGAGACCGAAGCCGGGGGCAAGCTGGTCGCCCCCATGCCCGGTGCCGTGATGGCGGTGCTGGTCGAAGTGGGCGCCACCGTGACCCGCGGCACCCCGGTGCTGGTGCTGGAGGCGATGAAGATCGAACACACGCTCCTTGCTCCCTTCGACGGCACGGTGCTCGAAATCCGCTATCGCGTCGGCGAGCAGGTCTTGCGCGAAGGTGAGGAGCTTGTGAAGTTGCAGCCGCTGACCGAGGCCATTGAGGTATGAGCGGCGGCAAGACCGGCGCTGCGGCCGAGGCGCGCAGCCTGCTCCTGCAATGCTATGACGGGGTGCTGTCCACCCTCTCGGTCGCCATGTCGGGCTATCCGTTCGGCTCGGTGGTCCCCTTCTGCCTGGATCGGCAGGGGCACCCGGTCATCCTCATCGCGGACATCGCCCAGCACACGCGCAATGTGCTCGCGGACTCCCGGGTCTCGTTGATTGTTTTTGATCGCGCGGCGCGCGATCTCCAGGCCAATGGTCGACTGACCCTGCTCGCGGATGCTGAGCGGACAGACGCCGCCGACGAGGACATTCCCTCCCGTTACTACCGCTACTTTCCGGAGGCCCGGGATTACCATCTCACGCACGGCTTCGCCTTTTTCCGGCTGCGCGTGAAGCGTTTGCGTTTCATTGGAGGCTTTGGCGCCATTCACTGGCTGGAGCCTGCGGATGTCCTGCCGGTGAATCCCTTCGCCATGGAATTGGAGGCCAGCATGGCAGAGCACATGAATGCCGATCATGTGGACGCCATGCGGCACTATTGCCGGGATCTCGGCCTCACCGATACCGACACTCCAGACCCGCAGTTTGCCGGCTGCGATGCCGAGGGCTTTCATCTGGTGGTCGGAGAGCAGGTCCTGCGGGTGCGCTTTACGCAGGCCGTGAGTACCCCGCAGGAAGTCCGCGCAGCGCTGGCCGCCATGGCGAGGCGCTGAGCGGTATTTTCTTGATCAGGCGTTGACGTCGATCACCACGCGTCCCTTCACCTTGCCAGCGAGGATCTCCTCCGCGAGAGCAGGCACGCGCGCCAGAGGCTCCGTAACCGTGCTCTGGGCGAGCGCGGCGGAATCAAGCAGAGTGGCGAGATCATGCCAAGCGCGGACCCGGTGAGCCATCGCACACTGCACGGAATCGATGCCACGCAGGGTGATTCCGCGCAGGATGAAGGGCATGACGGTGGACGGCAGACTGACTCCACCCGCCAAGCCACAGGCTGCCACCACACCCTCCTGACGGGTCTGGGCCAGTACGGTGGCGAGAGTCGACGCGCCCACGCTGTCCACCGCTGCAGCCCAGCGCTCCTTCTCCAGCGGCTTGCTGTCACGCGCGAGTTCCGCGCGCTCGATGATCGCATCCGCACCCAGACCTGTGAGGTAATCGGCGAGCTCGGGTCGGCCGGTCACCGCCGCCACCTGATAACCCAGTCGCTTCAGCAGCAGGATCGAGACGGAGCCCACGCCACCTGCAGCGCCCGTGACGAGCACAGGCCCGTGATCGGGACGGATGCCGTGATCCTGCACCGCGTGCACGCACAGCATGGCGGTATAGCCCGCCGTGCCGATGGCCATGGCGTCATGGAAGGAAAACTTTTCGGGGACACGGACGAGGAACGCCCCGTTCACCCGTTGCTGCTGCGCGTAGCCGCCATGCTGATCTTCCGACAGCCCGTAGCCGTTCACTAGCACCCGATCGCCGGCCTTCCACGCCGGATCCTCTGAGCTCAGCACGGTACCGGCGAGATCGATCCCGCACACCAATGGCGTACGGCGACAAATCTTGCCCTTGCCGGTCACGGCGAGACCATCCTTGTAATTGACCGTGGAATACGCCACTTCGACGAGCACATTGCCGTCGCCCAGATCGGACGTTGAAAGGGTCTTCAGGCGACCCTTGACCTTGCCATCCTGCTCCTCGGCCACGATGGCCCGAATCTCGCTGCTCACGGCGCAATCCTCCTGCTCTGTAAGGTGTTCCTGTATTGTACGGGAAGCCGACTCATTGACGCCGCCCGGTGACCCCATGCCTGTACAGATCTGGAATCCCGATGTTTATCAACGCCACGCCGGCTTCGTGCCGACGCTAGGTGCACCTCTGCTCGATCTGCTCGCGCCGCAGGCAGGGGAACGCATTCTCGATCTCGGCTGCGGCGACGGCGCGCTCACCCTCAAGCTGAAAGACGCCGGTTGCCAGGTCTTCGGCATCGACAGCAGCGAAGCCCAGATCGCGGCCGCCCGGGCGCGCGGCCTGGAAGCGCGTGTGATGGACGCCCATGCCCTGCCCTTCAACGCGGAATTCGATGCGGTTTTCAGCAACGCAGCCCTGCACTGGATGCTCCAGCCGCGTCGGGTACTGGCCGGTGTGGCGGCAGCACTGAAGCCCGGTGGCCGCTTCGTGGGCGAGATGGGAGGGGCCGGCAATGTGGCAAGCGTGATTGAGGCCTATCGCCAGGAGTTCGCAACACTGGGCCGCGAACTCACGGACTACAACCCGTGGTTCTTTCCGGATGAAAGCACCTGGGCGAATCTGCTGGCCGATAGTGGTTTCGAGGTACTCGCGCTGGAGCGCTTCCAGCGTCCCACGCCCCTGCCCGGCGACGTGGGTGACTGGCTGAACCTCATGACCCAGACCTTTCTTGCGGCGGTCGAGGAGCCCGAGCAGCCAGCGCTGATCGGGCGTCTGCGGGAGAGTCTGCGGCCCACCGCCCAACAGGCGGACGGCAGCTGGAGCCTCGACTACGTGCGCCTGCGCTTCGTGGCCCGCAAGCGGGCCTGATACAGCCCGACAGCCCGCACATTCGGGTAAGCGCCCTCAGGCGCCGCGCAGCGGAGTCCCGAAACTGTCCTCGAAGGCCATCTCGGCCAAGGGTCGGCGCGTGAGTTTTTTCGGGAAAGGCCGCGCCGGCCAGCCCATGGTCACCATCGCAGCAGTGGACACATCTTCCGGAATGGAGAGCAGCGCCTTGACCTGCGGCTCGACCTCACAGAGTAGCGTGGTCAGTGCCGTGCCGAGGCCCTCTGCGCGCGCTGACAGCAGCACGTTCTGCACGGCCGGGTAGACCGACGCTCCCCCCACGATGCTGAGCCGACCGAGGCGATTATCCGTCGGATGCACGTCGGCGAGGCGTGCGCACACCACCAGCATCACCGGAATGTCGGCCATGTGGCGCGCAAAATGGTCGGCGTTTTCGAGCAGGCTCGAGTTTGCCCCGACGCGGATCGCGCCCTGCTTCGCAGCCTCGTAGTACGGTCCCCAGATCGGCAGGTACAAGTCGCGCAGCACTTCCTTCTTGGCGCGATCCTTCACCGCGATGAAGCTCACCGGCTGGCGATTGCCCCCGGTCGGGCCCCAGCGGCCGGCGTCCAGCACCCGGGCCAGCACATCATCCGGGATCGCTGCCGGGGTATAGAAACGGCAGGCGCCGTTGGTGCGCATCGCGCTGATCAGATCCATGCCTTCCTCCTCCGCCAATGCGGTGTCTGTTGTTGTGTCGTGTTGTGTTTTCGCGCTGCGACGATGCCGATCACCGCGGTTCGCGCCAGGCTTTCTCACCGGGCGCGCGGTAGAAGGATCCGCCCTTCATCACGGCCAGGATGCGGGAACGGTCCTGCAGGATTCTCACTTCGCGCAAGGGATCGCCGTCCACCAAGATGAGATCGGCAAGGTAACCCGCACGAATCTGACCGAGCTTGTCGGGTTGACCCATGATCTCACCGCCCAGTCGGGTGGCCGAGAGTAGCGCTTCCATGGAGCTCATGCCGATGAGGTCGACAAAATATTCCAGATCGCGCGCATTGCGCCCATGGGGCGTCCAGGCAAAGCCATAGTCGCCGCCCGGCAGGATACGCACGCCTTTGCGATGCATCTTGCGCAAGCCATTCAGAGCGGCTGCGAGCTCCGCTTCATAGGCGTTGGCGAGCGGCGAGCCCGGCACGATGCCCCAGGCGGCGGCCTCACGCGCCGTGCAGACCAGCCAGGCGAGACCCGGTGCGACGAAATGCTGATCCCGTTGCTTGACGACCTGCCTTATCGCGTCATCGTCTACAAAGGAGGCGTGATAGATGATTTCAATCCCGTGGCGCACGCACATGCGCACGGATTCCCCCGAGCGGGCATGGGCGCAGACCCGCAGCCCGCGGCCATGCGCTTCCTTCACCGCGATTGCGCACTCTTCATCGCTCATCACGGTGGCCGCGGAAGGCACGCCGGTGATTTCCTCACCCGAGAGATTGAGCTTGATGAGGTCCACGCCGTACTTGATGAAGCGCCGCACCATGCGCCGGACTTCCTCCGGCCCGCTGACCACCGCGCCAAAGCTGAGGGCTTCGTGTTCGATGTGTGGTGGTGCGACATCCCCCAGTCCTCCAACAGTCGCAATCTCTTGGCTGTTGGCAAGATAGCGCGGCCCTGGAATCTGGCCTCCGTTGATGGCATTGCGAATCACCACATCCAGTCGCGGCTTCGCGGCCGCGGCACCCACGCAACTGGTGAAGCCCATATCCAGGTATTTTTCCGCCACCTGCGCACACCACAGCGTGTGCTCTTCCGGCGGCATCAGCTGGATTGCAGACAGGCTCGGCTGATCGTTCCAGCTGAAGTGGGTGTGGGCGTCGCACAAACCCGGCATGAGTGTGGCGCCCCGGCAGTCGATCACCTGCTCTCCCGCGCCCCCACGCGTCCTGCCGGTGCTGCGCCCCCGCCGCACGGCGGTGATTTCCTGGCCTGTGACTTCCACTTCGCCGGCAAAGGGCGCCTTGCACGAGCCATCGAAGATGTTGGCATTACGGAACACGACACGCTGGCTCATGGCATCCTTCCCAAAACTCAGGCTGTTCAGCTGCGCAGGAAATTCTCGAGCAGCACATTGATGGCGTAGGGATGCTCCACGCTGGCCCAGTGCCCGCAGGCTGGCAGCACCAGGAGGCGCGCATCGCTCAGGGCCTGGCTCATGGCCTCGACTGCCGCCACCGGCGAGGTGGCGTCCTGATCGCCGGTCACCAGCAGTGTCGGGCACGCGAGTCGCGCCGGCTCGGCTTTCCCTGCCTCCGCGAGCGCCTCGCACAGGCGGGCGTAGCCCTCGGCTGGCTGGCGCATCAGCGATTCACGCACGAAGGCGACGGTCGAAGACTGGGTCGCGCGCGTTTCCGCCGCCAGTCCGATCTTGACCACGGTATCCGCGATGTCGGCCATGCCCTGGCTGCGCGCCACGCCGGCCCGATCACGCAAGGCCTTGCGCCCGGCCTCCGCAGGTTCCTGAATCGGTCCGAGCAAAGCCATGCGCGACACGCGCGCCGGCGCCGTCTCGGCCAGATACTGGCACAGCACGGTACCCATGGAATGGCCAACGAGTGCCACCTGCGAGACATTGAGCGCGTCGAGCAGCCTCGCAAGGCGCTCGGCAATCTCGCGCAGGGTCGCCGGCGGCATCACCCCGGTTCTGCCGGCGTTCGGCAAATCGGGCCTGATAACCGAAAAATGCTCCGCCAGCATCTCCATCTGCGGGGCAAAGGTGTTGGACGTACCGCCCAGTCCGTGCACCAGCAGCAGCGCGGGGCCGCTCCCCTCCGTCTCAACCACGAGCCCGTCGATGACTTGCGTGCTCATGTCGACTGCCTCGCTTGCACCGTATTCTCCAGCGTCCCGATGCCGCTCACCGTGATGCGTACGCGATCGCCGGGCTTCAACCAGCGCGGCGGCGTGAAACCCACCGCCACGCCGGACGGCGTCCCCGTGGCGATGATGTCCCCGGCCAGCAAGGTGATGCCACGGGAGATCGTCGCAATGAGGGTGGGGATGTCGAAAATCATCTGATCGACGGAGGCTTCCTGGCGCAACTCCTCGTTGACCCAACAGCGGATGGTGGTCTTCGCGAGGTCGAGTTCGTCTGCAGTCACGAAGCACGGTCCCATGGGACAGTAGGTGTCCTGGGATTTGCCGAGCAGCCATTGCTTGTGTGCTTTCTGCACGTCCCGCGCGGTCACGTCGTTCAGGATGGTGTAACCCGCAACATGCGACAGCGCATCCGCCATCGCGATTCCGCGCCCGCCCTTGCCGATGATGACGCCAAGCTCCGCCTCGTAATCCGTATCCGTGGAAAAAGCCGCGTCCTGCATGATGGGCTCGCCATGCGCGATCACGCATTCCGGCAGCTTGGAAAACACTATTGGAGCCTCGGGCGGCGCTTCCGTCGTTGCACTCGAGTCATACCCGCTACGGGCGAACTCCTTAACATGCTCGTGATAGTTCTTGCCGACGCAGAACACATTGCGTCGCGGTCGGGGCACAGGTGCCAGGAGCTTCAAACCGGAAAGGGCGAGCGTTTCGCCGCTGCGCGGCAGCTCGCGCACCTTGCCGCGCTCATCCAGAGCCACCAGCACACCCTGCTCCGCAATGGGGCCGGACACGACCAAGGGGGCAACGGTGGTGCCGTCGGCAGACAATTCCCCGATGCGCGGGGCTTCGGTGCCGGTCCGGAAGACGATGAGTCGCATCTTGTTCTCTCTGTGCAAATGGGCCAATCTCGGCCATGTTACCGCCCGCGCAGGCAAAGCGGCAGCGCCACGCCCACCCCGGAATTGTCTGATGAGCCAGCCAGCGCCTTTCACCACCTTGGAGCGCCTCCAATCGGCGCTCGCCGAGCATGATTACATCGCTGATCGTCCGCTCGCACTGAGCCTCAAGCTCGCCCACGACCTTGGCAAGCCCTTGCTGCTCGAAGGCGAGGCGGGTGTCGGCAAGACCGAGATGGCCAAGGTGCTGGCAGCCCTGCTCGAAACCCCGCTCATCCGTCTCCAATGTTATGAAGGTCTGGATGCCAACACGGCGCTCTATGAATGGAATCACGCCCGCCAGATCCTGCATATCCGCATGGCCGAGCAGGATCCGGCCGCACGCGCAGCGCTCGAGCGCACCATCTTCAGCGACGACTTCCTGCTGGCGCGTCCCCTGCTCGCCGCCTTGCGTCACCCCGGCCCCCGACCCGCCGTGCTGCTCATCGACGAAGTCGATCGCGCGGACGAGGAATTCGAAGCCTTCCTGCTCGAGATCCTCTCCGACTTCCAGGTCTCCATCCCGGAACTCGGCACGATACGGGCCACCCATCCACCGCTGGTCATCCTCACATCCAACCGGACACGCGAGCTCAATGATGCCTTGAAGCGCCGCTGCCTCTATCTGTGGATCGACTACCCGGCGCCCGCCAAGGAGCGCGAGATCATCGAGCGTCGGGTGCCCGGTATCGCCCCGCAGCTGGCGCTCCAGATCTCCGGGCTCATGCAGACCCTGCGCAGCATGGACTTCAACAAACGGCCCGGCATCGCGGAAGCCGTCGACTGGAGCCGCGCGCTGATGGGCCTGGGGGAAACGGACATCACACCGGAACTCCTCATGGAGACCGCGGGCGTACTGCTGAAATACCGCGACGACATCGCACGTCTCGAAGCCACGGGCGCTGCGCAAATCCTGGCCGGCGAAGCGGACGCGGCGCGCAGCAGCACTTCGGGCTGAGCCCCACGGCATGAACGAGCCGCAGGCCGAGGCG
>Ga0194123_10003406_pt1 | contig 19175 bp, 14 predicted proteins | sample TA2MahsurfametaG_5_FD_155479 | JGI IMG/M metagenome (GOLD analysis project Ga0194123, IMG submission 155479) | Freshwater microbial communities from Lake Tanganyika, Tanzania - TA2015023 Mahale A surface | ecosystem: Environmental > Aquatic > Freshwater > Lake | place: Tanzania: Lake Tanganyika... | reverse complement strand
GCGGGGAACGGTCCGTCGCCTGCGGCAAGGGCGAGTGCGGTAAACAGCGTGGCAACGGTGGGCATGGCGCACTACGGTACCGATTGTTCGGCCCGCGGCCGGTCAGGAGCACGCCATGACGATCGATCGAACGACTGCGCTTCGACTGATGGACGCGGCTATCGAGCAGGCTGAGAAGGGCTGGAGCGAAGGCGGGATCCCGATCGGCAGCGTGCTGGCACGCGCCGATGGCACGATCGTGGCACGCGGCCACAACCAGCGCGTGCAGTCGGGCGATCCCATCCTTCATGCCGAGATGGATTGCATCCGCAACGCCGGCCGCCGCACCGACTGGTCTGAACTCACCCTGGTGAGCACGCTGAGCCCGTGCCCGATGTGCACCGGCACGGCGGTGCTCTACAAGTTTCCCCGCGTCGTGATCGGCGAGCATCGCACCTTCATGGGCGCCGAGCATTGGCTTGCCGAGGCCGGCGCCGAGGTCCTGGTGCTCGATGATCCACGCTGCGTGGAACTCATGCACCGGTTGCAGCGCGAGAAGCCCGGTCTTTGGGCCGAGGACATCGGCGAGACCTACCGCCACCAGGTGGCATTCGTCTGCACCGCCAACAGCTGCCGGAGCCAGATGGCCGAAGGCTGGGCGCGTGCGCTGAACGGAGAGCGGCTCGATGTGTTCAGCGCTGGCATCCGAGCAAGCACCTTGAATCCGCTGGCGGTGCGCGCGATGGCAGAAGTCGGCATCGACATCAGCGGCCACGCCAGCAAGACCGTAGGCGAGCTGCCCGGCAAGCTGGATGTGGCCGTGACCGTCTGCTCAGGTGCGGACAAGGCATGCCCGGCGATGCCGGGCGCGGTCCGCCGCGTGCACGTTCCGTTCGACGATCCACCGCACCAGGCTCAAGGTGCACGCACGGATGACGAAGCCATGCCGCACTACCGCCGCGTACGCGATGAGATCCGTTCCTGGGTCGAGCGCGAGTTGCCGAAGCTCCTGCACTGAGTCGAGGTAGCCTGCGCAGGTCGGGCCCTTGGCGGAATTGGCAGACGCAGGGGACTTAAAATCCCTCGCCGGTCACACGGCATCCCGGTTCGAGTCCGGGAGGGCCCATTGCGGCTGGGTTTCGACCCTCACCCCAGCCCCATCGTGGCGAGGGTCTCCTGCGCCACGACGCGTGCGTCGAACCGGCGCTCAGCGAGCGTTCGCGCAGCGTGGCCCATCGCGTCCGTCCGTGCATGGTCCTGCATGAGCGCCTGCATCGCGCGGGCCAAGGCGGGCACATCGCCGCGTTCGACAAGCAGGCCCGTGACTCCATCGTTCACGCACTGCCTGCAGCCGGGCACATCGTTCGTCACGACCGCACGCCCAGCAGCCATCGCTTCGAGCACGCTGTGCGGCGTGCCCTCGCGCCAGCTCGGCAGCACGAAGACGCGGCACCACGCGAGGTCGGGCCGGATGTCGTGGCGACGACCCACTGATGCCCAGACGCCGCGCCGAGCGCCCTCGGCCACGCGACGCTCGAACGCTTCGCCCTCCTTGCCATCGCCGAAGCCCGCAATCCTCATCGGGATCGAAGGCTGCGTACGGTGCACGATCTCGGCCGCCTGCAGGAACTCGTCGAAGCCCTTGTCGGTCATGAAGCGACTGGCAAAAAGGATGCCGCCGTCGGGATTCGGGGGCTGGACCGCATGATGCACCAGATCGACGCCACTGCCGGCGGTCACGGTCACTGGAATACCGCGTGCAAGCAGCCCCCAGCGCGCGAAGTCGTCGCGGTCGTCGGGATTGTGGAAGATGACATGCGTGGACTGTGCCAGCGCACGGCGGTAGAGCGCACTCGCAGCCGTTCGCGCGATCCACCAACGCAGCCCGCTGCGGACAAAGACGCTTCCGACACCCGTGATCATCGCCACGCGCACGGCGACGCCAGCGGCCGCCGCAGCCGGCATGCCATGGCAGACGGCCTTGATCGTGCCGGCGAGCACATGGGTCGGTCGTTCGTCGTGCATGAAGCGATCGAACTCCCGTCGCACCGCACGCTCAGCCAGCGGGTTCATGCCACGACGCGCGTAGTCGAGTTCCACGACCTCGGCGCCTGCCTCGTTCATGCGTTCGCGCACCCAGGGCTCGATCGCGGGAGCAGCCACCACGACCTCATGGCCCGCGGCACGCAGCATGCCCACCAAGGGTGCCCGGAAGAGCGGCAGGGTCGGCGCAAAGCCAGTCAGGATGGCGACACGGGCCATGCGCTGATCGTACGGCGATGGGCGACGACCCTACGATGGCCAGATGCGCGCACCGGTTGAGGTTGCCGTCGTGTGGTCCGCCTCGGTCGCGAGCGCGCTGCTTGCGTTCGGCTTTTCCATCGCACTCGCGCGCACGCTGGACGCCGCCGCCTTCGGCGCATTCATGACGGTCTTTGCCGTCAGCCGGCTCGCCGCTCCGGTCGCACAAGGTGGTGTGAGCGAAATGTGGCTGCAGGCCTTCGGTCGCCATGGCCGCGCTGCCTCGGCATGGATCATGCCTGGGCTTGGCGCGATGGCCAGCACTGCGGGCCTGGCGGTCCTCTGCATGACGGGATGGGCGATGGCCTTTGCGCCCTCGGGCGATGCCGGGGAAGTGGCCATCGTGTTGGCGGTGGCGGTCGCCCTTGGTGCGCCGGCCGACAACGCAATCGCCGAGCCGATGCTCCGTGGGCGCTTCGTGCGTGTGGCACTCTGGCAGCTCGCCCCCTACATCGTGCGCATGGTGGCGGTCGGTGTGGCGGCGTTGGTGCTCTGGCGCAGCGATGGCACGCGCGCCGTGGGTGGTCCCCTCGTCATCACGCTCGTCCTGGGCACCGCCATCACGAGCATGATCGGGATGCGCTGGATCCTTCGGCTTCGTCTGGATCCACCGAGCGACGATGCACCGATGCATGAGGCGATGGCTGCCGCACCGGGGTTGGGGGCTGCGCTGGCCCGGTCGCTCCCCTTCGCGGTGCAGGGGCTGGCGTATCTGGCCGTACTGCAGGTGGGCACGATCGCGCTGGGATCGGCGAAGCGTGTCGAGGAGGCTGGCTACTTCTCCGTGGCCATGAACATCGTGACGGCGATGCACCTCCTGCCGAGCGCAGTCTTTGCACGGGTCTTCGCTCCGCGCTATTTCCTCTGGGGCAACAGCGACCCGGCCCGCCTTGCGCGCACGGCGCCGCGCGTGCTCGGCTGGGTCATGGTGGTCTCCATCGTGGCCTCGATCGCTGCATGGATCATGCTGCCGTGGGCGATCCCGCTGGTCTTTGGACCCCAGCAGCAGGGGGCCATCGCGCCCGCACGCATGCTTGCACTGGCGTTCCCGGTCTGGTGCCTTGCGGCCGGTCTCGCGGCGCACCACACCACGCCTGCCGAAGTGCGGTGGCGCACCGCGTGCTGGATCGGCCTGGCAGCCATCACGATCGGCGGCTGCATCCTCGAGGCACCCTCGGCCGGCTTGGATGGCGTCGTCCGAGCCGTCATCGTCGGGCAGGTCGCGTTCGCGATCATGGCGATCATCGGCCAGTTCCTGTTCGTGGGTCCGCGCTGGCGTGCGGCTTCATGAAGCCTTCACCACATCGTCCCGCGCGCTCCTAGGATCAGTTCCATGAAGCAGCAGCCTCAACGGGTCTCGGGTCGTGCGGTCGGTGCGGTGATGTTCCTCGCCGCGCTTGCCGTGACCGTGGCCTGGATCGTGATCAGGATCTTCTTCACGACGCAGCCAGCCGAGGACGAACCAGATGCAAACGCGACGTCGGCAAGCGCATCTGCGGTAGCTCCCCGCACGATCACTGCGCCCTTCGATCATGTGGTCGTGCTGAGCATCGATGGACTGCGTCCTGATGCTGTCGAGGATGCCATTCGACGCGGATGCCCGGGATTCACCAGCCTGTTGAAGGGCCCCCACACCCTTGAGGCACGCACTGATCCGGACAGCACCGTCACCCTGCCCAACCACGTCGGCATGGTGACGGGCCGACTTTTCAAGGGGCCACAGGGCCACAACTGGCTGCCCAACGACCTGCCAGCCACGATCGCCGAGGGGGGCACGCTGCATGCGGCGCATGGTTCGTATGTCCCGAGCATGTGGGATGTGGCGCATGACCATGGCCTGATGACAGCCATGCTGGCCAGCAAGGACAAGTTCATCCTGTTCGACAACAGTTTTCGTGAGGAGCAAGGGCGACCGGATGGCACCGGGGTCGACGATGGCGCGCGCAAGATTGATCTCGTGGGCTTCGCCCTGCGTGGCGAGGGCGTGGCGCGCAAGACCATGGCCTTTCTGGATGCGGCAGCCGCCCAAGGACGGCGATCGCTGTTGTTCATCCATTTCGCCGACACGGATGTGACTGGACACGGGCGAACGTGGGACATGACGCCGGGCTCGGCGTACCTCGCCTGCGTCGATCGGATGGATGCGCTCGTTGACGGGTTGGTGCGGCACATCGACGCCAATCCCGCACTGCGCGGCCGAACGGCCATCGTGATGACGGCGGACCATGGCGGCGGCGCGCCAGCGGGCTCGCACACGGTCGTGGACTCGCCACTGAACTTCCGCATCCCGTTCGTCGTGTGGATGGGCGATGGCGCCGCTGCCGATCTCTATGACCTCAGTCCCATGCGCGCACGGCCCGCCGCAAGCGAGCGCATGACAGCGACCGGCGGACTGCCCATCCGCAACGCCGATGCGGGAAACTGCGCGCTGTGGCTTCTCGGATTGCCGTCGATTCCCACAAGCACCGTGGGGGCGGAGCAGGATCTCCTTGCCGGTTGGTCGCGGCGTGCGTCCTGAACGAAGCGAGACAGCGCCCGGAATCACACAGTCCCGAGCAGACTCGCGTTGAACGCTCTGCGAGCGCTCAGCGCTTGACCTTGTAGTACTCGCAGTACCAATCAATGAAGCGCTTCACGCCGACCTCGACCGGCGTGCCAGGGCGGTAGCCGGTCGCCTGCGTCAGGCTGGTCGTGTCGGCCCAAGTGTCGGGGACATCGCCCGGCTGCAGGGGCAGCAGTTCGCGCGTGGCCTTGCGGCCAAGGTTCTCCTCAATGAGCTCGATGTAGCGCGAGAGCTCGACCGGCGTGCCGTTGCCGATGTTGAAGAGCCGCCACGGCACATTGCTCGTGGCGGGATCGGGATGCGCGCCGCTCCACTGTGGATTCGGCTGCGCGACCCGGTCGAGCGAAGCGACGACGCCGCCGGCGATGTCATCGACGTAGGTGAAGTCGCGCTTGTGGTGCCCGTGGTTGAAGACCTTGATCGGCTCGCCGGCAAGGATCGCCTTCGTGAAGAGAAAGAGCGCCATGTCCGGCCGGCCCCACGGACCATAGACCGTGAAGAACCGCAAGCCCGTGCACGGCAGGCCAAACAGCGCCGCATAGGTGTGCGCCATGAGCTCGTTGGCCTTCTTCGTGGCGGCGTAGAAGGAGAGCGGGTGGTCGCACGACTGCCCGACGCGGAACGGCATGTCGGTGTTCGAGCCGTAGACGCTGCTGGTACTGGCGTAGACCAGGTGACGCACGCCGCCGTGGCGGCATCGCTCGAGGATGTTGGTGAAGCCCGTCACATTGGCTTCGACGTAGGCCATGGGGTTCACCATCGAGTAGCGCACGCCGGCCTGCGCGGCCAGGTGCACGACACGGTCGATGGCGTGATCCTTGAAGACCCGCGTGAGTGCGGCGCCGTCGGCCACATCCACGCGCTCGAACGAGAAGCCCGCACGGGGAGCGAGGCGCGCAAGCCTGGCCTCCTTCAGCGTCGGGTCGTAGTAGTCGTTCAGGTTGTCGAGGCCGACCACGCGGTCGCCGCGGTCCAGGAGGAGATGCGCCACATGGCTTCCGATGAAGCCTGCGGCCCCGGTCACGAGGATCGTTCCAGCGCTCATGCCCGGAGCGTATCGGCCTGCGTGCGCACGAGGCGCCGCGCATGGATCACCCATGAATGCGCCGTCGCGATCGTCCACGCGGTGCTCGCCACATCCGGCACGCTGACCTCGAGCCGTGCCGCGATCGAGCGCACCGCACGCGCATCGAAGAGGCCGCAGCGCGAGGTCGTGGCATCGCTGAGCATGTCGCCCGCCCAGTGGCGCAAGGGTCCCGACATCCATGCAGCCAGCGGGACGGCGAAGCCACGCTTTGGGGCGCGCAGCACGGGCTCGGGGAGAAGCTTGCGGGCCAGCCTGCGCAGCACGAGCTTCGTGCCGCCTGCGCCGAGCCGCGCGTGCGGCGGCATGCGCATGCTCAGGGCCACCACATCGCGGTCGAGCAGCGGGCAGCGGGCTTCGAGTCCGACGCTCATGCAGGCTCGATCGACCTTGACCAGCACATCATCCGGCAGGTAGGTCATCAGGTCAGCGAGCATGAAGCGTGCCTCGAAGGTGTCGAGCTGCGGCACCGCATCGAAGTGATCGAGCAGCGTCGGAGCCTCGTCGGTCCCTGGAACGAGTGCAGGTCCATCCTCCGACACGGTCATGACGCTGCGCGGCAGGGCATTGGCACTCTCGGCGGCGAGCGCTTGCCGACCGCGACGGATCGAGCGCGCAGGATGCGCACCAAGTACGGCGCTGGGCAAGACCGCGCCGAGGATGCGCCAGAACTCGGCTGGCGGGGCGCCAAGCGCGGCCACGACGGCGTTGCGCACGGGGGCCGGCAGCGACTGGGCCCGCCGCCAGAGCCGGTACGCGTGCTGGTAGCGCTGGTAGCCGCCGAAGAGTTCGTCGCCGCCATCCCCGGTCAGCACGACCGAGACCTGCGAGCGCACGGCGCGAGCGAGCAAGAGGCTCGGAATGGCGCTTGAATCTGCGAACGGTTCGTCCCAGATGGCACCAACATCCATGGCTGCGTCGAGCGCATCATTGGGACTGACCAGCCAATCGGCGTGGTCGGTGCCCAGATGGTCAGCGACCAGCCGTGCCAGCGGGCGCTCGTCGTACTCCGCCTGTGCGAAGCCGATCGAGAACGTGCGCACGCGCGATGGGGCCACGCGAGTCATGAGTGCCGTGACCACACCGCTGTCAATGCCGCCGGAGAGGAATGCCCCGACGGGCACATCGCTCAGGAGTCGCTGGGTGACTGCACCTTCGAGGGTCGACTCGAGCATGCCAGCGAGATCATCGCTTTGCGCGGAGAGCCGATCCCGTTCACCGTCGACCGCGAGTTCACGGGGGTCCCAGAAGACACCTGCCGAGGGCAGTGTGCCCGGGCGCGCCGCATCCTCGGGACCGATGCGAAGGAGCGAACCTGGCGCCAGCTTCACGAAGCCTTGGTAGATCGTGCGGGGCGATGGCACGCACTGGTAGCGCACATATGTTGCCAGCGCGTGCCGATCGATCGGCGGCGGCCACGAAGGCAAGGCAGCCAAGGCGTGCAATTCACTCGCGAACGCAAGGATGCCGCCATGCCAGCCGACGCTCATCGGCTTCTTGCCCAGGGGATCGCGAGCGAGCCAGAGCACACGCGGCCCACACTCCCATGCCGCGATCGCAAACATGCCGCGGAGCTTCGTCAGCGTGGCGGCAACGCCCCATCGCTCGAAGCATGCGAGGATCGTTTCCGTGTCGGAGCTGCCGCGCCAGGCGATCCCATCGCCCAGCTCGCGCCGCAACTCCAGGTGGTTGTAGATCTCGCCGTTGTAGGCGATCACGAACCGCTTCTGCGGTGATTCCATCGGCTGGGAGCCCGCAGCCGATCGATCAAGGATCGACAGCCGCGCGTGGGCCAAGCCAAGCCCATCACCTGACCAGTGCAGGCCGAAGGCATCGGGCCCGCGGTGGCGCGAGATCGCCGCCATGCGCGCGAGCGTCGAGCGGGGATCGGAGATCGTCCCGCGCGGATCGAGGAAGCCCGCCACGCCGCACATGCGACCAGTGTAGGGGTCGCGGCCATCCTGCCGAGTGCGGCATAGCATCGATGCCATGCAGGTGCAGGTCGAGTCGACGACGGTCAGCATGCCGGGCTTCTTGCTCGCGCATGCTGCATGCGCACTCATCGCGGGCGTGCCGGCGGTGGCCATCGTGCGCCGGGTGGCGCTTGCCAACGGCTGGATGGCGAAGCCCCGCGAGGATCGCTGGCACCGCGAACCGGTGGCACTGCATGGTGGCGGGGGCGTACTGGTTGCGCTGCTCGTGGCGTGCGTGCTGGTGCCGTCGACCCCGAGCACGCTCGACCTGTCGCTGGTGGCAGCGGTCCTGCCCGGCGTGCTCGTGCTCGCCATCACGGGACTGGTCGATGACCTGCGCCACCTCAAGCCGTGGTCGAAGCTCGTGTGGCAAGTGCTTGGCGCCGCAGCGGTGGGCTGGGCGATCGCGGGTGCGCGTGGCCTCTCAGGCGTCGACGCCGCGGTGATCGCCATGTGGGGCCTTGTCTTTTGCAACAGCGTCAACATGCTTGACAACATGGATGGTGCGTGCGCAACTGCGGCGATTCCGGGCTTCGTCGGGATCGCGCTCGTGACGAGCGATCCGCGCGTGGCGTCCATCGCCGGTGCAGCAGCCGGTGCGATGGCGGCGTTCTGGATCTGGAACAGGCCGCGTGCGCGCATCTTCCTGGGCGATGCCGGCGCGTTGCCGATCGGCGTGCTGTTCGGCGCACTGGCTGCGCTGGTGGCGATCGAGCTCGATCGGGGCCAGTGCGAGCAGCGCCGACCGTGGCTGCCCTGGGTGCTGCCGGTCATGCTCGGGCTGCCCTTCATCGTCGATACCGGCTTCGTCTGCCTGACGCGCGCGGCCCGCGGGCAGAACCCGATGATCGGCGGCACCGACCACCTGACGCACCGCGCGTTGCGCAAGGGTTGGTCGCCGTGGGGCGTGCTTGGTGTGATCGCCGCACTCGGCGTGGGCGGCGTGCTCCTGGTGGGCGTAGCGGTCCTGGGCTGGGGCTGATCGTCGTGGCGACTCGGTCGCGCAGCGGCTGGCCGGTCGCGAGTGCCGCGGAGCATGCGCGCGACAGGCCGCGCCCGGCTCACTACGCTTCGCTCCATGCATCACGTGATCACGGGCGGCGCCGGCTTCATCGGCAGCCATCTGGCCGAAGCGCTTGTCGCTGGCGGCCATGCCGTCACGGTGTTCGATGACTTCTCGACCGGCCGCCGCGCCAACCTCGCTGCACTTGAAGGCCGCGTCGGCGTGACGGTGATCGAGGGCAGCGTGCAGGATCCGGCGGTCGTGGCGCGTGCGTGCGAGGGTGCAGAGGTCGTCGTGCACTTGGCTGCCACCGTGGGCGTGAAGCTCGTCATCGATCGACCGGTCGAGACGCTCGTGAACAACGTGCGCGGTACGGAAGTGGTGCTCGAGGCGGCGTCAAGGCTCGGTGCGCGCACGCTCATCGCCAGCACCAGCGAGGTGTACGGAAAGCTCATGTCGGGAGCGTCGAGCCAGGCGTCGCTGGGCGAGGACGACGACATCCTGATCGGCCGGACGAGCGTGCGCCGATGGGGCTACGCGTGCAGCAAGGCGCTCGATGAATTCCTGGCGCTCGCGCATGCGACCGAGCACGGCCTGCCGGTCACGGCGATCCGGTTCTTCAACACGGTCGGCCCTCGGCAGCTGGGCGAGTACGGCATGGTGCTGCCGCGGTTCGTCGAGGCAGCGCTCGCAGGTCGACCGATCCGCGTGCATGGCGATGGCACGCAGTCACGCTGCTTCCATCATGTTGCCGACAGCGTGCAGAGCTTGCTTGCGATCCTCGCTTCGCCGGCCACGCACGGGCAGGTCCTGAACCTCGGCAGCGATCGCGAGATCACGATGCTCGACCTGGCCACGATGGTGCGCGAGGAAACCGGCAGCGTGAGCGCGATCGAACTCGAGCCGTATGAGGCGGCCTTCGGGTCGGGCTTCGAGGACATGCGCCGTCGCGTGCCGGACCTGGGCAAGCTCCGTGCACTGCTCGGCCCACAACCCGTGCGCGACGTTCGTTCGATCGTGCGCGATGTCGTCGCGTGGCAGCGTTCGCGCACCTGACGGAGCCGGCCTGCGCCAGCCTCGCCCGGCACTGTCCCTCCCTCACGCCGTGATCATCGACCGGCGGCCTTCGCTGCCTGCCAGACCGCCATCGCCTCGGGCATCAACTCATTGAGCCGCTGGATGCGCGTGCTTTCGCTCGGGTGCGTGCTCAGGAACTCCGGCGGGGCCTCGCCACCTGCGGCGGCCATGTTCTGCCAGAGCGGGATCGCCTCGCGCGGATCGAAGCCCGCATCGGCGGCGATGAGCAGGCCGAGATGGTCGGCCTCGCTTTCCTGGCTTCGGCTGAAGGCCAGCGTGCCCAGGCCGAGCGCGTTCATGACGACCTCTTGCGTTCCGGCGTCCGCCTCGGAGAGCTCGAAGCCCGCTGACATGAGCACGTTGAGCGCCGCTTCTTGCGACATGCGTTCGCCGCCGTGGCGTGCGATCGCGTGCGCGGCCTCGTGGCCGATGACGACCGCGAGCTGGGCGTCGGTCTTCGTGACCGGCAGCAGCCCCGTGAAAACCGCACTCTTGCCGCCCGGCAAGGCCCACGCGTTCACGGTCTCTGGATCGTCGATGACGGTCATCTCCCAGTTGAAGCGCCGCGCGATCTCCGGGTGCATGCGATTGGCAGCATCGAAGATGCGTTGGCTCACCTGCATCACGCGGTCGTGCTCGGCACCGCCCGTCAGGACGCGGTGCCCCGCCTGCTTCGCCGCATCAAGCTCCTCGACGTAGGCCTGCTGGCCAAGATCGAGCTCATCGTCCACCGAGAGGATGTTGAACTGGCTCCGCCCGGTGCCGCTGACCTCGGTGCAGGCCGGCTGCAGCAGCAGGGTGGCGATGGCCGCGGCGATCACGACGATGCGTTGCAGATGCATGCACGCAAGGTAGGTGCCCATCATGGGCCGAGCAACCAACCCCAGCCCGCACAGAGCGCGATCGCGATGGGGATGGGCACGCGCAGCCGCGCGGAGGCCACGATGATGAGGACGCAGGGGATCGTCACGGCCCCGCGCCAGTCGAGCGTCGTGGCGATGGGATCGATCCACGCTGCGGCAAGCAGCCCCGTCACGGCAGCAGCGATGCCCGCGAGCGAACGCGCCGCACCGCTCCAGGTCGCCAAGCCATGCCAGCCCCTCATCGCCACAAGCAGCATGAGCATGCCCGGCAGCATGAGTGCGACGGTGCACGCGGCGCTCCACGCGAGGAGCGACGCTGACCCGCCGGGAAGCCCGTGCGTTGCACCGAGGAACGAGGCGATCGAGAAGAGCGGGCCGGGCACGGCCTGCGTGAGCGCATAGCCGCCGGCGAACAGCGATTGGTCCAGCAGACCGGCGTCGACCACGCTGCGTTCAAGCAGGGGCAGCACCACATGGCCGCCGCCGATCACCAGCGAGCCGGCTTGAATGAGCGCGGCCACCAGTCGCGCACCGCGATCCGGCATGGCCGCGAGCACGAACGAGCCGGCGATCAGCGACACCAGCAGCACGCCAGCGGTCATGGTCGATGCACGCGAGGGCAATCGCAGCGGCGGAGCCTGGTCTTGGGGGCGCGCATCCGGTGCGAGCAGCAGGCCAAGGCATGCCGCCACCGCGATCGTCGCGATCGGCAGCCACGGTGCGTGGCACGCGAGTGCGGCAATGGTGGCCATCACAGCGATCGCGCTGCGGCCGGGCCCGATGACGTGCGACCGCGCCATCGCGATGATCGCGACCATCACCACGCCCGCTGCTGCCGCATGCAGCCCAAGCATCCATCCTGCGGAGCGCGCATCGGCAGCATGCGACAGTCCGAGCACGGCACCCGTCATGATGAGCATGCTCGGCAACGTGAAGCCGACAGCCGCCGCCACGGCGCCTGGGAGACAGGCCCGTTGGTGGCCGATCGCAAAGGCCAGCTGGCTGCTGCTGGGCCCGGGGAGCGCAATGGACAGTGCCAGCAGGCTGGCGAAGGCGCGAGGCTCGAGCCAGCGTCGTCGCACGACGAGCTCGCGCTCGAAGAGCGCGATGTGCGCGGTCGGTCCGCCGAAACCGATGCAGCCAAGCACGAGAAAGCGACCGAGCACGCCGAGCGCGGTGCGTGCATCGCTGGTCGGGGTCGCTGGATCGGTCGGCGCCATCAGGCGCGTCAGCCTACGCGTCGGCTCGCCGTGGCATGCTCGCGCGCGCGGATAGCCGGGAGTGCGCGGGCGATGTGGGCGCCGGCAATCGGCGTTGCGGTGCTCCGGGCCTTCGATTGCATGGCTACGAGTGCCGCGGGATCAGCGAGCAACCGATCGATGCGCCAGGCGAGCGTGCCCGGCGTGTTGCAGCGAATCGCGCAGCCCCACTCAAGCAGGTGCGCCGCGTTGCGTTCTTCCTGGCCGGGCACAGGCGCCACGATCACCAGCGGAAGACCCATGGCACGCGCTTCGCTGCTCGAAAGCCCGCCAGGCTTGCCCACGAGCAGGTCCGCAGCAGCCATGAATTCGTGCATGCGATCCGTGAACCCAAGCACGCTGAAGGAGAGTGGTCCACGATGCTCGGCGGCAATCGCCTCGAGCGCCATGCGGGCCGATTCGTTGCGCCCTGTGATCGCCACGATGTGCGCCGGCGTCTGCATGCGCAGAAGATCACGGAAGAGATCGCGCACGGGGCCCGTGCCCGCACCGCCCCACGCGAAGAGGATCACCGGACGGTCCTGCGGCAGGCCATGGGCCGCGCGGCAAGCGGCGCGATCGAGCGGTCGGGAGAAGATCGGGTCGATCGGAATGCCGGTCACCGTGATCCGCGACGAATCGATCCCGCCGAGCTCGAGCATGCGCGCGCTCTCCTCGGCGGCGACGAAGAAGTGGTCGCATGGATCGCAGAACCACATGCCGTGCACGTCGATGTCGGTGACGACCGTGACCAGCCGTCCGTTCCATTCGCCGCGCGCACGGAGCTGGGCCAGGTACTCGGACGCGAGGAAGTGCGAGCAGAGGACCGTGTCCGGCTGCTCGCGCGCGAGCAGCTCGCGCAGCGGCGACAGGCAGGGGTGGTTCACGCGAAACCGCGCCTCGCGGCCGTGCCACGGTCGATCGAGCTTGTCGTACATCCAGCCCAGGAGCGTGGGCATGCGCTGGATCATGCCGAGGTAGCCGCCTCGGTAGATCGAGCGGAAGAGCGGGTGCGCGTGCGCGAGCACGTCCTCCACGCGGATCGAATCGATCGCCATCGATCCCTCGCGCGCGAGCTGTTCGGCCCACGCCTGCACGGCTTGCGCAGCGCGCGTGTGGCCGCTGCCCACGCTTGCGGTCAGGCAGAGCACGCGGCCGGCGTTCGGCCGCTGGTCAGGGGCGTTCGGCATCAGCGCAGCACTCCACCAAGGCTGGTCACGATCGGGCACGTCATCGGTCGCACCGGGGCGACATGGTTGAGCACCACCTGGGCACAGTGCCGCCAGTCGAGTGAGCGCGCGTGCTCGATGCACGACGCGCGTGGCACGTCGAGCGCCCGCATGGCAGCCTTGGCCAGATCCTCGTCGAGCGCGCCGTTGATCCCCGGCTTCACGACATCGATCGGTCCCGTGACCGGGTACGCAGCGATCGGCAACCCGCACGCGTTGGCCTCGAGCATCACGATCCCGAAGGTGTCGGTGCGGCTGGGGAAGACGAACGCGTCGGCGCTCGAGTAGTGCGCAGCAAGGTCGTCGCCAAACCGGTAGCCGGCCCAGTGCACGCCGGCGTAGCGTCGCTCGAGCCGCTTGCGCTCGGGGCCGTCGCCCACGACCACCTTCGTGCCCGGCAGGTCGCAGCGCAGGAACGCCTCGATGTTCTTCTCGACCGCCACGCGGCCCGCGTACAGGAAGATCGGCTTGGGCAGGTCCGCAAGCGCGGGCGGCAGCGGCCTGAACAGGGCCGTGTCGACGCCGCGGCACCACTCCTGGGCGCGAGCGATGCCGTGGCTGCGCAGTTCACGCATGACGCCCGGAGTCGGAGCGAGCGTGGCCTCGGCCGCGCCGTGGAACCACTTCATGAGCCGATACGTGATCGCGGGCGGGATCGCGAAATACTGCTTCAGGTACAGCGGAAACTGCGTGTGGTAGCTCGTGGTGAAGCTGAGCCCGCGCGCCAGGCACCAGTGGCGAGCGCACAGCCCAAGCGGTCCCTCGGTCGCGATGTGCACGTAGTCGGGGTCGAACGCCTCGATGCGCCGGCCGACGGCGCGCGGCGTGCACAGCGCCAGTCGGATCTCGGGGTACTTGGGAGCGGCGACCGTGCGGAAGAGCGACGGGTGCACGACCTCTGTCTCGATGCCGAGTGCAGCGAGCTCGCGCAGGACGTGCCCCCACGTGCGGACCACGCCATTGACCTGGGGCTGCCACGCATCGGTGACGAGCAGGAACCGGCGCGTGTTCGAGGCCATCATCACGCCACGCCCTCGAGCCGCGGTGCAGCCGGGCGCGTGGGCACCTCCGGCAGCGGGAACGGCATCGCGGGCGGGGTCCACTCGTCGTCGGCTTCGTGAAGGGCGGCGTCGGCTGCGCTCGCGGCGCGGACCTTGGCGTTGAACGCCAGGCCGTCGATCACTTCGATGCGGCCGTCGTCATGCTCGACGAGCGCCGTGCAGCTCTCGACCCAGTCACCGCAGTTGTAGTAGGCGATCCCCGCGCCACCGAGGTCGGCCTCGCAGGCACTCTTGTGGATGTGGCCGCAGACCACGCCGTGGAAGCCGCCGCGCCGGGCTTCGGCCACCAGCTCCTGCTCGAAGTTGCTCACGAACTGGCAGACCTTCTTGACCGACTGCTTGATGTCGGCGCTCAGCGAGTAGTACGGCTGGCCGCGGAAGGCGCGCCAGCGGTTCCACCAGCGGTTCACCACAAGCAGCAGGTCGTATGCGATCGCTCCGGCCTTGCTCAGCAGCTGGTGGTGCTGGACCACGAGGTCGTACTGGTCACCGTGGCAGACGAGCAGGTGGCGGCCATCCGCCGTGGTGTGCGTGGCATTCAGCGCGATCTCGATCCCGCCGAACTCGTGCCCGGCGAACTGCCGGGCGCCATCGTCGTGGTTGCCCGGGATGAACACCACGCGGGTGCCGCGTCCGGCCATCTTCATGATGCGGCGTACGACCGTGTTGTGGGCGGCCGGCCACCACCAGCGCTGCTTCAGTCGCCACATGTCGATGATGTCACCCACCAGGAAGAGCTCGTCGCACGTGATGTTTTTCAGGAAGAACGCGAGTTCGTCGGCCTGTGCACCCACCGCACCGAGGTGCGTGTCGCTGATCCAGACCGTCCGGTATCTGCAGCGAGGGGGTCCGGATCGGGGCATGTCGTTTTGTCGGCATCCAACGTCAAGGCGATGTGAGGCCTTGGTGCAGGAAGTGCAAAGTGTGGGTTCGCATCGTTCAGTCCTTGGTCTACCCTCCACCCGTGCCTTACCGAACGACTGCCGCCCTCTGCACGACCGCACTCGCCGGGACCTCGCTCATCGCGTCCGCCGCGATCGCCGAAGGCGTGCACTTCACCTACCTCTGGCATCTTGAGCAGCCGATCTACTGGCCCGACCAGCAGGCCGGCGGTGCGGATCGCTACGAACGCGCGTGGCAGTCGATCCTTCGCCGGGATGGCGGCGCCGCGAATCCCGCGAACGACCTGCGTTCGATCTTCGGCCTCGATGATCGCGTGGCCGCGTACCAGTACCGCCCGCGCGACACGGTGAACTCGATCGCGTGGACGGCCGAAGGCGGCGCCCAGGTCAGCTTCAGCGGCGGCCTGATCGCCAACATCCAGTCCTTCGCCGAAGCCGGCGGCCAGCTCGGGTACAGCCCGTTCTGGGTCGACCCGTGGCGGCAGGCCCGCAACACCTTCACCAACGCCGGCGCGCCCGCGCGGCCGCGCATGGACATCGTGCAGTTCTCGTACCACCACGCGCTGCTGCCCCTGTGCGATGACGACGCGGTGCGCATGGACATCCGGCTCTACAAGGAGGCCTACGCGGGCGTGTGGGGCGCGAACCCCGGCATCAGCAAGGGCTTCTTCCCCAGCGAGATGGCCTTCAGCGAGCGACTCATCCCGATCCTGCAGCAGGAAGGCATCGAGTGGTCGCTCGTGAGCGGCGAGAAGATCTCGCGTGCGTATGCGAACTTCCCCGTTCAATTCGGCTCGGGCGGCGTGAACTGCGATCCGCCGAACAAGGCCGACCAGCTGAACGGTTCGTCACCGGCCTTCAATCGCATCTCGATCAGCCGTGGCTGCGGTCCTGCCGAGGCCCTTCCGGGCTCCTACGTTCCGCATCGCGCGCAGTGGGTGAACCCCGACACCGGTGCCACGAGTTCGATCATCGTGGTGCCCTGCAGCCAGAGCCTGGGCTGGGAAGATGGCTACGCGCCGCTGAGCGTGCAGCGGCTGCAGCAGCTGTCCACGTCGAACGATCCGTCGCGTCCGATGCTCGTGGTGCTCGCGCACGACGGCGACAACGCGTGGGGCGGCGGCTACTCCTACTACAACGAGGCCGTGCCGAACTTCGTGGGCCAGGCCGTCGGCGCGGGCTTCGTGCCCAGCGTCGTGCAGAAGTACCTCGATGCGCACCCGGTGCCCGCGGGCGATCTCGTGCATGTGGAAGATGGCGCGTGGGTGAACGCCGAAGGTGACTTCGGCGCGCCGCAGTTCCTGAACTGGAACTGGCCGCCGGTCAACGCGCAGGGTCAGGTCGACATCGCCAACGGATGGGCCGAGGACGTGCGCAACTGGGCCGTCATCACCGCCGCGCAGAACTGGGTGAGCACCGCCGATGACCTGAGCGCTGCAGCAGGCAGCCCCGTTCGCACGGCGCAGATCCTCAATCCCGGCAGCGCGACCACGCCGGCCGAGCGTGCGTGGCACTTCTTCCTCGGTTCGCTGAACTCGGGCTACATGTACTACGGCACGGCCCTCGACATGGAAGTCAAGCCCACGGTCGCCTGCAACGAAGCGCTGCAGCACGCGGGCACGGTCGTCGGCACCGGCGCCACCGAATCCACGCCGCCCACGATCTGGTACCCGCAGCGTTGGCCATGGAATCCGGGCAGCGTGAACTACGGCGGGCCGTACGGCTACACGCAGAACACCGACGATGGCGACTTCACGGTGTGGAGCCTCGTGCACGACGTGAGCGGGCTGCAGTCGGTCACGCTCAAGTGGCGCCGCGACGTCGACGGGGCGAACCCGCTCTCGAGCACGCAGAACGAGACCTTCGCCGGCGGCGCCGAGGTCGGTGCATGGGAGTCGCTGCCCATGACGACGTCGCTCTTCCCGGCGGAGAACATCTACAACTTCGGCGGCATCGACTTCTTCGAGATGCCGCAGCGGATCGCGCACCGCGTGCACGCCAACATCACCGGCGTCCGCAGCGCGCTGCTGGACTACTACATCGAGGCCGTCGACACGCGCGGCAACGTGGCGCGCAGCCCGATCATGCACGTCTGGGTCGGCGAAGGCACGACCGGTGGCGGTGGTGGTGGCGGCGGTGCGGTGGTCACCGTGAATCCCAGCCCGATCCAGGCAGGCCAGAGCGTGACGGTCTCCTACGACCCAGCGGGTCGGCCGTTGCAGGGCGCAAGCAGCGTCAACCTGCACTACGGCATCAACCAGTGGCAAACCGTGCTGCCTGACGTGCCCATGCAGTGGATCGCCGCCGAGGGCGTGTGGCGCGTCTCGGTGCCGGTCGCGCAGAACGCGCAGCAGTTCGATGCGGTGTTCAACAACGGCACGGGCACGTGGGACAACAACAACGGCGGCGACTGGCACTTCCCCGTGCAGGGCGGCACCACGCAGAGCGACTGGGTGATCGACGGCCAGCTCGACGCCGATGCCACGCTCGTGGCGCAGAACGGCAACCAGCGCTTGTGGGCTGGCATCAAGCTCGGTCGGCTCTACGTGGCGACGCAGGATGCGGGCGGCGGCGAGGATGCCTTCGTCACGGTCGCTGCCGAAGCGCCGGGGTCGCTGCGCGCCGCGATGTGGGGCAAGAGCGGCTTGGTCGCGGGGTGGAATGCGTTCCTCGGCGCCGAGAACGACAACCAGTTCAGCGGTTGGTTCGATGCTGCGAGCGTGCTGCGCACCGGTGCCGCCTGGCGCAGTGCGCGCGGCGGTGCGAACGGCGTGCTCCGAGGGCTCTTCGACCTCGTGACGGCCTTCGGCAGCAACCCCGAGCGCATCGCGCTGGCGAGCCTGCGCTACGCCAACGCGAACGCCGGTGCGCTGCGCGCGGTGCTGCAGGTGCCGCAGAGCCTCGACGGCGACGGCGATGCCGAAGCCGGCGAGTGGCAGCTCGCCCAAGCCTGCGCGATCACGGTGGGCGCATCATGCTGCCCCGGCGATCTCGATGGCAACGGCACGGTCGATGGGGCTGACCTCGGCTTCGTGCTTGGTGCGTGGGGCACGTCGTCGGGCGATCTCACCGGCGATGGCCAGACCGATGGCGCCGATCTTGGCGCGCTGCTTGGTGGCTGGGGCGATTGCCCCTGAGCACCGTCACTTCGCTGGGCCAACGGCCCACACCGTCGTGGTGCCGCTGACCTCGTTGCAGGTCACGACCAGCGGTCGCTTCGTGGGATTGCGATCCGCAGGGATGAAGAGCACGCCCTCCGGGGCCAGATCACCGGCGGCCTTCAGCACGGCGGCATCCTTCGCTGCCTTGGTCAGATCGACCGAAGGATCGCACCGCGTGACGTAGTCGATCACGCGCGGCTTCGACGGGTCGGTCAGGTCGATGACGACGACGCCGTGCGATCGCTCCAACCCAACGAAACCAAGGCGTTGTCCATCGACCATGCCGATCGCCAGTCCCTCGGGCTCGGGGCCCTTGGCGTCGCTGCGCCCATCGGCCCATGGCGTCGCATCGAGGTCGGCATTGAAGCTGGCTGGATGGCGCTCGGCGACCAAGCGCTCGAAGGCATCGCCGCTGTCCCACGCGAGGTCGAGCCGTGGCGATGCCTCGCCGGTGGCAGGCACGAATCGCCAGAGCGACATGCTCCGGCCCCCGAAAGCCACGGGCTGATCGAGCATGCCGTCGCCATCGGCATCCGAGGCAACGCGCGACACGATCAGTCGATCGAGTTCCGGCGCGCGGGGCGCTGCGGGTGCGCGCGGGGCATCGCCCCAACGGATGCCCTCCTTGAAGGAACCTTGCTCGCGCTCCTCGCCCTCGTTCGCGGTGACGAGCCAGAGCGCGCCACCATGCTCGAAGCAGGCGATCGCATCAGGCTGCACGAGGCCGCGCACTGGATGCGG
>Ga0194123_10003404_pt1 | contig 19179 bp, 21 predicted proteins | sample TA2MahsurfametaG_5_FD_155479 | JGI IMG/M metagenome (GOLD analysis project Ga0194123, IMG submission 155479) | Freshwater microbial communities from Lake Tanganyika, Tanzania - TA2015023 Mahale A surface | ecosystem: Environmental > Aquatic > Freshwater > Lake | place: Tanzania: Lake Tanganyika... | reverse complement strand
AATTTTTTTTATGATTATAAAATAATTTTTTTTATAGCAAATCAAATATTTACTGGGGGTGTCCATTTGCATAACTGCAAACTTCGCACATAGGAGAACTATACCGAGGATTCCTGATTGGTAAGTCTTCTCTCCGACAAAATGAACATTTTCCAATATTGTCATAGGAATAGCAAGTGTTGAATGTTTCATTCGGTTTATATGGCATTTTTTATCCAAATTACGAATTTATTTAAACAAATTATTATCATTTTTTTTTATAAAAAAAATGATTTTTTTTGTTTTAGATGATGATAATTAAAAAAATGAGTTTACAATTACTACCAATTGATCTAAAAATAAAATTGTTAGAATTATGTCCACAATTGCGGTTTGTATTATCTGAATTAAGGAATTTACTTAAAAATTTCAAGAAATTAGAAGAATTAGATTATCCAACAGACCAAAACTATTTTAGAGAAAAAATAATTTTTAAATACAATGAAATGCATCTACATTTTACTGCTAAATTCTGGGATTGCATTTTAACAATGCAAGAATATACTTGGTCCAGTGATAGTATTGTTTTCCATCCCAAACTACCTTATTTAGCAATTGGAAACAGAAATAATTCTGAAATAATGCTGAAAATAAATGAAGATAAATCTATTCAAGATATTGGAACATTTATAGGACATACATGTTCAATTATATGTACTGCATTTCATCCATTTTTATCAATTATGGCTACCGGAAGTAGTGATAAAACAGCAAAATTATGGTATATAAATGAAAATAATACATTTACATGTTATGCAACATTAACTGGACACGAACTCAGCATTTATACAGTTTTGTTTCATCCAAACTTACCTATTTTAGCAACTCTTTGTTCTGGTCAAAGACTTAAATTATGGAGAATTGATATAATTAATCCAATTTGTTTTGTGACATTAGATGGAGAAATTGATACATTCAATTCTTTCGCATTTCATCCAATCAAATCTATTTTTGTAACAGGAAAAAATGATGTGAAATTGTGGAAAATTAATGAAAATTGGTCTGAATCCCAAACTGAAAGTGCTTCTGAAAATTTACCTGGAAATTCTTATGAAAGTTCATCTGAAAGTTTTTTTGAAAGTTTATCTGAAAGTTTTTCTGAAAGGGCTTCTGAAAATTCTTATGAAAGTATTTATGACAATTATTCAGAAATTCCGCAAGTTTCTTATGTAACACACTTAGGAACATATGAGGAAAATAACAATATACAATCTATAGTTATTCATCCAAAGCTTCCAATATTCGCTACAATTTGCATAAATAGCTATATAACATTAAGGAAAATTAATGACGAAGAAAATATTTGTGAGCATATTGGTAATGTTTTGAGCCAAAGACCTTATTCAAATTCTATAGCATTTCATCCAATTTTACCGATTATTGCAATAGGTTCTGCTGATAATACATTTAAAATGTATCAATTAGATAGAAGTCTTGAATGTATTGCGACATTAGAGGGTCATGAAGGCGAAATTTTATCAATTGCATTTCATCAGAGTCTACCAATTATGGCAACAGGAAGTAAAGATTGCACTATAAAAATATGGCTTTTAAATGAAGAAGAAATTATTGTGAGATGTATGTCTACAATAAAAATAAAGAAAAGCATATTTACAGAACCATATTATATTAAATTTCATCCAATTTTGCCTATATTAGTAGGAGTTATTGCGGATAGGAGTGTGAAAATATGGAAATAAAATTTATAAATCTAATTTGAAACATTTTGTTGTCTTTTTTCATACTTTTTCGGTTTGGGTGAAACAGTTACTTGATAAACTGCACCATTGATAATAAGCGTATTTGTTTCTTGTATGTGTTTAATTGCCATGCTGCAAAACTCTTCACCAGGAAAATTACAAAATACTTGGTCTGTTATCTTTGCTCCTGGTGAACCACTTGAATAAGCAACTGGAATAGTTTTAAAATTGTCAATAAAGCATTTCTTCATTCTCTTGGCATCAACATATGGAAGAATCATCTTATTACCTCTTATTACAAGAGAATATAAATCGATTTTCTCTGGCTCAACTGGTTCTATTTCAGGCGGAGTTGGCAATATTCCTTCTTGCTCAGAAATTTCAGATGATTGAGTTTGACTCAATGTATCTTCTTCTTCAATTTTGTCACCTTCGTTTGAAGAATCATTCAATGTCTTTTTAGATGCTGACACAGCAGTGCCTGGAGCAGCGCACTTTTCAAATTCAAGCTCTTTAAAAATGCCATCCAAAATTAAAAATGGATGTTTTTGAGCAACTTCAATAGCTAAATCCATGAATTCAGCAGTAGCAAAATAAGCAAACAATATGTGAGGATGATTATTTATAGGTGATTTTGAAACACTCATACATAAATGAGGAGCAAATAATGGTGCAAATATCTTTGTATTTTTTTCTTGAGTATTCGCACAAAAGGGTGTTTTATCTTTTGTCATAATCTTTACATGAAAGAAAGCAACACATTTTCCTTTTGGATTTGGTACAACCATTTTTATTGGAGTTCGTGGAATTGAAGTATCTTTAATATCATCAAGATATCGCAAATTAAATTGATTTGGAAATCTTGAAATCAGATTTTTGTAATTACCACTCGTAATACCTTCCCATCCCCAAACAGTAACAGATATACCATACATAAGTGCCATTAAAATTGAATCATATATACCAACAGCAGTTGAATTTTTTTGATTACCATCACCTGATACAACAACAATTCGAACTTTTTCATTTTGACGCAATGTTACTCTATAAATGTGAGCAGCAATGCAATCGTCAACCATGCTCTCATATTCTTCTGATGGACGTATTTCACATCTGGTTTGAAAACCAAATGATTTGAATTGACGTTCCCATTCACAAGTTTCTTGAGTAACTTTTGACCCAAATGCAATACGACGATTTAAAAGCTTTCCATCTTCAAAAGACCGAATAAAAATACCGAGATTATGTTTCATACTTGAGTAAACATTACTCACATCAACATAAATATCTTGAGGAATACTATCCACAAAATTTGGTAATATGGGTCTAATAAAAGCTGGAGTGTTTTCCAAAACAGATTCTTGTGTACTATCCATTTTACTAAGCATTATACTTTATTTATTTTACAATCAATTTTTTTACAAAAAAATAATATTCAAAATTCAGTTAATATTTATACAAAAATATTGTTATTAGAAAAGATTTATTGTTTGATGATATGTATTTATCCTTATAAATCAAATTTGCAAAAAAATAAATAATCACAAAGTTGATGGGTTATTTATATTTATGAAATATAAATAAATATTTAATATTGTTTATATAATATGGAGGGGTTAATTATAGTGGAAAATGTTCCATACAGAAGCCCTTTTGGACCAATTGACCAATTAAAAGAATATTTTACGAATAAACATGTTTATGATTTAGGTTGTGGTTCTGGTGATGTATCTGTTTATATTCTAAAAAAATTTAATCCAAAATCTATCAGAGGTATTTGCATAGAATCTGAAAGATTTGCTGAACAAAATAAAAGATATAACATGAATTTCATTGGAGGTGATATTTTAAAAATTGATTTTCAGAAAGAAAAGGTTGACACTTATTTTATGTGGATTGAAAGTCCGGATACAGAAATAGAAGTAATCAAACGAAATTTAAGGAGTAAAAAGAAATGCACAATAATTGTTGCATATAATGTTAAGGCGAATTGCTCTAAAAATCCAAATCTTGAGGAAAATTATAATTCTGGTTGTGAATTTTGTAGATATTTAAGATGTATTCAAGGAAAAACAGAGAAATTAAGAAGATTTTTAAAATCAAAAAATGGAACTGCCTTTTTTGAAAAAGATATTCAATACAACGATGGTAATAACTGCCGACAAAATGGAATAATTAAATATTTTATTATAAATTGTCCATAAATTTTATGAAAAAAATCTTTCATAATTTGTATAAACATAATATTGTCCCATCATACTCATATCATGATGTTTCAAATAATGACAATGGTACATGTATCCCAGGTTTGAATATTTACCATTATACATTGAACCTTTTTCAGATGAAAAGTTTGCAAATTTAACGAATAATGAAATCCATTGTTGAACACCAATTCCGTAATTATCTAACGCATAAGTATAAGGTTGATAGTAATTTGTTGGATTTATTAAGTCTTTTGAATAAGGATTTTTTTCATAATAATCTTTACTATTTTTGTTTCCAATCAAATTGAGGTATCCAGAGGTTAAATGAAAATGAAATGGATGCGAATCCAGCAAATCCATATTAAAATAATACCATTTCTCACTACTATTTTTCATTACGGAAAAATTCATATAATTATCATTCAAATATCCATCAACAAATCCCTTATAAACTCCATTATTTTCTCTATCTGAATTATTTTCATCAAATGGAGAAATAATTAAATATGATAATAAATCTTTGTAACATCTTATTGTTGTTCCAGAATCTGGATTGGTAACATCATATGGATTTAATGGGTCTGGATAAAATGGAAATACTTGTTGAACAAAAGAATCCAGATTCATAGGCATATTATTCAATTTAAAAATAGCATCCAATTCTTTGGAACCACACTTGCAATCTGGACTACATTTATTATCAGCATTACACATACAATTTGTTCCACATGTGCATCCAGAACAACATCCGCATGAATTTTTATCTTTTGAACAGCATGAATTTTTATCTTTTGAACAGCATGAATTTTTGTTTTTCATTATCATATTATCACTTACATACATTGGACTCATTGGTTTACCAAAAAAATTAAGCAAATTCCATCTTCCAGTTATTCTTATTTGATATTTCGTTTTATTTTTTGTTCTAATCATAACACTATTTATATATTTTGTCTTTTTTCCAGATTGCACAAAATTAGGAGTTATATTATATGGAAAATATGTCCAATCATAATCCAAAATATCAGACAAATATTGTTCTTTACCAAATATCACAAATTTTGTGGATTTGAATTTTTTGTTAATTTTTTCCGTTAATTTGTTAATATTTATAGGTTCCACAGTTGGTTCAAAATTTATTATAACTGTTTGAAGTGGAGGAACACTCGAAGTTTCCATTCCTTGTATTTTTGCATCTGGACTAAAAATATCTATCTTCAATGTATCATTTATTAACATAAATGTATTAACATATGATGCATTTTCTTTTGTATATGGAAAAATTTTAAATAAACACGTTGGAAGTTTTTCAGGTTTATATGAGAAAAATTTATTTTTTTTGTAGTTACCAAAATAACTTAAAATCGCTTTTTCCTGGTCTATTTCTGAACTATTCCATATATCAACATATATTTGACTATTAAAAGCTACTTCAGTTGCTCCTTCAGATATATAATTATACTGATAAGACAAAGGAGGATAAGTATTATTTATAAAAATATTTTCATTGGGACCAGTTAATATAGGAATAACATTATTTATTGGACCAATATAATTGTAAGAACCTTGAAAAAAAAGCATAAATGAACGTGATGGAACATCTACTGTATTTGGAATATTGTAATAATATTTTTGATTTAATAAATCTATGTAATTTATATTGTATTCATTTGCAATCTTATATTCCAGGTAAGGGTCATTAATGTACTTTTGAAGAACTGGATTATTTGGGTCTTGAAAAACAACAGAACGAATATATGTAATTACATTGTCCATATTTTGTGATGTTTTTCCAGTATAATTTATTTCTAAGAATTTCTTTACTGTAAAATTTGCATCTGGTTTCACTAATTTACCACCTGGAATTAATGATGTAATTGTTTTGGTTGCTGGGGTTACTGGATAAATTATATTACTATTTGGTCCTGGAATAGGAGTCGGTGATGAAGTACCATTTGATATATTGCTAAAATCTGGGACAGTTGCTGTTAAATTATTATCTTTGTCTGTATTACAACTGAATATCTCCGATAAATCATAATTGTAGAGAAAAATAAATGCTTTTTTATTTTTGAAATTATTTAAATCAATTATAATTCCTACACGATTTGCTGGGGAAATCAAAACAATATTCAATGGAACTGGATTTCTTAAACCATCATCTGTCATCATGTAATAAAAATCTTTAATAATCCCATCTTCGTCACAAACCCCTAAATAAATATTTCTAAACGAGCCAGCTCCATTTAAAAAATTAATTCTTAACAAATTATCATTAATTGAATGTTTTAATGAACTTATATATTTTTTATCATCATTCGTCCAATTTATACAAGATTGTCCATTTATAACTCCAAAGCAGGACCGCCAGGGGTAGCTATATAAATTTTTGACATTTGATGTCCCATCTGGATTAAATTCAAAATCTTGATAGATAAGAAAAATTTCATTATCTGGATATCTAAAAAATGTTTGCATTTTTGAAGAATAATCATCAACTAGGTTTATTCCACCAACAATACCATTGTAAAAATAGGGCGATAAATCAAACATGGGGTGAGCATGGAACCATAAGAAAGCCGAATTATTGTCTATATTTGGCATAATAATATCAATTTTTGGTCCAATTTCTGTTTTATCTCCGAAAATAACTTCTGTTGATGCTCCGTCCACATCTGCTGGATTATTAAGACCATGCCAGTGCAAATTAAAACTATATCCAGTTTTATTTGTAAAAGTAATTTGATATTTTTTACCGCGTTTAATTCGAACTAAAGGTAATCCAAATTTATTTGTAATTTTTTTATTATTATTACAAAAACAACTACCAAATATAGGAGTTTTTTTATCTAAATTAACCCCACTTGGAACAGCATTTGGAGAAAATTTAAATTGACAAAGATTTATTTTTATATTTGTTGTATTTTTAGATGTTAAATCTAATAAATTTTGTATATTTAACTTAACTGACATAAATTTTATAATATTTTTTATCTTTATGAATTATATAAAATGGTAAAATTTACTTTATACCATTCAGGTTGTGGAAATAATCAAAACTCAAATTTTGAAGTAGAATTAAGTAAATTATGTGAAACTACAACACGTAATTTTCTAAGAGAATATATAAGAGATGTTTATTCCGATCCAACTCTAACTAACAAAAAAGGTAAAATGGTTTTAGTTTGTAATGCGTTTATATTTGAACAAGAAGACACCATCCGGGCAGCCGATATTTCATTTCTTCTGGATAATTGTAAAATATATGGTAAAACAATTGGTATTTGTAATCCAGAAGAAAATGGAGATGCAAAAGTAGGGCATTTTGCAATATTTGATATTATTGGAGGAAGTGGTGATTATAAAAATGCCAGAGGAACCGTAAAACAAATTGTACTTACTAACAATTTAAGACAATTAGATTTCTGCGTATGTCCCTCAAAAAATTGATTTATTATTTTTATATCAACTTTGATATAAAATGAACAATAAAATATTAAAATTTGGTCCAGAATTTAACGAACCGATTGATAATCTTCCAGAGGGTGTTGAAGAAATACATTTTGCACATTTATCCGAATTTAATTTCAGATTAGATAACCTACCTCAAAGCCTAAAATATCTAAAATTAGGAATGTCTTACAATCAACCATTGGACTTTTTACCTGCTGGATTAGAGACATTAATTATTAGTTATCGTTACAAATATCCAATGATAAATTTTCCACCAGGATTAAAGAATTTGGGACTTCCTCCACCAGCACCTCCTCCACCGTTTGGTAAACATCTCAATGAATATCAAAAATTGGTTGGTAATAAAGTAGAATTTTTCATATCATATCCCGATGATGATTTTTATAAAAAATGATGGTAAAAAAAGATTGATATTATCAAATAAAATGGAAGTATTTCAACTGATTAAAAATTTAATGTCTGACCTCAAAGGTCAAATACCTGACCCAGATTATTGCACAATTATGTTCAAAATTATGCAACTATGTGAAGATAATTTGCGTTTAACATTAGTAGAAAATGAAGCAATTTTACCTGAAGAAACAGTTCCATCTCTTGATTGTATATGCGTTCCAGGACACCATGAATTTTGTAGCTTTGATAAGTTGGATGGTTGTCGTAATTTTCAAGTTATTTGTGAATTATGCCCTTTTCTCAACAATCTATTTGAGAAAACAGAAACAATTATATTCAAAGAACCGATTTATCAACCATACAGTAAAAATATTTTCAATGTAACTATAAAAAATTTACTTACATTGTTCAATAAATTGGGTCATGAAAGACAGATGAGTATTGTCTCTGTCACGATGTTTAATTATTGTATGCAGAATATGCAGGCATTAGTTGATAATCAACAAATTACAGAGAGATGCTTGGAAAAAGTGAGAGAGTTTTCTGAAAATGAAGCTTTTCTTACTCTTCTCAAAGAGTTCAATATTGATTATCACATTTGGGAACACAATTTTCAAAAAATTATCTAACATATTATAATTCTACTTGAAAAGAATTTTTACCAAAAGGTCTAGGAAACTGCTGTTCCTTGACCAATACTTTCGTGGTAATGGAATATTTGGAATAAAAATTTATAAATTCTTTCAATATAAAAGAAATTATTTCTAATATAATAAAAATGGATTATAATAAAGTAAAAATAATCAAAAAAATTGGCTTTGGTATGTTTGGTACTACGTATCTTATAAAACTGGGCAAGAAGAAATATGCTATGAAAATCCAGAAAATTAAAGAATCAGATGTTGAAAAAGATTTTAGTAAAGGTATTTGGCGAGAAATGGATTTATATAAATATATAAGTAAAATGCCAGAAGAATTTCGCAGTTTTTTCTGCAATCTTCACTCATATGAAATTTCTAATAATTGTAATCATATCCAGGAAAGAATGTGGACGCCTCCTGCGAATAGTGAGCTTGGAAAACAAATTGCTGAGCTGGATAAATCAACTTATTGTATTAAATATATTATGGATTATGAAGGCCAGAAAACATTATATAATTATTTGGAGCAAAAGTTATCAAAAAAGAAAATATATTCAATTTTACTTCAGATTTGTAATATTACTTTGTTGTTATATAAAGGGGGATATTTCCATAATGATATGCAACCAGGTAACATAATGGTTGTTCCAACGAAGAAAAAATATTTTACAATTATGGGTAAGAAAGTGCCATTTTATGGTAAACAATTGGTAGCAATTGATTACGGAGATGTAAGTCATAAAAAATTTGGTGAAGGTTTCAAAAAGAATAATATGATGTCTTATTTATATAAAGAATTATCATGGAATTTATTTAATGTGATACTTGATACGGGTAAATTACAGAAAGATTGTCGTAAAAAAGGTGAAAAATTACCTTTTGAGAAAAACGCAAATTTTTTGGAAAATTTCCGAAAAAAATTATTTTTAGAAAATAAAAAGATTTTGAATAAATATGCTGAAAAATATTTGAGAATTCACCCAGAAGCAAAAGAATTGTATATAGATGTAGTAAAGAATATAGATAAAGTTGAAAAAATGAGTGATTTAACAAGGGGTCGTGACCCTGATTATCATTTTCGGAATTTATTAAATAAAATGGAATATAATTTTGCTCTGGATTATCCAAAGAAATATATGAAGATTATGGGATGGTGTTCCTTACCTAGATTTAATTTATCAAATAAAGATGTTGTAAAAATATTAGAAAGTAAAAATTATAAGGATTATATAAAATATTTTTTAAATAAAATTGAATAAAAAATTGATGATAAAAAAACTTATTACTATATAGATTATGCGTGAAATTACTATTGAAAAATTAGAGCCAGGTGTTTTCTACTTGGCAAAAGATAAGAATCATGACGAATATCGTTATCAAGGAACATTTGAATGTATTGAAAAACCTGGACCAATTAGATTTGCCAAATTTAATGATACAAAAGATAATAATGGAATCGAGCTTCCAATTTTGAAATTAAGCGAAAGTGAGTTTATTTTTTTTGAAAAAGATGCCTTAATAAATGCTTATACCAATACAGTATTGCGTCAAATAATAGGAGACCCCGATTTTTCTTATGACCAAAAATAAATTATAAATATTTTAAAAAACCCAAAAATTTGGATTAAGATTGGAATCATAGAAAAATATAGCAATCCATAAAATTGGAAAGGCAGACGCAATTAAAAATGAATTAACAATATTCCTAGCAAATAAATAATGAATATAAAAAATAGCTATAAAACCAATTACCCAAAAATAAACGAAATATATAAGTAAAATGTGATTGCTTTTTGCTGTTACAATACTAGTAAAATTATTTTGACATGTTACATCAACATTTGACCCAATTCTGAATTGTTGATAGCAACAACCATAAAATTGAATATCAATGTAAATTTGTTGTGTGGGGTCTGGTATATTATTGTTATTTAAATTTTGACAAGCTGTATTCATATCTCCATAATAATAACAATTACCACTAATAGAACCATCCTCAATGTCAACAAAACCACACCAAACACAACCATCTGTTAATGTGTTAATATTTGAGACGCAACTACTGCATCCTTGTGAGGAATATTGGGAGCATTCAAATGCCAGAGAATATTTCACGATAAGAAAAAGAATTATTATTTGTTTCATTTTATAATAATTAATGATGTTAAAAAAGTAATCATTTTTTTTTTGGAAAAATTGAAAAAAAATAAGACAATAACATGTTGAATAAAAAAATGACGTCAAGTAATTTTAATTTTGCTTATGTTTGGAAATTATTTACTATTATGATACAATATTTTTTATGTGGATATACATTTATATCAACTATTATATTTTCTTGTACACTCTTTAATTATTACGTATATTTTGCTGATCATGAATGGTGCTATTATTCAATGGTAATAAACGTAATTTGTTTGTTCACTGCAATTGCTTTTAATTTTATGTACACTTTTTACTTTATTAAATGGATAAATACAAATATTGGAATTGAATTTGATATGAATTATATATTTTTTTACACAGGAAATAGAAGTCCTTTAACAGTAATGAAAAAAGAAGGAAAAGGAAAATACCATAAAGCATACCTTTTTTTGCTTTATAGTTTTTTAAAAATAATTGATATTATTGCTTATACAAATTCTTCACTAGTTATGTTTATTATGGCCAAACCTATTGGAATATATTCAGAGCAAGCTAATGAATTATTAAAACATTTATCTGAAAAAAAGAAAATAATTGTTGATACAATGAAGAAGAAGATGTATTTAACAACTTTGATTTCATTGGTAATTTTGGATATACCTCAAGGTATTATTAGTATAAATTCGATATCAAGAACTAATCAGATTCATTTTGATGTTAAAAATATAGCTACAATTATTATAGTAAAGACTATACTTTTGATATTGTATTCTACAATTTCTTTTATTTATGGATACTTTTTTGAGACTAAAAAAGCAGTGAGAGATAGTGAAATAAAACTTATTAATCCGTAATATAAGATTTTTTAAATTTTATAAATTATTAAAAATTTTTCATACAAAAATCAGTGAACATTATTCGTTCATTCATTTTTTCATCTTGTAAAGCTTGAGAATTGAAAACATTTCTAACAATATTATTAGATTCAATATCTAGAAATGTTATTTTATTATCATCAGAAAAAACTAATTGTTTTCCATTTTTTGATATTTGTAAATTTTTAATAAATTCATATGGACTAAGTTTAATTTCAATTTTATGTGTGACATTTATTTCTACATCAAAAGATTTAATACATGCAAATGTTGTCAAATGTGGATTTTCAATATAATAAATAATCCCATTGTTTACAATAAAATAGCTTATATATTCTTTTGATTCCATTACTAATTCGAATTTTTCATTTAAAAATAGAAATATTCCCTTATTTTTCATTGTGGCATACAAATTTCCGAATTCATCATAGAATGGTGCATAATAATCATCGTTAATAAAATATTTACTTGTTAAATTTTTACTATTGACAATATTCATTTTAAATTGAAATCTTCCCACTTCTCTAAAAAAGTAAGATAATAAAACAAATTCTTCAATAACTGGATTAAAAATAATTGTAAAATTAGTATTAACCGATTCAAAAAAGAATGGTATAATCGTTTTTTTCCTTTCATCAATATCAAATTTAAAAATTGAATAATCATGAGAAGGGAAACTATTAACTATCATGAATTTACCACAGGGACTTAAATGAAAATATATTTTAATAATAGTTGCTATAAATGGAGTGAATCTTCCGCGTGGTGAACGTATTAAATTTTCAATATTATTTGTCAAATAATCCCATAAATAAATATCACCTAAATTATCTGAAAAAATTACCTGATTAGTATTCACACGAAATGTAACATTGTATATATCATCTTTGTGAATAATGGATTTCAAATATTTTTGTTTATTATATAGGATTATGTGTTTGTTGAGTGATAAACATAATAGTTGTTTAAAAATGCAATAATGGTTTTTGTAATCTTCCTCGATATCTGATTGAATTGATTGGGGAAGTGATTCAAAAAGATTTTTGCATGATTTTTTATCAGTTATTTTTAGAAGAATAATACTCCATAATTCACTTGGCAAACTCATTTTTTTTCTATATAAATTTACTATATTTTAAATCATTTTTTTAGGAATAGGTGTTATTATTTGAAATAACCTAAAACTCCTTCATCGTATTCAAGAATTTTATGATATTTTGCATCAAATAATCTTTTTGCTAATGTTTTGCCAGCGTCACATTTTTTATTATAACAATAAACTATTATTGGTATATCTTTTAATGCCAATAACTTATTCTTCACTAATTTTTGTATATCATTGTTTAATTTATTTAAATTTTTTTTTATAAATTTGTTTATTTGATTATTTGACATTTGTAATGCATCTTTATAAAATAAATTTATTGAATTTGGAATATGTTGTTTTTCATAATATTCTTTTGGAAGTGCATTTATAATTAAATATGATTTATTTTTAATAGCATTATCAATTTTTTTTCGATTTATATTGCAAATAATACTTATAGTCCTAACTTTTAATTCCCAATGCTCATTTTTTTTATTACTTATCATGAAATGTATATGAGGATAATAAGTAATATTATCAACTTGGTAGGGTTGAGGACATTCTAATTTGAATATTATTTTTCCGTCATTCTCAGATTTTGTAATACCTCTATTAGTATAATTTGAACCATATGCTTCTGGTGCACTTTTTATTTTGTAAGAAGATGCTCTATTAGAAGCCCAATAATATATCCATCGATTCGCATATTTTTTTCCTAAATCTAATTCTGTTTTTGTATCCCAATTTTCTGGAATTTTTTTTCGTATTCCAATTAGAAATGGTACCATATCATTTGGTGCCACTGTATATTCTCCACGTTTTACTTTCCAACCAACTGATTTTTTATCAATTATAGATTCTTCTGTAATTTTGTCAATCTCAAAAGATTCACTTTCACATGCTAGACATATTTTCATATTATATGCTACATTATAAAAAATTGATGATAAAAAAAATAATAACATACATAATTATTCTTATGAAAAGAACCAGAACACTTTTAGATATTGAAGAACTTCAGGAAAGACTGTTGGAATCCATTTATGATAAAAACCATAAACTTGTCAAAAAATTAATCTTACAAGGAGCAGATGTTGATTGTTTTAATTTCTATGGAAAAACACCTCTTCACATTGCTGCAGAAAGAGGTGACAAAATATACATTGATATTCTACTTTCTTCTGGAGCAAATCCAGATTTAATGGATTTCGAAAGATTGACACCTTTATGTGTTGCTGTTTTTGAAGGACATCATGAATGTATTGAACCACTCGTTAAAGCTGAAATATCTACTAATAAATTCGAAAATGGACAAAACCTTTTACATATTGCTTGTATCCAGGGTCATCATGAATGTATTCTTATTCTCCATAAATATGATGCCGACATCAATCAAAACAACAAACATGGAGATATACCATTACACCTTGCAATTATCCACAATAAAGAGAAATGTGTTGAAGAAATTTTATCTCTGGATAGAATTTAGTGAATTATAATATGTAAAAAATTGATATAATAATTTGTGGAAATAATTATATAAAAAATGTTTTTTGTAACAATTGTTTCTGGGAAATTTTCAAAAGTAATAGATGATAATCTTTTTTCAGATACAATCCAGCAACTAAAAAAATCCATAAATTTAAGATGTGGAATTCCGATTCAATTATTAAACTTGTCCTACAATGGCATTCTTTTAGAAGATAATAAAAAAATTTCTGAATATTTTATACAAAGCCATGACAAAGTGGATTTAAACTTAAAATTACTGGAAATTAATTTTAACAAGAATGGTCCAAGTGAATACAAATGGTATGTAGAATATGGAGTAAGTGTTGCTGAATTGCAAAAACGCATTATTGGAAAAATAAATGGAACTATTTTTGGAAAACTAGATTTGATTTCTGGAAATGATATAGTGAACAATAGTTCCTTCCAAAATTATTTATTGAAAGATGGAGATATTTTATTGATTAATTAGATTGGAAATTTTGGGGAATTGCGTAGAATTATAAATTTGTTAATAGATATTTACGTCTGGATTTTGGCAGAAATTTTTGGAAAAGACAATTCTTTCCATATTTTCTTCTATTGATTCATCTCTTTCAAATGAATATTCAAACAATATGATAAATTCATCAAATATGTTTTCTATTATTTTGAGATATAATTGACCCTTAGAATAATATCTTATTAGGATTGTTTTTTCTTTGTTAATATAGAATTGAGCAATTTTTTCTTCGTGAATTTGAGAAATTTCTTTGCTATATTTTTCGATTATCATTTCTCGAATATCGTCGTAACATTTGTTTTTTAAGGCAAGATAGAAAGCCAGAGAGGTAATTGATTTAATATTATGTGGTCCTTCATTAAAAATAAAATATTTTATTTTTTGTAATGTTGACAGTTTATCAATTTTTTTGAAATATTCTGCGACAAATTTATAGATTTCATTATTATCCATTAAATATGTTCCACCTTCAATAATAACAAAATAGCAAAAGCCATAAACAATTGATACATAAATGGTATTTTCAATATTTCCAATGTATTTTGCGTGTATTTTTACTAATTTCATAAAATGTTTTTCTTTGAATTGTTCAAAAGTTTCCTCTGTAGGTTCGCTTTTATCTGGAAAACATAACTCTGAAATTAAAAAATCTTTTATGTTTTTTAAATATACATAATCGTGAAAAGTGAATTCTGATGTAATTGCAGATTGCATTTTTTATATATCCATTATAATATATTATTTAATCAATTTTTTAATTATCAATAAAAAACATTTTGACATAACAATCTGGACATTCACTGTATTTTTTTTGGTGACAACAAATGTTTTTATTTTTACAAATAGTGCACCTACTTTTTTTCTTTAAATGGTCACAAATTTGTGAGCCTTTACATTTTATACAATATTCTTTTTGTCTTTTGTGTTCACAAATTCTGGAACCACCACATAAAACACAAAATCTATTATTTTTACCATGAACACAAGCCAGACTCTTCTTACATTTTAAGCAGTTAATTTTTTTGATTTTGTGTTCACAAATACCTTTTCCATCACATTCAAAACAATAAACTTTATATTTATTGTGAATACATTTTTTACCATATCTACAATCATTACAATATATTTTTTGCCTTAAATGTTTGCATATTTTATTAAAATTACATTTGAAACAAGTTTTTTTCAATTTATTATGTTCACATCCAGCATTTTTATTGCATATTATGCAATTAGATATATATTTATCATGAATACAACGTAATTGTTTACCATTCCAGATAACTATTCGGTTAAAATATGAATATCTTTTTCCAATTTCTCTATTTTTTTTTTGACTTGGCAAGTATTCATATGCTTCCATTTTTTTATACATATGCATTGAATCATAAAAAATTCAATTTTTATTTTCTAAAAAATTGATTGAAAATTTATTATAAATAGATTGTAAAAAATGAGTTGTAAATATGAAGGTCAATATCTCAATGGTAAGAAACATGGTATTGGAAAATTAACAATTCAAAATATGTTTATTTATGAAGGAGAATTTGTAAATGACAAAATGGAAGGATTCGGAAAGAAAACTTGGATAAATAATTATAGAATATACATTGGAGAATTCAAGAATGATGAGCCACATGGGAAGGGTATATTAACTTTTTTTAATGGAGATGTTTATGAAGGTGAATTCATGAATGGTGATTGTCAAGGTTATGGAATTTTCAAGTTTGCTCACCTTATTTATGAAGGTGAATTTGATAACGGTACTTTTCATTGAAAAGGAAATTTAAGAGATAAAATTAAATAATTCTTATTTTTTTAAGAATATTATAAAATTTTGTTCTACGTGCATCATCCAAATGAAATGATTGTAAAACATGTTCCAAACAATTATAATAAACAACTTGACCACTATCCAGAAAAACTGTATATTTACCATCCAAATTTATATTGATTACCCTATAATACATACGAGTAAACGGTTTTTTAAGATAAATTTCATTTAAGTAATTAATTCTATTGATAAAATATGTACGTTTAATTTTCAAATAATCTTCTGAAATTCTAATAACATAATCCAAAAGTGTTTTAATAAAGTAATCAATTGTTGATTTATCATATATTGAAAAATCTTTTTTCATATTTATAATTGTGTATCCGTCTTTGTCAGTTTTTATAGTAAATTTGCAAACATTTTTTTCTAAATAAATAACACCATAATGACTTAAACAATATTGTATTGTTTTAATTGTAGCATTTTCTTTTATTAATCTGATATCATTTATTTCTTTAGTTGCGTGTAAAATATTAGCTTCTCTTTGATTATGTAAAGATGAGAAATCCATTTATTATAACAATGAAATTTAAATATAATTTTTACCAGAAATATTATTATAATATTTTTGCAATATTATAAGCTAATTCTAAAGTTTAATTTCCAAAAGACGTATTATTATTTAAGACCATTACTTCTTCATGCATTTGTTCGCCACCAAAATGGTGTGGCTGGGGAGCTGGATTATAAAAACTTGTAATTTGTCCATATTATATTTTATAATAAGAAAATATTTATCCCCACATTAAATGTTCTTTTTGATAAGTAATTGGCTTTAATTTTTTTACATGTCGGACACGATATTGTTTTTCAAAAGCATATATTTTTTTTACAAATGATTCTTCTTCCATTTTTCAATATTATTATATTTATAAGTCAATTTTTCAAATTTGTCGCATTCAACTTATTGTTGTAAATTTTTCACATCCAGTCGCATGTCGCAATGTATATGTATTTTTCTTTTTCCAATCATTTCCAGTTGTCTTTTGGGACATGATATACATATCACCATGATGTAATGGTAAAATTGCTCTTTGACCAACAGGCTCACCTTTGTAAAACCACTGGTAATGGATTGGTATAGTTTCCCCAACTCTAACTGCAATTACTTTTAAACGTTCAGCATCACCATGAAATCCAATTCCCATTTTTCTGACATCTTGATAATTATTCAATTCCCCAGCCAAATCACCACCACCATTTACCAATTCTGCTAATTGATTGCGAATGTGACTTGACAAAGGAACATCATTGTAAGCAACAATTCTTCCCCTTCCAGCCTCATAATTCGGTTCTTGGGCAACAATATCAAGACAAAGATTATATCTGGCATTTTTGTTCACAACTCTTCCATACATTTTTGCTTTTTTATCCCATTCCAGATTTTTCAATTCATTAAAAAGATTATTAGCATTTCTTCCAATATCTGAAAGAAGAGTGTTAACACCTCCTCGAATAATCAATATTTTAGCAGATTCAGATTCTACTCCAGGTAAATAATCGTTCAAATTAACAAGTTCACAAGTGCATCCTCTTTGCTCAAAATTATTTTTTGCATTTTCCAAATCAGCAATTGAAAAACCATTTTCAGCAGCAATTCCAATTTGTTGCATACCGACATGATTTTCTGCTCTATCACCGAATGTAATAGTTATAGTTTGATGATTAAAATTCATTTTATTCATTTGAGTATAATAATTATTATAATCAATTTTTTAAATAAATATTTTAAATAAATATTTTTTTGACATTGAAAAAAAATTAGACAATTGGAAATGATGGGTCCATTGCTATTCCACAAATTCCAGCATCATTTGTACTTTCACTTCTACCAATTTTAACGTAACCTGAATCTCCCCAACTATCAGACCAGCTATTTTTAACAAGCCAATATTTATTTCCATTTTCTTCTCCATAACCAACTGCTAAAACTCCATGGTCTAATTTTGTACCACAATCTTTATCAGTAATTACTCCACTGGAATAAAATTGGAATACATTTGTGTCAGCTTCAATAGCGACACTAACAGGACCATTTGAAACTGCTTCTTTAAGTGCGATTTGATTGTTTGGGGCAACATCTCCACAATTAGTGAATTTTGCAACAATTGTGCAATTTTTGCATTTATTTGAATCCATTTCTTTATATTTGTATTCAGTTTCTGCACACATTCCTCCACTCTGGATGGCATACTGGAATGATGGGTCCATATCTCCTCCTTCGCATCCCTGATTACCTAATTTTCTGCTACAATCCATTAATTGTTGTTCACTAAGACTAATAAGTTGACCTTTTGCAATTGCCCATGCACCTTCCATTGCACCAGTTGAGGAGAATGCCCAACATGAACCACATTGTCCTTGGTCTTTAACTGGTGTGACAGCCTTACTACGCCAGTCAACTGATTCTGGAAGGGTTTTATTTGTTCCAGAGAAAGCAAGGCAAGAGAATTGTTTACTGAAAAGTTTTTTTTGAGATTTTTTTAAACCATTAAAACGCATTTCTCTAAATTCTTCTGGAGTTAAATCTGAAAATTGATTAATACCCATTTTCCAGGTATGAGAAGTGTTCTCATTATGTCTAAGAATATTGTATAAATTCGTACGAAATATTTCGAATCTATATTCAAATTCTTTAAAATTATGATATCCTTTGTTGTACAAAGATTGGAATTTTGAAAAATGAAGCCATTCATCATTTTCAGATAATTCATCATGAAAGATGGGTAAATCGCAGAATGCTACTGAGATTAAGCTGAGAAAAAGCATAGTTTTC
>Ga0194123_10003402_pt1 | contig 19185 bp, 17 predicted proteins | sample TA2MahsurfametaG_5_FD_155479 | JGI IMG/M metagenome (GOLD analysis project Ga0194123, IMG submission 155479) | Freshwater microbial communities from Lake Tanganyika, Tanzania - TA2015023 Mahale A surface | ecosystem: Environmental > Aquatic > Freshwater > Lake | place: Tanzania: Lake Tanganyika... | reverse complement strand
AAACGGAGAGATCTTCTAAACACTAAAGGAGGCCGAGATCGTGATTGAAACATGGCGGCGCCACTACAACACAATCAGGCCGCACAGTGCGCTGGGGTATCGACCGCCCGCGCCTGAGGTTCTGCAGTGGCCGGCTCCGCAACACAAAACAGCTACGCCGGCCACCCAACTACTGGCACAAAACGCAATCCTAAACTAACATAACGATTGGATCGCCTCATGGGGTCAGGTCAAGTGACAAAGGCTCGGGTTGTACATTTCTTTTTCTCAGATAATGAATGCACTAAATCGATGCTAAATATCCACCATCAATGCCGATACATTGTCCCGTGACGTAAGCCGAAGCATCGCTTGATAAAAAAACGACAGAACCAACAAGGTCTCGCCCAACTCCAAATTTGCCGATGGGTATTTTATTCAACATGGCCTTTTGCCAGTGCGGATCTTTGTAGAATGTATCAGTTAGTTCTGTACGGAAATAGCCTGGTGCAATGGCATTTACGCGGATACCGTTCTTCGCCCATTCTGCAGACAAAGCTCGTGTCATGCCAAGCAAGCCTGATTTTGATGAGCTGTAGGGAACGGCTGTGGGAACGCCGACATAGGAGGTTAAAGAACACACATTAATAATGGCACCATTTTTTTTGGCTGCAATCATACTCTTAGCAGCTTGCTGAGCACAGAAAAAAGCCCCCTTTAAATTGGTGTCGATAATTGCATGCCACCGCTCTTCACTCACATCGAGTGATGGGCAAACATCCTCATGTCCCGCGTTATTTATCAGAATATCAAAATCTCCATATTGATCAATCAGTCCGCCAAACTTCAATGTGATATCGGCGACACTTCGAACATCTAATTCAATTAGTATTGCCTGTCCACCCGCAGCTGAAATTAATGCAGTGGTTTCATCAAGTGATTTTAAGCTTCGTGACGTGATAACAACGCGTGCGCCTGCTTCGCTGAGCCCAACAGCAATCGCCTGGCCTAAACCTCTGCTTGCGCCCGTGATAAGCGCTGTCCTCCCCGAAAGATCAAATAGAGATTTCACCATCTCAATCTCCTTTAATATTGATAAATATATCTATACATATTAATTCACAGGCGTATTACTTATATTATTACCTAGAGACAAAAATAAATTAGGGTCTTGCCTAGCTGAGTGACGGAAAATCCGTCTAAGGCTATGGAAAGATATGAGAAATCGCTATTTTGTTCGTTCACGCATTTCAGAAGCCAAATTTCGTGAGATTGTCCGCTACTTTTCAGTCGATCTGACGGCATTACAGTCTGTAGAGTTGAGTGGTCTTAATCGTAATACGATCAATCGGATTTACCGCGCTTTGCGCGAACGGATCGCAGAGACTTTTGAAGATCAACGACCGATGTTCGGTGTTGTCGAAGTTGATGAAAGTCTGTTTGGCGCAAAGCAGGTGAAGGGTAATCGTGGTCGTGGCGCCTATGGCAAGACAACCGTCTTTGGCATCTTTGAGCGGGACGGACAGGTTTATACAGAGATTGTGCCGAATAGCTCAAATTAACGTTACAGGCCATTATTCGAGGCAAGGTGGATGTTTCGACGGGTATCAATTCTGACGGCTGGCGAGGCTATAATGGGCTTGTCGATCTCGGATATGGGCATTTTCGAATTGATCATTCGAAAGATGAGTTCTCGAGAGGCGGCGTGCATATCGACGGCATCGAGGGCTTTTGGGGTTTTGCCAAGGTCAGGCTCGCCAAATTCAAAGGCATCCCTGACTAAACACTCCACCTCCATCTCAAAGAAACAGAATGGCGCTTCGATCATCGCCATTCCGATAAATACAAAACCCTGCTAACCTATCTTCGAAATCGTCCGCTTAACTAGGCAAGACCCTTGATTTATTTTTTGGCGAATTCTTCGCCCGTCTCTGGGTAGTATTTAACCCAATACTGCAGGTTTGCGCGCGCTCGAAATTTAGTCTCGTTAATAAGGTCTTCAAATTTGCCAAACTTGCGTGCAACGAAAATCTCGCAAGTTCGGCATCATAGGTGCTTGGTGGGCTCAAATTCTGCGTAAGTGATTTGTTCTTGTATCCCGATGGGAGCGCCCGGCATTCGCGTAAAATTTTGATCGATTATCCTAAGGCGCCAGCAGAAAACTTGATCTTTGGAAACGGCTCAAAAGAACCTATTTCTATAATTGGCCGCAGTGTCGTAGAGCCAGTTGACCGCGTTATTACCCTCTATCCTTCTTTTCGTTTGCATAAGGATTACACCTCGTTGATGAACGCTAATGTCGAGCGTGTTGCCATTGCTGGTGATTACATGATTAATGTTTGCGCTCTTATTTAAGCTTTTTCAAAACTAGCGAAGACGTTGATTTTTGCAAATCCGATTACTCCCGTGGGCTGCTGGCTAAACCCAGCCCAACTTAAGAACGTCATTGCGGCTAAGCTTCCCGATACGTTGCTGGTGTTAGATGAAGCCTATTGCGAATTTACACGCTCGGGTGATTATGTTTCTGGAGATCGCGTGTTAAAACCATCAGATGGTAATTAGATTTTTTGCGTACGTTTTCGAAGACGTGGGGATTGGCGGGCCTCGGAGTCGGTTTTGGTGTATGCTGCACAGCAGAATTGAGATAGGCATTAGATCTTTTTCGCACACTCTTCAATATCAATGTCGTTGTATAAATAGCAGCGGCGACGTTGCTGTAGAATGAAGACTATATGTTACGCAACGCGGTCAAAACCGCACAGAAACGGGAGCATGTTATAATGAAACTTTAGTAATGTGATTATGATGTGGCACCGTCGCTAGGCAATTTTATATTTATCGATGTTAAAACATCTGCGATTGATTTTGCTAACCGACTCCTAAGAAAATGTACGATCATAAAGCTATAAAAGCAGCCAGGTTTTGAAAATTTTTTCTGCGTCTCTGTAGGTACGAAACATGAGTAGGCATAATTCCTATTAGATTTGACAGCTCTTGAGTAGCAGTTAAGTTTGAATGGTATCAGCGCATAATTGACATGTCATCAGTCTTTGGAATATTAGCAAATGAAAAATCTGAAAGTCGAATTTACCGCTAAAAACCGATTCAAGAATTTCTACCATTAGCAATGCTTTGGCTATATCTTAAAAACTGTCGGCACGAATAGTCTTAGGCTTCATAATGAAAAATAATATCTTTTGTTAAAGGAGATGCTTTTATAATCCGCCCATCTACTCCAGAACTTTAGAAAAATTTTGGTCAAACCTGCCCGTAGTAAATGCCTCGCGTTAAGGACTATCCGTCGTGGTTACACGCAGAGATTTCTGCGATATGGGGTGTTGTCCAAGGGTCAAAAGCGTCAGCTCAAAAATTTCCGGTCCAATTCTGGATATGAAGCTCGGGTCGAAATTCAAACTATTCGCAACTAAAGCTACGCCTTGCTTAACATTTTGTGCGGGTTGATATTTCGCTTTTAGACATATAGACTTCTTATCGGTACGTTTACTAGCGTCAACAGGGGATGGCATTGAAAACAAACTCGGCTCCGGCTGTTTCGGTGTCCAAAGTCGCGATGCATTTTGGACAATCTTTTGCTGTGAAGGACGCCAGCTTTGAGGCGCAAAATGGTCGTTTTCTCACGATTTTGGGCCCATCGGGATCGGGCAAAACCACTTTACTTCGCATGATTGCTGGTTTTCTAAAGCCAACGCGTGGTGAAATTTTCATCAATGGTAATTCGGTTAGTACCATAGCACCTCATAAACGTTCCATCGGTGTAGTCTTTCAAAAGTTGGCACTGTTTCCGCATATGACAGCGGCCCAGAACGTGGCATTCCCGCTTAAAATGCGCCGCCATGATGCAACAAAGATTGCAAGCCGCGTTTCAGAGTTCTTCAAGCTTGTTCGCCTAACGGGCTATGAAGATCGTCGGATCAACGAATTATCAGGTGGCCAGCAACAGCGCGTGGCAATTGCGCGAGCACTCGTGTTTGAACCTGATCTACTCTTGCTTGATGAACCATTGGCAGCTCTTGATCGAAAATTGCGTGAAGAGTTGCAATTGGAGTTTCGGCGTATCCAAAAAGAGCTTGGCGTTACAACAATTAACGTCACCCATGATCAACGCGAAGCCCTTGTGTTGTCTGACCAGATCATTGTCATGAATAATGGTGAGATTCAGCAAGACGCTAAACCTACGGCGGTGTATCGCAATCCACAAAACGCCTTTGTCGCAAATTTCATAGGCGTAACTAATATTTTCAATGGTACTTTGGCTGCGGTAAAGGACAATTTTGTAACAGCGAAAGTCGGTTGTAGAGAGCTTTCAGGTGTGTTAAGAAGTAATCGTGAAACAGCTAGTTTCGACTGTGTAGTTCGCTGTGCTGTGCGAGCCGAACAGATTCGGATTGCAAATACAAAAGCAGCGCTCGGAACGCTTGATGCGATTTACACTGGTGTGATCAGTGATGTTATTTTTGAAGGTGAACGCCTTCTCTATGAAGTTTCAATTCCTGGGTTGAGCGATGAGGTTATTCGCATTTTTCAACACGATCAAATAGATTTCGTAATTCATGAATTGGGAAGTACCGTCCATATCGGATGGGCCACTCGTGACCTCCACATTTTTGTGGCGGATTAAAGCGGCTCAGCGATTCTTGAGCTGCAACCATCAACAAGGAGTATAAAATGACTATAAATCAAAAACTGACCCGACGTACAATTCTGAAAGTAAGCGCTGCAGCTGGTGCATTTATTATTGCATCTCCTTCGGTGGTGCGTGCAGCTCCGCCAAAAAAACCAAAGGAACTCATAATTCGCGCCTGGGGCGGCCCTTGGGTTGAAGCCTTAAAGGCTGGTGTCTCGGATCGCTTCACGGCCGCCACAGGTATCGCCGTCAAACACGATCTTACTGAAGACAATGAAATCCAACCCAAGGTTTGGGCTGCAGTTGAGCAGAAGCGAACGCCACCAATTCACATGAATTGGGACACCACAACCAATGCAACTAAGTCAGCCTTGCGTGGTGTTTGTGAGGACTTGTCTGATCTCTCTAATCTCAAAGGTACAACTGACCTTGCAAAGCCCGTTGGTGTCGATGGATATCCCATTGTCAACACTTATGGCTATGTCTATGTTTTGGCATATCGCCCATCGGCGTTCCCGGGTGGTCCGCCGAAATCCTATCATGATTTGCTGGATCCCAAGTTCAAAGGCCGCTTGGCGTTCTACAATGATGGCATTGGCTTTCATTTTCCGGCGCAAGTTGCAGGTGGTGGAAAGCTGGAAGATATTCCAGCCAACATGGCTCCCGCATGGGAATTTATCACGAAGATGAAGGCGCAAAAGCCATTGCTCGGTGAAGACCCTGACTTTGTCACCTGGTTCCAAAAGGGCGAGATTGACGCTGCCTGCACAATTTCTACCAATGCACTTGGAGCGAAAAAGAACGGAGTGGACATAGCTTGGACAGTGCCGAAGGAAGGCGCCAAGTTTGATACCGATGGCCTGTGGATTCCAAAAGGCCATTCGGAAGGCGACGTATATTGGGCAAAGGAATATATCAATATGGCCCTGAGTAAAGAGTCACAACAAATCTGGCTTGATGGGTTGGGTTTGCCTGGCGTTGTAACCGGCTTGACGCCTCCTCCTGGCGTTCCTGCTGGTGATCCGTCCTATCCTGTCAAGCCAGAGGACTTTCAGAAGCTCATACGCGTGTCTGGAAAAATCCAGGTCGAAAATGAGAGCAGTTGGTTCTCTAAGTTCAAGTCGATCATGCAAGGCTAACACGCTGCTTTGAACATAGCCCCGAGTGTCAGTTTGGCACTTGGGGCCTTTTTGCGCTTTTTGGACATTTTCCGTGCAATCAAACCGTTCTTCCTATCCCATCTTCTGGCGCATAATGGATTTCTGTGAAGCGTGCTTTGCTGCGGTTTGGCCTAGTGTTGGTCATAAATACACGCCTTACCTGATGTTGATGCCTGCTATTCTGCTGGTGGGAACGCTGGTGGTGGGCTTGTTATATATAGCGGACTCGTCGTTACGCATATTGGACACGTCAACCTTTCGCTTCTCTGAGTTTTGGTCGCTCGAGAATTATCGTCGTGCTTTCTCCGAGCCTTTCATTTTCACCGTTTTATGGCGCAGCTTAGTGGGATCGGTGATTGTGACTATCGTGACGCTCATACTGGCGTTTCCTTATGCTTATATCATGGTGCGCACGCCGAGCCCGCTGTTACGAAAATTCTTGCTTGTTGCGTTGTTTCTACCCTTCTTTATTGGGCAAGTTGTGCGCGCCTATGGTTGGCTGATTATTCTCGGCAATCAAGGTATTGTGAATGATGCCCTCTGGCTTTTCGGAGCAGCGCCCATGCGGCTGCTCTTTAACTATCCAGCGGTGTTGTTTGGCCTTGTTCAATATATGCTACCCTTCGCTGTGTTGATGTTAGCGCCAGCTATGACCGCAATTCCTGAGGACGTCGAAGCGGCAGCAGGATCACTTGGCGCAAAATGGGTGTCGACGATGTTACAAGTTGTAATTCCCATGGCAAAACCAGGTCTGATCGGCGCGGGCCTCGTTGTACTCACATTATCGCTGACTGATTTTGCCATGCCCGCCATTCTTGGTGGCGGTTCACAAGATTTCATTGCCAATGCCATCTATGACCAATTTTTCCGAACCTCAGACCAAGGCTTTGGATCAACTCTTGCACTATTGTTGATTGCACTTGGTTCAATGCTCGTGGGACTGGTGTTCACTATATTTGGCGCCGGCACTCTGGCCTTGGGCGGGGATAAAAAATGAAGCAGGACCGCTCTCAAGTTTTAGTCTTCTGGACAACTGTTATGTTCGCACTTTTGATACTTTCAGCGCCAACATTAGTCGTGCTTGGTGCATCTTTCACATCCGGTAATATAATCCAATTCCCGCCTGATGGTTTCTCTTTGAAATGGTATCAAAAGATTCTTGGCGAAGCAGAACTAAGGGACGCGTTTGTCAGGTCTATACAAGTCGCCGTCATATGTGTGCTGCTCGCATTGCCAACGGGAACGCTTGCTGGAATCGCTCTGTCAAAATATAAAATCTCGGGTGGCAATGCGATCCAAACTTATTTATTGCTGCCCTTCACCGTTCCGCTCATCGGGTCTGGCATTGGCTTGATGCTTGCCTTTGGCAATGCTGGCGTTCTGGGAAGCTTGTGGCCTGTTGGGATTGCAACTGCGGTGATCAATTTACCCTTCATGATTTGGGCCGTATCCTCAAGCGCATCAAGCCTTGACCCAGATCTGGAACTGGCAGCTGAAAGCTGTGGGGCAGGACCGGTTCAGACGTTCTTTTCAGTCACACTACCTGCCGTCACACCGGGGGTTATCACCGGGTCATTGCTGATGTTCATTCTTTCACTGAATGAATTTTTGGTCAGCTTGCTTTTGGTTGATGCCCGTATTGTCACGCTACCAGTGCAAATTTACAACTCCATCCGCTCTGTCATCACCCCTGATCTTGCGTCAGTATCTGTAGTGTTCATCGCTGTCGCATTGTTGGCAATTGTTGCATTGGACAAATTAGTGGGGCTTGAAATTTTTCTGAAAACCAAATGACGCGTCTATAAAGACGCATGGAAGGTTGATTTAAAATGGCATCAGTATCATTTCACGAGTTTTCCAAATTAAGTGCCGTAGCATATACCGCTCTGATGAAGCGGTCTGAGTCAGACATCTCAAGCTTTATGGAAAAAGTTGAGCCTATCATCGAGGCTGTGCGTACGGAGGGTGATGCTGCACTGGTGCGCTTCGGTCAAACACTCGATGATGCAAAGTCGTTGACGGAAGCTTCATTGAGAGTCAACGAATCAGAGTTTGATGCGGCCTTCAAAACGGTTGAAATTGATGTGATTGAGGCCATAAAACATGGTATCGCAAATATAAAGTCTTTTCACGAGGAACAAAAACCAAAGCCTATGTGGCTCAAAGAAATTCAGCCCGGTGCCTTTGCCGGGGATCGCTATACGCCCATTCAATCCGTTGCCTTATATGTGCCACGCGGCAAAGGCGCATTTCCGTCTGTCACCATGATGACATCGGTGCCAGGCGTTGTTGCAAAGGTGCCGGAGCTTGCCATTTTCACGCCTCCAATGCCAGATGGATCAGTGGATGCTGCAACACTGGTGGCAGCGCGCATCGCAGGTGTTCAAACAGTTTATAAATGTGGTGGCGCGCAAGCTGTTGCGGCTGCCGCTTTTGGCACGCAAACCATAAAGCCCGCACTCAAAATAGTAGGGCCAGGAAGCCCTTGGGTTGTGGCCGCAAAACGGTGTCTGTCCGCAATAATTGATCCGGGTTTGCCAGCAGGTCCATCAGAGGCCATCATCTTTGCTGACGACAGCGTGCATGGCGGCTTGGCGGCTTTGGACCTGTTGATCGAAGCTGAGCATGGCCCTGACAGTTCAGCCTATCTCGTTACTCATTCGCGCGAGGTTGCCGAACAGGCTTTGGCCGCGATTCCAGAGCATTGGGCACGTATGACGCAACACCGTGTGGCCTTTTCAAAAGCCGTTCTCCAAGGTTCCACGGGCGGCATCATACTGACGTCGTCGCTTGAAGAGAGCTATAAATTTATCAATGACTATGCACCGGAACATCTCGAAATTCTCTCTGCCCAACCTTTTGAGCACTTGGGTCGTATTACCGAGGCCGCTGAGATTTTAATGGGTGTTCACACGCCAGTTTCCATTGGCAATTTTGCACTGGGCCCAAATGCTGTGTTGCCTACAAGCCGTGGGGCCAGAACCTACGGTCCATTGTCTGTCCATGATTTTGTGAAGTGCAGTTCGATTGGCTATGTGACACGGTCAGCCTATCCGGAATTGGCCAAGCACACTCGTATATTGGCGCGTTACGAGGGCTTTTCCTCGCATGAAAACGCTGTTTCGTCGGCGCGTGACGAATATCTTGGCAATGGCTGACATGAAAGCCGTGAGGCTGCATGACCCGCTTGATCTCAGGAGTGAGACGGTGGCAACGGCACAAATCCCGCAACGAGGTGACGTACGGGTGCGTCTTGCCTCTGCGGGCATTTGCGAATCTGACATCCATAATTATGAATCGACGTATGGATATCCCGCAAGCCCTCCATCTCAGGTCATGAATTTTCTAATTGGGTGGAATCCGTCGGCGCCAACGTTACAGGTATAAATGTTGTTGACAAAGTTGTTGTGGATTCCCGCCATTATTTCTTGCGTTGCTCCAATTGTAGTTCCAACAGAGCACACAAGTATGCCATTTTGGATTTTAAAGGCGAAGTAATAGATTACAGCTTTGCTGGATATGTAACACTACCCCCGCCTTTTTTTGTTAAATGTTCTCCCGAAGTCTGATTAGATATTTTGGCTTCGGCAGAACCTTTTGCTATCGCATCACAATATCGTTCAAAAGATGAATTGTTTGTCTGCGATCTTAACGAAACAATGGTATTACGGACTGTAGAGCTCTGTGGCGCCAAGCCTGTTGCAATTGAAAACGTCGGTCAATTCGAAGACTTATCAGACAAACCCTTATTCTTGTGATTAATACTAATGGTCATATTGTTGTGATCAAAACTCTCATTAAATCTATAACAGACTTCACACTTCGTTTATTCGGCATTGGGTTGGGAATATTTGACTTACAGCCTAGTCTCTTGGCGGAACCTTAAACAAAGCTCATCGGTTATCACGCGTTTAATAATGAAATAATTAAGGCAACTGATATGCTGCAGGTACAATTCCAAAAATTTTGAAACATGATCCGCGAGCAATTCCATTTTTATCAGATGCGGAGTAATTATTAGATAATTTCAAGCGGTCAGTTCAAAGTAATAAAAATACTGATCAAAGTAAGCTACCGAAAATTTGTTATGAACATTCAGTTAAAATTGCCAATTTTAGTATTTTGGCACAACGGAAATTGCCTAAGATATATTTTGATTATATCGACGGTAGTACATTTTTTGAAATAATCGTGCAGCGCAACAGAGATGCTTTTGCCAAATGGAGTTTGATGCAGTGCGTGCTTAGAATAAATAATTTGCCTGATCTCATGTACAACTATCTTTGTAGCACGCACGCACTGCCATTCATGTTGGGCCCTGTGGGTTTACTCGGTCTTTACAAAGGGTTTGGGAGAAAATTCTACTGCTAAAGCTACAAAATAAAGAGGGATCCTGTTGTGGCTATCTACATTCTATATTTGCAGCTATGGTAAATTACGTCAATAAGTTGGCGGTATGTTGCACTTTTAACTCTATATGGACCATGACAAGTCGTTTATTGAAAATGTCTCGCAGTCTGCCGTCGATGCAAATGTTGATGTGCTTTATCTCGCTGTTGATACGTTGATCACTTCGATAGGTAAAAAATCTTGCGCAATGGCTATCGTGCTTAGAAACGACTTAATTTGCCTTTTGTACTTTCCATGCTGAAGCGTCCTGGTTGATGTCTCGATATGATGACAGCAGGATCGCCAAAGGTGGAGGTACTTATCAATTATCCCGAATTCGGAAAAGGTATATTGGAGCAAGCCGCAATCCTGTCGGGGCGTATCGACCTGACCTTGACATGGAGTGATACAAAATGGCTGCGTGACAAGTGGAAGAAAAACCACATGATTAAAGGCATTTTGTCTGTTGAAGACGCCAAAATGGCCAAAGCCCGTGGTGCTGATGCAATTGTGATTTTCAACCACGGCCGGCGGCAACTTGATTTTGCCAGCTCAATTATTGCTGTGTTGCCTGATATTAGTGAGCTTTTGGCAGAGATTATTGCGTTCTCATTGATTGTGGTCTTTGTCGGGGCAGTGAAATTGCAATTGCATTGGCGTGAGGCGCAAACGCTGTTTTGCTAGGTCGAGCTCACACTTATGGTTTGGCTACTGCTGGTAAGTTGGGTGTCACCACTGCGATCAATATTTTCGCAAAAGAAATTTCTATCAAACTAAAGCTTATGGGTGTCATATGCGTTGAAGAGTTAAAATCCCAAGGCAAATGAAATCTGCGTCTCACCACTAACCTGTTGGGGTAAAGGTCGCGAACAATCGGTGCTGATCACCGGGATAGGAGAGTCTGGCCCAGGTGACGTAGCCTCTTTTGTTTTTGGTTGTTCTTTCCACCACTAAACATGCATCACCGATCTTGATGCGAAGTGCCTTTGCCATCTGAGGGGTTGCCGCCCTTGCAATGATTTGGTGTTCAGCTGAATTCCAAGGCACTCGCTCCAACAGCCAGTGACATGGTGGATCCCTTTCGAAACTGACGGCTTTGATTTCCGGAACGGCGTTCATATTAATAATGCATTCTTCTAGGCAGAAGGGTTTGCGATTGGCGACATGAAGACATTTGACTTCACGGATCTTCTTGATTGCATCGGAAGCAAAATGGCTGTAGTTCCGTTGTTCAAGATCACGCACCACATCACTCAGGAGCGTGTAGGAATATTGCTTTCCCGCAGCCGCCACTTCACTGCGGATATTAGTGAGCTCAAGCACTGCTGACAGCGACTGCGGTGCTTTGACAAAGGTTCCCGACCTTCGATTTCTAATTAAAAATCCAGATTGCGTAAGCTGCGTCAGCGCCTTGTTCACGGTCATGCGTGAACAGCCATATTCCTCAGCCATGTCGGTTTCGAAAGGAATGCGAAATCCGGGCGGCCATTTTCCCGAAACGATATTATTTTGCACTACATTCAGAATTTGAAGATGAAGAGACGGGGGTTCTGGCTTTTTTGCACTGGCCTTGGATTTAGGTTTCGCTATCATATCGGCGAATATATACATATTATCGATTTTGGGAAATCTCTTTCCATCAGCCACAAAGTAGCCTGCTTTTGCGTATTTTCAACTTCTCAAATCTCGAACCAGTCCCTTGGAAGAATGGCGGAGGCGTCACCCGTGAGATAGCTGCTTTTCGAGAAAATGGAAACATCATTTGGCGTTTGAGTATAGCCGATGTGGCAAGCGATGGAGCGTTTTCGAGTTTTGTTGGCCTTACACGAGTGTTGACGGTCATCCAGGGTAAAGGAATTGTACTTTGCACCGAAAATCGTAATAGTGAGGCGGTCTTAGGCATGCCCGTCACATTTGATGGTGGGCGGGCCACCCAGGCAAAACTGATTGATGGCCCGATCCGCGACTTGAATGTGATGTTCAATCCCCGCAAATGTCACGCGGAGGTTATTCACGTGAATGAGCCCTCACATTTAGTATTACTGGCCAACGAAACACGAAGAATTGCGGTTCTCGGCTTGAGAGGCGAAACGCGCACTGATCGCAATTGCAATCTTTACTTTGGCGACACTTTGCTAATGGAAACGGATTCGATTGAATTGGATTTGCCGGACACCGCGTCTGTATTAATTGTAACAATTGACATGCACGATTAATAGGCTTACAATAGCGATGCGATTTCCTTTTTATATTGTTCAACGATCACATCACGCTTGACGTGCTTGCCATCCACGACACAATGACGCCCAGCAGACCAAACATCTGTTACCACATTATCTTTGGCAGCAAAAACAAAGCCATCCAGCATCTGCTTTTGTGATAGGGCGCAGAGGCTGGGGGTATTGCTGTCAATAGCAACGAAATCAGCAAATTTACCAACAGCAATTTTTCCGGCATTTCGGCCCAAAGCTTGTGCGCCACCACTTGCTGCCTTGGTATAAAGCGTATGGCCAACGGAGCCTTCGCCCACCACCATCACATTGCGGGCTCGTTCGCGCAGACGTTGGGAATACTCCAACAGGCGCAGTTCACCTGCCAGCGCAATCTGAACATTCGAATCCGTTCCAATGCCGAAAGCGCCGTTGCCGTTGAGATAAGCGGCACCATTGAATATGCCATCCCCCAAATTAGCTTCGGTGATAGGGCAGAGCCCCGCGATTGCACCTGTTAGCGCTAAGTCTGTAGTTTCTTTTTTGGTCATATGCGTCGCGTGGATTAAGCACCATTTGTTACTCAAATCAAAATTGCTCAACAGCCATTCCATTGGGCGTGCACCCAGCCAGCTTTGAATGTCATCAATCTCCTGTGTTTGCTCTGCGATGTGAATGTGAATTGGACCAGTTTTGTAACCTGCAAGAAGGGCGTGCAAGTCTTCTGGTGACGTTGCCCGCAAAGAATGAGGCGCCAAACCGACACGACAATCCGCAGGTAGCGCAGAACCATTCTTTAACGCCCTATCGTGTAAAGTCCAAAATGCGTCCACATCATTACCAAAGCGCAACTGGCCCTGAGATAAAGCGGCCTTGCTTGCACCGCCATATGTATAGAGCACGGGCAAATGTGTCAGGCCAATGCCTGTTGCTGAGGCTGCCGCAAAAATACGGTTCGAAAGTTCAGCGCGATCATCATAATGTCTGCCACTTTTTTGATGATGCACATAATGAAACTCGCCTACGGCGGCATAACCTACTTCCTGCATTTCAATAAAGGCGAGGGCGGCTATGGCTTCAATCTGCTCAGGTGTTAGCTGGTCAACGAAGCGATACATTAGTTCTCGCCACGTCCAGAAAGTGTCGCGACCTTCAGTACGCAACTCGGTCTTGCCGGCCATAGCGCGTTGGAAACTATGGCTGTGCAAATTCGAAAGTGCGGGCAACAGAGTATCGACGTGAACCGCACCAGGCACAGATTTGGTTTGTGTTGCAATGCTCGCAACCACACCATTTTTAAGGTTGATAAGCACATTGTCCGCCCATCCACCTGTCAATAAAGCTTGCCTTGCAAAGATCACAACGGTACTACCACAAACATTCTATGTATAGACATAATAACAATTTACTGACATACTGCAAGCGAATTCGAAACACCACTATAGGTGCCATAATCTTGCTCGACACGCTTCTTATCAATCTGCATGCTGCTACTCTGGTGGATGACGCAGACTATGGTCTTATTGAAACCGCGGCAATTGCTGTGAAGGGCGGGCGGGTTGATTGGATTGGCCCGCAGAAAGGCTTGCCCTCGCATTACAAAAATTGGCCGGAACAAGACTTAGGTGGAAGGCTCGTCACTCCAGCACTGATTGATTGCCATACCCATATCGTTTTCGGTGGCAACCGCGTAGTAGAGTTTGAGCTTAGGCTCAATGGCGCAAGCTATGAGGAGGTGGCGCGAGCAGGCGGCGGCATTGTTTCCACGGTGAAGGCCACGCGCTCAGCATCCGTCGATGCACTTGTCGCAGCGGCACTTCCGCGCGTTGATGCCATGATTGCTGAAGGTGTTGCCACAATCGAAATCAAGTCTGGTTATGGCCTCGACCACGACACGGAATTGAACATGTTGCGTGCTGCGCGCAAGATTGCAAACATACGTTCTGTTCGCATTATCACCACATTCTTAGGCGCCCACGCAGTGCCACCAGAATATAAAAATCGAGCCGACTCCTATATTGATAATGTTTGTATCCCGACACTGCGCGTAGCCCACGCTCAAGGCTTGGTGGACGCGGTGGATGGCTTTTGTGAGGGTATCGCGTTTTTGCCTGAACAAATAGCAAGGGTATTTGATGTAACAAAAACCTTAAACCTGCCGATCAAACTTCATGCCGAGCAATTATCAAATTTTGGCGGCGCAAAACTCGCTGCACGTTACAAGGGATTATCGGCAGATCATCTCGAATTCGTCGATGAATATGGCGTAACCGCCATGGCGAAAGCAGGAACTGTTGCAGTGATCTTGCCTGGGGCATTCTATACCTTGCGTGAAACTCAAGCACCGCCCATCGCAATGTTTCGTAAATATGCTGTGCCCATGGCTTTGGCTACCGATTGCAATCCTGGCTCATCACCCATGACATCGCTTCTGCTAGCAATGAACATGGGTTGCACGCTGTTTCGCATGACACCACTCGAAGCTATGCAAGGCGTCACCATAAACGCAGCGCGCGCCTTGGGTCTCACGGATTGCGGCAGCATTGCTGTGGGCAAGCGGGCTGATCTCGCGGTGTGGAATGTCGCACATCCGGCGGAGCTATCTTATCGCATTGGCTTCAACCCGCTCCACGCTCGCTTCATTGGAGAATAACCCATGACCACGTTGACGCTCATTCCCGGTCAGACCACGCTGTCGCAGCTTGCAGAGATCTACTATGGTGAATTCTCAGTAAAACTCCATCCGTCCTATCGCCCTGCTATTGAACAGGCGCAGAAGAAAATTGCTGCAGCGGCGGCAGGTGATCTTGCCGTCTATGGCGTCAACACTGGCTTTGGTAAACTGGCCAGTGTGAAAATTGCTGCGAAGGATACAGCTGCCCTGCAACGCAATCTCATCTTGTCTCATTGTTGTGGTGTGGGACCTGCCATTCCGCGCCGTCATGCCCGTTTAATAATGGTGCTTAAGCTTTTGAGCCTTGGACGTGGTGCATCAGGTGTGCGGCTAGCTCTCATCGATCTCATTCAAGACATGTTGGAGAGAGGCGTAACTCCGGTAATTCCAGCGCAAGGTTCAGTGGGGGCCTCTGGTGATTTGTCACCACTCGCTCATATGGCTGCTGTGATGATGGGCCATGGTGAAGCGGAATTTGAGGGTGAGGTAATGGCCGGTGCCAAGGCTTTTTCGAAAGCAAGTTTGCGGCCTGTTGAACTCAGCGCCAAAGAAGGACTTGCCCTAATCAATGGGACGCAGTTCAGCACAGCCTTTGCTCTCGCGGGGTTATTTGGAGCTTGGCGTTGTGCCCAAACAGCGCTTGTGACGTCTGCACTAACTACGGATGCGATCATGGGGTCAACGGCACCATTGCAAACGGAAATACACGCCTTGCGTGGTCATTCGGGGCAGATAGATGCGGCAGATTTTATGCGCGAATTGCTGGCAGGGTCAGAGATCAGGGAAAGCCATCTCGTTGATGATGCTCGCGTGCAAGACCCGTATTGCATCCGCTGTCAACCACAGGTCACAGGTGCTGCCATGGATGTATTACGCATGGCTGCTCGCACAATTGAAATCGAGGCCAATGCGGCGACCGATAACCCACTAGTACTGGTGGGAGCAGATATGATTGTCTCCGGCGGTAACTTCCACGCCGAGCCTGTGGGCTTTGCCGCTGACATGATTGCACTTGCCATCGCCGAGATCGGAGCCATTGCGCAACGCCGCGTCGCTATGATTGTGGATCCTGTGTTGAGCTTTAACCTGCCACCATTCCTCACTCCTAATCCCGGTTTAAACTCAGGCTACATGATTGCGGAGGTAACAACAGCAGCCTTGATGAGCGAGAACAAGCACTTGGCCAACCCTTGTGTGACGGACTCAACGCCCACCAGTGCTAATCAGGAAGACCACGTTAGCATGGCTGCTCACGGCGCACGTAGACTTGGTCCTATGATTGAAAATCTCGAACGAATTTTGGCAATTGAACTTCTCTGTGGTGCGCAGGGTATCGAGTTCCGCGCACCGCTGAAAACCAGCACGCCTCTCACCAATGTCATCGCAAGATTGCGGTTAGTTGTTTTAACTCTCGACGAGGATCGCTATCTTGCACCAGACTTGGAACGCGCTGCAATGCTTGTTTCAAGTGGCGAGATAGTGAATGCTACCAATATTGAACTTCCCGGATTAAAGCAGTGAACCCTGTTGAAGTCGTGCCCGGCATTGGCCCACTTATCTTAGGGCTACCCCATGTCGGCACTTATTTGCCACAGGCTATTTGCAGTGAGCTTAACACTGTGGGACAAGAATTGGCCGACACTGATTGGCACCTTGAAAAGCTTTACGACGGCCTGTTGCCAAGTGTCACAACGGTGCGTGCCACATTCCATCGTTATGTGATTGATGCCAACCGAGACCCGGCAGGCAGCAGTCTCTATCCCGGTCAAAATACAACTGACCTTGTGCCGACAACAGATTTTAATGGTCGTAATATTTGGAATGCTGTGCCTTTAAGGGACGACATCGAAAATCGGCGCCGTAAATTCTATGCGCCCTACCACGCAGCCTTAGAAGCCGAGATGCAACGTGTTTACGCACTGCATGGCGTTGCAATTTTATACGACTGTCATTCTATTCGTTCTCGCATCCCGTTTCTATTTGAAGGGGTGCTGCCAGATTTTAACATCGGCACGAACAACACTGCGACTTGTGCCCCAGAAATAGAAATAGTCGTCGCAGACATTTGCAAAAAGGCATCAGGTTATACGTCCGTTGTGAATGGTCGCTTTAAAGGTGGTTGGACCACGCGTCACTATGGCCGCCCCCAAAACAACTGGCACGCCATCCAAATGGAACTCGCGCAGTCCACCTATCTGGATCACGAGAAAGCACCTTGGACTTACAGCACAACCAACGCGAGCAAGTTGCGCGCTCATCTCCGCGAGATCCTTACCACGCTGGAAAAATTGGCCTTACAGCTTCGGAGCGAACCATGAAAAACCCCCGCCACAATATGCACGACATTTACCCCGCCACCGGAACTGAGATCACAGCGAAAACATGGCTCACGGAAGCACCTTTACGCATGCTTATGAATAATTTACATCCGGATGTAGCTGAAAACCCACATGAACTCGTGGTCTATGGCGGCATTGGCCGCGCGGCTCGAACATGGGAGGACTTCGACAAGATTGTAGCCTCGCTGAAGAAACTTGAGAGTGACGAAACGCTTCTTGTACAATCCGGTAAACCGGTTGGTATTTTTCGTACCCATAAAGATGCGCCACGTGTGTTAATAGCAAACTCCAACTTGGTTCCCCACTGGGCTACGTGGGATCACTTCAATGAACTGGATAAAAGAGGCTTGGCCATGTATGGTCAAATGACGGCAGGGTCTTGGATCTACATCGGTACCCAAGGCATTGTGCAAGGCACGTTCGAAACTTTTGTTGAAGCTGGCCGCCAACACTATAATGGTGATCTTAAGAACAAGTGGATTTTGACGGGTGGCCTTGGTGGCATGGGTGGAGCTCAACCGCTTGCTGCTGTCATGGCGGGAGCCTGCTGCCTTGCTGTTGAATGCGATGAAACTCGGATCGATTTCCGACTGCGCACACGCTACGTTGACGCCAAGGCCCATACACTTGATGAAGCATTGGCCATGATCCAAGACTGGACGTCCAAGGGTGAAGCTAAGTCCGTCGGTCTGCTCGGCAATGCAGCTGATGTTTTTCCAGAGCTCGTCAAACGTATGAAAAACGGCGGGCCACGTCCTGATATCGTAACAGATCAAACCAGCGCTCATGACCCGCTTCATGGTTATCTGCCCCGAGGATGGACGATTGCCGAATGGAAAGCAAAACAAGAGTTGGATCCGAAAGCGGTCGAGTTAGCGGCCCGCGCCTCCATGCGTACTCATGTATCGGCCATGGTAGATTTTTGGAATGCCGGCGTTCCAACCCTTGATTATGGCAATAACATCAGACAAGTTGCGAAAGACGAAGGTCTGGAAAACGCCTTCGCATTTCCGGGGTTTGTTCCAGCCTATATCCGTCCGCTGTTCTGCCGCGGCATCGGCCCTTTCCGGTGGTGCGCGCTTTCAGGTGACCCTGAAGATATTTTCAGAACCGACGGTGCAATGAAAAAGCTGTTCCCGCAAAGCAGCGACATGCACCGCTGGCTGGATATGGCGCGCGAACGCATCACTTTCCAAGGCCTACCCGCACGTATATGCTGGCTTGGATTGGGTGACCGTCACCGTGCTGGACTAATGTTCAATGAGATGGTGGCCAACGGAGAATTGAAAGCCCCAATTGTTATTGGCCGGGATCATTTGGACTCTGGCTCAGTTGCCAGCCCCAATCGCGAAACCGAAGCTATGATGGATGGCTCCGACGCCGTCTCTGATTGGCCATTGCTCAACGCGCTCCTTAATACAGCCTCTGGTGCGACCTGGGTCAGTCTTCACCATGGCGGTGGGGTGGGCATGGGCTTTAGTCAACACTCCGGTATGGTGATAGTGGCGGATGGTACAGAAGATGCCGCACGCAGATTAAACAATGTGCTCTGGAACGACCCCGCAACTGGCGTTATGCGCCACGCTGATGCGGGTTATAAGATTGCAATAGATTGCGCAAAGCAACATGGATTGAACTTGCCAAGGGCTCTGTGAACCATTGAATTGCTAAAAAAGAACAACTCGATGTTGGCCTGACCCCACCCTTTCCAGCTCCCTTTTTATGTATCAGTGATCAGGGGTTTTACTAAGATGGTGTCCAGCTCCCTTTTTATGTACCAGTGAAGTTG
>Ga0194123_10003397_pt1 | contig 19200 bp, 5 predicted proteins | sample TA2MahsurfametaG_5_FD_155479 | JGI IMG/M metagenome (GOLD analysis project Ga0194123, IMG submission 155479) | Freshwater microbial communities from Lake Tanganyika, Tanzania - TA2015023 Mahale A surface | ecosystem: Environmental > Aquatic > Freshwater > Lake | place: Tanzania: Lake Tanganyika... | reverse complement strand
CTGGCATTGGCCACCGGCGTCAGCGTGATCGTCCGGTTGCCATCGGTACCGCTCAGGGCGATACCGCCCGCTGCCACCACGCCCAGATCCGACGACGTCGCCGTCACCGTCAGCGATGTCGCCGCCGTCTCGACATCCCCCACCGTGAACGCGATCGCCGCCGTTGCCGTGTCTTCAGCAGTGCTCTGGGCTCCGATGGCGCTGATCGTGGGCAGGTCGTTCACTGCGTTGACCGTCAGGACAAAGGATGAGGTCACCGTCGCATTGGCCGCGTCTTTCACCATCACGGTGATCGTGCTGGTTCCACTCGCATTGGCCACCGGAGTCAACTGAATCGTCCTGGATGCTCCACTGCCAACCAGGCTGATCCCGTTCTCGGCCACCACTCCCAGATTCGATGAAGTCGCCGTCACCACCAAAGATCCGACCGCCGTCTCGACATCCCCCACCGTGAACGCGATCGCCGACGTCAGCGTATCCTCCTGGGTGCTCTGGGCTGCGATGGTGCTGATCGTCGGAACGTCGTTCACCGCCGTCAAATTGATCGTTACCGTTGCCGTGCTGGACGAGAGCGCTCCATCGGAGGCACTGACGGTGAAGGTCTTGGCTCCGTTTTCATCGGCCGCCGGCACATAGGTCAGACTGGACAAACTGGCCGATGGGATCACCTGCCCCGCCGTCACGGTGCTTCCTGACAACTTGAGCATCCCAGTAGATGGCAACGTGACCACTGTGATGCTCGACAGAGCGTCAGATTCAGGATCGGAATACGCCGCGGTGAAGTTCGCAGCCGTGAAGGTGTAGGTCGTGTCTTCAGTGCCACTGACGGAGATCGCCGCCAGCGCCGGTGCGTCATTCACTGCAGTGACCGTGATGGATGCCGTCGCCGTTCCGCTCGAAAAGGCCGTGCTTCCGCCGTTGATGGTGACATCCGCAACGTCCCCAACGATCCCAGTCGTGCGATCCCAGGCTCGATAGGAAAGGGTCGCCGTACCATTGAAATCGGTGTTGGGGGTAAAGCGGACACGGCACGCTGGATCATCGACCCTCAAAAGACGGGCTGCGGTTGTGTTTACTCCGGTCAGTCCCAACCATGTCGTGCCGGAATCGAGAGAGTAGTACCACTTGCCACGGGACTCATCGACCGCCGTCACAGCGATCCCGCCCAGGGCTCCTGTGTCCGGGTCGTTGTAACCCCCGTTGAGTATGGTGGTCGGATCACCCAGGTTGAGTGAGTCGACAATATCCTCGACGACCGGTGACAGGGCCAAAGCCATGGCGGACGAGCCCGCGGAAGCCTTGACGTACAATTCAAAGGCCATCTGCTGACGGAGTCCCGTGGAGTTCTGGCAGCATCCAATCACATCGCCGGCTGACCAATTTTGGCGATCCAGTCCGATGCCTCCCGAGACATCGTTCGATGTCTCATTGCCGCTGGGGTAAAGACCACCGCCGTTCTCGTTCCAGCCGAATCCGAACCGGGCCCGATTCCATCCATTGCCCCCATTGGCGTTCTTGTAGTTGAACCCGAAGAAACGGACATCGGTCTGTGTCGAGAAAACGCCAACTCCCGCCGCCCGATAGGGCGTTGCAAGAGTGGCGTCCCGGATGAAGATCTTCTCACCTCCGGCGAAGAGTTCCCTGAGGGTCTTGCCCGTGTAGGTTCCCTGAGCCGGGCGTCCGGAATAACTCGCCGTGTTGGCCGGCGTCGGCATGCTCTCAATCCAAGTGAAACCATAGGATTGACCGCTTACGGCACCGCCTCGCAGGTTGCTGGGAACCGTGGGAAAAATCGCCATCAGCTTGTCGGCAGGGGTGTCGTTGAAGACCGAGAACTTGGCGTCCTCGTTGACCGACGCGCTGTTGCCTCGAAGGAACGTCGGATTGAGTGTGGTAGCCGTCGTCCAGTGAGTGGACGCATAGGCAAAGGTGCTTCCGGTATTGGCCCCCTTCATCGCGAGCATCCATCCACCGCCATCGATTGCAGGGTCCATGATGCAATACACCTGCGTCGGGATGCCATTGACCTGGATCCAATACACACCATTAGCACTGGTGCCGGTCAGGCTCTTGATCGCCGCCGCCGAGACTGCCGCTCGGGTGGAACTCGACCCGTCAGCCTGAAACTCAGGGGCATCGTTCACCGCGTTCACCGTCAGAACGAATGAGGTGCTCGCCGTCGCATTCGCTTCGTCTTTCACCGTCACGGTGATCGTGCTGCTTCCACTGGCATTGGCCAACGGAGTCAGCGTGATCGTCCGGGATGCACCACTGCCACCCAAACTGATCCCGTTCGCCGCCACGATACTCTCAGTCGAAGAACTCGCCGTGACCGTCAGTGATCCCACCGTTGTCTCCGCGTCCCCGACCGTGAACGCAATAGCCGCCGTCGCCGTATCCTCCTGGGTGCTCTGAACTGCAATGGCGCTGATCGTCGGCACGTCATTCACCGCCGCCACCGTGACAGTCTTCGTCACAGCGGCACTGGCCAAAGCGCCATCGTTGACCACCACCGTCACCGTTCGGTTGGCTGTGTTTGGAGTGTCGGAAGTGTTTCGATAGGTGACCGCCCGCAGGGCCGACTGCCACTGCTCCAAGGTCGCTGTCGCTCCGACCGAGGCCAGCGTCAACACCCCCGTCGAAGTCACATAGGTGGCCGCGATGTTTCCGTGCGTCCCCGGGTTCGTGTAGGCCAACACATCCTCTGAAGATTGAAATCCTCCGCTCACGCTCACGGTGGCCGAGGCCAGAGTCGTGCTATCAACATCCGACACCGTCAGGAAGGCGTCGATCGGCACCGCCACCTGTTCCAACGCTGCGGTGACACCTTGGGAGACACTCGCGACCGGCGCGTCGTTCACCAAAGAGATCGTGAGAACCGAAGCGGTGGTGGCCGAGAGTGTCCCATCCGATACGGTCGTGGTCAGGGTTCGATTGCCCGTGACGTTTGCGGCCCCCTGATAAGTGACCTTTCCAGAAGTCGTGAAGTACGTGTTCAGGTCGGCCACGGTTCCACTGAAGGTCCGAGCCTGTTCCGTCCCCCCGATGGTCACGCCCTGCCCGGCCACACCAACGATGGTTCCATCGGCGACCGACAACGTGACCGTCAACGAATCGCCATCTACATCCGCAAAGGGGGGTCCATTGAAGGTGAGGTTTCCGGGAACGTCCTCGGTCAACGCAAACACCGAAGGGATCGCCCCGGATTCCACCGAGATCTGAAGCTTCCAACCGGTCGAGCCCATGCTCGAATTCGAAGTCCAATCCGGCGAACCCGCGGGATTGTTGCCAAACCCGATCTCTGGCGGCCCGCCGAAGCGGTGCATGTTCCACGCGAAGATCGTCTCGGATCGGGTGAGGTTGTGGACTTGAAACGATCCGTGTCCGTTGTCGTTCGCAGTATAGGTGTCGTTGAAGTCGTAGGTGGCGGAACTTCCCCCGGACAAGGAGGACACCACCGCCTGACTGTAGTTGTAGGGCCAAATCTCAAGACGACCGCTGAAATCTGAACCAAGACCCACTGTCTGGTAATTCGAGTCCACGGAAAGGTTCAAAACATCCCGCTGCAACGCGAACTTGTTGGCGGTCGTGTTATCCGGTATCCGCAAGTCGACAGCCTTGACCCCGGTCCAACCATCAAAGGTGGCTTCCGCGTACCGAGGCGTTCCACTCACCGTCAACTCCATCCGATATCGGATTCGGTTGATCGATTGGCCCGAAGCGGAGAATTGAGCGGCCGCGTCCGATGCCCCGGTTCCATACCCCTGAGAATAGACGATGGCGCCGCTCTGATTCCGGCTCGGATTCACCGTCTCGTAGAGTTTTTGAAATGCCGCAGGACTGATCGTCGGTGCATCATTGGCCGCGGTGATGGTGATCGTCACCGTGGCTCGGTCTGAGTATTGCGATCCATCCGAAGCAGTCACATCGAAGGTTTTCGATCCATTGTCATTGGCGGCCGGTTCGTAGGTCAGTTGGCCGAGATTGGCGGCGATGATGGAATCACCTACCTGAACGGCGGTTCCTGCCAGCTTGAGTGTTCCAGTGGACGGAAGGCTTTCAATGCGGATTCCATTCAAGGATGGGCCAGATCCATTGGAAAACGCCGAGGTAAATGCCGACGAAGTGAATGTCACGACCTGATCCTCGGTCCCGGACACCGAGATCGGAGCCAGTGTGGGGCCGACAGGTGTCACCAAGGCTGATTGAGTCGAATAACTCCCTGCTCCAGAAGCATTCACCGCGGCAACCCGGAACCGATAGGCGGTGCCGTTGCTCAAGCCAGTCACCTCAGCGGAGGTAGTGGTGGAGACCCCGTCCTCGAATGTGATCCATTGAGTCCCGTCCGTGGAGTACTGAATGCGATAGTCGGTGATCGAAGAAGTCCCAGATGATAGGGAAGCAAACCAACTTAATTTCACCGATTTGTTCCCCGGAATCACTGAAACCACACCTATTCGAAGCGCCGACACCTTGATACGAGCAACCACAGCATTTCCCGAGGGAAACGACCAAATCTTACTCGTGACCTGTGACCCCAACCAAGTGTCCACGGCCGCCGGCATGGGCCCCCAAACCGCATTCTGCAAGGCAGATTGAACTTGTTCCAGCACGACCGAATAGGTGCCGCTGGCGACATTTCCCCCGGAAAATCCAGAAAGGCTCCCTGCGATATTCAGATAGTTCTGGACGCTTTGAACGATCACCACGGCTCGCTCGGTGTCCGAGGCATCCAGTTGGGTGATATCCAGACCATTAATCCGGCCTTGAACCCCTTCGCTTCCGCCCCCTCCCATGGCAACCAAGTAAAGGTAGGTTTCGCTTTCGGAGACATTCAGCTTGAAATTCGCCGCTTCGGCGACCTGGTTATTCCATTCGCTACCCGCCTGATGAAGGATCCGGGTTGGTCCAGAGGCCGAACCGGCCAACAGTGCATAGTCGTTGTCGGCGATGAGTTGGACGAGTGCATCCTGCTTGGGCCAATCAGGGGATCCTGGTGTCGCGCTGGCGGCCATGCCCTGAACCGCGCCGACAACGATGCTGGCCATCAGCCCCAAAAACCCAATGCTGGCCGCAACACACCCACGGAATCGTGCGCAATTCACAGCGCGCCCCCCTTCTGGGCCAAGGACTGCAACTCGGCGGTGTTGGTCATCGCTTGTTGTACCACGCCGTTGCTGAGTACCCATCGACCAGCCAAAACCCCTTCCGGAGTCCACTTTTTGGAGACACCGTGCGGTTTTCCGGCCGCCATCGACACCTCCACGGACGGCTGCCCATTGGTGTGCCATTCCCGGTGGAATCCCTCGATCTGACCCAGGCGAATCTCGGTCTCGGCAATCCGGTTCCCGGCCATGTCCCACTTGGTTCGAACCCCGTGGGAACGCCCCTCGACGAAGGTCTCACGCACGGCCAGCACCCCGTTGGTCCACCAGCCTTCAGAAAGGCCATTGAGCCATCCATTGGATAGCACCGTGCGCGATTGCATGGTTCCGTCGGGATAAAAATCCACCATCACCCCGGTGAATGCATTGGTCTCGTCGGTCTTCATCCATCGGCTTTCCCGCAGCACCAATCGATCACGTCCGACCTGTTCCAGCACCGCAGGTCGCCGCCGCGAGGCAACGCCCAGGTAGACACCCGATCCCAGGATCAACACCACCCCGGAAACCACCGCAGCCCGGGTCAAAGCCCCGGACCGGGATCGCGATCCAGGTTCACTCAGCCTCGGCTTGGCACCGCTCATTGCCGGTTCACTTGACCAGCAGCTTGAAGAACTTGGGCGGAGCCTCTCCAGCCTCGCCCGCCACCACCACACGCACCCGCTGCAATTGCGTCGTCTGGTAGAACGACCGCTTCGAGTCCGTCGCTGCACCCTGAACCTTGAAGCTCATCGGCTTCCAGGTCTGCAGGTCGTCCGACGCGGAGACCGTGTAGCTCCGACCCCGCAATGCCACGAACTCCAGCACCGGGTCTGCCACTGAGAACTCCACGATGTCCAAGCGGAACCCGTCCTTCGGATCCCAGGCATAGGTGCCGGCCAAGTAGGCTTCCAATACGGAGAGCGCGTTGCCGTTGAGGCGGTCGCCGGGCTTCAGCCCCTCGAGGGTGAGGCCCAGGTTGCCCGCCGCGATGACCGAGCGCTCCCACCCGTCGGGCAGGCCATCGCCGTCGGTGTCCTCGCCCAGGGTCAGGTCCACCCGCGACGACTGCGCCGGCTGGCCCAAGAGCGCCATGTTGGCCTTCATCTCGATCGGCAGGTAGGTGCGGCCCGCGATCTTCACGCGGATGCGAAACGGCGCCGTGGGCCGCATCGCCGTCGGGCGATACAGGTCGGCGGTCAGGCCGGCGTCCACCGGCACCTCGATGCGGTAGTTCACCCCGGCCTCGAGACCGGGAACCACCGTGGTGGTGATGGTCGTGCCGGCCAGGGTCTCGAGCGTCAGCTCGGTGCCCGGCGAGATCAGCGGATTGCCGAACTCATCCCGGACCAAGCCGTACACGGTGTGATGCGGCAGCGGCGGGAAGGCCAAGGCCTGATGCCCCAGCACCCCCAACAACGCGGCCACAAGGAGATGGCGAAGGATTCGCATGGTCAGCAATGGTTCAGTTGCCCGAGTACGAGTAGGACACGATGTGCAGCTTCACGTCCTTCACGCTCTGGAGGAAGCGGTCGAGGCCCTCCGAGGGGTTGTTCAGCAGCGTCTGGCCGGGGATCACCAGTTTCCACTGGCTGTTCCACACCGACCGGCCGATGAGCCGTGAGTTGGTGAACTGCGAGCGTGCCAGCCCACCGCTGCCGCCATAGATGTTCGGCGTGAACACGGCCGCCGTCGGCACCGGGCGGAACGCCTGGTGCTTGCGGATCGAGAACAGCGCCTCGGTGAGGGATTCGGAACTCTGCCACAGGCGCTTGGTCGAGAAATCCGAGCTGCCGATGTTGAAGGGCATCGGCACGGTCACGTCCTGCACCGACCAGGTGCGGATGGTGCTCTGGTCGCCCAGGGGCGGGCTGCGCATGGAGTCCAGGCCCACGGGGATCAGGTACACGTAGGGGGTCGCCGCCATCGCGGTGGAGTCCATGAAGGCCAGGTTCGGGTCGGCCGGCGAGACGGCCCCGGAACCGCTCACCGCCCCGGTGTTCGGGAACGGGTTGTCCATGCCCTTGTAGCCCTCGAGGGCCACGCCCATGCCGAAGATCTTCGTGGCGAAGGCGCTCGGATGGAAGGCCGAGTCGCCCGCCGCCAGCGGCTGGCCGAAGAGGTTGAGCCCGTCGGCGATGGTGGTGGAGAACTCGAGGATGAGGCCCGGCACCGCCAGGCCGTCGCCACGGTCCAACTGCATGCACAGGCGGCGCACGTCGACGTCCTGCAGGACGTCGTCCCGACGGGCGCGGTTGAGCACGTCCTTCCAGGCGGTGTCGCCATCGGTCCCGGGCAGGATGCGGAAGTTGCCGGTGCGCAGCGAGGCGGTGGTGCCGTAGGCGTCGGGGTTGTTGAACCCGAGACGGCCCTTGAGCACCTGCCAGTCGGCGTTCATCTCGGCCAGGGCGCCGGACAGGCCAGGGTCGCCGACGGAACTGCCGGTGAACTGCGGTTGGCCATTGCGCACCACGCCCAAGGCGCGGGCCTGGAGGATGCGGTCCACGAAGGCCCTGCCGCTCTGGCCCTTCAGCAGGCCGGTCTCGTAGTCGTAGGCGTTGGCCGTCAGGAGCGAGTAGCTGGACGCCAGATCCAGCAAGGTCTCGTACCGGTCGAGCTTCTCGTTGCGGAAGAGGCGGAAGGCCACGTCGCGGGTGCGGTAACCCTGGATGGCAGCCGCGGCCCGGAACCGGAAGGCCTGCCGGTCGGCTTGGATGCGCTCGCCCTCGGCCACCAGGCTGCGGAGCTTCATCTGCGCGTCGTCCAGCTCGCGCCGGCGCTGGTTGACCGTCCAGAGCAGGGCGTGGACATCCTGCAACTGCAGCGCCAGGTCGTTGAGCGACTGGCGAAGTTCCATCCTCCGTTCACGCGGCTGGATATAGTCCAACTCTGTCCATCGCTCGGCGGTAGCCGTGGCGAACTCGAGGGCCCTGACGACGACAATTCGTGCAATGTCGAGAGCCTTGAGAACCTCCTTGGAGGTGATTTTTCCTGCGTCAACCGCGGCCCGCCCGGCTGAGGTGAGGTCGCCGCCGGCAGCCAATCCCGCGATGAGCGACTGCGGCAAGGCGGTCTTAATCCCTTCGGCGATGTCCGCCACCGTATCCTCAAGATTTTCTGAAATCTTCTCAAAGATATCGTTGGCCATGACAACGGAGTCGAGCACTTGGTTGGCCACCGCCAAATCCCGCTGCTTGGAGTAAATCTCTTCAGAGGTCTGCCAATTCGCCCTGAACAAATCGACGGCCTTCTGGAAGTCCTCGCGCCCGCCCATGACGTCATCCAGCGAAAGGGCTAACCGCCGTTCCGCAGCCACCGTTCCAGAAATGGCCTGTTGGATGCGGCCGGGGTAAGCTCGGCGACCGCTCCATCCTTGGGGCCGGGGAGTGTATCCTTCGGAAGTGACGGTAATGGTCAAATTGGTCAACTGTGGGAACTGGATGGCGTTGTAGAAGGCCGAGTTGGCCGCCTTGTCCGCCTCCCAGATGCCATAGAAATTGCCCGATGTGTTGGTCTCCCAAGCCTTGGGAACCCCGGGCAGCGGGATGCTGAACTCCCGGCCGTTCTCGCCGGTGGATTCCGGGAAGGTGTATTCGGGCATGTCCACGTACAAGTAGTGGACCAGGTCGGGACCCGAGTAGTCCTGCGGGTAGGTCTTGCCCGGCCCGATGTCATCGGTGTAGGGCGTGCCATACAGCTCGATGAGCTTGGTGGTCAGCGCCCGCTCGTTGTCTTGGATCTTCGCCTTCACCTCCTCGAGCGAATCGCCCTCCGAGCGGATGGCCGCGGACATCGTCCGGGCCTCCTCGAAGGCCATGGCGGCGTTCTCGAGGGTGCCCACCGTGCGGTCGTACAACTGCTCGAAGTGTCCCTTGGCACTGGCACCGGTGACCACGTTGGGATTGATGTCCAGCGCCAGGCTGTCGCGCGGCAAGCCCAGCGGTGTGAGGCCCGCCTCGGCATTGTCGAGCACTTGTTGCACCTCGCGGTAGATCAAGGGCAACTGGCCCAACTCGGGCACCGTCGTGCGGTCGATCTTCTGGATGCCCTCATGCGTCGGGTCCGGATCCACCTCGGGCAACATGGAGTTGCCCACCACCCAATTCACGTAGGCGCCCTGACCGACCCGGGTGGCCCAATGGTCCAGGCCCCAATGCCGCTCGGTGGTGACCACGCGGTTGGTGTTCCGGCGGGTCTCGCCGAAGCGGTCCCAACCAACCGAACCTTCCGAGCGATAGGCTTGGCGGAAAACCAACTTCAGGACCTCGAGACCGGTTTGACCCACCGAGCCCGCCGCGGCGGCGAACTTCCGCTCGTCCACATAGTCCACCTGGATGGCCTTGCCGAGAATGGTCACGGCCTCGGAACGGGGTACCCAGTCGAACTGGTTGTTGATGAGCAGGCCATAGTAGCCCTTGAGGCCCGTGAGGTAGTGGCCATAGGCGTCGCCATGCCCCTGCGGGTAGGCCTTGGCGGCATCGGCCGCGTCGATCACACCATCGGTGTTGAGGTCCTTGATGTTGTAGTTCTCGGTGTAGATCACCTCCCCGGAGTTGATGCCTCGGGTGAAGTTCCAATAGAGGCGGTTGTAGGCCGGTGCCGTCTGCACGCCAGGCTGCATGAAGTCGTCGCGACCGCGCAGCAGGGCCAACTCTTCCTCCAGCAGCGACGCCATCTGGCCGGCGAAACTGAACTTGGCGGTGGCCACACTGCCGTCGGAGGCGCCTCCGGTGCCGGTGGCGATCGTGGGATTGTCCGCATCGGCGGCAGCCTCGTCGCCCAGAAGCGTGTACAGGTCGTTGAGGTAGCCGGCCACCAGGAGCAGGGCGTCGTTGGCCGGGCCGTAGTTGATCCCGGCGTCGATGCTCAGGTCGCGTCCGCGCCGGAGCACCGTCTCATAGATCTCCACCAACCCGGAATTGTTGATGTTCTTGAGGTTGAGGGCGATGGCGCCCTCCCAGCGGCGACCCGCCTGGCTGATGACGCTGACGTCGGTGTTGACCGCGTTGTTGTAGAGATCCTTGACCCGCTGCTGGAAGGGGTTGATGCCCGCCAACACCCGCTTGATCCAGCCCTCGGCCAGTTGGGGCTCGGTCCAGCGCGACCATTGCCCGATGACCGGGTCGGCCGTGTTCACCGACCGGTACCGCATCGTCAGGTAGTTGTCGGCCAGCACCTGCACGCCCGCCCCACCCAGGGTGTACCTCGGAAGGCCGGCACCGGACTGCAGGGACTTCCATTGGGTCATCCCGGCGTCCATCGGCGGCGGGGCGCCATCGACCGGGGCGCCGATGCGCCACTCGTACTCGAACTCGTCGAAGCGACCAGCGAGGTCGGGCGTGTGCTGCAAGGTCAGCAGTTCATTGAGCGGATTGGCCGATGGCACCACCTTGAGTTCGCCGGGCCACAGGCCCCCGGCCACGCGCAGCACATGCACCGACACCGGTTCGCCAGGGGGCGTGAAGGCCCGCCCATTGCCGACGATCACCGTCACCATGCCAAAGCCCGGGCCGGAGGCGCTCAAGGCGTAGGAGTCGACGGCCGTCTCGCTGCTGCGGATTTCGACCATGTTGCCCACGGTGACGTTGGTCCTGAGCGCAGGATCGGGGACGTACTGCCCTGGAACATTGGGATTCTCCATGAATGTGTCCACCACGGCGGTCAGCCCGTTCACCAAGTTGTCCCACTTCGTCTTCTCGTCTGCGGGAGAGGCGGGACACAGGTCGAGCACCGACTGCAGGTCCTGCTTGGCCGCCGTGCCCCTCAGGACATTGAGTTGAAGGTATTTCTCGCCCACTGGCTCATCCTTGAACTCACCCTTCAGCACGAGGGACCCCCCTGTGCCGACGTTGGGGTCGTAGTACACGCGGGAGGCCAGATGGGGTGGCAGGTTGGGGAAGTAGGTCAGGCCCTGATTCGCCTCGGTGAGAATGCCCGAGGGCAGCCGGGTCAACTCGACCGAGGCCAGGGATTTGGTCTTCTTCTGCGTCGGATCAATGAGCACCACGCTCGGTTTCGAGAGCGTCATGTTCGTGGCGACGGACTGCTGGTAGAGCACCTCGGCACTGGTCTGACCCCGGATCGCGGGAAGACCATTCATCGGGCCCGTCAGGGTTTGGCCGGGCTGCAGAACCGGCGGCAGGGCCGGCCACGCGGGCCGGTATACAATGTCGAGCGACGCGGTTGCCTTGGCATCCGGCGCACTGCTCGATCCTTGGGGGCGCAGATAGGGCACGATACTGCCCACAGCGACCGGGGGCCGGCCAGGCCAAGCGAAACCTTCCTCGGTCTTGTAGTAGAAGCGCATCCGGAAGCTGTTGGCGTCGGTGGAGCGATCCGCCAGGAAGGGCGGACGTCCGGTGTAGGTGACCGATTGACCATCGACAGTCTGGCTGACGATGGCCAACGCAAGCTGGGTGGCCTCGGCACCACTGGTCTTCACCTCCAGAGAAAAGGCGCTGGCACCCGTGTGGCGATTGGTGAGACCGAGGCCCACGTCGATGACCTCCAGATCATAGAGGCGCCGTGGCACGGGTGAGCCTCCGGGTGGGGTTCCGGAAAGGAAGACTCCACCAGCATCGCTGTCGCTCACCATCCAGTCGGGCAGCGAAACGCCGGACGAAGGTTTGACAATCAACCCCTCTGCCCTGCGGGAAGCATGGATATAGTACTTGAAGGGACGACCGGAGATCGCTGTCGCCTGCGGCAAAGCGGTGAACGTCTTGGTGTTGGCGTTGTACCGGCCGGACTGGAGGTTGGGCTCCTGATGCAAGCCGCGATACACCCAGAACGAATCTTTTCGATCCCGGATGCTGAAGGACTTGTAGTGGCGGAAGGGGCCGTTGGAGTCGCGTGACTCCAACCAGTTGACCGGCAGATTGCCCTGCCCCGAAGCCGCTCGGATCTCCAGGTTGTAGTTCACCCGGTCCACCCCCTCTCCTTCCACCGGCGGGGGCAACAGCGGCAACGGCATGGGAGCCTGCAGGATGCGGCCGGCCTCGACGACATAGTCGAAAAGCAGACCTGCCTCCGGCTTCTCACGAAGAACCTTGAAGACGGCCATGCTGGGACGTCCGTCCGACCCGGTGTGGTCAATCAGCACAAAAGGCAGCGAGGAGAAGTTGCCGCCCGAAGTGATGTTCAGGTCGTCGCGCAACGCCCAGCCCTGACCACCGATCATCAGGGCATGCTCTTCGTTGGGATTGTAGCCGATGGCGGTGGAGTCGTTCTCGTAGTAGATGGAGCCCTTGGCCTCGAGACTATCGAGGCCGCCGGTGCCGGCGTTGCTCGCCAGCACGATCTCCCGCGGGTTGGTGGGATACTGGATCGTGTAGCGGCCGAAAACCGATGGCCAGGCCACGGTGTTGAGACCCGCCTGGACCAAGGTGGCGTTGCGACGGAACCACCAGACCTCCAGGGTGTTGCTGCCCGGGATGGCATTGACCGGGATGATGGCCCCCTGATTTGCCGCCTCGAAGCCGGCCGCGAACGGATTCTTGTAGGCCCCCGGGTGATAGGAGCGACCCGAACGGATGAAGCCCGCGAGGTAGTTGGTGCTGCCGGCACCACCAATCTCGCCTGAAGGAGCCAGAACCCGCTGGCCAACGTCCACGGTCCGGACATCGATACGGGGCGATTCCAAGGTGGCCGGGAGCGCGAGGCTTCGGGTGGAAAAATTCCAGGCCACCAGATTCGTGACCACGGTGCCGGTCCAGTTGGTGGCCACGAGATTGGCATCCAGCCAAGAAAAGACCCGTTCGAAGAGCATCTTGCTGCCGCTGGTGTACCGCAGCAGGGAGCGGTGAGCCGGGTAGGTGGCGGTGAGGTGGGTGTAGAAGGTCAGATCCGGCTCCAGGAAGGCACGCGGTTGCTCAGGAGCATCCTGGTAGAGCAGGAGCGGCGCATTGGCCGCGTCCATGATCACCCCGGTGGTCTTGGCTTCGGCCGCCGAAATCGCCGTGGGTCGCAAGTAGTGGCTGTAGTCGGTGACGTCCGTGGGCCAAATCATCGTGTAGCGGGCGAACACCCGAGGCCAGAGAAGGCCCTCGACCCCTTCCTCCAACCAGAACACCAGCGCGTCGTTCTGATTCTTGGTCTCGCGGATCGCGTACAACTCCTTGGCCTGACCTGAGCTGGGCGAGTTCACCTCGATGAAACGATCTCCCAGCTTGGGCAGCACATCGGGGATCAAATTTGAGCCACCTGCCGAAGCGTCGGCGAAGTCGAAGGAATTGGTTCTCACAGTCCTCGGAAGACCGTAGGGCCAAAGTCGCTCACCGAGTTCCACCACCAGGTTCTGCGGCGTGGGTTGCTGGAGGATGTCGACAATTTCGAAACCCAGGTGCTTGCGGCTCCGCTTGTCGGGATTGGCATCGCCGAGCAATTCAACGAAGACCCGTCCCTCGGCGTTGTACGCAAGGATCTGGGACGTGGACCGGTCGAACCAGAGGGTGCGGGTCTCTTGGAGGACGTTGGTTCCGTTGTTGGGAACCACCGGAAGACTGCCCTCATACTCCTTGGCCACCCGGGCGGGAACCTGATCGTTGTACGCCACCTCGATGTCCGACACCCGGTTGCCCGGGACGGCGACCGGCTTGCCGATCTTGGTGAAATCCCCCTGCGTCCAGTAGATGGTTCGCGACGGTTTGATCAGCGAACCGGAGACGATCACCTTCTTGGTGAAGAGGGTGTAGTACTGACCGACCTCGAGGACGGAATTCGTCGGATTGGCAACCGTGCCCGGGGCGGTGGGCGAGCCCTGGACCTTTCTCCAGGTGATCTCGACCGCGCCCGGCTTGGTGGCGAAGACCACCCGGGCGTTCGGGCTCCAGTAGTAGGGGGCTCCGGTGTGGTCATTGGTGCTGTACGGCTCGGCGGCCCAATAATCCTCCGGTCGGAGAATTGGATTCCGGGAGGACAGCAAGGTGCCAAATTCGTCGGTGTCCGGCACCGGGATGATGGAGCCGAACAGGAAATCCACGCCGCGCGCCACCAATGGGCTGCCGATCCGGGCCCGGAGAAGCACATGCGTCGGGCGAGATTCACCCAACCGCGGGAGATTCAAGCTGACCGCATTGGCGACCAAGCTCTGGTTGGCGGTGAGCGTCGGTGGATTGGCGGGCGATCCGCCGATCCGGACACCCCCACCAAAGCTCATCACCGACTGGAACTGACGCACCGTTGGTGCCGCTGAAGGCAGAGGCGGCACCTGGCTTCCGACGGCCGGCGCCCGACCGTCCGAACCCACGGGGTTGTTGCCGATGTTGGACAGGGGGACACCCCGGAAGGACCCGAGATTGACCGTCGCCGAGGTCTGTCGCAGTTCCAAGGGCTCCTTGGGAAAGGCTTGCCCCAACAGGTTCACCGACAGCACCGGGACCAGTCCCAGAAGCCGGAAGAGCGGAAGGATTTTCATGGCAGCAGCGTCTTGGAAGTCCACCGGGGGTGAGACCGCGATCACTGGACGCGCATGATGTAGGCGAGCGCGTAGAAGGGCGGCATGATGCCGACGGCTTGGCCGCCGCCGGTGGATCCGGAGGTCACATTGAAGGTATGCGAGTGTGCTCCGGCGTTGGCCGTATTTCGCGGTGTGGTCAACGGGCCATTGTCTCGGTCGCTGTCCCCAGAACCCCTCCACCCGTAATTCGGGCAGCACTCCGAAAAATAGATATCGTCGTAACCGTGACTGTGTTCGCCGTTCGTCGTCGTCGACCCGGAGACGTTGTGGTTGTGCGCCGGGATTTGGTTGACCGTCAACGTCACCGACTCGGCACCGCCGACGCCGCCGACACCCCGGCCGTCCGATGCCCCAATGACAAACCGGCCACGAAGATTGGGAGTGGTCCGGCCATTCAAGCTCTGCCCGTTGCACAGGGCCCATCCCGCTGGGACGGCGTTCTCGGCGCCCGACCAAAGGATGATCCCGCCCAGCGGCACCGTGCCGAAGCCCGAGACGGAGGTGGCGGAGAGGTTGGCCACGTTCATCGAGTCGAATTCGGCGCTGCCAGCCTTCAGCTTTCCGGAAACCGTGAGGGCCGAACCGGCGGCTGGGGCCGAGTTGATTCCCACGCCCCCGGCCGCCGAGATGAGGAACTGGTTGTCACCGCTGGAATTCTTGTCGACGTCGGTGCTGTCCCCGAAGACGAAACTTCCGGCATGCGTCGCACGAGCCCGTCGACCAACGGCGAATGACCACACACCGCTGGCCACGTTGTTTTCGCCACCCGGGATGATGGAGCGCAAGCCCGAGGCCGTGTTGTTGTCACCACCGCTCACCACCGAGGAAATGCCGGAGGCGGTGTTCCCCCGGCCACCTGCTACAACCGAGAACTCGCCCGAAGCCGTGTTGTTCTGACCACCCGTGATCACGCTGAGCGTGCCGCTGGCCACTTGGGCAGGTGCAGTCGCCAGACGCGCCACCTGCAAGTCCACGGCATTGGCCCCTCGGTTGTTGCCGCCGGTGGTCTGGAGGGCCTGACTGATGCGCAGGCGTCCGTCCGTGGAATTGATGAGCGAGGCCCCGTCGCTGCCAGCGAGGCTGTTGGCGGTGCGCGCCAGGAAGGCGTACGGAGAGGTCAACAACCTCAGGCGCGGCAAGATCTCGGAATTGCTCACCCCCTTGACGGTGATGCCGAGGTACAGATCCGACGCTTTGTTCGAGTTGAAGACGGTGGCCAGATCAGGCCGCACCTCGGACCCCTCGGTGCCACCCTCTCCAAGCACCACCGAGAAGTTGCCCTTGTCGATGGTCACGGTCTGGGCCTCCGTCCACAGGGAGGATCCTCCCGACGACACGCCATAGACACGGAACACCACCGAGAAGTTCTGCGGGTTGCTCGGCGCCAGCGGGTTGCCGTTGGCGTCCACCAGAAAGCCTTGGTACGACATCAGGCTGGGCGGGAACCCGTTCTGGGCCTGAAGGGCCGGAACGGCTGGGACGAGGCCGGCGACGAGGCCGAGCAACAGCGCGAGGAAAGCCGCCATCCTGCCCCGGCCGAGGGGCGAGGCGGGACTCCGCAGGAGGGACGGGCTCTGGAGGGACTGGGTCATAGCGTCTGGGGTTGGGGGTGGCTGCAGAAAGGGTGGATTGGGAAAGGTATGGGAAAAGGGAGCGAATCACCGCGTCAGGGTTGGCAGGTCGCTGATGCGGTTGAGGGTGAAGGTGCCCAGGACCCGGAAGGTCCGGGCATTGGCGCCCGAACCACCGATCTCGAGGGTCTCGTCGTACACCCCGTTGATGTCCAGCGAACCGGCAGTCCGACTCTGGTAGTCGAAGCCGGCCGCCTGCGGACTCAGGAAGAGGGTTCTCTTGATCGAGTACGACTCGCGTCCCTTGGGCAAGACTTGGGTGAAGGACGCGTTCAGGTTGTCGTGGTCAGGATGGTACTGGTGGATGAAGGGGTTGACCGACGACGCGTCGTAGGGCGTCGAGATCTCCACCCGATAGACGTTGCTGGTGAGGGTAGCGGGCCACGGGGTGTTCTGCGCCGACCACGGAAGGTGGGCCGCCGAGATGCGCCGGGCCGATGCGAGCTGGGCCGGATCCAGGAAACGCTGCTGCGTGGTGACAATGGCGTTGGTCTGGGGATTCATGCCCAGGAACACCCGCTGCAACATCACGGTGTTGGTGCCGTCGTTGTGCAGGATGACGCGCATCGGGAACGGACGGCTCACCCCCCCAGCCACCTCGTTGGTGGCCATCACAGCGTAGGCGCCGTCTTTTTCCGTCAGCCGGACGACCGGCTTGCCCACCGGATCCCGCTCGAAGGTCCTGAGGTATTGGACCACCTGGGTCACCCGAGCCTCGCCGACCCACAAACCGGCATTGGCCGCCTTGTTCGCCCCGACGCCCAAGTCTACCTGGAGCAGTCCCGCCGCGTCGGTCAGGCGAAGCACACAGGCGCTCAGATCACCGGCCCGCCCGGCCATTTCGTCGCGGGCCAAGCCCAGCACGACCTGCACGTCCGCACCCGGTCGCCCTTGGGGGGGCAGGGTCCAGGAGAAACCGCCCCCTTGATTCGTGGACAGGGAGACCCCGGTGTACTTGAGGGTCGATTCATCCAACTCCCCCCGCAAGATCAACGGGGGCAAACCCACGATGGCAGTCTGGCCACCGGGTGCGACCTCGGAGGGCAGCATCCGCAACGTGATGACATTCGTGGAGCGGGACTGGTTGCGGATGCGGAAGCTGGCCTGGGTGCCGGACTTGCCGAACTGGATCGACCGGTTGCCCGACAGGCTGACCTCGAAGGGCCCGAAGTACCGGTTGTAGCCGGCGGCCACCCGCATCCACACGGCCTCGCCGCGGCTGAACACCGTGCGGGCGGTGTCGAAGACCCGTGCCGGATTGCCCGCACCGAAGGCCCCGCCCGGGGACCGGTAGATCTCGGCGGTCTCCAACAGCGAGGGCACAGGCTGGAAGAAGCGCTCATAGCCCATCGTGCCGTCCGGCACCGGGAATCCGATGAAGTTCAGGCCCGAGCTGGTCCACGCGTACTGCGGCGCCACGGGCTTGCCCTTGAGCCGCCAGGTGTAGGTCGTGGATGAATCCTTGACCTTCACGTAGTAGGAGGCGTTGGGGATCAGCCGCTGCAGCTCGGAGGAGGGCCCGAGGTTGAAGGTCCACTTGGACCACTGCGAGCCGGTGCCGGTGGGCACCTGAGGGCTGTCGATGAACTGCTGGGTCGACGAGGGCTTCCAGAGCCAGACCTCCTCAATGGAGCCATCGGCCGGCATGACGTCGGAGATGGGGGCGTGGCTGGCATCGACGAAGAGCGCCACCGCGTTCCAACCCGCCTTGAGCTGGTTGGTCTGGGTGATCCACTGGGCGGAGGCCGGCAGCGATGCGCCAAGGCCAAGGACCAAGGCCACCCGCAGCGGAGAGGCAAGGTGCCGGAGGAGGGACAGGAGTCGGATCATGGCGGGGTCAGCGGCGGGGTTGACGAAGGCAGGGCGCTGCGGCGGTAGAGGAACCAGGGCGGGCGGACCTCCAGGCGCTGGGGATCGGCCAATGGAGCCCCCGTGCTGGTGACGCCGCCGTGGACCAGCCACAACGAACCGGTCCAAGCCGAGAGCGGAGCCGAACGGGCGGAGGCGGCCGCCTGGGACGGCAGCGGCCGCCAGGTGCCCGTGGCGTGGTTCCAGGCGGCCCCGGTGGCCAGCGGGCCGATTTGGCCACCGGTCTGGCCCGAACCGCCGAAGACGGCGAACTCCTCGCCGGTCCACACGGCGGCGGCGTCGAAACGGGCGGTGGGTGCGCCGGAGGCTCCCAAGGCGGACCAGGCGTTCGATTGCGAATCCCACACCGCACCGTCGGACAGAGGGGCTCCCAGGGAGCTTTGACCGCCCCAAAAATAGAGGCGTCGACCATCCCAAGCCGTCGCGGCAGCCCGGCGGGCCGAGGGAGCCGAGGCGGTGGTCATGGGCTGCCAACTGCCGGCCGGCGTGCCATCCGGAGCGAAAGGCAACAGGGCACCGGTGCTGGAGGCTGACGTTTCGCCCTCGCCACCCCAGACCAACAGACCCGAACCCGTCCAAAGCGCCGTGGCGCCGAACCGGGGGCTCGGGGCTCCGGTGGCCGGAAGAGCCGACCATTGGTCGGTGACCGGATCGTAAGCAGCACCATCGCCCAGCAGGCCAGCCGAATTGCGCCCACCAAAGACGATCATGCGGCTGCCGGTCCAAACGGCGGCGTGACCGCTGCGGGCCGAGGGCGCCCCGACCGTCGAAACCGACGTCCAGCCCTGAGGCTGCGCCGTGTAACGGCCACCGGTGTTGAGGGCGCCCTCGGGTCCGGAACCGCCCCAGACGATCATCTGGGTTCCCGTCCACACGGCGGTGTGGCCGCTGCGGGCCGAGGGGGCGTCCAGCCCGGTGATCTCGGTCCACGCATCCAGGTCGGGACGCAGGCGGGCGCCGGTGGCTGACGGCGCTTGCCCGGCCACCCTGCCGCCCCAGATGATCCATTCCTGCCCGGTCCAGACCGAGGCGGCGGCCGAACGGGCCGTGGGTGCGGAGGCGGCCGAGATCGGCATCCATCCGGGCGCAGGGACGGAGGAGA
>Ga0194123_10003396_pt1 | contig 19201 bp, 18 predicted proteins | sample TA2MahsurfametaG_5_FD_155479 | JGI IMG/M metagenome (GOLD analysis project Ga0194123, IMG submission 155479) | Freshwater microbial communities from Lake Tanganyika, Tanzania - TA2015023 Mahale A surface | ecosystem: Environmental > Aquatic > Freshwater > Lake | place: Tanzania: Lake Tanganyika... | reverse complement strand
GGTTTGCTGCTGGCGAATCGATCCGGACCGGTCAACGCGCTGGAATACACCGATTTCGCGCAACGGATCCGAGACCTTGCGGCAGCGCTTGGCGTTGGGGTCGAGATCGCTGACATGTCCGGTGTGCTGGCGCGTGCGCGCGCACTCGACGCCGATAGCGCGAAGCTTGACGCGCAGGTATGCATCAACGTGGATGCAGCCGAAACGCTCGGGCCTTCACATCTTGCTGCCTTGGCCGGGCCGCTTGCGGTCGTTGAGCGGGGCAATAATCGCTATGCCCGACTCGGGCCACGCGGTGAGACGCTGTTTTCGGTATCGCTTGGTGAGCAGCCAAACCGGTTGAGCTTCCTGCTTGACGTACCGCGGGTTGATCCTGGCAGCAAGCCCTTCTCGGCGATGGTCGAGTGCGTCAAGATCTGCGCGCGCCGGCTGCCTGGCCGAATCATCGACGATGGTGGCAAGGCGCTGAACGATCGCAGCATCGAGACCATCGCTCATGAGATTGAGCAGCGCTTCGTGGCGCTGGCTGCGGCGGGTCTGCCGGCCGGTTCAGCGGCTGCGCTGCGCGTATTCAATTGAGCTGAGCCGACACGTGCTGGCAATCATTGGCGGCAGTGGCCTCTACGAGCTTGCGGAGCTCGCAGATCCTATCCGCATGAAGCGCGACACCCGCTGGGGCGACCCCTCGGATTCCATCGTCAAAGGCCGCATTGGAAGGCTCCCCGTTCTGTTTCTGCCGAGGCACGCGCACGGCCACAAGGTTCCGCCGCACCGAATCAATTACCGCGCAAACCTGTGGGCGCTGCGCGATGCCGGGGCAACCGAAGTGGTCGCGGTCGCTGCGGTTGGTGGAATCGCCACGGACTGCCCGACCGGCGCGTTGGTGGTGCCGGATCAGATCATCGACTACACCAGCGGTCGCGACGCCACCTACTTTGATGGCGATGACGGTAACGTCATGCATGTCGATTTCACCGAGCCGTACGACCCCGGCCTTCGCGATCGTCTGGTTGCAAGCGCAACGCGTCTGCAGGTGCCCGTGGTGAAGGCTGGGGTGTATGGCTGCACCAACGGGCCCAGGCTCGAGACCGCAGCCGAGATTCGACGGCTTCAGAAGGATGGCTGCACGGTTGTCGGTATGACCGGCATGCCTGAGGCAGTGCTCGCGCGCGAACTGGGTCTGCGCTATGCTTGTCTCGCGGTGGTTGCCAACGCAGCGGCTGGCACCGACGTGAACCAGGCGGAAGTGTCTGTTGAGGCAATCATGGCAAGCCTTGCCCGGTCAATGACCACTGTTCAGCGGGTGCTTGCCGAAATGTGTCGCGCTACGGTGGCCTGACTGCCTCAGTTTTGAAGCGCTGACAGCATCTCTGTTTCGAAATCAAGCGTGCCGCGTGCCTTGACAAACACCGGCCCCTGAACCACCAGCACGTCTTCGACCCGCTCGCCCAGCGTCATGATGCGCGCACTGACCAGGCTGACCTGGTGCCGACTAAGCACGCGCGCGATGCTGTACAGCAGACCCGTCCTGTCATGCGCGGTGATGGACAGCAGGTATCTTCCGCCGCGCTCATCCGGTCGAAGGTCCACGGTTGGCGTCACGGGGAAATACCGCGATCGGCGGGACAGTCGGCCACGCACCGGTGATGGGAGCGGCCCGGATGTGCTCAGCCAGTCGGCCAGTTCACGCTCAACAAGGCTTAAGCGCTCGCGGTATCCCATCTCTGCCATAGGGTCGATCACAAGAAAACTGTCGAGCGCATGGCCGTCCAAGGTGGTGTGGATCTGAGCGTCCAGAACCGACAGGTTATGGCTGTCGAAATACGCGCAGATTCGCGCGAATAGCTCGGGCTGATCGTGCGTGTAGACAACCACCTGAAACCCTTCGCCAATCGGCGCCATCCGTGCTCTGACCTTTGGGACGGCGCCAGAGGCGAAATCGGTCAGCACACGGGCATGCCAGGCAATATCGGCCGGGTCGGCTCTAAGGAAGTACGAAATCCCGAGCCGCGTCCAAAAGGCGGCGTAGCGCTCTGGATCGACTGTCTGCAGGTTCAGCAGGCGAACCGCTTCGCCTCGCCGGCTATCCAGCACCGTATCAGCGCTATGGGTTTCTCCAGCAAGGCGCCGTCGCGTCGCGCGAAACAGATCTTCAAGCAGCTTCGCTTTCCAGGCGTTCCAAACCTTGGGGCTGGTACCGCGAATGTCGGCAACGGTGAGCAGATAAAGGCAGGTGAGCCGCTCTTCGGTTTGTACCAAGGCGCTGAATCGATCGATCACATCGGGATCCGACAGGTCCTGTTTTTGTGCAATCGAGGACATCGTCAGGTGATGTTCAACCAGAAACTCCACCAGTTCGCGGTCGGACTTGCCAAGACCGTGAGCGTTGCAGAAGCGACGGGCATCCAGGCGTCCGAGCACCGAATGGTCACCGCCCCGGCCTTTGGCGATGTCGTGAAAGAGGGCGGCAACCACCAATAGCCAGGGCGCGCGAACCGTGGTCATCAAGTGGCTGCAAAAGGGATATTCGTGTGCGTGCTCGGCCATGCCGAACCGGCGCAGGTTGCGTACCACCATCAGAATGTGCTGGTCGACCGTGTACACGTGAAACAGATCGTGCTGCATCTGACCGACGATTCGTCGAAACACTGGCAGATAGCGACCGAGCACCGACCATTGATTCATTTGGCGCAACCCGCGGGTGACGCCGTGATCAGCCTTGAGGAACTCGAGAAACAGCAGTCGGTTGGCAGGTGCCTGTCGAAACGCGGCATCGATACGCGTGCGCGCTCGCCAGATGGCTCGCAGCGTGGCGGTTGTCATCCCGTGCAGCTCACGATGACGCGTGATGACCAGGAACGCCCGCAGGATCGCGGAGGGGTCGCGGTCAAATAAGTCGGGATCAGAGATGTGGAGAAGACCGCCGCGGTTATTGAACTCTGCATCGATTGGCTCTGGTTCACCTGTGGCTGCGGGTGATAGCCGCTCGCGCAGATCCTGCAGCAGGAGCGTGCTGAGCTGCACCACAGCTTTCGCGGCCCAGTAATAGCGCTGCATCAGAGACTCTGAAGCCTGCCGCGCGTCGCCCGAATGCAGCCCCAGCGCGCTGCTGACCTGCGCCTGCAGGTCGAACACCAGGCGGTCTTCGCGCCGTCCAGACACCAGGTGAAGACAGGCCCGGATCCGCTTCAGCTCGCGTTCGTTATGGCGAATCTGGCGCAGCTCGGCGGTACTGATCAGACCCTTTTTGGCGAGATCGCTCCAACTTTCACCCAGCCCCGCTGCCCGACTGGACCACAGAATGATCTGAAGATCACGTAGCCCGCCCGGGCTCTCTTTCGTATTCGGCTCAAGGCTGTAAGGCGTATCTTCATAGCGTGTGTGACGAGCCCGCATCTCGAGCAGTTTCTTTGAAAAAAACTGGGCGGGATCGAGCGAGGCGTCCAGCATTGCGCACAGGGAATCGAATGCGTCGCGGCTGCCGGCAAGCAGGCGGCGCTCAATCAGGCTGGTCTGTACGGTGATGTCGCCACGCGCTTCGTCAACACACTCGTTGATGTTGCGAACACTGTGCCCGATCTGCAGGCCAAGATCCCAACAGGCGCTGATGAAGCGCTCGAGCATGCCCACCTCGTCGGGCGAGGGCTGATCGACCAGAATCAGCAGGTCGACATCCGAGTGGGGAAACAGTTCACCCCTTCCGTAGCCGCCCACCGCAACCAGTGAAAAGCGGGACGGGACCGCGAGCTGAACCCACAGGCCACGAAGGGTGCGGTCGGTGGTTCTGCAAAGATCGGTCAGCAACCGATCGGGATTGCGCGACTGTTGGAAATGAGAGGTTGCCGACTCAATCGCCTGGCGGTGAAGCTCGCGAAGCGGGCCGAGTTCAGCGTTCATCAGTGGGTGGTCAGGCCGCGGAGGCGAGTGATGGTCGCGCCGGGCAACCCTCGGACACCGTCAGGACATCGAAACCGCTTTCGGTGACCAGTACGGTGTGCTCCCACTGGGCCGACAGGCTGTGGTCGCGCGTCACGATGGTCCAGCCATCACCGAGTTCGCGAATGTCGCGCTTGCCGGCGTTGACCATGGGCTCGATCGTGAAAATCATTCCCGGTTCAAGCCGCTCGCCAGTGCCCGGGCGGCCATAGTGGAGTATCTGCGGTTCCTCGTGGAAGCGCCGTCCGATGCCGTGGCCACAGAACTCTCTGACGATAGAAAAGCCGCTGCCCTCCGCGAAACGCTGAATGGCGTGCCCGATGTCACCCAGCGTGGCCCCGGGGCGAACCTGTTCAATGCCAAGCCACATGGCGCGGAAAGTGACCTCGCACAGGCGACGCGCTGCGATCGAGGGATCGCCCACACAAAACATTCTGCTTGTGTCGCCATGGAACCCGTCTTTGATAACGGTGATGTCCAGATTGACGATATCCCCCGACTTCAGAACTCGGTTGCCTGGAATGCCGTGGCACACCTGATGGTTGACCGAGGTGCAGATGGATTTGGGAAAGGGCGTGTAACCAGGCGGAGCGTAATTAAGCGGCGCCGGGATGGTGCGCTGCACATCGACCATGTAGTCATGGCAGAGACGGTCAAGCTCGCCGGTGGTGATTCCTGGGCGAACATGTGGGGCGATGAAGTCGAGCACTTCGCTCGCCAGCCGGCCAGCGACGCGCATCGCGGCGATTTCTTCGGGGGTTTTAAGTTGAATGGTCATGCTATGATTATAGGTTAGCTGCTTATTCAAAGCCGCTAATAAAGCCGGGACTTACCACGCACACATTCAGATCTCTGCGCCGCAGAGACTGGGGGGTCGTGGGGTCCAAATACCGCGCGCCAGATCGACCAGGGTGCCTCCTTGGTTGTGCGAAGAGCTTAAATTGTTGCTCGGCACAACGGGTGGTTTTCCGACCTTTCCAGGACGGATCGTCGGGCGCGTAAGACTCAACCCGTAAGGAGTTTGTTATGTCTGCCACCATGCGGCAAATGCTTGAAGCCGGAGTTCACTTCGGCCACCAGACCCGGTTCTGGAATCCCCGGATGGCCCCCTACATTTACGGCCATCGCAACAAGATCCATATCGTCAACCTTGAAAAGACCCTGGGTCTTTATCAAGACGCAATGAAGTATTTGAAGCAGCTGTCGGCAAACCGCGGCAACGTTCTGTTTGTCGGCACCAAGCGCCAGGCACGCGAAATCATGGCCGAGGAGGCTCAGCGCGCCGGCATGCCCTACGTCGACCAGCGCTGGCTTGGCGGCATGCTCACCAACTTCAAGACCGTCAAGACGTCGATCAAGCGACTCAAAGACATGGAAGTGATGCTTGCCGAGGGTGGCGTTGAGCGCATGTCCAAGAAAGAGTCGCTGCTGTTTCATCGTGAACTCGACAAGCTCAACCGCAGTCTCGGCGGCATCAAGGACATGGGTGGCCTGCCGGACGCGCTGTTTGTTGTGGATGTTGGCTATCACAAGATCGCCGTGACTGAAGCGGCAAAGCTGGGTATCCCGGTGGTCGGCGTGGTTGACACCAACCATTCGCCCGAGGGCATTTCCTACGTCATTCCGGGCAACGACGACTCGGGCAAGGCCATCCGGCTGTACGCCCGAGGCGCGGCCGATGCCATCCTTGAAGGCCGTAGCAGTGCGCTTCAGGAGGTTGTCAAGGCTGCTGGCGAGGAAGAGTTCGTCGAAGTCGAGGGCGAAGAAGCCTGACGCACGCGTCACCGCGGGCGCCAGACCGAGCGCCCGCTCTTTTTTGTAAGTTGTTTCTTGCCGTCACGCGTCAGGCGCGTGACGCATGAGACTGTGGCTGTCAATGATGTTTGGAGAATAAGGCGATGGCTGAAATCACCGCTGGCATGGTCAAGGAACTGCGCGAGAAAACCGACGCGCCGATGATGGAGTGCAAAAAGGCGCTTACCGAGGCGGGGGGCGACCTGGCGAAGGCTGAAGAGATCCTTCGGGTTCGTCTCGGCAACAAAGCCAGCAAGGCGGCCTCGCGGGTCACCGCCGAGGGTGTTGTGGGGGTGTTCATCGACTCGGACGCTCGGAACGCTGCGATTGCCGAGATCAACTGCGAGACCGATTTCGTCGCCAAAAACGACGACTTCCTTGCGTTTGCCTCGCGTCTGTCGAAACTCGTGGTCGAGGCTGTGCCCGCTGACGTGGCAAGCCTGTCGGCGCTTCCGTTTGATGGCTCGACTGTCGAGGCGGTGCGTACAACCCTGGTCGGCAAAATCGGTGAAAACATGTCGATCCGCCGGTTCCATCGGGTGGCAGCCGAGGGGCGGGTAGTCAGCTATGTCCATGGCGGCTCCAAGATCGGGGTGCTGCTCGATCTGGTGGGCGGAGACGACACGCTGGCGCGCGACATTGCGATGCATATTGCTGCAACCAAGCCCAAGGCCCTGTCACGCGAAGGCGTCGCGGCTGATCTCATCGAGACTGAGCGCCGGATTGCCCGTGAAAAAGCTGCGGAATCGGGTAAGCCCGCTGAAATCGTCGAGAAGATGGTCGAGGGCAGCGTTCAGAAATTCCTGAAGGAAGTCACGCTCCTGGGGCAACCGTTTGTGAAAGACGACAAGCAGACGGTCGAGCAGCTTCTGAAGTCTCGCGGCGCGCGCGTCGCATCGTTCACGCTGTACATCGTGGGCGAAGGCATCGAGCGCAAGCAAACCGATTTTGCCGCCGAGGTTGCGGCTCAGGCTGCTGCAGCGGCGGCGCGTTGATTCTGTCCGTGCGCCTGAAGATTGGCGCATAATGACCGGGTTTGCCGGCTCGGCGGCACGCGCGCGCTGCCGGGCCGGCTCAATCCGCGCCGAGGTTTTGCTTTGGATCTGTCTGCCAATCCGTCCGGACCCCCGACCCTTGCCTTTCGCAGGGTGCTTCTCAAGCTGTCTGGCGAGGCGCTCATGGGCGACGATGCCTTCGGCATCAACCGCAACACCATCGAGCGCATGTGCGCAGAGGTTGCCGCAGTGTCGCGGCTTGGCCTCGAACTGGCCATCGTCATTGGTGGCGGCAACATCTTCCGTGGGGTTGCCGGCGGCTCGGCTGGAATGGATCGCGCGACCGCGGATTACATGGGCATGCTTGCCACGGTCATGAATGCACTCGCCCTGCAGGACGCGCTGCGCCAGCAAGGCGTGGTGTCACGGGTGCAGTCAGCGCTCAAGATCGAACAGGTCGTTGAGCCGTACATCCGTCCCAAAGCGCTCCGGTACCTGGAAGAAGGCAAGGTGGTCATCTTCGCCGCCGGCACGGGTAATCCGTTTTTCACCACCGATACTGCTGCGGCCCTTCGCGGTGCCGAAATGGGCGCTGAAATCGTTCTCAAAGCCACCAAGGTGGATGGTGTGTACACGGCCGATCCCATGAAGGACCCCACCGCAACCCGCTACCAGCGAATCAGCTTTGACGAGGCAATTGGGCGTAACCTCAAGGTAATGGACGCCACCGCGTTTGCGCTGTGCCGCGATCAGCGGCTTCCGCTTAAGGTTTTTTCTATTTTCAAGGAAGGCGCGTTGCGTCGAATCGTCTGTGGCGAAGACGAAGGAACGCTGGTTTACGCCTGAACCGAGTCAAGGGAATCCGATGAGCCTGTCCGCCGTTAAAAGTTCGACCGAGCTAAAGATGCAAAAGTCGCTCGAGTCATTGAAGGTTGCGCTGTCAAAGATTCGTACCGGTCGCGCGCACGCGGGCCTGCTCGACCATGTCATGGTCGATTATTACGGCAGCCCAATGCCCATCAACCAGGTCGCCAACGTCACCGTCATGGACGCCCGCACCATCAGCGTACAGGCGTGGGAAAAGAAGATGGTGCAGGTAATCGACAAGGCGATTCGCGAAGCCGATCTGGGCCTCAACCCGGTCACCGTTGGCGAACTGATCCGGGTACCCATGCCGCCGTTGTCCGAAGAGCGTCGCAAGGAGCTTGCGAAAGTTGCACGAACCGAGGGAGAGCAGGCCAAGGTAGCGGTACGCAATCTTCGCCGTGAGGGTAATGAGCAGCTCAAGAAGCTGCTCAAGGATAAGGCGATCTCCGAAGATGAAGACCGTCGAGGGCAGGACGATGTTCAAAAGCTCACGGACCGGCACATTGCTGAAATCGACAAACTGATTGCTGCCAAAGAGCAGGAAATCTTGACGGTCTAACCTGGCGTACTCGTTGTGAAGCCGATGTTCCCCAGCTCGACGGTCGCTGTTCCGGTCAGCGCCTCGGTCCCCCGGCATGTTGCAATCATCATGGATGGCAACGGTCGTTGGGCCACGTCCAGGCGCCTGCCACGCGTTGCCGGCCACGCACGCGGGGTTGAGGCAGTTCGTACCATCGTCGAAGCCTGTGCCAAATCAGGGGTCGAGTTTCTCACCCTGTTCGCATTCAGCTCCGAGAACTGGCGCCGGCCGGTCGAAGAAGTGTCGGTGCTCATGCGACTCTTCATTTCCGCACTCGAGCGCGAGGTCGAGCAGCTTCACGCGAACGGGATCCGCCTTCGTGTGGTGGGCGATCTCGGGGCGTTCGAGCCGCGTCTGCAGGCGCTGATCCGGCAGTCCGAGTCGCGAACGGTTACAAACCAGCGGATGACCCTCACCGTGGCGGCCAACTATGGCGGGCGCTGGGACATTCTTCAGGCCACGCGGTCGGCCCTGAGGGCCCATCCTGAGCTGGTATCCCGGCCTGAGCAACTCGACGAAAGCATGCTGACGCCCCATCTGGCGATGGCTTATGCGCCCGAACCCGACCTCTTCATTCGCACAGGGGGGGAGCAGCGGGTCAGCAACTTTCTGCTTTGGCAGCTTGCTTATACCGAGCTCCACTTCACTGACCGCTTCTGGCCCGACTTTGACGACAAGGCGCTCGAGGCGGCGTTCGACTGGTATCGGCAACGAGAGCGGCGCTTCGGGCAAACCAGTGGTCAGGTTGCCGCACAGGCTGCAGGCTGACCCGCGGGTGATCTCTCGTTTCGCACGCGTTCAGACCTTCTTCGGCGATCAGCCTGGCGCTGGCTTCCAGCGGCGGGTGGGTCATGACGGGTAGCCCGCTGTGTTGATCCCCAGAATACTCACTGCGCTTGCGCTGCTTGCGGTTCTGATTCCCATTGTGGCGATCGGGCCGCCGTGGCTGTGGGGGCTCGCGTCATTGCTGATGTTGGGCATCGCCTATTCAGAGTGGGCAAGGCTCGTCTCCCGCAGTCATCCGGGGCCGGTTGAATGGTTCGCTTTGCTGCTGGGTGGTTCCGCCCTCATTGCTCTGGCGCCCACGGGAAACCTCGCTCAGCCGCTGGTGATCGCGGTCTGTTTTCTGTCGTTACTGTTTTGGCTGATCGAGGGGCCAAAGCGCCTGCGACGCCACCGCGCAGCATCAGGCGGCCGTGCGCTTGCCGCAGCGCTGCTGATTGCCTGCTGGTTTGCCCTTTACGATCTCAGGGGGCAGGGGGCTGTCGTCCTGGTCAGTGCAATGGCGATTGTCTGGATCGCTGACATTGCGGCGTACTTCGTAGGACGAGGCATCGGACGACACAAGCTTGCTCCCAGCATCAGCCCGGGAAAATCCTGGGAAGGTGCGTTTGCAGGCATGGCAGCGGTTGCATTGGCAGGATTGGCAACGGTCCCTTTTGAGGCGATGTCTTCGGCACTCCCCTCGCGCTTGGTGGGTACGGTTGGGTGGATGGGGGCCGCCTTGGTGCTGGCCCTGCTTGCGGCGCTTTCGATCGTCGGCGACCTGTTTGAATCGCTTCTCAAGCGCCAGGCGGGGGTCAAGGACAGCGGCAACGTGTTGCCCGGCCACGGGGGCGTACTTGATCGAATTGATGCGCTGATTCCCACGATGCCTGCCGTGGCGTTGATCGCAGAACTGCTGGGATAATCCGCGTGATGAAGACAGTCACGGTGCTTGGGGCAACCGGCTCGATCGGCTTGAGTACGCTCGATGTCATTGGCCGTCACCCGGATCGATTCAGGGTGCACGGCCTTTCTGCGCATAGCCGGATCAACCAGGTGTTTGAGCTGGCAGTGCGGCACCGGCCTGCGGTCATCGCGGTCAGCACCGAAAGCGATGCCAATACGCTCAGGCAGCGGCTTGCCAGCGAGCGGATTGCGACCGAGGTCCTCAGTGGTCCTCGGGCACTCGATACCATCGCCGAGGCGCCAGAGGTCGATCTGGTGATGGCTGCGATCGTCGGTGCGGCCGGCTTGCCGTCGGCATTGGCCGCTGCGCGCGCTGGTAAATGCATTCTGCTGGCAAACAAGGAGTCGCTGGTGATGGCCGGCGACGTGTTCCTGGCGGCGTGTCGGCAGGGGGCGGCTACGGTGTTGCCCATCGATAGCGAGCACAACGCGGTGTTCCAGTGCCTGCCCGAGCGCAAACACGCAGCGGGTGCGCCGCCCGGCATCCGCCGCATTCTGCTTACTGCGTCAGGTGGCCCGTTTCGTCTGGCCAGCCCCGATACGATCGACACCGCGACGCCCGAGCAGGCGGTTGCCCATCCCCGCTGGAGCATGGGCCGGAAAATCTCAGTCGACTCGGCAACCATGATGAACAAGGGCCTCGAACTGATTGAGGCGCACTACCTGTTTGGTGTTCCGCATTCAGCGCTTGAAGTGGTGGTACATCCGCAGAGCATCGTGCACTCCATGGTCGAGTATGTCGACGGTTCTGTCCTGGCACAGCTTGGCAACCCCGACATGCGAACGCCCATCGCACATGCTCTGGGCTTCCCGGAGAGAATCGAGAGCGGGGTAACGCCACTGGATCTCGCTGCGGTCGGAAGGCTCGATTTCGAACCCCCAGACCTGGTGCGCTTTCCCAGTCTGCGATTGGCGCGCACGGTGCTCGAAAGCGGCGGCGGAGCCGCTTGCGTGTTGAACGCAGCAAACGAAGTGTCGGTGGCAGCCTTTCTTGAGCGACAGGTTCGGTTTGGCGACATCGCCCGCATCAATGAGCAGGTGCTCAATCAACTCGGTTCTGAACATGCCGGGTCCGATGTCGAGGGCGTGCTCGATCTTGACCGTCGGGCGCGCGAGTGCGCGACCCAGGCGCTCGCCAGGTGGGCTTGATGAGTCTGCTGCAAACAGTCCTCGCGTTTCTGGTGGCGCTGACGCTGCTCATCTTCGTTCATGAACTGGGGCACTTCGCGGTCGCTCGCTGGTGCGGTGTCAAGGTGTTGCGGTTTTCCATCGGTTTTGGGCCGGCGCTGTGGACGCGCCGGTTTGGCGCTGACCGCACCGAGTGGGTCGTTGCCGCGATTCCGCTTGGCGGCTACGTCCAGATGCTCGATGAGCGTGACCGTGATGCTGCTGAGCCGATTGCCGATGCGGACCTGCCGCGCGCTTTCTCGCGTCAGCCCCTGGCCCAGCGATCGATGATTGTTGCGGCTGGTCCCATCGCAAACTTTCTGTTGGCGATTGCCTTGTATGCGGCCCTGGCGTGGGGGGGCACCGAGCAGCCGGTTCCCGTGGTCGACACACCGCCAGCGGGTAGCGCTGCGGCTGCCGCTGGCATTGCCGAGGGCGATACGATCCGTGCGGTCGACGGCGCGCCGCTTCAATCCTGGAACCAATTGCGGCTCAAGCTGATCGACGCCTCGCTGGCAGGGTCCCCCGTGCGCCTAACGGTCGAACGTGGCGGCCAGAGGCTTGATCTGGTCCTGCCGACCCGTGGGGCGATCGCGGCTGAGCTGCCCGAGCGCGATCCGCTGCATTTTCTGGGGCTGTCGCTGGCGCCCGGGCAAGTCATCATCGGCAGCCTGGTGGCCGGCGAGGCTGCGATCGAAGCGGGGTTGCTGGCGGGCGATCGCGTGCTCAGTGTCAATGGAGAGCCCATTCGACGCGCTCGTGACCTGATCGAGCGTGTCCGAGACAGCGCGGGCACGCCGATTAGCATTGCAGTGGCGCGGGGTGTTGACGAGATTACCCTGCGCGTCACGCCGGTAGCCCACGGCGCGCCTGCCCCGGACGGACGCGCACGGGGTCGAATCGGTGCGATGCTGCAGGACCGCGTCCGCACCGAAACTGTTCAGGCAGGGCCTGTCGATTCAGTGGTCCAGGGTGTTGAGCGAACCTGGGAAATGAGCGCGTTCTCGGTTCGAATGTTGGGTCGTATGCTGACAGGCGATCTGTCGGTGAGAAATCTTAGCGGGCCTGTGACGATCGCCGACATGGCCGGACAAACCGCCCGCAGCGGGCTGGAGTCCTACATCGGGTTTCTCGCGCTCATCAGCGTGAGCCTTGGCGTGTTGAATCTGCTGCCGATTCCGATCCTGGATGGAGGGCATTTGGTATATTACGCGGTTGAGGCGATCAGACGCCGACCGTTGTCCGATCACGTTATGGCTCTCACCCAAAAGGCCGGTTTGCTGCTGGTCGTACTCATGATGGCGATTGCACTCTTTAACGATTTTGTTCGGCTGCTCGGGCCTTAACGCATGGCTCGCATCCTGCCCTTCGTACGCTTTCGCCGTTTCGCTTCGGTTTCTTTCTGCTCCCTATTCCTGGCTGCCGGGTTGAACAACGCGGTCCGCGCCTTCGATGCGTTTGTGGTTCGTGACATCCGGATCGAAGGTGTGCAGCGAATCGAGCCGGGAACCGTGTTCGGGTATCTGCAGGTTAAAGTGGGCGATCGCATTACGCCCGACTCGGCTACGGCGGCCATTCAGGCGCTCTATGCCAGCGGCTTTTTCCGCGACGTCCGGTTGCAGGCTGAAGGTGATGTTCTTGTAGTCATCGTCGAAGAACGACCCGCCATCGGATCGGTCGACATCACAGGTGTCAAAGAGTTTGATGCGGACACGCTCAAGCGCTCGCTCCGCGATATTGGGCTTGCTGAGTCGCGAATTTTCGACCGAAGCCTGCTTGAACGCGCGGAGCAGGAACTCAAGCGTCAGTATCTGTCTCGTGGCAAATATGCGGTGCGCGTCACTTCCACGGTAACGCCGCTCGAGCGCAACCGCGTCGGTGTGTCGATGGTGGTTGAGGAGGGCGCGTCGGCGTCAATCTCGGCCATTCGCTTCGTTGGCAACAAGGCTTTCTCCGAGAGCGTTCTGCTGGATGAGATGAAGCTTGGCACGCCCACCTGGCTCAGCTGGTACACCAAGAATGATCGCTATTCGCGCGAGAAGCTCTCAGGCGACCTGGAAAGTGTCCGCTCGTTTTATCTCGATCGCGGATACCTTGAATTCAACGTTCGCTCCACCCAGGTATCCATCAGTCCCGACCGGGAGTCGATCGAACTGGTGGTCGTCGTTGAAGAAGGCGAACAGTACCGGGTCAAAGAGATCACCTTTGCGGGCGAATTGTTGGGCCGGGGCGATGAATTCCGCGCCATGATGAAGCTTGCGCCGGGAGAGGTCTTCTCCGGGTCCAGGCTTAATGACTCAACCAAGCAGATCAACGATCGCCTGGGTTCGCTCGGGTATGCGTTCGCCCGGGTTGAGGCCGTACCGCAGGCCGACAAGGACACCCAGCAGGTCAGCTTTACCGTTCTGGTTGAGCCTGGCCGGCGCGCCTATGTTCGGCGCATCGACATCGGTGGTAATGCGCGAACCCGTGATGAGGTCATTCGACGCGAGCTGCGGCAGTTCGAAGATGCCTGGTACGACGCAGAAAAGATCAAGCTGTCGCGGGACCGGATCAATCGCCTTGGTTACTTCACCGACGTAAAGATCGATACCCAGGCGGTCCCTGGAACCAACGATCAGGTTGATCTACGGGTCACGGTGGTGGAGCGCCCAACGGGCGCGATCTCGCTGGGAATCGGCTTCTCCACGACCGAAAAAGCAATTCTGGCTGCATCGCTCTCGCAGAACAACTTTCTGGGCACCGGCAAGATCGTCGGCTTTGAGGTCAACACGAGCCGTCTCGCCCGGCAAATTGTGCTGTCGCACACCAACCCCTACCTGACCGATGACGGCATCAGTCAAACGGTTGAGCTGGCATCGCGCTCGTTTAACGCGTCAGCGTTGCTGCTTGGCGACTACAAGTTTGAAACGCTGTCGGTCGCAACCCGATTCGGTATTCCCTACACCGAGGTCGATCGGGTTTTCTTCGGTATCGGCGCAGAGAACACCGAGCTCGGTCTGGGCCCGCTCGCTCCGCAGCGCTATACCAAATGGGTCAACGAATACGGTACCTCTGCGTCGGCGGTGGTCGGTACTTTGGGATGGTTGCGCGACAGTCGCGACAGCGCATTGGCGCCCACCCGGGGACGGTTGCAGCGCGTCAACTTCGAGACAGCGCTTCCTTCAGGCGAACTGCGCTTCTGGCGAAGCAACGCGGTGCAGCAGTTGTTCTGGCCCATCACCCGTGACTACACCATCGCACTTAATGGTGATGTGGCATACGGCGCCGGCTTTGGTGGGCGATCGTTTCCGTTATTCAAGAACTATTTTGCTGGCGGAATCGGCTCGGTCAGGGGTTTTTATCCCAGCTCGCTCGGACCCAAAGACATCGAACCGCTCCAACTGGGCGGAACTCGTGAGGTCCCGATTGGTGGACAGTTGCGGGTGGTTGGGAGCGCCGAGTTCATCTTTCCGCTGCCCGGTTCAGGCGCTGATAGAACGATCCGAACCTTTTTCTTCTCCGATGTCGGTAACGTCTACCCCGATTCCAATATTGATTTCAACGAGCTGCGGGTCTCCGGGGGACTGGGCCTGAACTGGCTATCGCCTGTCGGCCCAATGAAGCTGAGCCTGGGGTGGCCGCTTCGGTATGGCCCAACCGATCGCATGCAGCGATTTCAGTTTCAAGTGGGTGCCGGCTTCTAAGGCCCTGGCCCACCTCAGTTCAGCAGGAGATCCGAATGTCATTGAGCCGTTACGTCAGCGCTTTATCCATGGCCGTCTGTCTTGTCTCAGCGAGCCCGGCGGCGCTTGCGCAGATCACGCCCAAGGTCGGCTTCGTCAATACCGAACGGATCCTGCGTGATGCGGTTCCTGCGAAGGCGGCGCAGACCAAACTTGAAGCAGAATTCTCCAAGCGCGAGCGCGAGCTTCAGGAGCTTGGCAACCGGCTCAGGCAGCTTGGCGAAAGGCTTGAACGCGACGCCATGGTGATGTCTGAAACTGAGCGCGGGCGGCGGCAGCGCGAGGTTGCCGACCTCGATAAAGACTTTCAGCGGCGCCAGCGCGAATTCCGTGAAGACCTCAACCAGCGTCGCAACGAAGAACTTTCCCAGGTGGTCGAACGGGCCAATCGCGTCATCCGGCAGATTGCTGAGAAAGAGAAATTCGACCTGATTCTTCAGGAAGCGGTCTACGCAAGCGGGCGGATCGACATCACCGATCTGGTGCTGCAGGCGCTGTCAGATCCAGCAGCGAAGTAGCCTTTCCGCGTTGCCTGCCGGAAGGCGCTGTGAATCCCTTAGCCAAGTCAACGCGCCTTGGGGATCTGGTCGCGCTGGTGCAGGGGCAGCTTGAACGCGGCAACCCTGACACCGCCATTCTTCGCCTGGCCACCCTGGAGTCGGCTGACGGAGCGAGTTTGGCCTTCCTCACCAGCGGGGGGTACCGCAGGCAGGCTGGTATCACGAGGGCAGCGGCGGTCGTTTCCTCGGTTGAGCTGTCAGAGGCAGTGCCCGAGCACGTGGCCCTGGTCACTGTGCGCGACGCCTACCGTGCCTATGGCGCGCTCGCGCGGCATTTTTCATTGCTTGCAAATCTTGCCGCGGTTCCTTCGATTCACCCCACGGCGATCATCGACCCCAGCGCCACGCTCGGCGCGGATGTCGCTATCGGACCGCATGTGTCCGTTGCCGCCGACGTTCAAATCGGTGCTGGCGCCATGATTGGTGCGGGCTGCACCCTTGATCACGCTGTGCGCATTGGGGCGCAGGCGAGGCTGTATCCCCGTGTGACAGTGGGGGCCCAATGCGACATTGGCGCGCGCAGCCTGATTCACTCGGGCACAGTCGTGGGCTCTGACGGATTTGGCTTCGCGCGGCATGAGCAACGTTGGGAAAAGATCCCCCAATTGGGCAGCGTTCGAATTGGTGACGATGTTGAGATCGGTGCCAATTGCGCCATCGATCGCGGCGCGCTCGACGACACCGTCATCGGCGACGGGTGCAAGCTCGACAACCTCATTCAGGTGGCGCACAACGTACGCATTGGCGAGCACACGGCCATAGCAGCCTGCGTGGGCATTGCCGGAAGCGCGCGAATCGGCCGACGCTGCATGATTGGCGGGGCTGCGGGTATTTTGGGTCATCTGGAAATCTGTGATGACGTCACGATTTCGGCGATGAGTCTGGTGACACGTTCAATCACGCAACCTGGTTTTTACTCGGGAATCTTCCCGTTGATGGACAATTCCGAATGGGAGCGCGCTGCGGTGCTGGTGCGCCACCTGCCAGAACTGCGCGCTAGGCTTCGTCGCCTCGAGTCGCGCCTGAAGGAATCTTGATGACTTCCCTTGATATCCGCGCAATCCTCGAGCACCTGCCGCATCGCTATCCGTTTCTGCTGGTTGATCGTGTTTTGGAAATCGAACCCGGCAAGCGGATTCGCGCGCTCAAGAATGTCACGATCAATGAACCATTTTTTGTCGGTCACTTCCCGCATTTGCCGGTGATGCCGGGGGTGCTGCAAATCGAAGCACTTGCGCAGGCCGCGGGCATTCTGTCGTTTCAGACGATGGGCAAGGTCTCCGACGATAAATCGGTCTACTACTTTGTCGGCATTGACGGTGCCCGCTTCAAACGCCCGGTGGTACCTGGCGACCAGTTGATCCTCGACGTCGAGATCACGCGTGTTGCGCGCTCAATCTGGAAATATCAGGGGCGGGCCTCGGTGGAGGGACAGACCGCGTGTGAAGCCGAACTGATGTGCACCCTGCGAGAGATAGACCCCCCGGCGGGCCGCTCGGCGAGCGCTTCGCCAGACTCTGCGCCTCAGGCCTGATCGGCGGGCGATGGCGATCATCCATCCCACTGCGATCGTCGATCGCAATGCCGATCTCGATGGCGATGTCGAGGTAGGACCGTACAGCGTCGTTGGGGCCGGCGTCCGAATCGGCGCAGGAACCGTTGTCGGACCGCATGCCGTCATCGTCGGCGACACGCAGATCGGGCGAGCCAATCATGTGCACCCGTTTGCGTCCATCGGCGGTCCGCCGCAAGACAAGAAATACCGTGGTGAGCCCACGTCGCTCGTTATCGGGGACGGCAACACGTTCCGTGAATCAGTCACCGTTAACCGCGGTACGGCACAGGATCGGGCCGTTACGACAATCGGCAATGACAACTGGGTCATGGCGTACGTGCACATCGCGCACGACTGCCTGGTTGGTGATCACACAATCATCGCGAACACCACCAATCTCGCGGGTCATGTCGAGATCGGCGACTGGGCGATTTTGGGTGGCTGCACCCAGGTGCATCAGTTTTGCAAAATCGGCGCGCACGCCATGACGGGTGCCGGCACCGTGGTGTTGCACGATATCCCTCCCTTCGTCATGACCTCGGGCAATTCGGCCAGCGCTCACGGGCTCAACAGCGAAGGTCTGAAACGACGTGGCTTCACCGCAGGCCGTATCGCCGTGCTGCGAACGGCCTATAAGCTGCTCTACAAAAGCGGGTTCACGCTCGATGAGGCGCGTCATTCGCTGCGTGAACTTGAGCGAAGCGCAGGCGCTGAATCCCAACCCGATCTTTTGCTGTTCAATGAATTTTTGAACCGCGTATCTCGGGGAATCGTGCGTTAATGGCGCAGGGGCAGCGCGAGTCGAGCGCGGCAGCGGGTTCGCTGCGCCTGGCAATGGTCGCTGCTGAGGCATCCGGTGACCTGCTCGCCTCCTCAATACTCCGGGGCTTACGTGGCGCGACGCGCACGCTGGAGGCCTTCGGCGTTGGAGGCCCTGCGATGCGCGCGCAGCAGTTTAATTGTTGGGACGACATCGATCAGCTCTCGGTGCGGGGTTACGTCGAGGTGCTCAGCGCGCTGCCACGACTGCTGGCGCTCAGACGTTCGCTGGGAAAGCGCGTAGCCGCCTCGCGTCCCGATGCGTTCATTGGAATCGACGCCCCCGATTTCAACCTTGGCCTGGAGAAACGACTGCGCGCCCAAGGCGTGCGGACGATTCATTTTGTCAGTCCCTCAATCTGGGCATGGCGGTCCGAGCGCATCGCTTCGATTCGTGAATCGGTCGACCACATGCTGCTGGTGTTTCCGTTCGAGCAGCGGCTCTACGATCAGGCAGGAATTCGAGCCACCTATGTGGGGCATCCTTTGGCCGATGTTCTGGCGCCGGGTGCGGACTTGGTTGCGGCCAGGCAGGCGCTTCAACTGCCACTCGACAAGCCGGTGATCGCACTTCTGCCAGGAAGCCGGCCCGACGAGATCCGATACATGGGGCGAAGCTTTATCGAGACGGCGCAGTGGATGTTTGAACAGCGCCGTGATTGCCACTTCGTGCTGCCCGCCGCCTCGCCTGCGCTGTTTGAGCGCCTGCGCAGAATGGCGGAATCGGTGGGCAGATCGGGGCAAGCGCCGATCACGATCGTATCCGGGCAATCGCACCGTGCCATGGTCGCGGCCGACACCGTTCTGGTCGCAAGCGGTACGGCGACACTTGAGGCGGCACTGATCGGACGCCCGATGGTAATTGCCTACAGAATGGCTGAGCTTAGCTACCGGCTGATGAAGAACCGCGGCCTGCTACCCTGGATCGGGCTGCCCAATATTCTTTGCGAAGCATCCCTGGTACCCGAGTTTATCCAGCATCAGGCAACGCCTGAGGCGCTGGGCCGGGCACTCCTCGCCCAGCTTGATGACACCCGCCTTCAACAGTCGCTACGCCAGCGCTTTGCCGAGCTGCACGCAACGCTTCGGCGAAACTGTTCAGAGCGAAGCGCTGAAGCGATCCTGTCCGACTGTGCAACATCGGCTCGTCCTCAATGAGCACCCGACCTCATCCTGTGGATCAGCCCACGCTCATGGGTCTCGAGCCCGTCGGGTCTCGTGTGGCAGGTGTTGACGAAGCGGGGCGCGGCCCGCTCGCGGGCGCGGTGTTTGCAGCCGCTGTCATCCTCGACCCCCAAAGGCCCTTGAACGGCCTGCGCGACTCCAAGGCGCTCACGGCAGCGCAACGTGAGCGGCTGGCCGGACTGATCCGGGAGCAGGCAGTGGCCTGGGCGGTCGCCAGTGCAAGCGTCGGCGAAATCGACCAGTTCAACATTCTTCAAGCAACGCTCCTGGCGATGTGACGGGCTGTC
>Ga0194123_10003387_pt1 | contig 19238 bp, 17 predicted proteins | sample TA2MahsurfametaG_5_FD_155479 | JGI IMG/M metagenome (GOLD analysis project Ga0194123, IMG submission 155479) | Freshwater microbial communities from Lake Tanganyika, Tanzania - TA2015023 Mahale A surface | ecosystem: Environmental > Aquatic > Freshwater > Lake | place: Tanzania: Lake Tanganyika... | reverse complement strand
CGGGCCGCGTGGCGGAGACGCGGGCCGGATCGGCCGTGAAGCAGCCCTGCTCCTCCCAGAACTGATACCACTTGGACTCGACGGACTGCGGCTCGTAGGCCTTGGAAATCTCGCTCATTTCGGTCCGGCAAACCTACCGGACCTCCCGGAGTCTGGGCAACAGGCGGGTGCTGGTCGGGTGGCGGGCATCGCGGAGGGGATGCCGCTCCTTGGACCGATAGCCCCAGTCCCGGCGATCGGTCATGGGCCAACTCCCGGGGCCTCCCGGGCAAGATCGGCGCAGCCGGACCTGGCCCGGTCCGCGACCGTCGTCCTGGCCGGAAGGACTGCGGCACGTTCCCGCGAGGGTCCCCGGCCCATGCACCCCATGAAGAACAACGTAGGACTCTCCGACCGCGCCATCCGCCTCTTCTTTGGTCTCACCCTCCTCGGCCTGGGCATCGCCCTCGACAGCCCGTGGGGATTGATCGGGATCGTTCCCATGGTCACCGCCGGCCTCGGGTATTGTCCCCTGTATCCCCTGCTGGGCATCGACACCTGCGAGGACACCCACTGAGCCTCAGCGTGCCCCATCCCCCGCCCCATTCCCCGCCCCGCCGCGGCCCGATCCAGGGAGAAACGACAGATCCGGGGCGGAGGCGCCCTGCCAACCGGCGGCGATCGTCGCAGGCAGGGAGTCGGGGGCCAGGTGCAGCAACGAAACCACCCGCCCGACGTCCCAACGCGAGTCGGACATCCGCTCCAGTCTGGGCAACCCTCGCGCGTCGGGAGTGCCCATCTTCAGGTCGATCGGGCAGATCCGGCCCGCAGACTCGACCAGGAAATCGATCTCCTCACCGTCGCGGGTCCGCCAGTAGGTGATGTCCCTCTCCCGGGCACGATGCCGATCGTGTCGGAGCAACTCGCCACAAACCTGGGTTTCGTAGATCGCACCGGCCATCGGGGACAGTCGGAGCGTCTAAGGGTCGCGCCATCCGGCCAACCACGCCGCCAAGCCGGCATCGAGGAAGTAGAGTTTCAGGCTCTTGATCATCCTCGACGTCCGGTGGGTGTGATGCGGGTGAACGAGTCGGATGAGAAAACTGTCTTCCAAGAGGCTGATCCACTCCTTGGCGGTGTTGGGCGAAATTCTAGAATCCCGGGCGATTTCCACCGTGTTCAGAACCTGACCCATTCGCAGGGCGCACATCCGGACGAAGATCTCGAATTCCCGGCGCTTCTGGATGCCCATGAGTTCCCGCACATCCCGCTCGATGTAGGTCTGAAGGTAGCTGGACAGTTACAGATCAACGGCGTCTGTTCCAGAAACGCCCTGGAGCTTGGGAAACGAGGTCGACCAGATCCGCTCGAACGCCTCCTTCGGCGTCGTCGGAGGAGACCCCTTCTCCTCGTCCGAGAGCCCAAAGAGGTTCAGGACGGCCACCCGGCCGGCCAGCGATTCCCGCACGTCCTGCATGACCTCGAAGCCCTGCGATCCGGTCAGCCAGATGGCCCCCGGGGGCGTCGTCGGTCGATCCGCCAGCCGCTTGACTGACATCACTGGTGATACCATTATGTATCGGTGGAAATCGTGCAGGACACCAACGTCTTCGTCGCGGCTCTGCGCAGCGCAGAGGGAGCCAGTGCGGAGGTTCTGGACCGGTGTCTGGCCCGGGCGGATCAGACGATCATGGGGGCGGCTCTGTTCGCGGAATAGGAAGAACTGATCCATCGGGAAAGCCTGTGGCGGCGGGTGCCGGTCACTGCGGAAGAACGTGAGGCATTGCTGGACGACTTCTGCGCCGCGGCCCTCTGGCAGCCCATTTATTTCCGGTGGCGACCCAATCTGCCGGATGCGGGGGATGATCATGTCCTGGAGCTTGCGATCGCCGGTGGTGTGGAACACCTGGTCACGCACAACCTTCGGGACTTCGGGCGAGGCGAACTCAAATTCATTTCGCCGCAGGTGGTGACCCCGGCGCAACACTTGAAAGCCATGTCATGAAAACCATTCCTTATCGGTGCGACGAATCGCGGCACAAGGCCTTGCTGAGCGTGGCGCGGGAATCCGGGACCAGTGTCCAACGGCTCTTCGACAACTTCGTGACGCATGTCATCGCCGAACGTCAGGCGGAAGCCCGGTTCCTGGCACGCCAGCAACGGGGCAACCCGGCCCGTGGCCGAAAACTTCTCATGGAGATCCGGCAACGCCTCTCGCAGAAGCCCACTTGATGGGGACGGGGGGTATTGAGGACGGGGTCAGGTAACAATGACCGATGCCGCCTGGCGGACTGCACCCGTTTCGATTTCAATCGACCGACCGCCATCCGCGGATGGCGGCAACGGCGATCTTCGAAACAACGCGGTTCACTGAGCGGACCTTCCAAGGCCGCGGCATTGGGCACGAACCCGGGCCGGACTCGGGGAACGGATCGCGGATCAACTCTAAACGGGAACCACCGGGATCATTCGGAACCCCTTCTGGTGAATCAGATAGGGGAATCGTTCCCTGCCCCCGTTTCCGGCCGGCATAGTGCGGATGGGTGGCTCGCGCTGCGGTGATTCGGGTTGGGTTTCAGTCGGGTCCCGATTGACGGGGCTCGGGGCGCTCGCGAATGCTCAAGGGCATGATCCTTATCCGCGCTGCGGGTTCCCTCGCGCCTTTGGTCGCCTCGCTACTGCTTGTCTCGGCGTTGCAGGCGGAGCCGCCGAAGCTCCCCGGCGTGGGGGCGGCCCTGCAGGAGCAACTCGACCGCCATGAGATCGCCGGCGCGGTCACGATGGTGGTCACGCGCGATCAGGTGCGGCACCTGGAGACGTCCGGATTCGCCGATGTGGCGGCCCGGAAGCCGATGCAGGCCGACACCGTGTTCTGGATCGCCTCGATGACCAAACCGATCACGGCCGCCGCCGTGCTCATGCTCCAGGACGAGGGCAAGCTGGACGTCCGCGATCCGGTCTCGAAGTACCTGCCCGAATTCGCGGGGCTCAAGACGCCTTCGGGCCCACCGGCGAACCTCACCCTGACGCAACTCCTCACCCACACCTCCGGATTGGGCGAAGCCGGTGGGCCGGCCGAGCGCGAGGCCAAGACCCTGGCCGACCTCGTCCCGCTCTGGTTGGCCGCGCCGATGCAATTCGAGCCGGGCAGCCGGTGGGGCTACTGCCAGAGCGGCATCAACGCCGCCGGGCGAGTCGTCGAGGTGGTCAGCGGGATGACATTCGACGCCTTCCTCCAGAAGCGCCTGTTCGAGCCGTTGGGCATGAAGAGCACCACGTTCTACCCGGGAGACACGGAGCGCGCCCGCCGCGTCACCGCCTACGCCCGGAACCCGGCCACCGGATCCCTCGACCCCGTGCCGCCGCGACCCGAGTTCGGCCCCCGCAACCGTCCGCCGAAGGGCAACGGAGGTCTGTATTCGACAGCCGAAGACTACGCGACGTTCTGCCAGATGCTGCTCGGCCGCGGAACCGTTCGAGGCACCCGCTACCTCAGCGAGGCGTCGGTGGACCTCATGTCCACGCCGCAGACTCCTGCGACCTTGCCCACGGGGTTCTTCCAGGGCGAAACCTTCGGACGACGCGGGCTGAACTACGGCTGGGGCCTCGGCACCTGCGTGCTCAAGGCGCCCCATGAGGGCGTGGCGGCGATGCTCTCGCCCGGAACCTTCGGCCACGGAGGCGCCTGGGGCACCCAAGCCTGGGTCGACCCGGTACGGGGTGTGGCCTACGTGCTGATGGTCCAACGCTCCAACTTCCCCAACAGCGACGCCAGCGACGTCCGCCGCGCCTTCCAACAAGCCGCCGCCAAGGCCCTGGCCAAGCCGTAGGCAGCCAAACGTCGGCAGCGGGTGGGCTCCGGAATCGGGCGTCACCGACTCAGATGGACACCCTTCGATGAAGTCCTAGGATGAGATCCATGAAACCTGTGACGCCCGGTGAAATCCTTTTGGAAGAGTACCTCATCCCATTCGGCATTTCCCAAAATGCCCTGGGTCGGGCTCTGGGCGTCTCGCCAAGGACCGTCAACGAGATCGTTCTAGGCCGGCGATCCATCACGCCGGAGATGTCGATGAAATTGGGGCGATTCTTCGGGCAGACCTCGGAATTCTGGTTCCGAGTCCAAAGCAATTGCGATTTCCGCGAACTTCGGCAGCGAGAGCGGGCCCTCACCGCCAAAGTCCGTCCGTTGGCCTTGCTGAAAGCGGCCTGGGAATCCGTCAACCTCCCCGCTCGCCTTTCAGAACGCTCAGGTCTTGGTACCGAGGCCGGTGACGGTGTGGATCTCGAGCAGGCCGAAGTCGGTCCAGCGGCCGTTCTTGAGTTCCTGCTGGCGGGCCTTGGCCAGGAACAATCGCCGGCCGTCGGCGCTGAAACGGGCGTCGGTGATGCGGTGATGGGCGTCGATGCTGAAGCGATTGCGACCGGTGGCGGCATCGAAGAGCGCGAGGTTCCAGGTGCCTTGGAACAGCCGGCCGGCCATGACGAAATGTTTCCCATCCGGGTGGAAGGCCAGGGCTTCCATCAAGCCCTGCCCGCTCTCGCCCTCATGGGTCTGGTCCAGCTTCTGGCCGGTCCTCCAATCGAAGGATTGCCACCGCTGGACTCCGTTGCCCGCCATGGGATCGCGCATGGGTCCCATGCCGCAGGCGTAGAGCCGCTGCCCGTCCGGCGTGAACTCGAGAGCGAAGACCCCGCCCAGGAAGTGATGGCTCTTGATGATGCCCCAACTGGTCAGGTCGTCGGTCTTCCACTGCGAGACGATCCGACCACTCTCCAGATCCCAGACGGCCACCTCGCCCATCAGGTTGCCGGCGGCGACCTGTCGACCGTCCGGGCTGAAGGCCACGGCCTGCACCGGCGGCCGGAAGTCCCAGGAATGCCGGAGCGCTCCGCTCACCGCGTCATACACGCGGACCGAAGGCTCGGTGCCGGGTGCCGGGTCGTACCGGTAGCTGCCGGCGCGGTATTGGCCGGTGACGCTGGCCACCCAACGGCCATCGGGTGAACCCGCCAAATCCCACGACCAGAACCGGTGGGCCTGGACCGATCGGACCTCGCGGCCCGATTCCAGGTCGATCCAACGCACCACGCCATCATACCCGGACGAGACCAACCGACGGCCTCCCGGCAACAGGGCCACGCCACTGGCATAACTGCCATGGCGACCGATCTCGACCGCCTTGCCACTCCCCGTGTCCACGCGCTGCACCGAGCCATCGAGGCAGGCGGCGAACAAGGTGCTGCCGTCAGGAGTCGCCTCCAGGGCGAGCACGGCCGAGGGCAACGCGATGTCCTTGGCCTTGGTGAGCTTGGGCTCCACAGGTGGGCTCGTGGGCGACTTGGAATCTTGGTCAGCCATGGGTCACCTCGAGGTGGGAAGGTTTGCACGACCCGCGGGGCGTCTGGAACCCACGGGTCCGCCGCAGAGGTCTGGTTCGCAGGAGGGCGTTCATGCCAGCACCTCCCGGATGGGTTCGGCCCGGTCCTCGACCCGCCGGAACCCGGGCAGGTCGCCCAGGTCGTACAGCGCATGGGGATCGATGCCCAAGGCGGTGAAGATCGTGGCGAAGAGGTTCTTCTCGTCGAAGGCCTTGCCATCGACGTCGACCCCGTCGGCATCGGTGCCACCCACCACCACGCCCCGCTTGATCCCACACCCGGCCATCATCATCGACCAGGCCTTGCAATAGTGGTCGCGGCCACGGGCCTGGTTGAGCCAGGGCGTGCGCCCGAATTCTCCCATGGCCACCACCAACGTCGAATCGAGCAAGCCGCGTTCTTCCAGGTCGGTGATCAACTGGAAGATCACGTTGTCGAGCTCGGGCGTGAGCATCTGGTAGATCTCGTTGTGGAAGACGTGGCTGTCCCAGGGCATTCCGTTGGCCACCATCACGAAGGGCGCGCCATTCTCGACCAGGTGCCGGGCTTGCAGGGCATGCTGGGCGAAGGCCCCGGGTCCGTAGCGCTCCCGATCCTTGGCCGGCAGTTTCTCGAGGTCGAAGAGGTCGGCGCAGCTCATCAGCCCCTTTACCCGCTCGAAGACCGCGTTCTGGGAGGCGGCCGCCGCCGACTTTCGTTCGTTCTCGTATTTCCGCGTCAGGAAGCGCCGCAGGGCGTTGCGCGAGGCGTGGTCCTCGGCCGACAAGTCGGCCTGCCGCAACACGTTCTCGATGCGGTAGTCGCCACCCACGCGCACCGGGCCGTACTGCGCGCCCAGCCATCCGGCCCAGTTCCCGGCCTTGAACTCCTTGAACTCGTTCCCTTCGGGACACGGGTCGAGCAAAATGAAATTGGGCACGGGATTGTCGAGGTGCCCCAATTGCTGGGCCAGCACCGACCCGAGCACCGGACGCACGAACGGCGGCCGCGGAGCCGCTCCCCGGTTGAGCAGGTTGATGCCCTGCAGGTGCTCGTTCTGGTCGGTCTTCATGCAGCGCACCACCGCCAGCTGGTCGGCGATGGTGGCGCAGCGGGACATCAGGCCGCCGAAGTGGACGCCGGGAAGCTTTGTGGGGATGGACCCTAAGGGCCCGGCGCTGATCCGACCCGGCTTCGGATCCCAGGTCTCGAATTGGCTCGGCGCGCCGCAGAGCCAGAGGAGGATGCACCGCTTGGCCGTGCGCCGGGCCTGCTGGGCGAAGGCCGGCAATGAAAAGAGCCCCGCCCAACTGCCGAGCGACACCGCTCCGGCCGCCCCCAGGCCGGTGAGGAACTTCCGCCGGTGCAGCACGTGGTCGGGCTGACCGCAGGTGGCACCGGCCATCCCGTGGACGGTTCCATTCGGGTCGAGGAGCGGCATCATGGCATCAGTGGTTCACCTGGAATTCCGCGCCCGTCAGCAGCGCCCAGAGGAACTGCGAACGACCGCCCCGCCCCGGATGTTCCCGGAGATGATCCACGCCGGCCTGGAGCTCTTCGCGATCGGGGCTCCGGCCCAGGATCGCCCGGAAGGCCTCCCGCACCCGGGCGCGATCGTCGGGGAGGCCTTTCAGGCGCTGGGCGAGGTTGCCTGGATACGGCCGCAGGAGCGGTTCAAGGACCGGGGAGTTCGACAGGAACATCGCCTGCTGCAGCGTGGCATTGTACTCCGGGGTGCACAGGTCCGGAAAGTCACGGACCAGGGCACGCTGGAGCGACGACGCATCGACGGTGGGCGCCTTCACCGACGTCGAGGCCGAGGCCTTGTCCGGCAGGATCCACGGACCGGTGGCCTGCACCCACGCCCGGGCCAACTGCTCGGCGGACAACGGCTTCTCGAGGGCCCGCGCAAAGGCCTCGTCGGCTGGCGGTTTTCCCGAGGCGGGTCGCGAATCGAGCTGGTAGGCCCTCGAGCGCACCACGTTGCGGATCAACCGCCGCACATCGTAGCCGCTGCGTTCGAAATCGCGGGCCAACCCGTCGAGCAACTCCGGGTGGCTGGCGGGGTGCTGGGAATCCATCAGGTCCACGGGGTGGACCAGGCCGCGGCCCATCAGGAGCCCCCAGACCCGGTTGACCGCCGCCCGCGCGAGCAAGGGATTGTCGCGGGTCACCGCATCGGCCAAGGCCTGCCGTCGCGAGAAGGTCGGCTCCGACGGAGCGGGCGGGCGTTCCTTGCCCTTCGGCGGCACCACCCGGTACTTCTCCGGCCCATCCACCTCTTTCCCGCCATCGGCCGGCCAAGGTTCGTCGACCCGGCGATCGTTGAAGAACACCAGTCGCGCCTGCTGGGACTCCTTCTTCAAGTTGGCGAAGCTCACGAACCCGCCGATGGCCGACTCGGCCAGCCCCGGCCCCGCCTCCGAGTCGACATTCTTCGACCGGTTGAAGGCGGCGACCATGCCCCAGTAATGGGCCTGCTTGATCTCTCGGGCCACCATGTGGTCGTGGCATTGGGCGCACCCGATTTGCACACCGAAGACCAGCGGGGCCACCGCCTCGGCCATGGCCTGGGGGTTGTTCTGGCGTTCGTAGAGGAACTGGACGAGGCCGCGCTCCGCAGGTCGGGCCGGCCGGGCCACGATGAGGTCGCGCACCAAGGCATCCCACCGGCGATTCTCGCGGAAGGCGGCCTCGAGGAACTCCGACCACCCGTGATCGCGACGCTGGGTCTCGGTCTTCGCCGTCGGGCGGCCCATCCAAAGCACGTCGAACACCTCGCGGAGGTGGCGCGCATGATCGGGGTGGGCCAGGAGCCCATCGACCACGGTCTCCCGGCGGTGGCGTGCCGGCAGGCGCTGGAAGGCGGCAATCTCGTCCTCCGTCGGGATGCGCCCGACGAGGTCGAGGTGGATGCGCCGCAGCCAGGTGGCGTCGTCAGCCGGGGCGGCCGGCCGCACCTTGCGGGCTTTCCAACCACGCTCCAGGAATCCATCGATGACCGCCGGCATGGGCATGCCCGCCGGAGGCACCCAGGCAGACTTGCGGGCCGGACTCGGTGTTGCCATGGCCAGGTTCGTTCCCCCCGGTCCCGCAGCCGGAGCGGCGGCGGGATTGGCCGCGAGCTTCTCGATCCCCGTCCGGATCACGGCGATGTGCTCATCGGACAACTGCCGCTTGGGCGGCATGTGCGGATCGGCCCCGGGCTTGAGGACCTGATAGAGGGGGCTTTCGTCAGGGCGACCCGGTACGAAGCCCGCCCCGCGTTCACCTCCCCGGAGCGCATTCTGGAAGGTGGAGAGATCCAGCCGTCCCTTGGACCGGGTAGGGCTGTGGCATTCGACGCAGTGTTCCTTGAGCACGGGTTCGACATGCGCCGACCAGAAGTCGGCCGCCACAAGGCTCCCCGACACGAGGGCGGCCATCCAGAGTCCACGCCGGCGAACGATGGACCAACTTCTTGGATGGATTTCCCGGGGCGGCATGGCGAACGGACAAGGCTAGGCCGCGCCCAAGACTGGCCGCAAGCCCGGCGCCCGACCGCAGGGCGCGTTGGAACGCACCAGCGCCCGGGCCGCCACCCACTCTGCCAGCCGGGCGCCGGTTCCCACCGGGACCGCCTCCGGATCGGGCCGCAGCCGGGACCGCCCGGGGCCGCCGTTTGCGGGAGCGCGGTCCGGCAGTAGCGTAAGCCTCGATTATGAGTTCCCATGCTGCGACCGACTCGCGAACCTGGTTCATCACCGGATGCTCCACCGGCTTCGGCCGAGCCGTGGCCGAGGCCGCCCTGCAGGCCGGGGACCAGGTGGTGCTCACCGCCCGGGATGTCTCCAAGGTCGAGGCGCTCGCGTCGGTGGTCCCGGACCAAGCCCTGGCCCTGCCGCTGGATGTCACCCAACCGGACCAGATCGAGGCGGCCCTCGAGGCGGCCATGGCCCGATTCGGCCCGCTGGATGTGGTCCTGAACAATGCGGGATACGGCCTGGTGGGGGCGATCGAGGAGTGCCAGCCCGACCAGATCCGCCGCTGCGTGGAGACCAACTTCTTCGGAACGCTGAACGTGATCCGGGCGGTGTTGCCCCGCCTCCGGGCGCAACACTCCGGCCACGTCGTCAACATGAGCGCCGCGGCGGCCATCTCCAACTACGCCGGGTTCGGCGTCTACGGGGCGGCCAAGGCGGCCGTGGAGGCGCTCTCGGAGAGCCTGCGGGCCGAGACCGTGGGCCTGGGAATCCGCGTGACCCTCGTGGAACCCGGCCCCTTCCGCACCGACTTCATCGGGCGCTCGCTGGAAACGGTGCCGCAACGGCTGGGCGACTACGACCGGACCTCGGGCAAGTTCGCCCAGTTCCTCAAGGTGATCGATGGCAAGCAGCCCGGGGATCCGATCCGGGCGGCCCGGGCAATCGTGGGAATGGTCCACGGTCCCAATCCGCCGTTCCGATTCCCGCTGGGCCGCTACCTGGTGAAGAAGCTGCGGGACCGGTCGGCCGAACTGGCCCGCGTGGCCGATGAGCACGAGGCCGCCGCCGCCGCCGCCGACTTCCCCACCGGCGGATGAAGGCCTCCCGTCGGGCCACGACAGCCCCTCCGAACGACGCATCGGCCACCGGCTCCTGCCGACGCCTGGTGCTGGTCCTGGGCGACCAGCTCGATGGCGACTCCGCGGCATTCGATGGCTTCGATCCGGCCCGCGACCGGATCTGGATGGCCGAGGTCGCCGGCGAGGCCACCCACGTGTGGAACTCCAAGGCTCGGATCGCGGTGTTCCTGGCCTCGATGCGTCATTTCCGTGACCGGCTCCGGGCCCGGGGCTGGCCCGTGGCCTACCGGGAACTGCAGCCGGGCGGCGCCGCCTGGACCCTGGGACCGCTGCCGGGGCAACCGACTCCACCGACCCCAACTCGGGACGAGGGCGGGGAGGAGACCCTCGCCGGGCAGTTCCGCTCGACCCTTGAACATCTGCGGCCGGCCGAGGTTCATGCGGTGGACCCGGGCGAGTGGCGCCTGCGACACGCGTTGCAGGAAGTCGCCTCGGGGCTTGGCATCGCTTGGATCGCCTGCCCCGACCGGCATTTCGTCTGCACCCCGGAGGAGTTCGCCCGACACGCCCGGGGCCGCAAGCAGCTGCGGCTCGAGTTCTTCTACCGGGAACAGCGCCAGCGCACGGGCCTGTTGATGGACGGCGACCAGCCGCTGGGCGGCCAGTGGAACTATGATGCGGAGAACCGCGAGTCGTTCGGCCGGGACGGCCCCGGCTTCGTGCCCGCCCCCAAGACATTCCCCCCGGACGCCGTCACCCTCGGGGTTCTCGACCTGGTGCGGGAACGATTCGCCTCGCACCCGGGATCGGTGGACCGGTTTGACTGGCCGGTCACCCCGGACGACGCCCAGGCCGCGCTGGACGATTTCGTGGAGCAACGGTTGCCCGACTTCGGCCGCTGGCAGGATGCCATGTGGTCGGGTGAACCCTGGCTGCACCATTCACGCCTGAGCGCCGCGATGAACCTCAAGCTCCTGCCTGCCCGTCGGGTGCTCGCGGCCGTGGAGGCGGCCCATCGGTCGGGCCGGGTCCCGCTGGCTGCGGCCGAGGGATTCATCCGGCAGATCCTGGGATGGCGCGAGTATGTCCGGGGCGTCTACTGGCACCTGATGCCCGGGTACCTCGAGCGGAACGGGCTCGGAGCCGACGAGCCGCTCCCCCCGTTCTTCTGGACCGGCGACACCGAGTTCAACTGCCTGCGCCATGCGCTGCGGCAAACCCTCGACCTTGGCTACGCGCACCACATCCAGCGGCTCATGGTGACCGGGCTGTTCACGCTGCTGCTGGGGGTTCGCCCCCGGGAGGTGCACGCCTGGTACCTGGCGGTGTACGTGGATGCGGTGGAGTGGGTCGAGTTGCCCAACGTGCTGGGCATGTCGCAGTACGCCGACGGTGGCGTGATGGCCTCCAAGCCCTATGTGGCCACGGGGAAGTACATCCAGCGGATGTCGAACTACTGCCAGGGCTGCCGGTTCGACCCGGCGCAGGCCACCGGACCCAAGGCCTGCCCGTTCACCACGTTGTACTGGGACTTCCTGTCCCGGCACCGGGCGATGCTGGCGAAAAACCCGCGCATGAGCCTCCAGGTGCGCAACCTCGAGCGGTTGACCCCGGAGCAGCAGGCTTCCATATCGACACAGGCCCTCTCCCTGCGAGCGGGCCTCCGCGCGGCCTCCCGGCCGTAGCCGCACTGGCGGCCTGACACAAGGATCCGCCGACGGCGCCAGGCTTGGGGGATGTGGGTTTTGGGCTTGGCCTTGGCTTTGGGGCTTGGCCTTGGGGATGGCGGCTCCCAACAACGCGGGTCGGTGTCCCCCAGAGTTCTTCAAGGACACCGACCCGCGGCGGATGGCCTACGGACTCAGCGCTCGGCCTTGTCCATCTTGGCCGTGGCCTTGCCGGTCTTGGGGGCCGGCTTGTCGTACTTGCCACCGGCGCTGGCACGGACCAGGGCCTCGCCGCCGGCGTCGGTCTTCTGCAGCATGCCGCGCAGGTAGTCGCCCGGCTTGACGTCGTCGAGGCGGATCACCGCGCCGCCACGCTCAAGGAGACTCTCGTCGGATACCTCGATCGGGCGGGTTCCGGACTTCTTGGCCAGCACGATGGACTTGCCCTCGACGGCGGCGACCTCGCCGCGGAAGGGATAGGTGGCCCGCCGGGCCGAGACTTTGCGGGTCTCGATGACCTTGGCGGTCGATCCCGTGGCGGCGACTTCGCCGGCGGTGAGCGGTCCGGCCAGGCCCAGGGCGAGCGCCAGCGAGGCGAGGGCGAGGGGACGCAGGATGGAGGTATGCATGGGGGTTTGGATGGAGTTCATGTTGGATGGTGTTGGATGTTGATCGGTTGATGTCTCGGCCCACCGGACCATCGGGGGCTCAATTAAGACTTCGCTCGGTCCCATGCGGTTCTCCCCGACTTTCTTCACAACGTTGAAAAAAGTTTCGGTGACCTCCCACGGGCGACCCCGGAATCGGGGCGGCAATCCCCGTCCGGACCTCCCAATTGCGCTCCCCCCAAGTGGCCTGCGGCGTCGCCGGGCGATCCCCGTCGGGTAGCCCTGGAATCCCAAGGCCGGGTCGGTGTGCCCCGTGCAGGGTGGCGGGACGAGTTCTGGTGGTGAGGGTTCGGATCCGTGGAACCGAACCTGCCGGCGCTTTTGGAGACAGCGCCCCCTTCCCGGGGCGCCCGCCGCACCCGACCAGAAACGGTTCGTGCCGCCGCGCCGGCGAAGGGTTCCGGGGACAAACAACCCGTTGACAGCAGGCCAGCGAACCCTGTATTCAATCCGCCTTTTCTAGGAACCGATTATGCCGAATACGAAGTCCGCCGAAAAACGCGTCCGCAGCAGCGCCCGCAAGGCCGCGCGCAACCATTCCGTGAAGTCGAGCGTGAAGACGTTCGAGAAGAAGTTCCTCACGCTCGCGACCGCCGGCAAACTGGACGAGGCCAAGGCGGCCCTGTCGGTGGCGACCTCCGCCTATGCCCGGGCCGCCAAGGGCGGTGTCATCAAGCGCGAGACGGCCAGCCGCAAGGCCTCCCGCCTGCAGCTCCAGTTCAACCGGGTGTCCGCCGCCAAGGCCGCCGCTCCGAAGGCCTGATCGGGGCCGTCCCCCACCGAAGGCGCTCCACGAAGGCCTCGGATCGCTCGTGCGGGTTGGGCCGCATTCCCTTTGGCGGAGTCCGCCAAGCATTTCACCCGACAGCCGGCCCAAGCCCAGGCAGTCGATCCAGGGTTCCTCGCCTCCGACGACCCCACCGGTAGCAGGGTTGGAGTTTGTCCCGTCGGGCCCGTAGGGACGGAAAGGCCGCGGTTCGTCCCAACGTTCGCACCCCACCTGTTCAATTGGCAGCCCCCGACTGAAGGGCCCCTCCAAGACAACGGCATCCCAAAGGCCAGGGTGCCGTTTTTTTCTACCCGCACGCCACCGGGCTCCGAGGCGGCGGCGGCTTCCCCGAGGGATGACCCGAGGCCCACCGCCGATGCCAACGCGCAACCCAAAACCAGGCCGATATCAGGCCTTGCGGATGCAGGCGTAGGCGTTGTGGTTGTGGATGCTTTCCTGGTTCTCGGCCTCGACCTGATACCAGACGATGTCGGGATGCTCGTTGAGGCGCAGGGCCACGTTGCGAACCAGGTCCTCGACGAAGACGGGGTTCTCATAGGCGCGCTCGGTGACGGCCTTCTCGTCCACCCGCTTGAGCAGGGAATACATCTCGCTGGATCCGCTGGCCTCGATCCATCGGATGAGGTCCTCGATCCATACAACATGGCGGGACCGGATCTGCACCGTGACCTCGCCGCGCTGGTTGTGGGCGCCGTAGCGGCTGATGGCCTTGGAACAGGGGCAGAGGGTGGTGACGTTGGCCTTGATCGTGAGCACAAAGTCGAGGGTCGTCCCCTCGAGGCTCGCATGGAAGCCGACCTCGTAGTCCATGACCCCCTCCTTGCCCGACACCGGGGCCTTCTTGGTCAGGAAGAACGGGAAGCGCATCTCCAGGTGCGCGGCGTGGGCGTGGAGGCGCAGCTGCATCTCGCGCAGGATGTCGGGGATGTTCTCGACATGGACGACCGACCCGTGCGCATTGAGCACCTCGACGAATCGGCTCATGTGGGTGCCCTTGAACTCCTCGGGCAGATCCACGAACAGGCCGAGGGTCGCGACGGTGGCCTGCAGGTCCCCGGATTTGTCCCGGACCTGGACCGGGAAGCGGAGGTTGCGGACGCCGACCTTGTCGATGCGCAGCTTGCGGTGGTCGGGCTCACTTTGCTTGTCGGTCATCGGGGAGGTGGAGGAAAGGGGGATCACGGGGGCGGAGGTCGGGGCCGAAGGTGAAACCGAGGGATCGAGGACGGGAGACTGCGCAGGTCGGGAACCCAAAGCCCCTTCGTCGCATGAAGCCTCTTCTGGATGAGCCCCTTGGGGGGACTTTTGAACCTCTGGGCGGGTCGGGAGGGCTTTTTCGTGGTGGTGTTCGGTCAACGCCGGCGATCGTATCACCGCAAAATGCAGGCGCAAAAAAAGATTCGGTGCACTGTGAGCGAATCCTTATGTGTATGAAGCTGCTTCAACACCTCCTCGGCTCCCTCCTCGGGAGCCTCCTGCTGGCCGCCGAGACCCCGCGTTTCCGGGTGGTCACCTACAACCTTGAGAACTACCTCGTCCAACGATCGGGCGCCCGGTCGCCCAAGCCGGAGGCCTCCCGGCGCAAGGTCACCGAGATGCTCACCACCCTGAAGCCCGATGTGCTCGCCCTCCAGGAGATCGGCCCCACCAACGCCCTGCTCGAGTTGCAGGCGCGGCTGCGGGCCGAAGGTCTCGACCTGCCCCACTGGGAACATGTGTCCGGCTACGACACCAACGTCTTCGTGGCGGTATTGAGCCGACTGCCGATCGTGGCCCGTCGGTCCCATACCAACGAAAGCTTCCTGCTCGACGGCCGACGGTTCCGGACCAGCCGCGGGTTGCTCGAGGTGGACCTGGAGGCGGCCCCCGGCTACCGCTTCACGCTGTTCACCGCGCACCTGAAGTCCAAGCGCACGATCGGGGCCGCCGACGAGGGGGAGATGCGCGAACAGGAGGCGCGGGCGTTGCGCCGCCTGGTCGAGGCCCGGCTCGCGGTCGACCCCAAGGCCAACGTGCTGGTCTGCGGCGACTTCAACGACACCAAGGACAGCCCGGCCTTGAAGGCGCTGCTGGGGCGATCGACCCAACGCCCCCTGGTGGACACGCGCCCGGTGGAACGCAACGGCGACCAGGCGGCCCCGGAGAATCCCCGGTGGGATCCACGCCATGTGAGCTGGACCCACTTCTATGGCAAGGAGGACACCTACAGCCGCATCGACTACGTGCTGCTGAGCCCCGGCATGGCCCGGGAGTGGCGCCCGCAGGGAAGCTATCTGCCGACCTTCGCGGACTGGGGGGTGGCCTCGGACCACCGGCCGGTGCTGTGCGAGTTCGAGGCGGCCGAGCGGTGAGGTGAGTCGTGCCGGGTTCGGGCTCCGACGGCGTCCTCAGCCCTTCGTCAACAGGGCCTCGCGGTGGGCGGACAGCGCCCGGACCACCGAGTCGCGCAGGCCCTCCCCCCCGTGCTCGTCGAGATGGCGGAAGAGCGCACGCCGCATCCGTGGATCCCAGAACCGGCCGATGTGGCCGCCGATCCCGGCCGAGCACGCCGCCGGGTCAGGCTCGGCCTCGAAGAACGCGGCGATGTCGTTGGCCATCTTGACGAGCTTGTTCGAGTCCATGGGATCGGGAGAGGTTCGGCGATGGGTTGGAGGGCTGGGTCTGTCGGGCGGCCCGGGCGGCCTCGGAGGCCCGGACCGGCCCGGTCATGGACTCACCGTTGCGGCATCAACCCGGCCTGCGCCTCGCTGAACCGCTGGAACTGTTCCTGCCACGCCGAGGGGGTTGCGGTGGGCGTCACCTCGACGGCCGTGACCTTGTACTCGGGGCAATTGGTAGCCCAGTCGGAGTTGTCGGTGGTGACCACGTTGGCCCCCGATTCCGGGTGATGGAAGGTGGTGTAGACGATGCCCGGCTGCATGCGCTCGGTGACCTGGGCGCGCAGCGTGGTCTCGCCGGCGCGGCTCCGCACCGAGACCCAGTCGCCGTCACGGATGCCCCGGTTCTCGGCATCGTGGGGGTGCAACTCGAGCCGGTCGCCCTCATGCCACACGGCGTTGTGGGTCCGGCGCGTCTGGGCACCGACGTTGTATTGGCTGAGGATGCGGCCGGTGGTGAGGATGAGCGGGAACTTGCGGGTGGTCCGCTCGGACGTGGGCACGTACTCGGTGACCACGAACCGGCCCTTGCCCCGCACGAAGGCCTCGACATGCATCACCGGCGTGCCTTCGGGGGCCTTGGCATTGCAGGGCCACTGGATGCTGCCCAGGCGCTCCAACCGCTCGTAGCTCACCCCGGCGAAGGTCGGCGTCAGCGCGGCGATCTCGTCCATGATCTGCGAGGGATGCTCGTAGTGCATGGGGTAGCCCAGGGCCTTGGCCAACTCGAGGGTGACCTGCCAGTCGGCGTAGCCGGCCAGGGGCGGCATGACCTTGCGCACCCGCGAAATGCGGCGCTCGGCATTGGTGAACGTGCCGTCCTTCTCGAGGAACGATGATCCGGGCAGCAGCACATGGGCGAACTTGGCGGTCTCGTTCAGGAAGATGTCCTGGACGACCAGGCATTCGAGGGACTCCAGGGCGTGCGACACATGCCGGGTGTCCGGGTCCGACTGGGCGATGTCCTCGCCCTGCACGTAGAGGCCCTTGAACGAGCCATCGATGGCCGCATCGAACATGTTGGGGATGCGCAGGCCCGGTTCCGGGTCGATGGGCACGCCCCAGGTGGTGCTGAACAATTCGCGGACGGTCGGATCGGACACGTGGCGGTACCCGGGCAACTCGTGCGGGAAGGACCCCATGTCGCAACTGCCCTGCACGTTGTTCTGGCCGCGCAGCGGGTTCACGCCGACGCCGGGTCGCCCGACATTGCCCGTGAGCATCGCCAGGTTGGCGATGGCCATGACCGTGGTGGACCCCTGGCTGTGCTCGGTGACCCCCAGCCCGTAGTAGATGGCCGCATTGCCGCCGGTGGCATAGAGGCGCGCGGCCCACCGGATCCGTTCGGCGGGCACGCCCGTGGCCTCCTCGAGGGCTTCCGGCGAATTCCTCGGCTGCAGGATGAACCGCCGCCACGTCTCGAACTCGGGCTGGTCGCACCGCTGGCCGACGTAGTCGTCCTTGGCGAGGCCCTCGGCGACGATGACGTGCGCCAGGGCATTGAGCACGGCGACGTTGGTTCCCGGGCGCAGGGCCAGGTGGAACTCGGCCTCCACATGCGGTTGGCGCACCAGGTCGATGCGGCGCGGATCGACGACGATCAGGCGGGCCCCCTGCCGCAGGCGCCGCTTCATGCGCGAGGCGAACACGGGGTGGGCGTCGGTCGGGTTGGCCCCGATGACCAGGATCACATCGGCGGCATCCACCGAATCGAAGTTCTGCGTGCCGGCCGATTCGCCGAGGGTCGCCTTCAGGCCATAGCCGGTGGGCGAGTGGCAAACCCGGGCGCAGGTGTCGACGTTGTTGTTGCCGAAGGCCGCGCGCACCAGCTTCTGCACGAGGTAGGTCTCTTCGTTGGTGCAGCGGGACGAGGTGATGCCCCCGACGGAACCCCGGCCGTGCTTCTCCTGGATGCGCCGGAACTCGCCCGCGGCGTACCGCAGGGCCTCTTCCCACGACACCACACGCCACGGATCGGTGATCTTGGCGCGGATCATGGGGTGCTTGAGCCGGTCGGGATGGGTGGCGTAGCCCCAGGCGAAGCGGCCCTTCACGCAGGAGTGCCCGTGGTTGGCCTGCCCGTTCTTGTTGGGGACCATGCGCACCACCTGGCTGCCCTTCATCTCCGCCCGGAACGAGCAACCGACCCCGCAGTAGGCGCAGGTGGTGACCACCGCATGGTCGGGCTGCCCCATCTCGGTGATGGATTTCTCCATGAGCGTGGCCGTCGGGCAGGCCTGGACGCAGGCGCCGCACGACACGCATTCGGACTCGACGAACCCGGTCGGTCCCGGGGCGATCTTGGACTGGAACCCCCGCCCCTCGACCGTGAGGGCGAAGGTGCCCTGAACCTCTTCGCAGGCGCGGACGCAGCGCGAGCAGACGATGCACTTGGTCGGGTCGAAGCTGAAATAGGGGTTCGAGGTGTCTTTGGTGCCGACCAGGTGGTTCTCGCCCTCGGAGCCGTAGCGCACCTCGCGCAGGCCGACGACGCCGGCCATGTCCTGCAGTTCGCAGTTCCCGTTGGCCGGGCAGGTCAGGCAATCGAGCGGATGGTCGCTGATGTACAGCTCCATCGTGTTGCGGCGCAGTTTGGCGAGCTTGTCCGACTGCGTGGTGACCTTCATGCCGGCCTCCACCGGCGTGGTGCACGACGCGGGAAACCCGCGGCGTCCCTCGATCTCGACCAGGCACAACCGGCAGGAACCGAACGCCTCGAGGTGGTCGGTCGCGCAGAGCTTGGGCACGCGGACTCCGGCGTCGAAGGCGGCGCGCATCACCGAGGTGCCGGCCGGCACCGTCACGGGCACGCCGTCGATCTGGAGCGTGACGAGTTGTTGCGACACCCGGAGGGGTGTTCCTGCATCGGGTTCCTGGGTCGAGTACATGGTCGCAGGGGGTGAGGCGCAGGGATTGGCTCGCGGCGGAAGGGGATCAGTGGCGGCGGATCGTCCGGGAGGCGCGGGCGGGCGCACCCGGCACGGGAGGTCGCTGGAAATCCTCCGGGAAATGGGTGAGCGCGCTGAGCACCGGCGAGGGCGTGAGACCGCCCATCGCGCAGAGCGAGGCGTTGGTGAGCGTGTCGCAGAGGTCCCGCAGCAGGGCGAGGTTCTCGGCACGCTGGCGGCCCTGAATGACGCGGTCGATCACCTCGACGCCCCGGGTGCTGCCGATGCGGCACGGGGTGCACTTGCCGCAGGACTCGATGGCGCAGAACTCCATGGCGTAGCGGGCCATCCGGGCCATGTCGACCGTGTCATCGAAGGCCACGATGCCACCGTGACCGACCATGCCGCCCGCGGCGACGAAGGCCTCGTAATCGAACGGCGTGTCGAACTTCGACTCGGGCAGGAAGGCCCCGAGCGGGCCGCCGACCTGCACCGCCCGGATCGGCCGACCGGAGGCCGAGCCGCCGCCGAAGTCGTAGAGCAGTTCGCGCAGCGTGACGCCGAAGGCCACCTCGACCAAGCCACCCCGTCTGAGGTTGCCCGCCAGCTGGAACGGCAGCGTGCCCCGCGACCGTCCGGCGCCGAACCCCGCATAGTGGGCGCCGCCCTGGTCGATGATCGACGG
>Ga0194123_10003381_pt1 | contig 19259 bp, 38 predicted proteins | sample TA2MahsurfametaG_5_FD_155479 | JGI IMG/M metagenome (GOLD analysis project Ga0194123, IMG submission 155479) | Freshwater microbial communities from Lake Tanganyika, Tanzania - TA2015023 Mahale A surface | ecosystem: Environmental > Aquatic > Freshwater > Lake | place: Tanzania: Lake Tanganyika... | reverse complement strand
ACACGGATCAGATCGCGGAATTGTTGTAATGTACTTTGCTTTGCTAGTTGTATTGTCATGATACGATCTCCTGATTTATTTTGATGATTTTTTTGCCTGTTTTGCTAAGCGAGTAAAATGCATTTGATCTGCAATTTTTTTGTCAAAATAACTATCGACAAAGTAATTAACGATAGGGATCATAGGGATCGCGATCATAAAAGCGGTAAACACATAAAATTCTAACATCTCTCGTCTCCAATCTATTTTGATCCACCGACCACCGGCGGATCGATCCTTTATCGGCATAAAATTGAGTTTACTTTAGTGGTTTTTGATGCTTTAAGACGATCCGGAACGGGATCAAGGTGTTGCAGGATCGGGCATCGGCGAAACACCCCAAAATCGACCGGCGGAACGCTGGAAAAGCGTAAAAATCACTTGAAAATCAGGATGTTTGAACGGTGTCGAATAAAATCAACGGCTTAACAAAGCGGCCTAAAATCAATAACTTAGCAAAGCGGTTTGATATCAGCGGCTTAGCTAACCTATTGAAAAGTAACGGTTTTGTTAAGCTATTGAAAAGTAACGGTTTTATCAACCCATTGAAATGTAAGGAAAATCTCCACGGTCACGGTCTCTGATGCAAAAAGGGGGGTGCCGGGGTGCAAAAACGCACATGGGTACAGGAAAATTTTGGATATGGCTGAGTGGATAAATTTATTATTGGTGATCGGAATTGTTTGTGGTTTGGGATGCGCATTGGGAGTGCTGGTATGGAGCTGGACAAAATAATCACGCTGATGAACGCGCTACGTTTGCAGATGCGCAAGACGGACGAGCGGGTCCGGACGCTGGAACTGCAAATGCAGAAGGTGGTGGAGCGCTTGGAAACGGAACGGCGGGAGAACCAGCGGCTCCGGGAAGAAGTGGTTCTCTTAGGGGGCGGGGGCTGAAAACGCCACATGGATAGGGGGAAATTATGTTGAGCATAGAGAAGGCTAGTAACGGCTTTATTGTCCGTGAAGAAGAGGGTGTCGTGACGGTGTACCAAGCTGAGTTCAATAGCGTGAACGTGGCATTGGCAGCGGTGATACGCGACCTGATAGAGAAGATGGCGGATGAGGAGGAGATACGCATTAAGGTGGATGTGGGGCCGTGAAAACAAGGGACGAGATACTCGCAGCACTGCGGAAGTTTGATGGCGCGCAGGTGACGGCAACGCAGATACGGGAACACCTCACAAAGCCAATCGGCAAGAACACGATCAATTGGCATATCAACCGGCTTGTCCAGCAAGGTGTGATTGAGGCACAACGCACGAGTTCAAAGAACGGAAATGTGGTGAGAGTGAAATGAAGATTTACATAATCTGTTTTGATAACGAGCATATTGGTTACCCAAAAGTCTTCCTGAATCGTGACCTCGCTGAGAAGCGATTGTACGAGATGCAGTACGAAATGGATGTCAAAGATGGAGCTGACAGCAAAAGTCACTGGTATTCGGTTGACGAAATGGAAGTGGAAGAATGAAACAAATTGAAGACGCACCGAAAGAACTGCACGATTTATTTGAAAAAGAATTAGCAAAATGGCCGATGCCTCCGGATAGACAAACTGAATATTCATTTCGCTTGGCTGTTCAGCATTTCTTTTTCTTAGGCTTTAACATTGCGATGGCAACAGGTGGACTGAGGCCAAGGAAAAGAATCGCTGAAATCATGCAGACCGATGACAAATTGATTGCCATATCGAATGAAAGAAAAGCATACGTTTGGAACGAAAACGATATGAAGTGGGAACCGATGCCAGACTTACCGCAGGATTGAACCATCCGGAATCTCCTGATAACTGAGGAGCCACAATGAGCAAGAAAACCTACCCGCCGTCATTCCTGCACGCGCTTGAGGAGATTGCGGGCGTAAGAGATGCCGAAGGACACGCTAACGAGACAGAAGTCCTCAAGCGTATCATCGAGGATACGTTATGGATGGCGCAGCGGTACGCGGATGGACGGAGCACCTACGCGGTGGGGATGTTCAACAACGCTGTCCACGCGCTTGACGCAATCGGCCTGAGCGGTCTTTTTAAGGCCGACAAACGCTTTGCAGATGACGGGATGTACGGACGCTACAATCCTGAGACACGAAGGCATGAAGGTCAGTAATTGTAATCGTTCGAGGTATCGGCATACAGGTACTCGATAATATCGCGCGGGCTTGATTTCCATTCCCAAACTCGCCCATCTTTGGTCTTCCAGACAGCGAGGACATCTTTATCGCCTTCACGGATATATCCTTCCGCGATGGGCTGTGACTGATAAATCTTAGTGATCCTAACAATCCGACCGTCGCGGGTGCCGTAATAGCCGAGGCAGGTGATCATTGAAGTTTTCCCCAAAACATCCGATATAGGAAGTAAAGTGAGGGATAACATGGATATTTACAAGGGCGGCAGATGCGACGAATGGGGAACACCGCCAGAATTATTGGAAAAATTAAACATTAAGGACGCTTTCGACGTGTGTGCGTCGGAAGAAAACGCAAAGTTTACGGAGTATTGGACCGTGAACGACGATGCGTTGAGCAGGGAGTGGCCGCTTGGGAAGCTGTGCTGGATGAACCCGCCGTTCTCGCAAGCCGAGGCTTGGTTCAAAAAGGCCGCAAAGGAGGCCGCCAGAGGCGTTCAGGTGGTCGCCATATACAAAGCAACCAACTTGGAAACAAAAACGTGGCAGGAGGCTATCTTCCGCCATTGTGACGGAATCCTGTTTTTGAAGGGTCGAACCGAGTACGTCAGGCCGGACGAGAAGGGCGGCGGGGTGCCGTTCGGAAGTGCAATCATTTTTTACAACGTGCGGTGGGCCGCGACGGGAACCACTCACCTTGGATTTTTTGTCAAAACACACGGAGGTGTCTGGTGACGAGAGAGATTACAAATATCAACGAAGATGATTTCGTTATCATCGAGGAGTTCGACGGGCGCGGGAATAAGATCCGGCGCGCAATCCGCAAAGCAACCGAGCGCAGGGAATTTGCACCCGCAAAGATCCACAACAAATACACAACCGGCGCGCAGAGAACCAAGATTGTGCCGTGTGCATACTCCGATCAGGAGCAGTGGGAGGAGTACGCGCAGATATTGTCACGCAGGATTGGACTTAAAGTAACAGCAGGTCATGCAAGGCCGCTTGGGAAATACTTGGAGTTTGAACTTGTGCGCGGAATTGTGAACCGCGTGTACTGCGACTACATGACTGAGGACGGGGTATTTCCCGTGAGACACATGGTTGAGACATTCCGGCATAACTACATCAAGAATCTTTACAACCTCGCGCGTAATCGGTTCTTTAACATGATTTGGAAGAACAACATTGTCATCCGTGAACTACACGACAACAAAACGCAGGCGTTCAAGAACAGAACAGAGAAACTCAAGCGCGGGCGTATGAACGGCACGAAGACTGCGGCAGAGGCGGCGGAGGAACAGCGCGAGTTTGAGATGGACAAGATTAAGAAGCAGAACAAATACAACCAAAAGAAAGAGCGCATGGAGAACTTGCAGGTTTATTTGCGTTCCGTTGAGGAGGAGAAAAAGAAATGAAAACAGTGGATGAGATTGCGAAGAAGGAAAAGAAAAGTCCCAGATGGGTTCGGATGCAGATGGCTGCGGGAAAGTATCAGGCCATCAAGATCGCAGGAACGTGGCTTGTATTGGAGCCGCATGAACTATTGCTGGACGTGCGCAAACTCCCGCTCGAGCTACGCGAGGCTCTCGTCCGGCACGCTAAGATGGAAGCTGATAAGCTCATGGAGATCGGTGTCGCCGTTTAATCTCCAACCACGGTCGAGTGTGTATGCAACGGCGAATGCGTCCCACTCGTCCTCATTCTTTGGAAGCGTATCAAGCCTATGGTGCGCTTTCTTAAACTCTCTTTGAAACTCCGCTTTCTTTGGGATGTGCCTGCCGACACAAAACTTACGGACGGTTGAGACCGGCAGAGAGACACAAAGCATCTTTGCAAAGAACATACCGACCTTGAGACCGCCTTGGAGTTCGGCAAGTGGTGTCACGGCAGCGGATGATTTTGAGAAGGCGTAGTTCTCAATGGCGACAATCTTGACCTCATGCTTTTTCAGGATAGCCAAGATCTCCGCAACCAACTTAGCAAGGCGTTGATTCTTCTCCACGTCCGATGGACGGACACCCAACTTGTTACCGCGACAAGTGTAGAAGTAAGTGCGCTCGGGCGTGACGACACAAATACCAGTCCCGGAGAGTGAAGCGTCAATGCCAGCGAGATTCATTCCATAACCTCAATCACGTCGATTGAAACATACTCTCTGCAATCGAGAGATGTTTTGATTTTGAGCTTCTTAACTTGTTCTTCACTGTAACAGAAAAAGTCGGAATAATCACGAAACAACTTTGCGACCTTGAATGTATTGATAGGCTCTGAAGAGTAACAATGTACTGACACATAGATAAAACCACTGAACTTTTCGCCAACATTTTCGTGCAGGTAGTCTTGAACCTCAATGGTACCATAAGAGGAGGTAAGTGGAGATTCGAGTTCGATATTGAGCGTGAGGTGTTGCATGGTGATGGTCTCTGATGAATGGATGCCGTTATTGAACGAGTGCCTTGCTATCGCGCTTCAATGTGTTGAAGACGAGGAGACAGCAAACGCGATTAAGTTGTTGATGCGCCACTTGGATGAACAGGAGATGAATGAGTTGGGAATTGGATCTGTTCGGGTGGTGAAGGGCGCTTACGAGAGTACCGAGCTGAATTAAGACCGAAGCGATAACGCGCGCCATCTGAGGCCGCGTCAGAGATACGCTCGATGAGTTCATCGGCTTCCATCTTTCTGATGACGACCTTGAGCGGAGTTTCGGAAAACAACTTGTCTGTCATATTGACCAATTCAGAGACGCGGATTTGTTTCCACGCGCGTTCATCTAAAATCTTTTCAAACGCGGCCCACAACAACGCGCCCTGCATACCATACTCTTTTGCAATTTTTGTATTGATCGTAATTCTCACCGCACAAGCTCCTTCATTTTTTCAAAGAGAACCAGATGCGGATGGAAGTACGCACGCGCGGCGTTGTACAAGAAGAATGAGCAGACCAAAAGACAGGCCACGCCACAACAGCGCAGGAAAATCTTTTTGTTCGCTATCCTATATCTATCAAACGCACATCTGATTTGTTGCGGTTGATATATCGCGGAGGAGCCGAAAAATAAAGCAGCGACACCAAAAATAATCAACGCCCAAAAGAAATTATGCTGGAACTCCTCGGCTATCAGGATCGATCCCATTTCAGAACTTGGGTTCATTATTCCGAGGTTTATGAGTTGAAGTGCGTTTTCTTTCATTGTCTGTCTCCTTCAGTATTTCCCACACGTCAGCGCGCTCATGTTCGTCAAGAGCGTTCATCAAGTGCTGATATTCGATACCACTTGTCCTGTGTGCTGATTGCACAAGCCTAGCAAGTTCATGGCAATGATTACGCCAAAGTTGAACTATCCTTTTCTTTTTTGAGAACGAACACTGAGATTCCTTTTCCATGAGAGAACACCTCAAGCTGCGCACAACGCATAAGCCTCATGCGCGCGTAGTTGTGAACGCCTTCGAGTTGATTGCCGTTGCGATCAAAAAGGCGTGTGACGGTTTTTGTTCTTTTGCTGTTCGGCTGGTGAGGATGTGACTTCTCAATCCTTTGAACCAAGTAACCACCGCCAGAAAGAACGTCCAGTACGCGACAAACCCGCGTCGATGTAAATAGCATCCAATAAAGCTCCGGGTCGGTCGCCGCGCATGTTGCTTCCAATTTCTGTTCCATCTGCATAGTAATACGCGACCTTGTTATCGAATGAGACCGTTAAGATGTTATGGCATTGGCTGCGCACAACGCCGTATCCGTATTTTTTATCAAACACCCTCTGGCCAGATTTCAGCAGAATCTTTTTCTGTAAACTTTTCATTCTTATCCCCGGGCTTGACGACAACGTAAATCCTTTTGTCTGAATAACGGGACGTGCATGGTCCCATTTCAGAAAGGATAAACCTAATCATATCAGCGCAGGTATCAACTTCGTCATGTTCGCCGCCAAAGGCAAAGTATTGATTTTCATCTTCAATCGTGCGCTCAAGAACAAAGCCGTTGACCGCGTGTGTGATCTTTATTTCCATTGTAACTCCCTCATGCACTGTTGATACGAGACCGTGAGCGAATGAATGACTGTTGGTTGTGGCGCGTCCATCAAGATACGCATCGACAGAGTGCGCTCTGACGAATGGCTTGTTACCTTATTTGTAACGATTATTTTCGCTTCGTGAGAGCGCGGATCGACTTCTATGCGCGGTGGGTAATTCGGGTCGATAGGTACGGACTTGAGGCTCTCCCGCCCCCTGTTCTCTGCCATAAGCACGAATTTCATCATCTGATTTCCCTCCAAAATAAGTATCCTGAACCTTTGTGAACCCATCAGAAGATTTCCGGTAGTTCCAGCGTTCAATGCACTCTTGAGCGAGGTCTTCTATTTGATCATTTTTTGATTTGAAGATCCACGGCCCGAGCGCATCACAACTTCTGCAACGCACACGCATCGAAGTACCGAGATGAGAGCAGTCGAATGATAGGCGTGTTGATTGACAAAATGGGCATGGTTTCGCGTTGTGCATGGTGGAAACTCCGTGAATGGGTGATGGATTCCCTAAAGGGAAGGGTCGAGTGTTGCAAGCACAAACTTGTAACATAGCGTGCAGATTGCAATAAAAAAATAGTGCTTCATTTTCTCCCAGATATTCCGTTATAGGAAGTAGGGCCGGAGGTCGGCTGTGGAGGTGTGGGATGAAAACAATTGCAAGTGACTTTGTAGAACAAGCGGCTAAGTGCGGGCGCGATGCTCGCACTGGGTTTCGAGTTGATGGATGGCAAGATATTGCCAATGCCGCGCGCGCAGCGGCATTAGAAATTAAATATCCACACGGAGGAAATAGCTACGACGCGACCGTAGAACTACGGCTCGCTGATGATAGCAAACTCATAATCAACAACCCGCGACAAGCAGCGTTCGCGGGTTATATGCAAGAGGTGTAAAATGATAATTCAAGACGACAGAACAGAAGAACAAAAGCAAACACACACAGTTCTGATTGTTGGCACTGATAGCTTTATGTCGGGATGGGGAAGGGCAAAAGACGGCGTATCCTACGCTGCATGGGCGACAACGGATATCGGCCTGAACGAGACACTCCAATGGATCAAACAAAGATCAGAAATGAAACGAGTCAGAGTTGTTCGTGGAGAATACCGCCCGAAAGGTAAGGGGCATTGCCATATTTACGTTTCAAGATGGGGGTGAACTATGATCGAAATAAATAACATCGAACATTTCCGTGAAGCATTGAGGTTTGCCCGCGCAAGTTCTCGGGAGACGCGCAAGTCATTCCTGAATGCAATCGGGATGCTCAACCGCATCAAGAGGAACTCAAAAGAGAAATTATGCTTGTCGCCAGACTGGGTTAAGCACAGCTTTATTTTCGCTTTTGAGCGGCCCGATGGGAAACGGTCGCTTTGGGGTGGTTTCATCCTTCACGGGTATGAGGAAACTCTGTCCGTGACAGTGGATGAGATAAGGTATCCTCAGTGGAGGATACACACATGAAAGAGTTGGTCATCAAAGCCTGCCCGGGGCTTGAGCGCGAGGTGTGTGCTGAGTTCGCCCGAGTGGGCGAGTACGGGTACCCGGCCAAGATTGCGCTGATGGGGTACATCGACCGCTCTGAGGGTGCAGTCTCTCCGGCAGCCACCCAACGCGCTCGGATGATCGTCCGGTCGCTTGAGGACGGCTTTATGACCATGATGCGGCGGGAGTACCCCGACGTTGACGTTGACCGGACGCTGCTCGAATTAGAGCAGGCCGAAAGAGCGGCAAAGAAGGCCGTGGCTGAGAAGCAAGATACCAGATAAGGTGAACGTACCAGACACATAGGCAGGAACGAATGGCGGGGCTATTCCCCGCCTTTTTCGTTTATGGCGTCCATGAGGGCGTGGAAAGTCAGGCAATCCGTGAAAAGAAGGTCAACGTAGGTGTCCCAGACGGCCTCGAGGTGTGCCTCGTCGTGCATGGATGGGGTCATAAGACCGAGCTTGGAGTGCTCTGCGCCGAAGACGCAGTGGGCAAGTTCATGAAACACCACCTCACGGCGCTGGAGCGGTCCAAACGACTCCCATAAGGTTTCGTCAATCAGGATGCCGAAGTTCGGTACGCAGTATCCGGCTGCATCAAGGCGGGCGAAATAGATATCCACCGGCTGAACAATACACCCACGCGCATTTGCCTCACGATAAAACATTTCCTTTTCCGCCTCAAAACTAGGCTTCTGTTTGCATGAGGCCAGAGCCGTGAACAAGGCAAGTAGGGCGATGGCTTTCACTTGAACCTCCTAGGTGATGGTTACTTAGAACGTACCAATAATTTGCACCCAAGATCGTCAATATTAAGACGAACATCTTGAAACTTAGTACATATAGTACAAACTTAGGACGGGGGTGTACTATGTTTTTATTCAACGGAGAGTAAGGCAAGTATCAAACTTAGTACACATAGTACGCTCTATAAGAGAGATCTTGAAAAAGAGAAAAAAAAGCCCGAAGGGCTGTCAGAAAGAAAAAGTCTAATAGTTTTAATAATAGTAATAAGGAAGATATAAAATAAAATAAAATACTCGACCCTCAAAATCCTAAAATTTAGTGATTTTGCGGTCGGGTATATCCCCCGTACTAATGTACTAAGTTAGCATTATGTGCATATCAGGCTTGAATAACTTCTTAGTACACCCCTGTTCTAAGTATGTACTAAGTTGTACTAAGTTTTTGGCGAAATCCGCCCAAACCCGAACCAATTACGATGTTTATATCACTGTACTGAGTTTAAGGCAATCACCGCACTGGTCGGTCCACGGCGGGTGTCCTTGGTTTTGACAAGGCCCGACATGACCAAACTCTCGACCGCCTTCTCAATGATTTTGACCTCGCAGTTTCTCAAACGCCTGCTTGTGTTGCGAAGCACACCCAAGCCGACCCACTGACCCTGCGGGGCGTTCCTCTGAAGCTGCTGAAGGATAATCTCACCGATCTCCGCCTCAATGCTCTGACCTGCTTTGTCCAAGACCCGCACCTCCATGTTGGTCACAATCCACTCATGCCATCCTCGTGCCCATTCGATATCCGACGGGGTTATCTTTGGTTCACGGGGATTTCTAGCAATGGCAAGTAGTGAACTTGTACGCAAGATTTTCTCCGCAGCGCGGTTCCAAAGCGACGACGCGAGGTTATTCTCTGAATCGTCACGGGCCTTACGCTGATAGTCCTTGAAAATCGCCTTCCACTCTGCTGCTGATGTACCTGTATAAACCACTGGCCGTGGCTCGAAATAGAAGATCTTCTCTCTCTTTGATCCGATCTTTTCATTGTCTTTAGGTAACACGAAAGTCTCTTTATGTTCCGGCCTACCATCCACTTCACGGAGAGTATCCAAACACCAATCTTCCAAGACAAACTTGCTGCTCTCATCAAAATCGTCATCGCTTGCATAATCTGATTGTACAATATCAAACCGTGAAAGGATGCCGTCAGTGATAAAATCTGCACTCCGGCGCAAAAGGTAGTCAAACTTTTCCGTTGTTCCGCAGCCAATAATGGACAGAAAAGGAAGCCGCACGTCAGGCGTTTTGTCCTGCTCGCGCTTTGTTGAGTAGCCAGAAAGAATCTCACCCGACATGCCCCAGATGCTTAGAATATCGCTGATGAGTTGTTGATCGACCTGGTTCTTACTCTCAACCTTGTTCTGCAAAACACGCAGCGCCTCGTCCATAAAAAGAATCCGCGCGTTGCAATCCGAAAGCTCGAACCTGAGAGCCTGCGATGAACTTGGCATCCTGAGAACCCGATGTTCAGCCACGCGGCGGATAATATCCATCGTGCGGTTCCCGTAGTGCTCCTTACCAGCCGACGCGCCCGCCATGAGGATGTAATAGCTACCAACGTAGCCATGCTTCACGGGCGTGTAATAGTTTCCCTGTGAAAGCCCTGAAAGCGCGCTCAGAGTGCTTGCAATCGCAAAGGCGGGGTGCTTGTGCATAGCCGAGTCGAGTATCGCACTTGCAACCGCCTTAATAAGCGTGTTATCGGGCAATCCAATTGGGCACCCCGGCGGTGGTGGGTTAGGTGTTTCCCTCGAAACGACAAAATTCAACGGCGTTTCATCCAATGGCGGTGTCCAACCCTGTCTGTACGCGAGATGGAAAATAGTCTCGGGAAAAACTCGATTAGCCTCTAGTGAAGCCCACTGTTCTTCCATCTCGTCTTTTTTATACTTCGGGCTTTGTGCGCTCCACTCATCCCAAACTTCAAAAGGCAATCCGGCAGTCTTCAGTGCGCCGCCAACTTTAATCCAATCGTACCGAGACAGATCTGGGCTTATTGCTCTCAACGCATCCATCAGTTCTTCATGGTCAGCACTCCCATCGTACTCGCGTTCTTCGCGCTGTACTTTGCGCTTCTCCGAGCAGACGTTGATGACCCATTGAGGACACTCAGCAAGTGGTTTGTCCTCCGGCCTGAAGCCATCCATCCATTCGTATTGCTTGCCGCTGATATGTTTGCTCGCTGGACCGATAACGTAACTACCGTGACCTTTAAGCTCAACGCCCTGCGCCTTCAGAGCATATCCGCTTGGAAACTCCTCATGCGGCGCGCGGAAGTAATAATGAAATCCATTACCACCCGTATGCACCGTCCATGTTTCAGGAAGCTCACCATACTCGGCAACCAACGCATTGAGTTTCTCAATCCCACCATTGCGCGGGTCGATATCGAGAACAATGCACTGTGTCCCACAAGGCACACCGACGTTGTGGCGTTCTGGAAATGGATGCGGCCAATGACGCGCGTTACCTTGCCAATTGCGCTCTAGCGGATGTTTTCCGGGTGAAGGGCAAGCAGGATTCTTGCACGAACATTGTCCGTAATCATCGACCGAATGAACCGTGAATAATTTCCACTTGAGTTGGTTTAGACTTTTTAGTTCGTCGTTCTTTGAGAGCATGGCAACCCGTCCTTGTGGCGCGTTGGTGATCGAGAGAGTCAAAAATTGGCTTCGGATCTACACCTTGTTCTTTCAGGTAGTTCCAAAGGTCCACATGGATAAAATCGCCTATTTTCAAGAATTTAAGTTTTCCCTGTAAGCACCACTGCCGCACAACCATCTTGCTTGTAGCAAGAATATGCGCGGCCTCAGTAACACTAGCGTATCTCACTGATAAACCCCCATTTTTTTCAATATATGCCAGCAATTTGTTTTCATGTTGACCTATTCAATTTTTTGGTGGTAGTCAAACGGCCACACCTAACAAGGAGAGCCGTATGGAAATCATCAAAGGCAAGCAGCAGCGCGCTTGGAAAGGCTTGATTTATGGTGTCGCGGGCATTGGTAAATCAAGCTTTGCGGCACTTGCACCCAAGCCACTGTTTCTTGACATCGAGGACGGGATTACCCGCATTGATGCCGACAAGACACCCCTCTTAAAAAGCTATGACGAATTTTTACAAGCTCTTAGATGGGCTTATGATAGCGATTATCAGACTATCGTGATCGATACGATGGACTATCTCGAAAATCACATCCATAATCACGTCTGCGTCGTGAACAATTGGAAAAACATCGAGCAGCCCGGGTTCGGCAAGGGCTATGCAATCGCGCAAGAAGAATGGTTCAAGCTTATGCACATCTTCGATAACTTCGTTGCTCACGGGAAGAATATTCTGCTTGTCGGCCATGACCAGATCAAGAGCTATGTCTCACCCGACCAAGATGCCTATGACCGCTACATGATCAAACTGAATCAAAAGTCGGCTGCGCTTGTCGTTGCCAAGATGGATTTTGTGTTCTTCGCGCAGTTCGAGACCATCCTTAAAGAAGACCGCGTAAAAGACGACCGTTTGCGCGCCGTAGGAACAGGTAAGCGTGTCCTGCGTACCTGCGAGACGCCCGCGTGGATTGCAAAAAATCGTTTTGGACTGACGCCTAGTGTTCCGATGGATGATAAGATTTTCGCTTCCCTCAAGTAAATAACACCACAAGGAGTATCTCATGAGTTTTGTATTTCGCCGTGAACAAGCTGAAAACTATTCTGACTCAATGGATTGTCTGCCAGCGGGTAAATATCGCGTGATGATTACCTCGGTCGAGGACAAGGAAACAAAGACCGGCACAGGCCGATATCTCCGCCTCAAGATGCAAGTAGTCGATGGCCAATACACGAATTGGAACACGTCGGACATGATTAACTATCAAAACGACAATCCCAAGGCCGAGGAGATTGGCTGGCAGCAGTTAAAGAAGTGCGTCAAAGCAATCTGGGGGAGCTTCCCAGAGGAGTTCACCGCCGCTGACCTTGAGAACCAAGTCCTCGAAGTTCAGACCAAGGTCGAAGAATACAACGGCTCGATGTCATCTAAGGTCAAGAACTACGTTGTGCAAAAGGATCAGCCTGCCGCTGTGGTTGAAGAAGAAGACGACGTTCCTGAGATGCTTCCAGCCAAGGCTCCCGTGAAGACAACACCTCCACCGCGCGTGTCCCCACGCCCTGCGACCGCCAAGACTAACGTCCCCTTTTGAGGTGAAGCATGGAAAGAGCGTTCCGACGTGACCCTGAGAAGCCCTTTGTTGCGAGCCAGAGCGCGCTCGGAACGCTTTTGACCTGCGAGACCAAGTTCAAGCACCGTTACGTTGATTTGACCCCTCGGGACGAGAATTGGGTGGCACCCACCTATTTCGCCTTCGGGAGCGCATTCCATGAGGCGCTGTATCTCTCGCGCTATGACCAGTCTCAATTCACGGACGATATTTTGCAGTCCGTTGTGGCCGTCAATGGTCTCAATTGGGACAACGACGGTGCAAAGCTCCGCGCGTGTCTTAATTCATACTTTACAAACAACATCAAAAAAGAACGCTTTGTCGCCACTGAAATCGAGATCTTCACGGAAGACTTTGTGATGTATGCCGATGCAATTTTCCAAGATGAAAGCGGGTACTGGTACATCGTCGATATGAAGACCGTTGGTGTTGGGTTGGATGAGATGATTAAGTTCAAGCTCAAGAATGACCCGCAGATGTGCCTCTATGCCTCACACGCCGAACACTTCGCGCGTCAGACCGGCCTCGATCCAAAGAGGTTCATCGGCATGAGTTACCGTGAAATAGAGAAGCCAAGGCAACGGCTCAAAAAGGGCGAAACACACGACGAGTTTGTCGAACGCATTGGTTTGACGAATTATAGGGAAACATTTCTCACACTTGATATGCTGAACATTGAGCAGACGATGTTCAATATGCGCTCTCAGCTTATGCGGGCGCGCGCGTTGAAGACCGATCCGCCAATGCAGAATACCAGCAATTGCAAGCGGAATGGTTCGGTTTGTGAGTTCTGGTCACAATGCTATGGGACACCTTATGTCAGCGTTCAGCCTTGAACACGCGATTTTGTTGTACGCCGTTATCGGTTTGACCTTGTTTGTAGCCACTGCAATCCGCTCTTACGATGAACTCGACGCAAGCTCGATGGTTATTGGTATTATTTTATGTACCTTTGCTTGGCCGTTTATCATCGTGGGCGCGCTTTATACGATTGTGTTCAGAAAGAATGATAATACTTAGAGACTATCAAGAAGCAGCCATAAACGCCGCCAGACAAGACTTAATGAACGGGCGTAGGCATACCCTCATTGTCGCACCTACCGGCTCAGGGAAGGCGATTTTGAGCGGTAAAATAGCCGCGCTTGCCGCACCCAAAGGCCGCGTGCTGGTTCTCTGTTCGCAATCACATCTTATCAAGCAGAATCTTGAGAAATTTAATCAATTCTGCGACATCGAGGCGGGTGTCTTTTGCCAAAGTCTGAACCGCAAAGATACAGACCATCAAGTCATCTTCGCTTCACGGGATTCGCTCGGTAGAAATCCTGAATTATGTGGCAAGTTTTCCTTGGTAGTACTGGACGAGGCTCATCAATTAGACCCCCGTGACAACTCAATGTACATGAGAATTATGGAATATCAAAAAGGATGCCTCGTCGTCGGTATGACGGGCACGCCGTGGAGGCTTTCAGGCGGGAAAATTTGGGGTCAGGATAAGTTCTTCCAGAACATTTGCTACAACATCGGGATGGATGTTTTAAGGAAGCAGGGATTCCTAGTTCCATACAAGTTCCCGCTCGTCAACACTAAGATTGATACCGATGGGATTAAGACCCAGAATGGTGACTTTAATCTCAAGGAACTTGAAGAAAGAACCAGCAACGAATACGTCATCAAAGAGTCAATCCATGAATGGCTCGCCTATGAGAAGTTTAGAAAATGCACCATGTTCTTTTGTGTCACCCGTAATCACGGGCAAAAGATATGCAAGGCACTCCAAGGATACTTAGCAGAGGATGAGATTGTTTACGTCGATGGAGAGACCAAGGGACGCGACGTAATCCTCGAAGATATCCGTCAAGGTAAATACAAAGCAGTCGTGTCCATTGGCGCACTGACGACCGGATTTGACGCTCCCATTGTGGATTGCATCGTCATGTTGCGTGCGACAAAAAGCACCAGTTTATTTGTGCAGATCTGCGGGCGCGGCTTGCGTCCGTATCCCGGAAAAGAGGATCTCTTGATCCTCGATTTTGCACAAAACTTCACCCGTTTTGGTTCACTCGAATTGCCTAGAGTGACCAACATGTACATCAAGGATGAACACAGTGAAAAGAATCCCGATGTGCAGAAGAAGAAATGCCCATCGTGCAAAATGGATATCAGCTTCTTTGCCCGTGAATGTGGATACTGCGGTGAGATATTCAAACTCAGCCATAGTGCAAAGGCTCACAAGGTCGGTGACAAAAGCCAGATACACCGCTGTAAGGTCTTAGGCGTCAGCGTTGAGCCGCATATCAAGAAGGATACCCAAGAGGGCGGTTTTATGGTCGCTTGGCGAGTCATCGCCCAGAACCGTATGCGCGTCCTGCGGGAATACTTCATGGTCAACCGCAAGGCGAGCATCAAGAGGCTTTATGAGGATAGGCTCGCCCAGATCCGGGCAAAACCCCTGTACGTCACCTGTCATATTGATGGGGTGTTTATCCAACCAATCGACGTTGAGACTGAGCATGTTGTACTGACCAGACAAGGCTAGTTTTTCAGGCGGAATACGTTTAGCAAACTCATCGTGGATTCTAATGGAAGTGAGTTTGTGGTGGTCAGCCTTCTTAGCCATACAAAACCTTCTGTTTTACCACCCAACCAACACACCGGCTCGCGCCAACTAGGAGAGATAGAGGTGAGCGGGATTGGTGGTATGATCGTACTTGATGTGTGGAGGATGCACAATGAACATTTGCCCAACTTGTAAACAATCAGTACCAGACAAAACTCTCGATGGTAAAGTTATCGCCTTGGACGTCGGTCACGGATGGGGATCGGGCGCGGCATTTGATGTTGGTGCCAAAGGCAATAACACCAATGAACAGGCGCTCAATGCAGAGGTCGCAAGGCTTGTGGCTGTAGACCTTGAGAACAAGGGTGCCTTTGTCCATGTGTTTGATTACACCTCCGAGGACGCTCCTAAATTGTTTCTGAGACAGAAAGGCAAACGTGCTGGCGATGTCGGTGCCCATGTGTTCGTCTCAATCCATCACAATGCGTTTGACGGGACCGCGAATGGAACAGAGACGCTTGTCGATGACGATGCGACTCAGGAGGATTTGGATCTTGCTAAGTCCATTCAGGTCAATCTGCTCAAAGAACTTAGCTACGCCAACCGAGGCGTTAAGAAGCAGACCCTCGGCATTCTGAGAGGCTGCCCCCCAACCATCCCCGCGTGTCTCACGGAAGGCTTCTTTATCGACTGGAAGTATTTCAACGGCAAGATCCCATCCACGATAACAGTCTCGTATGCAAAGGGCGTGGCGAAGGGGATTGAGGAGTTTCTTACTCGACGGTGATATCGAAATAGACCTTTTCGGTATTCGGTAAGAACGCAATCAGCGTTCTTTTGCCACGTTGGTTGAGCGTGATATTAAGCCTCATGCAAGGCTTACCAAAGCCCATAAAGCCCAAACGGTGATTATCAGCGTATAGGCTAACATCGTATAGGTTTCCCGTGTTGCAGAGTTCGATCCAAAAAGGCGTGCCTGCTTTGACATAGTTTGGTGCCTTTAATTCTGGGAGTGGTGGCTTTGTTGGTGTCGGTACCGGCGTGGGTGTCGGTGTCGGTGTCGCAGTGGGTGTGGAAATAGGAGCCGGAGGTGACTTCGGCTTGTCACAACTGTCGAGCAGAGTGACAACACCCCCGGCGAGCGTAGACAAAGCTAACGTCCATGCCCTGATATTAGCCGGAAGGAACCTAGCGGCAAAGCCAAGAATCCATCCGGCTCTTTTCAACCATTTTTTTGCTGTCTCACTTTTGGAGTTCGGCATAAAGCACACCAACGAGCGCAATTGCTTCAGCAGCGTCAACATCTTTGACTTCAGCAGGAACATCTTGAATACCAGCGAATCCATCAAGGATCGCTTTGCGGAACTCCTCATCCGCCAACGCCTTGGCAATGGCAACGGCATCGCTCAGGTCCACCCCATCTCCGAGTTGTTTGGCTGCAAGTTTACCGAGCTTTACGAGTGCCACAAGAAGTTCTTTTGTTTCTTTAATATCCGTCATCGTTTTTCCTCCTCTAGTTTGGTGAGACGCTCTTCTATCTTCTGCACTCTTTCAGCATAACTCAAGTTGGCATCTGCGAGACGTTTAATTTCATACTTGAGTTCGAGGAACTGCATCGAGAGCATAGCGGTTTCTTTGCCAATATCTTTCAAATAATTGACAGCAAGACTAGCGATACCAATGGAGACTATTCTAACAAACCATTCCATCCATTCAATAGAGCGATTTTCGTTTTTCATAAAAAAGCCCCCCAAGACGATTGTTAATCAACTGTTGATTTATCAAGGTAAGCGATGCACCAACGAACGGATACAAAAATCTTGATAGGGTGCATTGGGCTTATCATATAGAACCCGTCCCGCCAACGTCGGTTATCCAATTGACGGTCTTTGAGGCTTTGCGTGTTATTCTGACACGGGGCTAAAAACACCATGAAATTAGCGATTATCTGCCCAGACATTCATGTGCCGTTTCAAGATGTGAAGGCTGTAGAAGTTTTAATTAACGTCTGCAAAACCTTGCGCCCAGAGCATTTTATTTGCCTTGGGGACGCTTTAGACTTCTATCAACTTTCACGGTTTGACAAAGACCCGGTAAGGAAAACCAGCGCGTTTGATGACGTTGAGGATTTTAAGAAGCTCTTTGCACGTCTCAATGGCGCTCTTGGTGACAAGTGTAAAAAGGTCTTCATGGAAGGCAACCATGAAATGCGTTTCCAGAAGTGGGTGTGGGCTAATGGAGGTGATCTCGGGAAGCTGATCCCCTCTCTCCGTGAAGCCACCATGCTCGAAGCGATTGGGTGGGAGTACTACGCCTACGGCAAAATTTACCGGCTTGGTGACATCCTCTATATGCACGGCGATAGGTGCGGCATGAACGTCAGTATGAATATGCTGCGTAAATACGGCGCAAGTGTCGTTCACGGTCACGATCATGGCGCAGCAGTCCGTTGGTTCGCAAACGCAAAGGACAGGATGTTTGCCATGAACTGCGGGCATCTCTCGGACATGAACCAGCAAGAGTATCTTTATGGAGGTGTGGCGGATTGGACTACGGGCTTTGGGATTATCGAGTATTCTGATGATTACCGTGAAGCGTGGCCCACATTCATTCCAATCAGCCCGCTCAAGGAAGCGGTCATCTGGGGAGAGATGTTCAAGTGTTGACCTTAATGCAACGCGAAAAAGACCAGATTGCTAGTGGTCCGTGGATTACTTATGAGGTCGAGTATCATCTCGGCAAAAGGATAAAGAAGCAGAAGATTCAAGGGAAAGCATGTTTTCGCTATTCGATGACTGAAATCGACACAACTTTTGTTATACTGGATGAGAAGTGTAACGTACTTTTTGAGGTAAACGGTGATCTATTCATAACCTGTCGGGTCGTAGCGGCCAAGCGAAAACCCGCCGTACTAAAGGTGGTTCGCAATGAAACAGTGGATCGATGAACAAGATGAAAAGCAATTGCAAATTATGTGTGACACCCTTCGCTATCTCGTAAATTCAGAGCAAACTCCTCCTTATACAAGACAGCACGCAATCGTTTTCCTTAATGAGATTGAGGATAAACTTTGGAGTGACGTTTGCCGGAATACTCCAGCAGATTTAGATCAACTCCATAAAGAGCGGCCATAAACAACCACTCCCATCCCATGCTGCGTGTCCAGGCATCGTCGGTGGTGTCTCTGGCCAATGTCCATTGGTCTTTAACAGCGGGTTCATCAGGCCACAAAGCGAGTGCCAGCTGCGCACAGGATTCATCTGCACCTTCCACAACATAACAGAACCACGGATTGCCTGGCTGTCGTAGGTAAGCGTTAACCGCAGCGTTGTAGCTGACAGTGCTTTCACGGCCAAGCTTCCAAGCCATCCACGCGGCCTCTACGACCAAGTTCAATTGGTAGCCTGTAGGCACAGCGATGGATTGACCTAGCAAGGTCTTATCAAACAGCAATGAATTGAAAAGCATCGTCGCATCGCGTGTGTAGCCAAGATTTGCGTGCGTCCAGCCAATCAGTGACCATGTGACTGGCGTAAGTTCACAGCGGCCATCAGTGGCGTCAAGGCAGATACGTCCATGCTTCTTGATAAAACGCTTTACATCCAGCCATCTGTGTTCGCCACTAAGCTGTGCAGCCATGAATCCAAATAGTTGATCACGGCTTGCGGTGTTGGATGTGTCTGTTCTGTTAGGTGCACGCAGTAGTTGTCCGTTGTCGCGTACAGACCGCCTTACAGCGTCACAGGAAGGTGCAAAGCCAACAGCGCATAGGAAGCCTACGGCCTCAGCCATGGCGTCGCCATCGTTACAATTAGCTTTAGAAGGATAATCCTCGCACCAAGGCGACCACAAAGCTGTTTGCTGTGCTTTGGCTTTTATGGCTTCAAAGGTGTGAGGTTCAAGATGCGGTGTGCGTTGAACTGAACCGCAGGATGAAAGAAGGACAGCGCAGAGGAAAGTGTATTTCATGCGCTGATTCCTTTTTAGTTTAGGCGGATTGCGGAAATGTTATAG
>Ga0194123_10003380_pt1 | contig 19259 bp, 16 predicted proteins | sample TA2MahsurfametaG_5_FD_155479 | JGI IMG/M metagenome (GOLD analysis project Ga0194123, IMG submission 155479) | Freshwater microbial communities from Lake Tanganyika, Tanzania - TA2015023 Mahale A surface | ecosystem: Environmental > Aquatic > Freshwater > Lake | place: Tanzania: Lake Tanganyika... | reverse complement strand
CACCTCAACCGGGACTCCCTGCTGGAAACTTACCAGCAGATGTACGACACCTACAGCCGCATCTTCGACCGCATCGGGCTCGACTACCGCGCGGTGCTGGCCGACACGGGCAACATCGGCGGCTCCGGCTCGCATGAATTCCATGTGCTGGCGGATTCGGGTGAGGATCTCATCGCCTTCTCCACCACCGGTGACTTTGCCGCCAATGTGGAAATGGTGCCGGCACCCCAACCCACCACATCGCGCCCGGCACCCGGCACCCCGATGACCCGCGTGGACACCCCCACCCAGCACACCATCCAGGAAGTGAGCGAGTTCCTCGGCGTGCCGCCAGAGCGCTGCCTGAAGACCCTCATGGTGGAAGGTGCAGACGGTGGGCTCGTCGCGCTGGTCCTGCGCGGCGACCATGAACTGAATGCCGTGAAGGCGCAGAACCTCCCTGGCGTGTTCAAGCCGCTGCGCTTTGCCAAGGCCGAACAGATCGTGAAGGCGCTCAATTGCCCGCCGGGCTTCCTCGGCCCGGTCGGACTCGAGATACCGGTGTATGTGGATCACGCGGCCAGCGTGGTGGCGGATTTCGTCTGCGGCGCCAATACGCCCAAGGCGCATCTGACGGGCGTGAATTGGGGCCGGGATCTGCCGGAGGGTACGACCGCTGATCTGCGCAATGTGTGCGCCGGTGAAGCGAGCCCTGATGGTCGCGGGACGCTGGAACTGAAGCGCGGTATCGAGGTGGGTCACATCTTCCAGCTCGGCACCCGTTACAGCGAAGCGATGAAAGCGACCGTGCTCGACGAAAAGGGTTCGTCCGTGACCATGGTCATGGGCTGCTATGGCATCGGCGTGTCACGCATCGTGGCGGCGGCCATCGAGCAGAATCACGACGAACGCGGCATCGTCTGGCCGGCCAGCATCGCGCCCTTCCAGGTGGCGATTGCACCCATTCACATGCACAAGTCGGAGCGTTTGAAGGAGGCGGCGGAGGCGCTCTATGCAAGCTTCCAGGCCGCCGGTATCGACACCCTCTTCCACGATCGTAATGAACGGCCGGGCGTGATGTTCGCGGATCTGGAACTCATCGGCGTGCCTTATCGCTTTGTCATCAGCGACAAGGGACTGGACGCCGGCACGCTCGAATTCAAGGCGCGCACCGATGCCGAGCCCACGCACATTCCCATGGCTGAAGCCCTGCCGATGATTCTGGAACGTCTACGCAAAGATTTGGGGAAATGATGGCCCACCTGACCCAGTGCTTGCGGGGATTTATCGATGGCTGATCTGATAGAGATTCTGGTGCTCTACTACAGCCGGCACGGTCATGTGCGGGAGATGGCGCAACTGGTGGCGCGAGGCGTGCTGTCGGTGCCCGGCTGCAGTGCCCGCGTGCGCACCGTCGCGCCCATCAACACCCCGGCAGATGAAGTCTCCACCGAGGGCGATGCCTGGGTCACCAAGGACGATCTGCGCGAATGCGCGGGGCTCGCGCTGGGCTCGCCCACCCGCTTCGGCAACATGGCAGCACCGCTGAAAGCGTTTCTTGATACCACCTCGGATCTCTGGCTCTCGGGCGAGCTCATTGGCAAACCGGCCGCCGTATTCACCGCCACAGGCAGTCTGCACGGTGGGCACGAAACCACGCTGCTCTCGATGATGCTGCCCCTGCTCCACCACGGCATGCTGATTCTCGGCCTGCCCTACAGCGAAGCCGCCCTGATGCGCACGGAGGCGGGAGGTTCTCCTTATGGTGCAGGCCATGTGGCGGGGGCCAATGGCGAGCGCGCCATCACGGAAGATGAGAAAGCGTTGTGTCTCGCGCTAGGCAAGCGGCTCGCCACCACGGCGAAGCAACTCGCCAAAAGCTGAAGAGGCGCCAGCGCGCCTCAGTCCGGTTTCAGGCCCAAGGTCTCACGCACAAAGGGCACGGTGAGCGTGCGTCCCTCACTCAGGGATGCGGCATCGAGCTTCTCCAATGCCGCCATCAACTCACCCGCGGCGCGCGGCAAACGGTTGATGAGAAAACTGGCCACCGCTTCCGGCAACGCCATACCACGACGTGCGGCAACCGCCTGCAGCACGCGCGGCTTTTCCGCCTGGGCAGGCTCCAGCACCTGAAATATCAACGCAGCGCTCAAGCGTGAGCGCAGATCCGGCAAGCCGAAACGCATCGCGGCGGGTGCGTCATGCATCGCATAGAGCAAGGCGTGTCCGGCCGACTGGCAGCGGTTGTAGAGTGAGAAGATCGCTTCCTCCCAAGCAGCATCACCCGCGAGGCAGTCGAGATCGTCCAGCGCTAGGGCCTGCAGGGCCTCCAGCCCCTCCAGCACGCCGGGCCCGTGGGCCAGGAGATCCTTGAGCGGCAGGTACATGGCGGTCCGTCCGGATTCGGCGGCACTGCGAATGGACGCTTGAAGGAGATGGGTCTTGCCAACGGCAGCACCGCCCCACAGGCCCACACACCAAGGGGCGGCACCGCCAGCCCAGGCCTGCACGCGCGCCAGCGCCAGAGCGTTCGTCTCGCCCACGAAATCCGCGAAATCGGCCTGCGGTTCCGCATAGAGGCCTAGGCTGAGCTGGGCGCCTGTCATGTGCGAGGGGCGGCGTCATCACCCTCATAGAAGGCGCTGCGCAGGTAACCGTCATGGGAGTGCCGGAGCAACACCACGATGGCGGCCGCCACCGGCAAGGCCAACAACACGCCCATGAAACCGAAGAGTTGGCCACCTGCCATCACGGCAAAAATCACGGCCACCGGATGCAGGCCGATGCGATCTCCCACCAGCCAGGGCGAGAGCACCATGCCCTCCAGGATCTGCCCGACCACGAAAACCGCACAGACCGCTCCCAGATGCAGCAAGTCACCGAACTGCAGCAGTGCCGCCACGCTGGCGAGCGCCACGCCCACGATCACGCCTAGCCACGGCACAAAGCTCACCAGCCCCGCAAAGAGACCAATGGCGAACGCGAGATCGAGCCCCGCCACCCAGAGGCCGATGATGTACACCCCGGCGAGCACCGCCATCACGGAAAGCTGCCCGCGCAGGAACTCGGCGAGCACGGCGTCGATCTCGCCCGCGATCTGCCCGGCGCGGCCGACGATGCGCCGGGGCAGGAGCTTGCGCACAGCAAGCACCAACGCATCCCAGTCCCGCAGCAGATAGAACGTGACCACGGGCACCAAGAGGAGAAAGCTCAACCAGCCGAGCACCCACTGCCCGGATTGTCCGAGCCGCAGGAAGAGCTGCTGCAGCACCTTGCCGACTTCCTGCCAATGCCCGGTCAAGGATTGCCGCAGGACTTCCGCATCCACCGCGAGCGTCACTCCGAACCGGGCCGAGAGCCAGGGCAGCAGGCTGTTCTGCAGCCAGTCCAGCGCACGCGGCGTGCTCGCTATCAGCACCTGCACCTGGCGCTCCAGGGCCGGCAGCAACACCAGCAGGGCGGCGAGTGCCGCCAGGCACATCACCGCGAACACCAGCACGACTCCCAGGGTGCGGGAGCAGCCATGGCGCTGCAGCCGATCCACCAGCGGGTCACCGAGATAGGCCAGCAGCGCACTGAAGAAAAAAGGCGTGAGTACGGGCGCGAGCAGATAGAGCAGCCAGCCGCTGCCCGCGAGCAGGGCGAGGACCAGCCATTTCTGGGAGTCAGTCATCATGAGCTCAGCATTGGCTCAGCAAGGGCTCATGCATGAGTTATTCATGGCGATGTAATCACGCGATAACGCCCGGGCGCAGTGGGATCCGCGCGCAACACCTGCCCAAAGCCCACGGCCTGTGCGAAGGCGGGCGCGCCACCATGAGCCTCCACCCGGAAGTGCAGTAAATCGCCCTCCACCTTAAGCAGGGAGAGCTCCTTCAAGGTATCGAGGTCTTCCAGATATTTGACAGCACGCAGGTAAGCCTCCGGGCTGGTCACACCCGCCACCGTGAGATCGAATTCGGCCGTGCCGGCTCCCTCCGTCACTGCCTGCATGAAATGCGAACCCACGGTGTCCAGCGCGGCATCGAGGCCAGCCTCCAGCACCGGAACCGGCAGTTCGCCCTGTGTCTTGCCGGTCTGCGCTGCGCCTTCAATCAGGCTGCGCCAGTGCAGGGTCCAGTCGGTAGGTGCCTCGCCTTCTGCCGGGTCCTGCCTCAACAGGAGGGCAAGCAGCACGGGCGCATCGCCCGAGGCCGCCAGCACGGTTTCGAACAAAGCCTCATCGTCGCGGGCAAGGGCCAGCATCGCTTCGAGCTCCGGCTCCCCAGCGGCGAGTCGCACAGGGACCCCTCGATTGGAGGCAAAGCGGGCGAAGTTGTCGAAGATTTCCCGGGTGGCCTCGTCACTGGGCATCAGGCGGCGTCCGGCCACGTCTTCCACCATGAGCCACGCTTGTGCGTCCGGTCGCTCCCGGCCCCAGACCTGGAAACCTGCCTCGCGCAGCGCGGCACTCAGCGCGGGCAGATCGAAGTCCGCGCGCAGCAGGAGCGCACCGTCCCGCCCCCGCTCGTACCCGAACAGGGTGTTGAACTGTTGGGCCTGCTTGCGCAGGCCCTTGAGTGCAGGATTGGCGAGACTGCGGCTGTCGCCCGTGAGCTTGATGATCACGCGCTCGAAGGCGCTGCTGACGCCCCGCGTCTGCTCGCCGCTGGAGTTGTCCGTCACGGGCACCAGCGCGGAGCCGAGGTCATTCACCGTCACGGCCGGCAACGGGGGTGCAAGAAGGCATCCCGCCACAAGCAATGCGAGAGCGGTTGAGTGGCGAGGTGAATGCATGGCCGCACGCTATGTGATGGGCTCGAGGTTCGTCAAGGCTGCTGCACGCGGCGGCCGGTTTACGCTCAAGGGGCGTGCCCTTACCATGCGCGCATGAAAAATACCCCTGATTCCCCGCTCAGTTACCGCGATGCCGGTGTGGACATCGATGCCGGCGCCGAACTCGTGGAGCGCATCAAACCGGCGGCCAAGGCAACCCTGCGCAAAGGCGTGATGGGGGGGCTGGGCGGCTTTGGTGGTCTCTTCAAGCTCGCCGCCACGGACTACAAGGACCCCATCCTCGTGTCGTCCACGGATGGTGTGGGCACCAAGCTCAAGCTCGCCATCGACCTCAACCGACACGAGACCATCGGCATCGATCTGGTGGCCATGTGCGTGAACGACGTGCTGGTGCAGGGTGCGGAGCCTTTGTTCTTTCTGGATTACTTCGCCACCGGCGCGCTGGAAGTGGCGACCGCAGCCACCGTCATCGAAGGCATTGCCAAGGGCTGCCAGGAATCGAACTGCGCACTGCTCGGCGGTGAAACCGCGGAAATGCCGGACATGTATGCCCCCGGCCATTACGACCTGGCGGGCTTTGTGGTGGGGGCGGTGGAAAGCGATCGCGTGATCGACGGCAGCCGCATCGCGCCGGGCGATCGCATCCTCGCGCTCGCCTCCAGCGGAGTGCATTCGAACGGCTATTCGCTGGTGCGCAAGATTCTCTCCCGCAGCGGGGCTTCACTGGCATCCCCACTCGACACCTTGCTGGGCGGCGGCACGGATGCGCGCCCGCTGGGTGACGCCTTGATGGCGCCAACCCGCATCTATGTGCGCGCGCTGCTCGCCGCGCTTGGGCAATTCACCCTCAAGGGCATGGCCCACATCACCGGCGGTGGCATCACGGACAACCTCCCGCGCGTGCTGCCGGACGGGGTGGAGGCGGTCATCGATCTTGGCGCTTGGTCTCTCCCGCCGGTCTTCCAGTGGCTGCAGCAGGCAGGCCCGGTAGCACCGGAAGAAATGCTTCGGACCTTCAATTGCGGAGTCGGCATGCTGGTGGTGGTGGCCGACGCGGACGCCGAAGCCGTGAGCTGCTGCCTGCGCGAGGCAGGCGAGACTGTATTCAGCATCGGCCATATCCGTGCGCGCCAAGGCGATGCCCCGGTGGTGTATTCCGGTACCTTGGCCTGAGCGTTTGTTGGCTGGGTGCCGGGCTCGCCGCGCGCACACCCAGCGCAGGACGAGCAAAACTGGACAGGGCTAACGTCAACGTCACGCCGGCCTCGCCGTGAAGCGAATAGGTAGCGCCTTCAGAGGGCGGAAATTCAGGCTGTACACGTGCGGGGGATCGGGCATCGGTCCGTTGAGCGCAAAATTCTCCAGTCGCTCCAGCAGCACCTTGGTTCCCGTGAGGATTTCCTGTCGCGCCAGCTGCTGCCCCAGGCAGACGTGCACACCAGTGCCAAACGACAGATGGAACGCGGCGTTCGGGCGTTCGATGTCAAAGCGTCGGGGATCAGGGAATTTTTCCGGGTCCTGATTCGCGGCCCCAAACCGCACCAGTATTGTTTCTCCCGCCTTCAACGCCACGCCGGCCAGGAGGGTGTCCTTCGTGACGTGGCGCATCAGTCCCTGCACGGGGCTTTCGAGCCGCAGCACTTCTTCCACATACCGGCGTAGCAGTGCCGAGTTTGCACGCAGTTTCTGGTACTGGTCCGGGTGCTGTATTAGCAACCACAGGCCATGGGCAATGGCGCTGGTGGTGGTTTCATAACCTCCGGTGATGAGCTGATTCAGCAGATTCTGCAGCTCGTGCATCGTGAAGGGTTCTTCGTCTTCCCGGGCGGCATGCACCAGATCCGAAATCAGATCGCCCGTGGGTTGCCGGCGCCGCGCTTCAAAAATCTCCGCCAGATAATGCTGGGCGTCCAGCTCGATATCGGCCACCTCGCGTAACCTTTGCTCGCTCATGATTTCGTTGCTGGTAGCGAGCATGGCGAGCGCCCAGCGCTGAAAGCGCGCAAAGTCGTTCTTGTCGAGTCCGAGCTGCTCCCCCAGAATCATGCCGGGCAAGGGGAGAGCGAAATCCCTGATGAGCTCGCACTCTCCCTTATGAATGAATTTCTCCACCAGTTCGTGAGCCAGTGCTTCGACCTTGGGAACCAGCGCCCGCACGCGCTCGGCCGTGAACACCCTGTCCACCAGCCGTCGGTGTGTGGCATGTTTGGGCGGATCTGTGCGATGGCACATGCACGTGGACCCAACCCTTTTCCGCCAGCATCTGCTGGTAGCGCCGACCGTTATCCCCCTGCAGCGCTTCCATGGCGAGAATGACGTTGGAGAAGGTCTCGGTGTCTTTCATCACCTGCATAATGTCTTCATATCGGCTCACCACATGAATGCCGGTTTCCGGCATACGGTAGACCGGGCATTCCTGCTGCAGCCGGGCGTAGAACTCCCAAGGGTCGTTCAATACCGCTTCGTCCAGCAGGCTGATTTGATCGAGTGGCTTTCCGGAATACGGGCATCCCGTGGTACTCATGCTGGCCTCCTCAGGCGGTGTCGCGGGGGACGTAGGACGAGGTCCGCAGCACCCTTCCCGGCAGCTCGCCGGTGCAGACGCCGTCCTCAAAAGTCACTACGCCATTGACCAGGATATGTCGGTAGCCCTCGGCCTTCTGGATGAGCCGCTTGCCTCCGCCAATGATGTCTTCGTACACGGGCTCCGATGGCGTGACCTTGAGGGCTTCCAGGTCATAGACCACGATGTCGGCAGGCATGCCGGGCTGCAGTGTCCCCAATCCCTCGAGTCCAATGGCCGCCGCCGACATATGAGACAGGCGCCAGTGCGCTTCTTCCAGTGACAGCTTTTTCTGGTCCCGCACCCAGTGCGCCAGCATCACCGTGGGATATTTCCCCAAGCACAGAAACTGGGTATGCGCGCCGCCGTCAGACAGCCCCGGGATCACAAAGGGGTGGCTGACGATTTCCCCCACGGCTTCATCCACGGAATTATTGAGGTCCTCGATGAGGAATAAGGTCTTCAGTTCTTCGCCGAGCGCGATTTCGCAGAACATGTCGAGCGGAGAAAGCCCTTGGCCACGCGCAATTTCGCCTACATACCGCCCTTTGTATTCGCTCTGCGACGAATCAAAGACTTTCATGCGCTCCCAGTTGCCTGCCCACAAGCGATTAGTATAGTGGTCGAGATCGTGCTGAAGTTTGGCACGCACGGCAGGACTGCGAAGATTCGCCATACGCTGCTCCATCGAACACGCGAGGGCTTCGTTCCATGCGGGCATGTCATCGAAAAGGTTGTAGTCCACCAGATTGAACAGCGACTCGATGCGGTGGGTATTCCCGAGCGCAAAGATGCGGTGGCGGGTATTCATATCCTCGAGCCTGTGCAGCGCCTCCTGCCACTGTCCGGGCAAGTGGTGCACTTGCAGAATGGCGTTGTAGTACACAGGTCGCCCGCTGATTTCGGCCCAGCGCTCGAGCATGGAGGCTTCGTCGGGACCGAGATGCAGGGATTCGGGGGTGACTTCAATCGAACCCACGTTGAATTCGCGGGCCACAGCGATCAAGGCTTCGGTCTCCGCCGCCGAGGCGATCAGGCTCGGAAGCTTCGAACCATCAAAGTCACGGTCGATCAAATTCAGATCCGTGGACAGCCCAAGTGCGCCGGCGCGGTATCCCTCGCGCACCAGTTCTTTCATCTGCTCCAATTCGGCGGGCGTTACTGTCTCCCTCCGGGTATCCTCTTCGCCCAGCACCCACGCTCGAATAGGCGATTGCGGGATGTAGCTCGCCACGTTCACGCCCAGCCCAGCACGCTCCAATGACTCCAGATAATCGCGCTGGCTCACCCAATCCCAGCGCATTCCCTCTTTCATGGACTGATAGGGGATGGCCTCCACGCGCGTCATGCGCTGCATGGCGCGTTCGCGGTCTTCCGGTTTGCACGGCGAGAAGCCGAATCCGCAGGCGGCGATCACGATGCTGGTGATTCCGTGCCAGCAGCTTTGCGAGGCATAGGGATCCCAATTCAGCTGGGCATCGTAGTGGGTGTGGACATCGATGAAGCCCGGTGCCACGACGAGGCCGCGGGCATCGATCTCGCGGGTGCCCGTGCCGGCGATGCATCCAAGTGCGGCTACCTTACCGTCCTTGATGGCGAGGTCTCCCACGAAAGTCGGCATGCGCGTGCCGTCGACGATACGACCACTGCGGATTACGAGGTCGTACTGGGCTGGTTGATTGGGGGGCTGTGCCGACATCGGGATATCTCCGGGTCTTTCATTGCCAAACACCCTAATCGGGTCTCTGGCAATGCGCCTGTCTCGCGCTATGCTCCGATCCGGCTGCAACTATTCTTGTGTGTTCAAGTTCTGATGCGATGCAAAAAGCACGCGTCCCACCGGAATTGACACGATGGACGGGAGGCAAGCATGCAGATTCAAGCGCTACCGGCGGCACCCGCGTTGCACCGCAGTATCGAGGGTTACGAGGGAGCGATTGTCGAATCCTATGCACCGATGCGCGTGGCGTCTGCCACCTCCGGCACGGGTCACCGCTGGGCTGTGGAGGATGCGCAGTGTGGCGATCTGCGGCTGACACGCATATTTGCGGAGGGCGCGATTCGCGCCCATATCCCACGCATGAATCGCACGAACTGCGCCGGTAAGATGCTGCTGACCTATGTTGAAGGCGGCGCCTTCCGTTTCGAACAGCATGGTCAGCGCGCGGAGTGCTCAGCGGGCTCGCTCGTCCTCATGGATGCCACCCAGCCACTCGCGGCCGCACAGGATGGTGTGGCTGCGCTCCTCTCGATTGTTTTTCCGGCTACGCGCCTGCGCGCCGAGGTCCCGCTTCTCGCCAGACGGTGCACCGCTCCGGTGACGGTAAAGGCAGGCTCGCGCGTGTTGCTGCGAGATCTCATGCAAAGCGTGTGGCGCGAGCGCGCCGCCTTGGCAGGTGATGGCGCAAGTCTCTTGCCGCGCCTTTTTGGGCGCCTGATCGAGGATGTTTTTCCAGACCGCGGCACCGGTCAACGCGCGCCCGGAGAAGTGTACTTGCCCGCCGCTCGCGATCTCATCCGCGAGGATCTTCGCAACCCTGCGCTGTCACCCGCGTATCTCGCCAAACGACTTGGCCTCTCGACCAGTTATCTTTTCGCGCTGGCTCGCGAGGCAGGGATGTCGCTACATGAAGAAATCATGCAGGTCCGCCTCGAGGCTGCGCGTGATGCACTGTGCGCGCCGGCATGGTCGACGGCTTCCGTGACCGACATCGCGCTTGATTTCGGCTTTCAGGATCCCGCCCATTTCTCGCGTCGGTTCAGGGCGCGCTTTGGTTATCCCCCCTCGGCCATAAGACGCGCGGCGGGCACCGCGCCGGCGACGGACTCCTGTTGAGCGCATCGCTGGAACTGGGCTAGCCTGGGCTCTGCCCCATTTCCTCGATGGCGGTGAGAAAGCCGCGCAGGATCTGAACCTCGCTGCGCTTGAGATCACTGCGATTGATGAGGCGGTGCAAACGCCCCGGCAGGCGCTTGGGCCGCTCAGGGTTGTAGAACTCCACCCGCTCCATCACCCGCAAGAGGTGCTCGATGGCGTCCGCCGTTTCCCGGGCGTTGGCGAGCGGCTCATTGTCCTCGGAAAGTTTAAGTGGAGCATCCGAGAGGGCAGCCAACCGCAATTCATAGGCACAGATCTGCACTGCCTGTGCCAGATTGAGCGAGCTGAAGGCCTCATCCGTCGGAATCCGGATCACGCGCTGGCAGAGCGCAAGCTCCTCGTTGGAGAGTCCCGACTGCTCGCGGCCGAACACGAGCGCGCATTGGGTGTTGGCCGGCAGCGCCATCACCGCCTGCGCCATCGCGCGCGGACTTTCCACCGGCCACTCCAGATAACGCGGGCGGGCCGTTGTACCAACCACCATGCCGCAGTCTGCAACAGCGTCCGCAAGGTTGGTGTGCCGGGAAGCGACATGGAGGATGTCATCCGCCCCCGAGGCGTTGGCCGTGGCCGCGGCTGAGGGAAAGTCCCGCGGATTGACCAGCGCCAGATGCTTCAGGCCCATGGTCTTCATGGCACGCGCAGCCGCCCCGATGTTGCCGGGATGGGAAGTCTCCACCAGCACGATGCGCAGGCAGGCCAGGCGTTCACGCAAGGCCTGATCGGCCGTATTTTCCGCGGGATTCGTCATCCAAGGGCCCATATCCGGTAAGATTGCGCGCCATTGTAGACGCGAAGACTGCCCATGCATCCCATGCTCAATATCGCGGTGCGCGCGGCGCGCCGGGCCGGCACCCTCATCCTGCGCAGCCAGGCCCGCATGGACACCGTGAAGGTGGATCTGAAAGGGCGGCGGGATTACGTCTCCACCACGGACACGGAAGCCGAAGCCGCCATCATTGAAACCCTGCTCAAGGCCTACCCCGGCCATGAGATTCTGGCCGAGGAATCCGGCCGCACCGGTAGCAGCGATTACGTGTGGATCATCGATCCCCTGGACGGCACCACCAATTACCTGCACGGTTACCCGCAGTTCGCGGTCTCGATTGCACTCACCGTGAAGGGCCAGACGGAAGTGGGCCTCATCTATGACCCCCTGCGGGATGAACTCTTCACCGCGGTGCGCGGCGCGGGCGCGCAGCTCAATGACCGCAAGCTGCGAGTGGGCCGCGGACGCGATCTGGATCACTCCCTGCTGGCCACCGGCTTTCCCATCCGCAACGAAAATCTCATCGACCCCTACCTGAAGACCTTCGCCACTTTCCTGCGCCGGGCCAATGGCATCCGTCGCGGCGGTTCGGCATGCCTGGATCTCGCCTACGTGGCAGCGGGCCGGCTGGACGGTTACTGGGAGTACGCGCTCAAACCCTGGGATATCGCGGCTGGCGCACTCATCGTGCAGGAAGCCGGCGGCATGGTGGGGGCGATCGATCCCGCGCAGGATCTGTTGGCCACCGGCAACGTGCTCGCAGCCACGCCGAAGATCTTCGATGAAATGCGAGGGATGCTGGGGGCGGGGTAGCTTAGAGTTGGAGGCGGCTTTTGTTGCCTGCGATGCTCTCGGAAGCTGCTAGAACGATTTGTGCCGAGGTGGAGATTTTTCAACATCCACCTCGGCTTTTCGTATCTGAATTAGCCGTCAGACGCCGTCGGGCCGCACGAACCATCGCCATCCAAAATACGACATATTGACGGACGATACTTGTTCATTAACGTGCCACCTTTGCAATCCCAGTCCACGCCATCGGCTGGGACTTGGTCTGCAGTGCAGACTTCCCCGTTAGCGCATAGCGGGCGGAACGTGATCGTGCAAGTATTCATAAACGCCGGGGTAGAGTTACCGCCAAACGTGACTACTATTCCGCCGGGAACACCCTCTGAAGCCGGATGGTCTGCGTCTAACATGACGCTCGTCACGAACTTTGAGAGTGGTTGCCCCGCATCATCTTCCGCGCCAGGTTCGAAGAGTCCGGCGTCGCTTCCCCTCTCGGGAAACTTGCCCTCACTCAGCACGTACTCCGACACTGAAGTTTTGGCAGACGCGGCCAAAGCAATGCCCTCGCTGACCTTCGCCCTGTTGGTGAGATCCGTGTACGCCGGAATGGCGAATGTGGCCAGGATGCCGATGATCGCAACCACGATCATGAGTTCGATAAGTGTAAAACCGCGCTGCATGTTGCGCATGGTTATGCTCCTTTGAAGTTGAGTTGAATCCCCGGTCGCACGGTTGTCCCATTCCCTTGGTGTCCGGCCATTGGTGTCCGGGTTAGCCTGCGCCTTGCAAAGATGCCTGCACAGAGCATGCCCATTGCGTGGACCGATCTTAGGGGCACGCCCCATGCCCTTGCAGCCTTGTGGTTCGCGGGCTTAACGGTTCTTAACGCAACCCGGAGTCCCTGTTTTGGCGCCAGGGCATGCGTCACTTTCTGACATTCACGTCATTTTTTGACGTAATCCGCCTTACTCCAGGCCCAGCTTGCTCAGGCGGTAGCGCAGCGCGCGCAGACTCATGCCGAGCAGCTGTGCCGCCTTGGTCCGGTTCCAGCGGGTCTTCTCCAGCGCCTCCAGCAGGCGGGCGCGTTCCGTGGGCTCGGTCACTGGCTCGTCCACGGGGCCGGCCCCAGCCTGGCCTGCGGCCTCGGCCGCGAGCGCCGGCCCGATTCCAGTGCCCGACCCTTCGGCACCGTAAGGGGTGAGGCCTTCAGCGCTGTCGAGTGGCAAGGCTTCCAGCCCTATCACCTCGCCCTCGCTGAGAGCGGCGGCCCGCTCCAGGATGTTTTCCAGCTCCCGCACATTGCCCGGGAACGGGTAAGCCAAGAGGGCCGCGCGGGCCTGCTCATCGAGGCTCAGGGGTTCACCCTCCGTTGCGAGGGCTGCAAGATAGTGCTCTGCAATCAGCAGCACATCCTCGCCTCGCTCGCGCAGCGGCGGCATCTTCAGTTCGATGACGTTGATGCGGTAATAGAGGTCCTGCCGGAAGCGACCCGCAGCCACCAGTTCGGACAGTGACTGATGGGTGGCGGAGAGGATGCGGCAATCCACGGCTTCTTCCTGCGCGGCGCCAACCGGCCGCACGCGCTTCTCCTGAATGGCGCGCAACAGTTTCACCTGCATGGGCAATGGCAAATCTGCCACCTCATCCAGGAACAGGGTGCCGCCATGTGCGGCCTGGAAGAGCCCCGGACGATCTGCAGTGGCACCGGTGAAGCTGCCCTTGAGATGCCCGAACAATTCGCTCTCCACGAGTTCCGCTGGCAGGGCACCGCAGTTCACCGGCACAAAGGGCCCGGCAGCGCGTGGGCCCTGCGCGTGGATCAGGCGTGCCACCAGCTCTTTGCCAGTGCCGGACTCGCCATTGATGTAGACCGGGGCCTGACTGCGCGCCACCTTGCGCACTTTCTCGCGCAACTGGGCCATGGCGGGAGATTCGCCAATCAGCGAGCGATCCGCCGGCGGCCCCTTCCCTTCCTGCGGGGGAACCTTGAGCGCCTGGGCGACCAGATTGCGGAGATCGGTGATATCCACCGGCTTGTTCACGAAGTCGAAGGCGCCGCCCTTCAAGGCTTCGATGGCGGTTTCCATGCTGCCGTGCGCGGTGATCATCGCCACCGGCAGGCCGGCATGATGGCGCTGGATGTGTTCGATGAGACTGAGTCCATTGCCATCCGGCAAGCGCATGTCCGTGAGGCAGAAATCGAAGGCCTGCTCGGCGAGTGCGCGCCGGGCGGAGGCCAGATCCGGTGCGCCGGTGCATTCCACCTCCATTCGCCCAAGCGTGATGGCCACCAGCTCCCTGAGCGCCGGTTCGTCATCCACGATGAGTGCACGTGCTTTCATTTTTTGATTATGCGCTGAGGAGTTGTCGATCGGGATGCGCGAACAGGATCCGGAAGCAGCTGCCCGTGGCATCGTGAGTGAGCAGCGAAAGACTCGCCTGGTTGGCTTCGCACAGCTCGCGCGACAGATAAAGGCCCAGCCCCGTGCCACCCTGTGCGCCAGAGAAAAAGGGCTCGAAGATCTGCTGCGCCACTTCGTCCGTCATGCCGGGTCCGCTGTCTTCCACATCCAGCCAAGGCCTGGCACTTTCGGTCTGCAGACCACAGCGCAGCGTGATGAGCGGTGCCCGCTCCGCCTGTGGCTCTCCGTGCTTCAGAGCGTTGTCGCAGAGATTCCACAGCACCTGCTCCAGATGCCCGGGGTCCATGCGCACCTGAAGATCCGCGCGATCGCAGTCCACGCACAGGGCGGTTGGCGCGAGATCATGTCGCTCGCAAAAGCGCGCCGCAAATTGCTGCACATGTTCGCCCAGCGCAAACGACTCGGCGGCCGAGGGCTGCCTGCGCCCCAGGGTGAGCACGTTCTTGATGATGTCATTCACCCGGCCGGACTGCTCCACCACGAGATGGGCAAGCCGGGCGTTACCGGCGGAGAGTGTGGTGTCTTCTTCCAGCAGCTGACCCGCCTGACTTATTGCGCCCAGCGGATTGCGAATTTCATGCGCAATGCTCACCGTGAGGCGGCCGAGCGAGGCGAGTTTGATCTGCTGCGCGCGTTGCTGGATCTCGGCTGCATCTTCCAGAAACACCAGTGCGTCACCCCTGCTGTCTTCACCGAGGCGGCTGAAGGAGACGATGACTTCCTCGCCGGTGACAAGCTTGAGTGGGCTCTTGCGATTCTCGCCGCGCTGACGCCAGCGCAGAAAAGCCTCGCGCAACGCATCGTCCAGCTCGTGCTCGCCGCCAACCCCGAGCATGCGTCTGGCGGCGGCATTGCAGAGCACTACGCGCAGGGCGTCATCGAGCACCATGATGCCGGAGCGCATGCGCTGCACCACGTATTCGTTCAGTCGCGAGAGCTGGGCGATGGCAAGCGCGCGCTCGGCGGCGAGTTGCTCGCTGCGGCGGACCTGGGTGGCGAGAATCGACGACAGCAAGGCCGTGGCAAAGAGTGCAACGCCAAGCAGGCCGGCCTGGGTATAACTGTCCTGCCCAAACGCCTGTGTGCCATGGCCAATGGCTGTTTCCACCAGAACCGCGATGGAGGCAAGCGCGGCAAAAGCGACCGAGGCACGCGGCGCGGAGATCAGGCAGGCGCCGGCAATGGCCACCACCAGCAGCACGCCGTAGCCACCGGAAGGCCCACCGCTGGCGTGCATGATGAGCACCAGCGCGGCCACGTCCAAGCTCACCAGCAGGTTGCGCATGGCGAAGAACGGCAGCACCTGACGCTCGATGGCTATTTGCAGCACGATTGCGCCAAATAGATAGCTGCCGGCGATTGAGGCCAAGGTCTGCTGGTTGAAGTCACCAAAGGCCGGCGGCAGGCGGGCAAGACTGCCCAGCAAGGTGAAGAGGCCGGCGACGATCAGCCGGTAGAGATTGAACAGACGCAGCGCAATCCAGACATTGCGCGAGACGGGGATGGTGGGCGCAGCGGCCGCGAGGCCCTCGCGCCTCGGCTCAGTGGTGGGCACAGATTCTCGCCTGATGGGCATCAGGCTTGGTTTCGGACTCCGGCAGGTAGACGCCACAGCGGGCGCAGCGCACGAGTTTCACCTGGGCCTGCCCGGGCGGGCGGCGCGTCTTGCCGAGCTGGCGCCGGATGAAGACGAATACCAGCCACACCACCACAGCGATCAAGAGAACACGTGTCAGACCCATGAGGCTCCTGCGCGCGGGGCGTCGTTCAATCCGGGTGAGGTATCCGATATAGTGCCGGGCGGTCCTCGCTCGCCCCAGCCAGGCGCCCGGCCTCATTGGCGCCGGCGCATGAGGACCTAGTTTCGCCACTCTTACCCGCAGGAACAAGCCTGCGCGGGAGGAGACCTGGCAGTCAGCAAGACTTGGTCGTTGCCTAGGGAGTGATGGATGAATCTGCATGAATATCAGGCCAAAAGCCTGTTCGCGGACTACGGGATCGCGATTCTGCCCGGGAAACCCGCCACCACCGAGGACGAAGCCGAAGCCCATGCCAAGGCGCTCGGCGGCCAGGCCTGGCTCGTGAAGGCACAGGTGCACGCTGGCGGCCGCGGCAAGGCGGGTGGCGTGAAATTCTGCAAGAGCGTGGATGACGTGAAGGCTGCGGCCAAGGCCCTGCTCGGCACCCAGCTGGTGACCAAGCAGTCCGGCCCCGCCGGCCAGCCCATCAACTGCGTGCTCATCGACAGCGCCGCTTCCATCGCCCACGAGCTTTATCTCGGCGCCCTGGTGGATCGCGCCTCCAAGCGCGTGACCTTCATGGCCTCCCGCGCGGGCGGCATGGACATCGAGGAAGTCGCCGCCTCCACGCCGGAAAAAATCTTCACCGTGAAGGTGGATCCGGTGCTGGGCCTGCAGGATTACCAGACCCGCCTGCTCGGCTTTTCGCTGGAGCTCGATGACGCGCAACGCAAGCAGCTCGGCAAGATTCTGCACGGCCTGTACCGGCTCTTCATGGACAAGGATCTGAGCCTCGTCGAGATTAATCCGCTCGCCATCCTCACCGACGGCAGCCTCGCGGCACTCGACGGCAAGATCAACATCGACGACAACGCCCTCTATCGCCAGAGCATTGCAGACTGGCGCGATGCCACCCAGGAAGACGAGAAGGAGCGCCGCGCCAAGGAGTTCGATCTCAACTATGTGACTCTCGACGGCAACATCGCCTGCATGGTGAATGGCGCGGGGCTTGCCATGGCCACCATGGATATCGTGAAGCTCTCCGGCGGTGAGCCGGCCAACTTCCTCGATGTGGGCGGCGGCACCACCGCGGCCCGTGTGGCGGAAGCCTTCAAGATCATCACTTCCGATCCCAACGTGAAGGCCATTCTGGTGAACATCTTCGGCGGCATCGTGCGCTGCGATCTCATTGCCACCGGCATCATGCAGGCGGTGAAGGAAGTGGGTGTGAACGTGCCCGTGGTGGTGCGCCTGGAAGGCACCAACGTCAACGAAGGCAAGAAGATGCTCGCCGAGAGCGGGCTTGCCATCACCAGTGCCGAGGATTTGGGCGATGCCGCGCGCAAGGTCGTGGCTGCCGCGGGAGGAGCCAAGTAATGTCGATTCTGATCAACAAGGGCACCCGGGTCATCGTCCAGGGTTTCACGGGCAAGCAGGGAACCTTCCACGCCGAACAGGCGATTGCCTATGGCACCCAGCTGGTGGGCGGCGTCACGCCCGGCCGCGGCGGCAGCAAGCATCTCGACCGCCCCATCTTCAATACCGTGCACGATGCCGTGCGCGAGACTGGCGCCAATGCCAGCATGATCTTCGTGCCACCGCCGTTTGCGGCGGACGCGATTGCCGAAGCCGTGGACGGTGGGGTGAAGATCATAGCGTGCATCACGGAAGGCATTCCCGTGCTCGACATGCTGAAGGTCAAGGCCATGCTTGCCGCGCATCCGGATGTGTACCTCATCGGCCCCAACTGCCCGGGCGTCATCACCCCCGGCGAGTGCAAGATGGGCATCATGCCGGCCGCCATCCACACCCCCGGCAAGATTGGGATCGTCTCCCGCTCCGGCACCCTCACCTATGAGGCCGTGCACCAGACTTCCAAGGCTGGCCTCGGCCAGAGCACCTGCGTGGGCATTGGCGGCGACCCGATTCATGGCATGAACTTCATCGACTGCCTCGGCCTCTTCCAGGCCGACCCGCAGACCGAGGGCATCATCATGGTGGGTGAGATTGGTGGTTCGGCGGAGGAAGAAGCTGCCGAGTTCATCGCCAAGCACGTCACCAAGCCGGTGGTGGGTTACATCGCCGGTGTGACAGCCCCTCCCGGCAAGCGCATGGGGCACGCTGGTGCCATCATCGCGGGTGGCAAGGGCACGGCGGCGGACAAGTATGCAGCGCTGCAAAAGGCAGGCGTGCAGACCGTCAACAGCCCGGCCGAGCTTGGCCTGACCATGCTGCGCGCGATGGGTCGCTGACCCTCACACGCACGACAACCCGGAGTTGCGCATGCCCAACCCTGCCCTGCGCATGGTGCTTGCGCAACTCAACCTCTGCGTCGGCGATATCGACGGCAACACCCGCCAGATCCTCGACACCATCGCGCGGGCCCGCAGCGAACATGCGGCGGACCTCGTGGTGTTTCCCGAACTCGCCATCACCGGCTATCCGCCGGAGGATTTGCTGTTTCGCCCGGGCCTGCACCGGCGCGTGAGCCATGCCATGGAATCCATCCAGCGCGCGAGCACCGGTCTCACCGTGGTGGTGGGCCACCCGGAACAGACGCCGGCCGGTCTCTACAACAGTGCGAGTGTCTTCACGAACGGCGAGCGGCTTGCCTGTTACCGCAAGCAGCGTCTGCCGAACTATGCCGTCTTCGACGAGAAACGCTATTTCATCGAAGGTTCGGGCCCCTGTGTGGTGGAAGTCTCTGGCCTGCGGCTGGGCCTGAGCATCTGCGAGGACATCTGGGATCCCCTGACGGCCGTCGCCAACCGCGACGCCGGGGCCGAGCTCATCATCAATCTCAATGCCTCACCCTACAGCACGCGCAAATACGATCAGCGCCTTGAAGCCCTGAGCACCGCCCATGCGGCGAGCGGACTGCCCGTGGCCTACCTCAACCTGGTGGGCGGGCAGGATGAGCTGGTTTTTGACGGCGGCTCCATGGTCATGGATGCACGTGGGCAGATTGCGGTGCGCGGCACCGATTTCGCGGCCGAGCTCATTCCGGTCACGGTTACGCGCGGCCCGGAGGTGCTTTCCTTCCAAGGCCCGCTTGCCACGCCGACCCGCGACGAGGAAAACGTTTACCAAGCGCTGGTTCTCGGCGTGAAGGACTATGTGCAGAAGAACCGCTTCAAGGGTGCGGTGATCGGGCTTTCCGGCGGTGTGGATTCCGCGCTCACGCTCGCACTGGCAGTGGATGCCCTGGGTGCGGAAAACGTGACGGCGATTTCCATGCCTTCCCGCTACACGGCGGACATGAGCATCGATGATGCGCTGGCCCAGGCGGAGCGCATGGGCTGCGAATGCCTGGTGGTGCCGATTGAACAGCCCTTCACCGCCTTCA
>Ga0194123_10003368_pt1 | contig 19307 bp, 16 predicted proteins | sample TA2MahsurfametaG_5_FD_155479 | JGI IMG/M metagenome (GOLD analysis project Ga0194123, IMG submission 155479) | Freshwater microbial communities from Lake Tanganyika, Tanzania - TA2015023 Mahale A surface | ecosystem: Environmental > Aquatic > Freshwater > Lake | place: Tanzania: Lake Tanganyika... | reverse complement strand
GGCCAACGGACACCTGGCCGCGAACTGCACCGCCTGCCACCGCATCGACTCGGAAGAAGGCAGCGAAGTCGGCCCGATCCTCCGGCTCGTCGGTTCCCAACGCACGAAGGCGGAAATCGCCGAGTCTCTGGTCGAACCCTCGGCCAAGATCGTCCCTGGTTTCGGGGTCGAGACCATCGTCCTCAAGGACGGGTCCGCCTTGGCCGGCAGCGTCCTCAAGGAGAGCGCCAAGGGGTTGGAAGTCAGGACGTCCGATGGCAAGGTCCTGAAGCTCCCGGTGAGCTCGGTCGCGTCCCGCACCCCGCCGGTCTCCGTCATGCCCCCGATGCTCGGCATCCTGACGCCGGCGGAGATCAGGGACGTCGTCGCCTATCTTTCCGGACTGAAGCCCAAAGCCTCGAAATCCAAGCCGTCCAAGCCTCAGAAATAGCGGATGCGGAGTTGAGTCCGAGGGCGGTCCGCCGTCATCATCTGACGCATGCTGCTTCGCCTGCTGCTGCTGATCCCCCTTATCGCCGACGCGCAGGATGCGTTCCTCGCCGACTGGCAGAAACAGTATGACGCCTGGTATTGGAAGTCGCCGCGCGCCAAGGTGGAGGCGCCGCGATGGTCTCCCGACGAGCGCACGCTGGCCTACGGATGGCTTGGCAAGGCCGGCATGGAGTGGCGGCTCGTGGACTGCCAGTCCGGCGCGATCCGTCCGGCGTTCTCGCCCGACGCCCTGCGGAAAGCCTTCGCCGACCTGAGCGGGATCACGACCGACCCTCGTAACTGGCCCTTCAGGCGCGTCATCCCAGCCGATGACGGACGCCTCCGACTGGAAGGTGACAAGGAAGCCTGGTGGCTGGGCTTGGATGGCAAGCTTGTCCTCGCGGCAGGCGGCACGACCGACCAGAACGTCCCCAGGCTCGACGGCGGAAGCCGCATGCTCAACGCCGGCAAGGAGGGCGATCGCTCCCCTTTTGGTCCGCAGGTCGTCGAAATCCGGGACGGGGATATCTTCCTGTCGGCCGGAGACGGTCAGCCGGCGCGCAAGCTGATCCTTCGGGTCGCCGGGTCGAAACATGCCTTCACCGGGCCGGTCTCCTGGTCGCCGGACGGGAAGCATTTCGCGGCCTGGCGGGAGATGACGCAGCCCGTCCGCCAATACAAGGTCGTCGATTCGGTCAAAGGCGTCACCCGGGAGATCAGTTATGAAAAGCCCGGCGACCCACGGACTGAACGTGAAGCCTGGGTCTTCCGGGCGGACGGCAAAGGCGCCTCCGGCTGCCCGGCCGACCTCACCGGCAAGACCTACTCCACCGACCGGCTCGATTGGTCGGCCGACGGCAAGACCCTGCGCACCGAATATGTCCGGCGCGGCTTCACCGGCCACGGCATCGTGGCGTATGACGTGACCACCGGAGTCTGGAGGAAACTGCTGGCCGAAGAAGACGCCAAGTTCGTCTACACCTTCAACGCCCGCTACCGGCATGACCTGACGGACGACCTGACCATCTGGGCTTCCGAGCGCACCGGCTGGAACCATCTGTATGCCGTCGACCTTCGGACCGGGGGCGTGCTGCGCCCCGTCACCGCCGGCAACTGGGTCATGAAGCAGGTGCTCCACCTTGACCGCGCGCACGGCCAGCTCCTCTTCATCGCCGTCGGCCGCGTCGCCGGCGAGAATCCGTACCACCATCACGTCTGCAAGGCGGGCGCGAAAGGGGAAGGCGTCGTGGACCTGACGCCCGGCGACGCGCATCACGAGGTCCTCTTCTCGCCCGGGCGCCGCACGTTGATCGACACCGCTTCCCGCGTGGATCGTCCGCCCGTGTTCACCCTGCGGAGCGCGGCCGACGGCCGGCAGCTCGCCCTGCTCGGAACGACGGACGACGCCGAACTCAAGAAGGCGGGCTGGCAGCCGAGCAGGCCTTTCGTCGCCAAGGACCGCGATGGCAAGTTCGACGTCTGGGGCGTGGTGACGCGCCCCCACCCGTTCGATCCGAAGAAGAAATATCCCGTCATCGAGAACATCTACGCCGGCCCGCATGGATCCTTCGCGCCCCGCATCTTCAACTGGTGGCACCGCAACCACCGGGAACTGTCGATGCTCGGCTTCTACGTCGTGCAGCTCGACGGGCGCGGGACGAACCATCGCGGCAAGGAGTTCCATCAGCAGAGCTGGCGCAACCTCAAGGACGGCGGCTTCCCCGACCGCATCGCCTGGATGCGGGCCTTGGCCAAGACCGAGCCGAACATGGATCTCGACCGCGTGGGCATCTTCGGCGGTTCCGCCGGCGGCCAGAACACCGCGCACGCCCTCCTGCTGCACGGCGGCTTCTACAAAGCCGGGGCGGCCGACTGCGGCTGCTACGACAACCGGGTCGACAAACTTTGGTGGAACGAGCAATGGCTCGGCTGGCCCGTCGGCCCTTGGTACGAGGAGAATTCCTGCGCCCGTTACGCGGCCGACCTGCGCGGCCGGCTGTTCCTCTCGGTCGGCGAAGCCGACACCAACGTCGACGTGAAGTGCAGCTACGATTTCCGCGACGCCCTGCTCAAGGCCGGCAAGAAGGACCAGATCGAGTTCCACGTCGTGCCCGGGGCGAACCACGGCGCGGGCGAGTCGAACGACATGCGCGAGAAGCGCGCCCGCTTCTTCCAGTCCGCCCTGGGCGGACCGCTGCCCTTATGACCGAGAACCCCGGCGCCTCCGGCCTGATCGAGCTGCGGCTCGGCCACGTCGGCCAGCTCTTCAACACCATGGACCCGTCGCCGTTCCACGAACGCGACCTGGACCATGACGCCGAGGAATTCATCCTCAGCTGGGCCCGGGAGCACGAGCACGACGCCGTGCTGCGGCTCCGCGTCGTCCTCCGGCAGCCGGCGGACGAACACACCGCGGGACAAGTGCGCGAATCCGTCCGGCATTACTTCGCGTACCGGGCGCGCATGGCTCGTCGGGAACTGCGCGACCTCTTCCGGGAAGGCCGGACCTCCTTGGCCATCGGGGCCCTGTTCCTCGCCGCGACCCTCGTCCTCCGGGGCCTGATCCCGGCAGGCGGCTGGACGGACATCGTCCGGGAAGGCCTGACCATCTGCGGCTGGGTCGGGCTCTGGAAGCCCATCGACATCCATCTCTACCGCTGGTGGCCGCTGAAGGCCCATGGCGACCTCCTGGCACGCCTCGGGGACGGTGAGGTCGAAGTCGTGTTCGAGGCCTGATGGCGTGCCGGCGCCCGGCTTATGGACGGGGTAAGCGGGGCCGAAATAACGAATTTTTTACGAAGAGGCATTGACTGGGGGGGTACCCTGCCCCAATCCCAACCTTTCGCATGCAGAATTTCGCGAGCCAGAGCCTGGACCAGACCAAGGCCCTCCTCAAACTCAACTTCAATTCCCTTGCTCCCGACGGCACTGTCGTGCCCGTCGAGGGCGAGGTCTCCCGCGCCGACGAACCCGGCCACGCCGCCCTGGCCTTCGGGGAGTACTTCCGGGCCACCGGGGAGCTCACCTTGGACCGTCAGAACATCGCCGAGATCGTCGCCCGGACGATCACCGCGCAGGTCCGCATCAGCCAGGGCTCCGACAACGGCATGGCCTTCGCCTGCCTCGGCCTCCTCGCCTTCGGCCCGACCCGCGAACGCAACCCCGTCTGGGAGCTCCTCGACGAGGCCACGCGCGCCCTGATCGACGAACGCCTCGCCGTGGAGCACGACCACCACGACCACGTGCAGGCCTTTGACATCGCCAAGGCCGTCTGCCGCTTCTCCTTCGGCCTGACCAAGAAGGACGAGACCGGGCCGCTCGTCGACCGCTTCATGGAGCGCATCGCCGCGGCTTCCACCGGCGGCTTCCATGACGAGGCCTCCAAGGCCGCGAACCCCGACCACTTCGGCGGAGCTTTCGACCTCTACGGCGTCGTCTCCCTGATCTTCATCCGCCAGTCGCTCCAGCTCCACGCCAACATCCAGGTGCGCGACGCCAAGCTGCCCAAGCTGCGCGGCCTGGCCGAGAAGTACCTGCGCGTCATCATGGACACCGTGCGCGAGGACGGCCTCGGCTGGAGCTACGGCCGCGGCATCGGCGCCTACGGCCAGATGCATTGCATCACCCTGCTCCTGCAGGCCCTGCGCGACCGGTGGGTCCCCGTCGACAAGGAACCGCTCGCGCGCGACCTCGTCCGCCGCCTCTACGCCCATTTCTTCACGACCTTCTTCGACGCCGAGCACGGCGTCATCGTCATCCGCGACGGCGAACGCGACACCATCCCGGGCCACACGACCCGCATGGCGAACTTCGACGCCGCCCGTTACCTCTCGCAGTGGTCGCGGCTCGCCAAGACCATCGGCGGTTCGATGGACGTCGTGAAGCCGGCCAGCCGCCTGCCGGTCTGCCGGTTCTTCTCCTTCGACAAGTCCCCGCGCAAGGAGCAGGGCCTGCTCTCCTACCAGGACCCCGCCTCGGGCCTGCACGTGATCCTGCCGCTGGTCTCCGCCGGCTCGCATCGTTTCTCCGACTCCCTGGCCTTCCCGCACATGCCGGGCGTCTTCGACTGGCCGGCGAACCAGACGACCACCCCGTTCATCCCGGAGTTCACCATCGGCGGCAAGGTCTTCACGCCTTCCTTCTACGGCAAGAACGCCCAGGTGGCCATGGGCACAAAGGCCGGCACCTACCACTTCCGCTACGAACAGCCCGACCTCATCGACCGCGACGAGAAGCTCTCCGCCAACGTCGCCTCGCTCAAGGTCGACTGGGAGTTCAACGGCGGCCGCATCGTGGGACGCTTCACGCTCACCGCCAAGGCGGCCGTCGTGCTCGAGGACTTCCGCCTGGTGCTCCCGATCGCCACGACGCACTCGCGCATGACCCCGGGCAACGCCCTCGTGCTCGGCGCCGAATCGCATCGCTGCGAGGTCCTCAAGGACGACTTCCACGCCGCCTGGGCCGAGACCAAGGTCGTCAGCGACAACCCCAAGCACCGCACCTGCTGGGGCAAGGTCCACTTCTACCAGACCTTGCAGCGCGACAAGTCGATGCCCCTGCGCGCAGGCATGGCCTACGCCTTCGAGATCGCCTACCAGCCCCACATCGTCCGGGCCGGCGACGCGGTCTGAGGGCGGTTTCCCCGCCACGGCAGCCTTCGGGGTTGTCCTGCCCCCTCCCCCTGCCCTAAGTCCCTAGGGTATCCCTTCATGCCCAGTCCGTTCTACATCACCACGGCCATCGACTACGCCAACGGCTCGCCGCACCTCGGTCATGCCTACGAGAAGGTCCTCTCCGACGTGATCTCCCGGCACATGCGCATGAGCGGGCGCCAGGTGCACTTCCTGACCGGACTCGACGAGCATGGCCAGAAGGTCCAGCAGACCGCGCTCAAGCGCGGCGTCGAACCCCAGGCGCTCGTCGACGAGATCGCCGCCGTCTTCCAGGGGATGCTGGGCGACCTCGGCATCTCGCACGACGACTACATCCGCACGACCGAACCCCGCCACAAGAAGGTCGTCCAGCGCTTCCTGCAGCAGCTCTTCGACCAAGGCCTGATCTACAAGGGCCAGAAGACCGACTGGTATTCGACGCGCCAGGAACAGTTCCTCACGGACAAGGACCGGGCCCCGGACGGCTCGTGGCCCGAGATCTACGGCGAGGTCACCCAGACCACCGAGGAGAACTACTACTTCAAGCTCACCCGGTTCCAGCCGTGGCTGATCGAGCACCTCCGGGCGCACCCTGACTTCATCACGCCCCGCTTCCGCCAGAACCAGGTCCTCGAGTTCCTGAAGGAGCCGATGAACGACCTGTGCATCTCGCGCCCGAAGACCCGCCTCACCTGGGGCATCGAGCTGCCGTTCGACCCGGCCTTCGTGACCTACGTCTGGTTCGACGCCCTCACCAATTATTACTCCGCCGTCGCGGACAAAGGCCTGTGGCCCGCCGACGTCCACGTCATCGGCAAGGACATCCTCTCGCCGCCGCACGCGGTCTACTGGCCCTGCATGCTCAAGGCCCTCGGCCTCGAGCCGCCCCGTCAGCTGCTCGTCCACGGCTGGTGGACGGTCAACAACCAGAAGGCCTCGAAGTCCGCCGGCAACGCCGCCGACACCCTCGGGTTCGTCGCCTCGCACGGGGCCGACGCCTTCCGCTTCTACCTCTGCCGCGAGATGGTCGTCGGACAGGACGCCGACTTCTCGACGCTGACCTTCGAGAACCGCTACAAGGCCGACCTCGGCAACAACCTCGGCAACCTCGTCAACCGCCTGCTCAACATGGTGGGACGTAATTACGCCGGCGCGATCCCGGCCGCGGCCGCCGACGAGGAGCTCGAGCAGAACCTCCGCCGCCTCTGGGACGAGAGCGCGCAGAAGTACGCGGAGGCCTTCGCCGCATACCAGGTGAGCCACGCGCTCGAGGCGCTCTGGGTCTTCGTCAGCGCCATGAACGCCTACATCGAGGCGCGCGCGCCGTGGAAGCTGGCCAAGTCGGCCGACTCCGCCGACCGCGCCCGGCTCGACTCCTGCCTCGCGCACGTCGCGGAAGGCCTGCGCCTCGTCGGCACCTTGCTCACCCCGGTGATGCCGGCGACCTGCGAGAAACTGCTCACGAACATCGGGCGGCCGGCGGCCACGACCTTCGCCGGCCAGCTGAGCTGGTCCGCGGTCTGCACGGGCTCGAAAGTAGCCGAAAAATGCATCCTTTTCCCGCCGGTCGAACTACCCAAGGTAACTCCGCCCGCCTGATTGGACATCGGCGGAGGATAGACTAACCTTACGGACATGGAACCCGTGAAGCTACTCGATGAGGCCGACCTGCTGGCCAAGGCCGAGACGCAAGCCGCCGGAACGGGTCTCATCTCCTACGAGTTCGTGGTCCCTGAGCTCGACCCCTTGGCGGTGCTGGAGACGCTCGATGAGCCGGCCCCGCGGGGTTACTTCGAGAACCCCTCGCGCCGTCGCGCCCATGCCGCCGGCGCTCCGGTCCGTCAGTGGCGCGGCCGGGGAGAGCGTCGTTTCGCCGACGCCGACGATTGGCTGAAGGCCACCGACGCCCAGCTGACCTGCGTGGGAGCGCGTCCGCGGATCATCGCCACCTTCCCCTTCTACCCCGGGACGGAGCTCGAAGGCGCCGAAGCCCGGCTGTTCCTGCCGGGCTGGCAGGTCGTCAGCGAGGACGGCGTGACCACGGTCACGCTCGTCGAGCCCGCGGGCCCCGGCTGCGCGGCCCGGCTGGCCGTGCGCGCCGACGGCTTCCGGCGCTTCAGCTACCGCTCCACGCCGCCATCCCCGCGCGCGCCCGTCCCCACGGTGCTGTCGGAAGTCGGGGGCGCCTGGTTCCCGTCGGCCGTCCTGCGCGCGACCGAACTCATAAAGGAGGGCTCCTTCGAGAAGATCGTCCTGTCGCGCGCCTTCGACTGGCGTCGCAACGAACCCTTCAGCGCCTACGCCACGCTGCATCGCCTGCGCCGCGGCAACCCGCAGTGCCACACCTTCCTCGTCGACGAGGACGAAGGCTGCCTCGTCGGCGCCACGCCCGAGACGTTGCTCTCCCTGTTCGACGGCGCCGTCCGTTCCGAATCCGTGGCCGGCACGACCCGGCGCGGCGAATCGGCGTCCGAGGACGCCTCCCTCGCCGAAGCCTTGCTTACGAGCGACAAGGACCGCCGCGAGCACACCGCGGTCACGGCCTCCATCCTCCGCCGGCTGCGCATGGTCGGCGTCCTCGCCGCGACGTCGCGCCACGCCGAACTCCTCCGCCTCGGCAACGTCATGCACCTCCGGACGCCGATCGAAGGCACCATGCCCGCCGACCGGCGCTTCCTCGAGGTGGCCGGCGAGCTCCACCCGACTCCGGCCGTCGGCGGCAAGCCCCGCGCCCTCGCGCTGCCCTTCATCCCCGGCTTCGAACCCCACCAACGCGGACTCTACACCGGCGCGGTCGGTTGGGTCCGCGCGGACGGGCAGTCCGGCAAGCTCTTCGTCGCGCTCCGCTGCGCCCGCCTGAAAGGCGCCTCCGCGCGCGCCTTCGCGGGCGCCGGCATCGTCGCCGGTTCCGACCCGGGCGCCGAGGCGACCGAGACGGAGATGAAGCTGCGGACGATACTCGAGGCCCTGATCTGAGGATGAAGGTCGTCCTGCAACGTGTCCTGCGCGCGGCCGTCAGCGTCGACGGCGTCGTCCGCGGAGCGATCGGCCCCGGCTATCTCCTGCTCGTCGGCCTGGCTGCCGGGGACGACGAGACGACCGTGCGCCGCCTCGCGGCGGACGTGGCGAAGGTCCGCCTGATGCCGGACGGCCAAGGCAAGCTGGGCGTCAACCTGCGCGACGCAGGCGCCGAAGCGCTGGCGGTCAGCCAGTTCACCCTCCTGGCGGATTTCTCCAAGGGCAACCGTCCGTCGTTCAACGGCGCCGCCCGGCCGGAGGTCGCGCGGCCGCTGTTCGACCTATTCGTCGCCGAGCTGAGCACCCACCTCGGTCGGCCCGTGCCGACGGGCGTCTTCGGCGCCGACATGCGCGTCGAACTGGTCAACGACGGGCCCGTGACGGTCGTCCTGGAGTAGTTTAGGCTTAACCTCCGGACGGGTTCGCCCTACCCCTCTGGCTTCCATGCTCTCCGTCCGCATCATCCCCTGTCTCGACGTCCATGGCGGCCGCGTGGTCAAGGGCGTGAAGTTCGAGGAGCTGCGCGACGCCGGCGACCCCGTCGCCGTGGCCGCGGCCTACGAGAAGCAAGGCGCGGACGAACTCGTCTTCCTCGACATCACCGCCTCGAGCGACGAGCGCCGGACGATGGTGGACGTGGTCGAACGCACCGCCGACCAGGTCTTCATGCCGCTCACCGTCGGCGGCGGCCTCCGCTCCGTGGAAGACATCCGGACGATGCTCAACGCCGGCGCCGACAAGGTCTCGCTCAACACCTCGGCCATCAAGGATCCCGCCCTGGTCAAGGAAGCCGCCCGCAAGTTCGGCAGCCAGTGCATCGTCGTCGCGATCGACGCCAAGAACGTCGGCCCCGGCAAGTGGGAGGTCTTCACGCACGGCGGCCGTCATCCGACCGGACTCGACGCCGTCGCCTGGGCGAGACAGGCCCACGCCCTCGGGGCCGGGGAGATCCTCCTCACCAGCATGGATCGCGACGGCACCGCCGCCGGCTACGACATCCCGCTGAACCACGCCGTCTCCTCCGCCGTGGAAGTGCCCGTCATCGCCTCGGGCGGCGCGGGCAACCTCGACCACATGGCCGACGTCCTGCGGCGAGGCGGCGCCAGCGCGGTGCTCGCCGCGAGCATCTTCCACTTCGGCACCTACACCGTCCGTCAGGCCAAGGAGCACCTACGGGCCGCGGGTCTCCCGGTCCGGCTCTAGGCTCCCGCCGGCGGGACCGCCTTCGGCATCACCAGGATCTTGTCCAGGCGATGGCCGTCCATGTCGACGACCTCGAAGATGTGACCGAGGGCCTCGACGCGGTCGCCCTCGTTCGGGATGCGGCCGAGCGAACGCATGACGAAGCCGGAGAGCGCCGTGAAGCGGCCGGTCCCTTCGCCCGGGAAACGGCCGATGATGCCGGTGGCCTCGCGGAAATCGTCGAGGGTGACGATCGCGTCGACGACCCAGCTGCCGTCCTCGCGGCGGCGGATCGGCTTCGGCTGCGCGACCGGCGAACCTTCGTTGGGCAGCTCGCCGACGACCGACTCGAGCACGTCGTTCAGGGAGACCACGCCGCGGACGCGGCCGAACTCGTCGGTGACGAGCGCGATGTGGATCTTGTCCTTGCGGAACTTCTCGAGCAGCTGCGTGCCGGTGGCCTGCGGCGGCACGGTCGGGGGTTCGGTCAGGAGATCCTTGATGGAGGCGGTGCCGGCCAGGGAAAGGTTGGCCCAGAGGCGCTTGACGGAGACCACGCCGAGCGGCCGGTCGGGCGAACCCCGGAAGACCGGGAACCAGGTATGCCCGGAGGCGACCACCTTGCGCCAGTTGACCTCGTCCGAGTCGTCCAGATTGAGCCAGACGACGCGGTTGCTGGGCGTCATCAGACGCTCGGCGGTGATGAGGTCGAGCGACAAGGCGCCGTGGACCATGCGGTGCTCCGCCGCATGCAGTACGCCCGAGGCCATGCCTTGGTCGACCATCATGCGGAGCTCATCCTCCGACATCGTGTCCTCCGGGGCGCGCTTGCGGCCGAGCAGGCGCAGGATGATGTCGGCGAAGAAGCCCAGGGTGCTCACCAGCGGCGAGGCCAGCCAGGACACCAGGATCATCGGCCGGGAAAGCAGGACCGCGAGGCCCTCGGGATCGGACAAGCCCAGGCGCTTCGGCACGATCTCCGCGCAGACGATCGTGAGGGAGCCGATGACGAAAGAGACGCCCATCCGGGAGAGGTTCGCGGCGTTGTCGTGCAGCCAGGCGACGGAGCTGGCCTGGAGGTACGGCTCCAAGGCGGCGGCGAGCGGGGCGCCCCCGAAGGTGGCGGCGATGATGCTGCCGAAGGTCAGGCCGACCTGGACGGTCGACAGGAACTTGGAGGGGTTCGCCAGCAGTTCCAAGGCGGCCTTGGCCCCCTTGCTGCCGTCCTCCGCCAAGCGGGTCAGGCGCCGGCGGTTGGACGAGACCAGCGCCATTTCCGAGAGCTCGAAAACACCGATGGTCGCCCAGCAGGCCAATATGACGAATAATTCCACGGGACAGCCCTACCGACCCGCCCATGGGCAGTCAAATCCGCTTGTTCACCCCCACCCGAGGCGTAGGTTTGACCGTCCATGGCGACTCATTTCGAGGCAATCATCGTCGGCAGCGGCATCGGCGGGCTGAGTTTCGCGCTCAATCTGGCCGAACGCGGGCACGCCGTCGCCATCGTGACCAAGAAGACCAGTTCCGAGTCGAACACCAACTGGGCGCAAGGCGGCATCGCCTGCGTGACGGACCAGACCGACGATTTCGCCAGCCACGTCCAGGACACGCTCACCGCCGGCGACGGCCTCTGCGACCTCGCGGCGGTGCGGCACATCATCGAAGCCGGCCCGGCCCGCGTCGCGGAGCTCATCGCCTGGGGCGTGCAGTTCGAGAACGGCGCCGACGGCCGGCCCGACCTCGGCCGCGAGGGCGGCCACTCCCGGCGGCGCATCCTCCACGCCCGTGACATGACCGGCCGGGCCATCGAGTCGGCCCTCCTCCGCGCCATCGCCCGCTCTCCCAAGGTGAGGATGCTGGAACACCATCTCGCCATCGACCTGATCACCCGCGCCAAGCTGGGACGATGCCCGCTGGGCGCCGCCGAAGACCGCGTGCTCGGCCTGCATGTGCTCAACACCCGGGCCGGCCGGGTCGAGACCCTCTCCGCCGCCACGGTGGTCCTGGCGACGGGCGGCACCGGCCAGGTCTACCAGTTCACGACCAATCCGGACATCGCCACCGGCGACGGCATCGCGATGGCCTACCGCGCGGGCGCCGAGGTCCGCGACATGGAGATGGTGCAGTTCCATCCGACGGCCCTGAAGGCGCCCGACGGCGGCCGCGCCCTCATCTCGGAGGCCGTGCGCGGCGAAGGCGCGATCCTCCGCGACCTGAACCGCCGGGCTTTCATGAAGGATTTCCATCCCCTCGGCGACCTCGCTCCCCGCGACATCGTCGCCCGGGCGATCGACTCGGTGATGAAGAAGGACGGCGCGCCCCACGTGCTGCTCGACGCGACCCAGGTCGCCCAAGGCCATCTGCCGGAGCGCTTCCCGCACATCTACGAGACCTGCCGGAAGGCCGGCTTCGACCTGGCCACCGAGCCCGTGCCCGTGGTGCCCGCGGCCCATTACCTCTGCGGCGGCGTCGCCACCGACCTCCGAGGCCAGACCACCCTCGCCGGACTCTTCGCCGTCGGCGAAGTCGCCTGCACGGGTCTCCACGGCGCCAACCGGCTGGCCTCCAACTCGCTGCTCGAGGCCGTGGTGCTGGCCCACGACGGCGCGGCCGCGGCCCATGAGGAGATCCTCCGGACCACGCCGCCGGCCGACGCCCTGCCCGCCTGGATCGATGGTTCGGCCGGCGACCCCGACGAACGCGTGGTGCTGACGCACAACTGGGACGAGCTCCGCCGCACGATGTGGGACTACGTCGGCATCGTCCGCTCGACGAAGCGCCTGCAACGCGCCCGGACGCGCATCGGGACCTTGTCCGACGAGGTGCGCGAGTACTACTGGAATTTCCGCGTCGAACCTCGCCTGCTCGAACTGCGCAACCTCATCCAGGTCGCGGAGCTGATCATCGACTGCGCCCTGCAGCGCCGGGAGAGCCGCGGCCTGCACTTCACCCTCGATCACCCGGCGAAGCTGGCCGAAGCCCGGCACACTTCCGTCCGTCGTCCCCTCGGCCGCGCATGAGGATCGCCGTCGTCGGCACCGGAGCCCTCGGCGGGTGGTACGCCGGCCTGCTGGCCGAGGCCGGCCATCAGGTCCATTGCCTCGCGCGGAGCGACCACGCGACCATCGTCCGGGACGGGCTGACCTTGCGGCATGAAGGCACGCAGCGCGTCGTCCGCGTCGCTTCCGCCACGCCGGACGCCGCCGCGATCGGCGCGTGCGACCTCGTCGTGGTGACGCTGAAGTCGACGTCCAACGCCGCCTTGCCGGAACTGCTCGGTCCGCTGCTGGGTCCGGCGACCGTCGTCGTGACGCTGCAGAACGGCATGGGCAACGTCGAAGCCCTCGCGCGCCTGCTGCCCGCCGACCGCATCGTGGCGGGCCTGTGCTTCGTGTGCATCAACCGGCTGGCTCCGGCCGTCATCGGGACAACGCTCGCGGGGTACGTCCGGATGGCCGCGGCGGCGGGACCAGCCAACCCGGCCGTCGCGACGTGCGTCGCGGCCTTCGCCGCCGCGGGCGTGGACTGCCGCGCCGAGGCTTCGCTCGAGGCCGTGCTCTGGAAGAAGCTCTGCTGGAACATCCCGTTCAACGGGCTCGCCATCGCCGGCGGCGGCGTCACGACCGACCGTATCCTCGCCGACCCGACGCTGAACGACCGCGCCTATCGGCTGATGAAGGAGGTCCAGGCGGCGGCCGTCGCCCGCGGCCACGGCTTCGACGACGCGCATATCAAGCGCCAGTTCGTGGTCACGGTGGGCATGGGGCCTTACCGTCCGTCGAGCCTGATCGATTTCCAGGAAGGGCGGGACGTCGAAGTCGAAGGCATCTGGGGCGAACCCTTGCGGCGCGGCCTGACGGCCGGCGTGGCGATGCCCGAGACGCAGCGGCTCGTCGCCGACATCAAGGCGCGGCTGTCGGCCCGCGGTTGATCGTCCCAAGCCGCCCGCGGACCTCATCGGCGACTCGCTCCGGACTCAGGAAGTGGGCGGGGACCGCTTCGATGATCGTGAAGGTCCGCAGCACGAGGCCGTCCTTGCGTTCCAAGGTCAGGCGCAGCGAGACCTTCGCTCCGTCCGCCCCGGTCGCCGGCGACCGGAAGTCCCACGCCGGCCGCAGCCAGGCGTCGGCCGCGGCGGATTCCGGGGCGGCGACGTACCCGCGGGCGGTCAGGACCCGCACGGCGGTGTCGTGGATGACGGCGTCGTAGGCCGGCAGGCCGTGGGCGGCCGCGCCCGAGGCCTCCTGCACGTAGACCTGGCGGATCTCCCCGTCCTGCGGCCCGGCGCCGACGCAGCCGGCCAGGCCGAGCGCCAGCCCGCCCAGCAAGCTCCCGACGACGGTCCAAGCATGGTGCATAAGTTGTTTATTACCCGTTCTCGCCCCGCGTCCAGCAGGGACATGATAGGACGGGTTGACCTTTGCCTGCCGCGGAGGTCCCCTCTCCCCATGGCCCGCGTCCAAGCCGTCACGTTCGACCTCGCCGGTACCCTGCTGTTCCCCCGCCCCTCGGTGGGCGCGGTCTATGCGGCCTGCGCGAAGAAGCATGGCGTCGAGGTCGCCGCCGCCGTCCTCGACGCCGCCTTCCCGCTCGCTTTCAAGGGCGGCCCCAAGCCCGCCAAGCCCGAGGTCTTCTGGCGGGAAGTCGTCCTGCGTTGCTTCGGACCGGCCCTCCCCTCCGCCAAGGCAGAGCCGGTCTTCCGCGCCTGCTGGGAAGCCTTCGCCGAACCGTCGGCCTGGCGCCTGGAGCCGGGCACGGTGCAGGCGATCTCGGCGATCCGCTTCCTCGGCGTGAAGGTCGGCGTGCTCTCGAACGCCGACGCGCGCATGCGCACGGTCCTCGAAGGACACGGGCTCATGAAGCATCTCGACGGCGTCTTCCTCTCGGAGGAGACGGGGTACGCGAAACCCGACGCGCGGGCGTTCGGGCAGGCCGCGCGCGCCCTCGGCGGGGCGGTCTCGGGGCTGGTGCACTTCGGCGACAGCCCGACCGAGGACGGCGAAGGCGCCCGGGACGCCGGGGCGACCGGGGTCGTCGTGGGCGGGGCCCACGCGCCGGAACGCTGCCTGCGCAACGAGCGGATCACGGAGGCCCCTTACGCGGTGCGGGCCTTGCTCACCGAAGGCAAGCTCAAGGGCAGGTTCTCGCGCACCGTCCAGAACCTGCTCGCGAACCTGCGCGGCCTGCCGGAAGACCGCGGCCGCTCCAGCGACCGCCCGCTCAAGACGATCGACGACGCGGTGCAGGACGCCTTCAAGAAGCTGCGGCTGGACAAGCCCGTGCCCGAGACGGCCATCGTCGCGCACTGGCTGGAGCTGCTGCCGCTGAAACTGGCCAAGCGCTCCGCCCCGCTGCGCGTGATCGAAGGCGGCAAGCTCGTCGTCCAGTGCGAGAACTCCGTGGTGAAGTCGGAGATCCGCTTCCACGAACGCGCCATGCTGGCGAAGATCCGCCTCCTCCGCGGCTGCCAGGAGGTCCGCGCGATCAGCTTCGTCAACGCCTGATCAGTTCGACTTCGGCTCGAAGGGACGCTGGAACACGTCCTTGAAGTCGTAAACGTCCTTGAAGTCCTCGAGGTCGTCCTCCTCGGAACGCCCGAACAGTCCGGTCTCGATGATGTTGAAGACCACGTGGCCGACGTCGACGGACTTGCGGAGCCCCCAGTTGTGGAGCAAGGGATAGGACATCGGTCCGTAGGTCTCGAGCACGTGCTGACGGAACCCCTCGAGGAGCTGCGGGCCCGAGACATGCCGGTTCACGATGCTCTTCCCCTTCTTGGGTTCCCCGTGGACGAGCTTCTGGGCGTGGTCGAGGCCGAGGCGGACCACGTCGTAGGCCTGCGGCTGATAACGGGTGTCCTTGAGGCGGATGAGCCGGACGGCTTCGTCGAAATCCATGGTCAGAGTCTCGCGAGTTCGGCGAGCAGCCGGGCGTTCTGGGCTTCCGTGCCGACGGTCAGGCGGAGCCAGCCCGTCATGCCGTAGCCGCGGAGCGGGCGCACGATCACGCCGGCCCGCTGCAGGACGGTGAAGGCCTCCTCGGCGCGGGGGACCTGGGCCGCGAGGAAGTTGGCCTTGCCGTCGATGAACGCGAAGCCGAGACGAGCGAGGCCGGCGGAGAGCTGGGCCAGACCGGCGGCGTTGACCTCCCGGGTGCGGCGCACGAAGGCGTCGTCATCGAGGGCGGCCTCGGCCGCGGCGAGCGCCGGCAGGTTCACGTTGAAGGGCTGGCGGAGGCGGTTGAGGAGGCCGCAGACCTCGGCCGAGCCCATCAGGTAGCCGACGCGCAGGCCGGCGAGACCGTAGGCCTTGGAGAAGGTGCGCGACAGGACGACCTTGCGGCCGCTTTTCATCAGCGGCCGGAGATCGGCCGAAGACTCGAGGTATTCCGCGTAGGCTTCGTCGAGGCAGAAGATGACGTCCTCCGGCAGCGAAGCGGCGAAGGCCAGGATCTCCGCCGGATCATCCGTGCCGCCGGTGGGATTGTTGGGACTGGCCAGGAAGACGAGGCGGGTCTTCGACGTGACCGCGGCGCGCATGGCCTTCAGGTCGTGACGATAGCCGGGCATGGGCACCTCCACCGGGGTGGCGCCGAAGAGCATCGTGGCGAGCTTGTAGACGATGAACGCCTGCGAGCCGAAGACCACTTCGTCGCCCGCACGGAGGAAGGCCTGGGCGAGCAGGATCATCACCTCGTTGGAACCGTTGCCGATGACGAAGTTGCCGGGCTCCAGGGCCCACTTCTTCGCGAGCTTCTCGCGCAGGAAGGTGCACCCTCCGTCGGGATAGAGGTGGCACTGGTCCAGGGCCTTGCGGGCGGCGGCCAGTCCCAGCGGCGAAGGCCCGAGCGGATTCTCGTTGGAAGCCAGTTTGATCACGGCCGAGGGGTCCAAGCCGAACTCGCGGGCGACGACTTCGATGGGCCGGCCGGCCTCATAGACAGGCTGCGTCAGCACGGGGCGATTGGCGAGGTCGGCGTAGGTGGCCATGCGAAGGACACTCATGAGGGAGATTGTCGGCAAGGCAAGCGTCCGCATGCCGCCTCCCCGCTTGCCAGCGAAGGCAGGGACGGGTAGACGGACGCGCATGAAGATCATCGTCACCGGCGCCTCGGGGTTCCTCGGCCGTGAGGTCTGCCTCGCCGCCCAGCGGCGCGGCCATACGGTGCTCGCCTTGGGCGGCACCCGCGCGCCGGTCGTCCCGGACGTCGCGCAGGCCCGTCCGTTCGATCTCTGCGCGGAGGCGGCGCTGGAGGCCATCGTGCTCGAGGAATTCCCGCACGCCGTCGTGCACTGCGCCGCCTTCCCGACGATCGAAGCCTGCCTGGCCGACCCCGCGCGGGCGCGGACGCTCAACGCCGAAGTGCCGAAGAAGCTGGCGCAGCTCTGCTTCCATCTCGGCGCCAAGCTCGTCCACCTTTCCACCGACACGGTCTTCGACGGCGTCGCCGGCGGCTACCAGCCCACCGACCAGCCGCGGCCGCTCAACCTGTACGGCGAGACCAAGGCCGCCGCGGAGGTCGAAGTCCTGCGCTACGGCCGCGAGCACGCCGCGGTCCTGCGTACGTCGCCGATCATCGGCAACTCCGTCGGCGGCGACCGCGGTCTCCATGAACGGCTGTTCGTGTCCTGGAAGGAAGGCCGGACCACCTCGCTTTTCACCGACGAGATCCGCCAGCCCGTGGAAGTCTCGAACCTCGCCGACGTCACGATCGAACTCTGCGAGCGCAGCAACCTTTCCGGCCTCTTCCACTGGGCCGGCACCGAAGCCATGAGCCGGCATGAGATCGGCGTCCGCATCGCGCGCCACTTCGGCCTCGACCCGGACGCGCTCATCCGGCCGATCGCCCGGGCCGAGGTCCCGTCGGCCGCCGCGCGCCCGCGCGACCTCAGCCTGCGGCTCCACCCGCTCGCGGGCAAGCTGCGCACCCCGGCCCAGTCGTTCGAGGAGCAGCTGGCGCAACTCCGCGTGCCGCGGGGAAGCGAGGCCTGGTACGAACAGGTGACCGGCCGAAAGGTCGTGCGTCGGCTCGAAAAAGGCCTAGACTTCTGAGCATGGACGTCCTGCCCCGCCAAGCCGCCGACGCCGTCGCGAACATGGCGGCCGACCAGATGCTGCTGGAACACTACCCCGCTCCGGACCGCGTCCGTTTCCGTCCCTTCGCCTGGACCCGGCCGAGCTTCACCTTCGGCGTCTCGCAGTCCTGGGCCAAGTACCGCGCGCAGGTGCCCGCCGAGTTCCCCTTGGTCCGGCGCTGCACCGGCGGCGGCCTGGTCTCGCATCTCGACGACTGGACCTTCGCGCTCGTCATCCCTCCCGCCCATCCGCTCTTCCAGGCCGACGCCATGGCGACCTACGCCGCGGTCCATGAGGCGCTGCTGGCGGCCCTGGTCGCCCAAGGCCAGCCGGTGAAGCTAGCGCCCGTGCCGGCGGGTCTGCGCCCATTCCAGGCCCCCGACGCGTGCGCGCAGCGCGCCGAGCCCAACGACCTCATCCGGACGGACGACGCCCGCAAGGTCGCGGGCGCCGCGCAGAAGCGCAACCGGCACGGCCTGCTCATCGAAGGCTACGTCTGGAAACCGTTCCTGCCCGGATGCGACTGGCTGCGTTTCGAGCAGGATTTCGCCGCCCAGCTCGGCCGCGTCCTCGGGAGTCCGCCGGTCGCCGTCGCCGAACCGATCTACGACCAGTTCGACCACGAGGGTACCTGGGCCAAGTTCGCCTCGAAGGAGTGGAACGAGCGGCTCTAAGCGAACAGGTCTAGTTCCGGGCCGGCTTCCTTGCTCGTCGGCTTGGCCCCGGGCGCCTTCTTGGGCGCGACGGGGGCGGAGGAGACCTGCGCCGGCGCCGCCGAAGCCTTGGCGGGCAGGCCGGACCCTGCTTCCAGGCCGCCGAGGATCTCGCGGGCGCGCTGGACCACGGCCGGGGGCATGCCGGCCAGACGGGCGACCTGGATGCCGTAAGAACGGTCGGCGGAACCCGGCACGACGCGGCGTACGAAGAGGATCTCGTCCTGCCATTCCTTGACCTCGACGGACCAGTTACGCAGGCGAGGCCGGGCCTCGGCGAGCTTGGTGAGCTCGTGATAATGGGTGGCGAAGAGCGTGCGGGGACCGGCGGGGCCTTCGCCATGAAGATGTTCGGCGACGGCCCAGGCGATGCTGATGCCGTCGTAGGTGCTCGTGCCGCGACCGATCTCGTCGAGGACCACGAGCGAACGCGGCGTCGCGTTGTTGAGGATGTTGGCCGTCTCGTTCATCTCGACCATGAACGTCGAGTTGCCGCGGGAAAGCTCGTCGGACGCGCCGACGCGGCAGAAGATGCGGTCGACGAGGCCGATGCGGGCCCGCGCGGCCGGCACCCAGCAGCCGAGGTGCGCGAGCAGAGCGATGAGCGCGACCTGCCGGATGTAGGTCGATTTGCCCGCCATGTTCGGGCCGGTGAGCAAGGCGATCTGCTCGCCCGAACCGGCGAGGCGGGTGTCGTTCGGCACGAAGGAACCGGCGCCGGGCCGGGCCTGCAGCATCCGCTCGACCACGGGATGGCGGCCCTGCTCGATCTCCAGCAGGTCCGAATCGTCGACGACCGGCTGGCACCAGCGGGCTTCGCGGGCCAGGTCGGCCCAACCGCGCAGGACGTCCGCTTCCGCGACGACGAGCGCGGTGGCGAGCAAGGATTCGGTGCGGGCGACGATGTCCGCGAGCAGGGCTTGGAAAAGTTCGGTCTCCCGGGCCAGGGCCTGCTCGTCGGCCCGGAGCACCTCGCGTTCCTTGGCGCGGAGCTCCTCGGTGGTGAAGCGTTCGGCGTTCACCATCGTCTGCTTGCGGATGTAGTCGGCGGGGACCGACGCGAGATTGGCCTTGGTGACCTCGATGGCGTAACCGAAGGCGCCGTTGTAGCGGACCTTCAGCGACTTGATGCCGGTGCGGTTCTGCTCGTTGCGCTCGAAGTCGGCGATCCAGCCCTTGCTGTCCGAGGCGAG
>Ga0194123_10003364_pt1 | contig 19324 bp, 23 predicted proteins | sample TA2MahsurfametaG_5_FD_155479 | JGI IMG/M metagenome (GOLD analysis project Ga0194123, IMG submission 155479) | Freshwater microbial communities from Lake Tanganyika, Tanzania - TA2015023 Mahale A surface | ecosystem: Environmental > Aquatic > Freshwater > Lake | place: Tanzania: Lake Tanganyika... | reverse complement strand
ATCCTGTTTCAGGTGCTGGCAGAGCGGGGCTTCTTTCCCCTAGAGCGGCTGGAAGATTTCGGCAAAGCTGGCAGTGTGTTCCACGAGCACCCGCCCAAGCCCGGCTACATCCCCGGAATCGAGGCGGCCACCGGCTCGCTGGGTCATGGCCTGCCGATGGCGCTGGGCATGGCTCTGGCCGCACGCATTCAGCATCGCCCCACACGCTGTTATGCCCTGCTCAGCGATGGCGAATGCAACGAAGGCAGTATCTGGGAGGCGGCTCTGCTGGCCGCCAGCCAGAAAGTGCACTCCCTCACGGCGATCATCGATTTCAACAAGTGGCAGGCCACCGGCCGCAGCCAGGAGGTGATGGCGCTGGATCCGCTGGCGGCCAAGTGGGAGGCCTTCGGCTGGCATGCCCAGGAGATTGATGGCCATGATTTCGAGGCCATCGCAGCGGCCCTAGCAGCCGCCCGCGCTGAACCCGAGCGACCCAGCGTGATCGTGGCCCACACGGTGAAGGGCAAGGGCGTGTCGTACATGGAAGATGACAACAATTGGCACTACAGGACTCCAAGTTCTGAGGAGCTGGCCGCCGCCCTCGCCGAACTGGAGCCCGTCTGATGCGCGACGCCTTCGCTCAGGAAATGACCCGCCTTGCCGCCGAGCGCGCGGATATCGCGCTCCTCTCTGGCGACATCGGCAACCGCATGTTTGATCGCTTCAAGCAGGTGGCGCCGCAGCGCTTCCTGAACTGCGGCATCGCCGAGGCCAACATGATGGGCCTGGCCGCCGGCATGGCTCTCAGCGGACTGAGGCCGGTGATCTACACGATCACTCCATTCACCACCACCCGCTGCCTAGAGCAGATCCGTGTGGGCGTAGCCTACCACCAGGCGCCAGTGGTGATCGTGGGCACCGGCTCGGGCCTTTCCTATGCCGAGCTGGGGCCCACCCACCACTCGCTGGAGGACATGGCCATACTGCGTACGCTGCCGGGGCTCAATGTGGTAGCCCCGGCCGACAGCGCCGAACTGGTGGCCCAGCTGCGCGAGGCCCTCGATACGCAGCTTCCGACCTACATACGCATCGGCAAGAAAGGGGAGCCCCAGCTACACGGCAAATCAGCACAGCTAGGCATCGGCAAGGCCAACCTGCTCCGCGAGGGGAGTGATCTGCTGGTAGTTGGCGTGGGCCCGATATTGGGCGAGGCCATACAAGCAGCAGAGATGAGCGTGGCGAATGGTATCTCAGTAGCAGTGGCCAGCCTCGGTGGAGTGAAGCCCCTAGACAATGTCTTCCTGGAAGCAATGGCCAAGCGCTTCCCACGGTGGGTGTGCTTGGAGGAGCACAGCACTACTGGTGGCCTAGGTAGTGCACTGCTGGAATGGATGGCGGAAGGAGAGAGTCCACCCATCCGGCTGAAGCGACTCGGAACACCCGATGCGTTCCTGCATGAGCTGGGGAACCAGAGCTATACGCGGCGCCGGCTGGGGTTAGACGCAGCTGGCCTAGCCGAAACATTACGGCAGGAATTCACGGACTAGCATCATGCGTATCGGGGTGGATTTCGACAACACGATCGTTTGCTACGACATCGCGATCGCACGTTTAGCTGAAGAGCTTTTTCACCTACCAAGGGAGGTACCACGTACCAAGCTAGGTCTGCGTGATTACCTTCGTAGCGAAGGCCGTGAATCCGAGTGGACTGCCTTTCAAGGTGAGCTTTATGGACCAGGCATGCGGTACGCTCAGCCATTCGCTGGAGCGATTGACACAATGCAGCGGCTATCGGCAGAGGGTCATGTGCTGACAGTTGTGAGCCACCGCAGTAAATGGCCCTATGAAGGACATCGCCACGACTTACATCATGCAGCCCAGAAATGGATCTCTACGCGATTACAGCCAATGGGCATTTTCCCCACGATTGGCGAGTCTGTTCACTTCCTGGAATCAAGAATAGACAAGATAGCAAAAATAGCCGAGCTAAAATGCAAAGTTTTTCTAGACGATCTTCCCGAGATACTTGAAGCCCCAGAATTTCCGTCGTCAACAATCGGGATTGCCTTTAGGCCAAACAACGACGGCAGAGAAGTAGCAGGACGGCTAGCTATATCAGACTGGGATGAACTCATCAGCATAGTCGCAAGACTAACGTGAAAAATACTGAATTCGCTAGATACTGGGCAGGTGAGCTTGGTGCTATCAGTGAAGACCTTAAACCGCTTAAGGGTGGCATTAATAACAGTGTATTTCTGTGCAGGTCCAAACAATGTAGTTGGGTGATTAAAGGCTACCCATGCCTAAAACCTGGTCAGCGCGACCGTATGCAAGCAGACGTTGACCTCATGCGCTATGCGGCAAAAGTGGCTCCGGGATTTACACCCATTCTTTTAGAAGTTGACCACGTTCGACGTTGCATCGTTATGGAATACATCCGAGGGGAGACATACCCCGAAGGCTTGGCACCATGCAAAAGAGACTTAGACATGGCATTCGAATTTTTTTTTAGGCTTAATAGCAACTTTCAGTTAGGATCACAAATGGTTAAGATGGAAGCAGCAGAGGGCTTTCTGAGCCTGAGGCAGCATATGGGAAACATTCTTGATCGACTGTCTGCAATGGGAATTGAACACCTGCCAAAACGATATCAAGCAGAGGGTAGTGAGATACTCAACAAACTTTATGCGTTAGCAGAAGATGTGAGCCAGCAGGTAGAAGTGAAAATTGGCTCTGGTATGGTAGAAGATACAATTAATGCTGACGAGCGCTGCATTTCGCCAAGCGACTTTGGCTTCCACAATGCTATCCGCATGAACAAGGGAGTAAAGTTCATTGATTTCGAATTTGCTGGCTGGGACGATCCAGCCAAATTGTGCATCGATTTCGTGTTGCAGCAGCGAAATCCTGTGCATCTTCGTTCAATAGATGTTGCCTCCAGGCTTTTCCCGAACAAGGAGTCACTATTGAGCAGCAGAATAGACGCTATGACCAATATATTAAGGCTTAAGTGGCTATGTATCGTCATGGGGATTCTTAACCCGGCAAAGCTGACGCAAGTGCTAAGTGCAGAGCCGGAGGCGACTGAGGCGTCTGTTGTAGATACACAACTGAAAAGATATTACAGTTACTGTAAGATGACAAACCAACTCATGCAATCCAAGCAGCACAGCAGGCTGCTCTTGACAGAATAAGTCCGGACTAGGAGAGATTACGTTTCAGTTCATAGTTACAGTGACTGCTGGGCTATAGTGACAGGATATCGCAGACTCACATGGGTATCCACGAACTGACCCCTGAGACTTCTTATGTGCTGGATGCAGTCGCACCAGGCATGACGCCCCAGGATGTTAACTCCTTGATCGGAAGATATCAGTTGTCAGAAAGAAAGAGGCATCGGTACTGCTTTCACCAAAACCCCGAAGTGGACTTACACGATATAGTAATTTGCTATGACTCCACTTCCTACATTCCCCCCAATAAACACATTGGGAAGGCAGAGTCATTACTTGTGATTGATGGCGAGCTCGACTTTTTCCTGTTCAATGATAACGGCAGAGTCTACGATTACAGAAGGCTTTCAACGTTCAATAGCTTATGTCCCTTTTACCTAAGAGTTCCACCAAACACTTGGCATGGTCTACGGGCAGTAGGAACAAGACCCTGTATTATCAAGGAAACGATATCCGGTCCATATGAAAGTAGCTCATTGCAGTGGGCACCCTTTGCACCAGTCGAAACGGAAGACAACGAGGCTGGTCATTCTTGGTATGACAAGGTCTATGAGTATTGCTTAGAAAGCGGGATCAATTCCCCTGGTGACGAGGCATATCAGCAAATAAGTGAAACAGTATTTAGATCGTCAAGGCAATTAGTATCTGTATCATTGGAGCAACTTGGGCCAATAATTTCTGCAGCTGAATGCTCACCACTCAGAAGGGCTCGCCTCTGTTGCCACAATGGACCTGAGGAAAAGCTTCAAGAGATGTTCATAGCGCTATTGGCAGGAGTTGAGATTGAAGAGAGCATGCATTTACGAAAAGATGAAAGCCTTACCGTGATTAGTGGGCAGGGTCGGTACTTGTTCCCTAATGAAGATGGATCAATGCGCCTTGAGCGAGATCTAGGATCGTATTCAGATACAACAGACTCTCAAGTAAACTTTTTTACACGTATCAATCGTTATGTGCCTCATAAAATTGTTGTCGAAAATTCTACCCTTCTGATTCACGAAGCCACGAGTGGACCATTTATAAAGTCTGATACTGACTACCGGATTGTGGGTATCGGATGATGACAATCAATTGCCTTGCCTGTGATGGGGTCTTGGGAGATGTGCTGTTCTCTATTCCAGACCTGCCACTTGTTGATTCTTTCTGCAATTCGCAAAAGGATGCACTGAATATTCCACGCTACTCTGTAGATCTAAGACAATGTAACAAATGCTCGACAATTCAGATCGCATCGCCACCAGATACAAGCAGAATCTACAGAGATTATATTTACGAGTCTTCATCATCTCCTGACTTATCAGATCACTTTTCCTTCTATGCTCAATACATAGCATCACTTACAACAGACCGAAAAACGAAAATTTTAGAAATTGGGGCAAACGACGGATTACTGCTCAAAAAGCTTGCTAATGTAGGCTTTACGAATATGGTGGGGATTGATCCTTCTCCTCAAACAGCACAGGTTGATATCAAGGGTGTTAAGATCATAAATGATTTTTTTAATGAGTCCTCTGCTAGCCAGTTAAGTTCGGCCAGTTTTGGTCTTATAATTGCCAATAACTGCTTCTCGCATATCCCTAATTTATCAAGTACATTAGAGCTATGTGGAAAGCTTCTAGGATCTGAAGGAACAATTATTATAGAGGTACAATCATGCTTAGGCCTACTTGAAGGCGTTGTATTTGACTATATTTATCATGAACACTATTTTTATCACTCTGCTCAGTCTTTCGAGAAGCTTGCAAAAATCAGTGGGCTCGAGCTTTATCACATTGAACACGTTCCAACAAAAGGGGGGTCGTACAGGCTACTTTTAGGACATGCAGGCTGTCATAAAATCAGTAGTACCGTTACATATTGGAAGTACCGCGAAGAACTCGCTGGTATTCATTACCGGGACGCTTGGCAACTAATGGCGAATTATCTATCCGGAATAAAGAAGAGCCTTAATCAATATTTAGATGTAAATAAAATACGCTTGATCGGATACGGAGCCTCAGCAACTGGCACAGTTTTCATGAGATATATGGATATTGAATCTAAGATCGATCGAATTGTAGATGACAATCCAAAGCGACAGAACTTGTTTGCACCGGGATATGCCATTCCTATCAAGTCGCCATCTATACTTGGCCAATCGGATACTTGCTTGATTTTAGCTTGGCGACATTACAGGCATATAGTGCCTAAACTTGACGAAAGGCGCATCACATTCATCATTCCCCTGCCTACACTACAAATAAGTGGTTAGCATCTATATTGTTGTCGGGAGTCGTGGGGTGGTAGGCAGCCAGATTGTTCGATGTTTAGAGCAACGAGGTAAGCGAGTGGCCATAAAGACGACCACTGAATTGCTGCTACAACGCCGTAGTGAGAAGCTTTCAGAAATTGTGCCCAATCTGTATGGAGACTGCGTGAGTACTGAAGGAACAAACGTGGGCCTTATTTTGGCTCACAGATACAGAGGTGACAACATTGAGCGCGCACTAAGTGATGAGATATGCATCACAAGGAACTTTGTATGGGAACTTTCAGAAATATGCAAATCTCTGAGGGTCGTCGTTCTGGGATCCATCACTGGCAGCCGAGTCGACACGAAGATGCCTGAATCATATCATTATTCAAAAGACCTTCAGAAAAGCATCGTCAGGCAATCAATTCGAATCAGCAACCTTCACATGAATTTGCTGGAGTTAAACTGGTTCGAAAAACATCCTGATTCAAAAGCGACCCATGAATATCGAGAAAAGATGACAAGAATAAAGCAGCAGCTTGGTGGAGATAGCATCCCTACGATTGAATCAATAACAGACTTCTCTTGCGCGCTGATTGAAATGGAACGGCCACCAAGAGGTCAGAGCATTCTTTTCGATGGAGGTTTGTCGCTTTATCAAAAGGAGTACTAGCCTGACAACCACGGGGAAGGCTTAAGCAACTAAGCCGACAGATATCTGGCTGAATGAGAAAACGATGAAACACAACTGCTAAGTCGCTGGCAAATCCGCCGTGGTTAGCGGGATTCCGTTGGAAGAGCAACCGCGACCGCAGCTGTACGAGCTGGGGGAGTAGTTGAGCGCGCAGCCAAGAGTCTTGCTGAACGACTGTCCTTGTAAGCGCTTGGTTCACGCGTGCCTCTAGTTTGCGAAGCAGTGACGTGACTCCCTGAGATCAGTGCAGGGCAAATGAGAGTCCTCATCCGGCCAGACTGGGCCAGGGACTCGACCATGCAACGCACCAGGCACACAGCCGAGCAGATCATCCGCCAGCTCAAAACCCCCGAGCAGTTGATTGCCCAAGGCGAGACCGTCGCCGACGTATTTCCGTTGGCGGTAGCAATACGGCGGGGTGCAAGCCGAGGAGACCAAGCGGCTGACTCAGCTGGGGAAGGAGAACGCCCGTCTATACAAAGCTTCTGGAAGAAGCCGAGCTGGAGAAGGCAATGCTCAAAGACGTTGCTGAGGGAAACCTCTGAGCCTGAAACGTCGCCGCAGAGAGGTCACGGTCCTGCAGGAGCATTACCGGTCCTCTGAGCGTCTGATCTGCCGTGTGGCCGATCAACAACGCAGCACCCAGCGCCATTCGGTCAAGGTCGCCTCGATCAAGGACGGAAAGCTGCGTCATCGTCTCCGCGAGATCGCAGCTGAGCACATCCGCTGGGACCGGCGCATGCACTACCGCCTGCTGCGGCATGCGGGCTGGAGCGTGAACCACAAACGGGTGCAACGGCTCTGGCGGGAGGAGGTCCTGAAGCGGCCCGCTCCCAGGCGAAAGCGGGCACGACCCGCCGATGGCTCGGTGCGCCGCCACCGGGCCGAGCATCCCCACCAGGCATGGGCCAGGGGCTTCCAGTTCGACGCCATGGCCGATGGCCGGAGACTCAAATTGCTGAACGTGATCGACGTGCAAAGCTGCCTCTGTTTGGTGATCCTGTTGCGCAGGAGCTGCAAGACCAAGGACGTAGTGGCCGTGCTGGAAAAGTTGACCAGCCTCTATCCAGCACCGACGTTCATCCGGTCTAACAACGGGCCGGAATTCATCGCTGAGGCTCTAAGGGACTGGTGCGAGGCCAGCGACAGCACAAGCACCGCCTACATCGAGCCGGGATCCCGAGGGGAGAACGACTTTGCAGAATCGTTCAACAGATGGTTCCGGGATGAATTCCTCAACACCGAGCTGTTCACTACATCTTCCGTGGCCCAACTACTGGCTGGTCACTGGCGCAGGGAGTAAAACAAGTTCAGGCCATATTCGGCCCTCCAGGAGCATACGCATCTGGAGGCAACTCAGCCAGGAGCTGCAGCATGACTACGACCACTCACTCGCGTGAGCACTGGAGCAACAAAGGGGCGCACGTCAGGCTTTAACGCAAATACTGCTGGATCAGTCTCCAGCAGCGAACGCACCAGACAGGTAAATGTGCTGTTACATTTTTTCTTTCCAGTGCCACTACTAGGCCAAGCCATCAATCTCAACCACCGCATCGTATAACTGGATATTTAGAAATTCATGCATAACCCAAATGTAGAACGACAGAGCAAAGCCGTTCTGCATTGGACACCTGGATTGAAAACAGTTATGGCAATTCCATTGTTACTGCCCCAGTTCAGAAGAGAGTAGGCAACGGACTTAGACCCGTTGGCTGTGCGGACGAATGCCACAGCTGGACAGGGTTTGCTGAGCTCTACAAGCACTGTCATCAGCTGTTTGGCTTTTTAGTACCGTCCTAAGGGGATCGACACATACGAATACTTTTTCGCCCAACTTGGGGATCTCTAATCGTCGGGGGCTAATCTCCATGCCAGGGATAATACATACTAAAAGTCTGGTCATCTCCAGAGTCCAACAGTCATTATACTCACACTCCATACCGTATAAGTTAAAATATCGTTTGCGTCGCATATCGCTCTAGCCTAGTCAGGAGGCCTTCAATCAGCCGTTTTGACTGATCTTACAAAGTAGGCAGATGCATGGCTTAGCACCCGAAAACACTTAGGTTGATGAATTGAGTGGATTAGTTACGACTTACGTCTCGTGGTGCATAACCTAACTGATGGGATGAACGCCAGAGGGGCTCCCTGGCAAGAAAGCTGTCTTTGCAATCGTTCTCAATTGCTTGGTAGTGGAATACTTGCATTCGGAATCAGTATCGCTTATAGCTCTATAGCAGGAATAGATAAAAAGGAAATTCAGAAAAAACGAACAGCAACAGACCTGTATACCACGGCCTCCAGAGAATCAGATGTTATTGAGTCGTAGAAGTCTGTGGTAGAATAGGGTATCTGGTTAGATATGATGACAGACTTTTACGAAAAACAATACTCTGCGCTCGATCGGTTGAATTCAAGGTTCGGCATACCGTCGCTGGGCCTAATGAGTGGGTTTACCTGGAACAGTGACCCACGCAGATTGTTATTTGTTCTTTCACGATATAAGTTCGTTGCAAAAATGTTCCAAAACTATCATAATGTCTTAGAGATAGGATGCGGAGATGCATTTGCAAGTAGAATCGTGGCCCAAAGTGTGATCAATCTCGATGTAACCGACATAGATCAGAGACTTCTTCAGAATGCCATGGTGAATGCGGCTTCAGGGCCTTTCCCATACAATTGTTTCTGGCATGACCTATTAATTTCGGAAACACCCCAAAAGTATAATGGCATATATCTACTAGATGTTCTAGAACATATTCCCCAACTTCAAGAGCATGACTTCCTTGGCAATATTTGCGGATCTCTCCAGCCACATGGTCAGGTCATAATTGGCATACCGTCACTTGAGTCGCAGGAGTATGCGTCAGAAGAATCAAGGCAGGGCCATGTGAACTGCAAAACGCTAGACTCCCTAAAACGGTTCTTAGAAGAGTTCTTCTGGAATATTAATATGTTTTCTATGAATGACGAAGTACTTCATACAGGGTTTGGCTCAATGAGCCATTATGTGATTGCCTTGTGCAGCAGTAAAAAGTAACTTATGAGAAGACTGCGGTTATTTGGCCATGAATACGCTGGCTGGGGTCATATGGGGTTGCTATGGTATATACTAGCGGCTGAAGAAATAGGTTTGCTGGGTTTGTGCAACGAGAGATATTCGTTTTTAGGCGAAAAGGATTTTAGCTCGCCTCAGTTGAGATATCTCCTCTCACCATCTATTAATTTTTTAGATGTGCCTAATGAGCTTGCTGTGCTCAGTAGTACAAAGAACCGACGCATAAGTCAACGCTTTACGCCCATCAACTTTCAGAGAACAGAAGAGTTTAAGGCTTGTAGTAGAGCATTAGGAATAGATCCAAATCCTTACCTTGAACTAGATTTATCAGGCTATCATCTTGTTTCGTCATTATGGTACAGACTCAATAGCGGTAGTCAAATGATACGCTTGGAAAGAAATGTAGAGATAGAAGTCCAAAGGTGGTCGTTTCAGATATTCGAGAGTCTGAAGCTACCACAAGATCGACCCATTTGCTTTCTGCACATACGCGACTCACCCGGTCAGCACATAAGGAACTGTAATCCAGAAAACTACTCGCTTACGGTCGACTACCTTATTTCAAAGGGTTATACAGTATATCGAAGTGGAATTGGGCGCCAACTTCGGCCTAGGCGTCATCTGGTACAGAATAAGGATCACTGGGCTACAAGTTATGATGTTCCAGCACTACTTTCTGCCAGTCTTACGATTACATGCCAGTCTGGTCCAAGCTATATTGCTGGATTAATGCAGAAGCCTAATCTTGTCGTCAACCTCGCATCACCTATCATTGGCCTTATGATACATGATCATCCTAAGACTGCTGTATCAATCAGAAACGAGAGAAATAAAGAACAAACTTCCGATGAAATACTTACTGCACTAATAGAATTTGAGAAGTGGGCTACCTGCGGATTTCCTAGAAATAGTTCGATGTCTGAGATCTCGTCAATTCTTAGAGATGCGTTTAACTTGAATCATGGCATAGAATATGTAAATATTGTTGGAACAGATAACCAGCAACTAGACCTGCTTGATAATACACCTTTGCTTCAGAGACATCTCCAATCCCAGGTTTACTCACTAGACTAGAAGTGTTATTTCACAGCTAACTCGTGGACTAAAAGAAGCAACTTCTAATCCTCCATGGAGCAATGTCGGTGGAAAAAATAGTCCATGTCCTATCGGGACCTTGAGCGGGGTTAAGTCATGACAAGAAAGCTTCTTCTGTGGCACAAAGGCAGGACCGGAATTAGTATTTATATAATCAAAGTCATATGGATAGTCATTATGGCTTCCTGGGACAACACCGATGCCATACTCAAGTTCTGAATAGTAAAGTGGAATCCAGAGTTTTATATTGCGACATTCAGGAAGGAATGACCACCCACCTGTTATTGAGTGAAACCAGACGTCGCGATGAACAATAGACTGAGTCGATGGCTGATTAGGAGAAACGAATCGGAAATAGAAGTCATTTCTATATATACCGGATACATTTCCAATGAGAGATCTAAGACCATCAATAATCAAGTGTTTTGAACTTTCAAGTGAACCTGGCAGTACAGTCCGATTGATACGCGCTGATGACGAAAGATCAAGACATACTGCTCTAAAGAGATCCAAATCGGAAAGCAGACTAAGATTGCTTTGATTATAGAAGTTGGATACTAAACTGAGTTCTCTAAGTAGCTTGCTGGCGAGTATGAAGATGGGTGGGGGTATTGACTTAATAAAATAGCCAGATTCAGGGAAGTCTAACATTGGGTTACAGCATTGCATCAGGTATCCACGTGAAATAGTCAGATTCCCTTCTTACATAGAAGCTGTTCAGTGGTGTCTTAGCAATTAGTCTATACCCATGGTGATGGAGAAGGTCGAAGATGGAAGATCTACTGGGATCTGCTGTATTAAGGCTGAATAACTTATCCTCCACGATAAATAGCTCGTATCTGTGAATGGATTTGTTGAGCATATATTCTATGATCTCGAGTTCTCCACCCTCAATGTCTAGTGATACCATGGGTATTGTTAAAGATGTGCCGAATGTCGCTTTAGAAAGTATATCATCAATAGTCATAGCATTAATTACAGCTTCCTCCGCTACTTTGAATTTTTGCTTGTACCTATAAATAGTGGCTTGGTGACAACTCGAGGCCGAATCGTCGGTGAATCTAACAAAATGTAACTGTTGCGATGAGGATGCAACTGCCGTATTGACAAACACGTCACGGGGACGTGATGAGGCAAAGGATTGCTCAAACTTGGCTAGAGGGTCAATGCAAATGCCCCGAAAACCAAGTCTATAAAATAAGTAAGTGTTGCTACCATTTATAGGTTGATTACAACCAATGTCTAAATAAAATATATTATTCCTAGGAACCTGCGAAGTCGCAGTTCTCAACACGCTAAGTGCTATGCGGTCTTCACCCTCGAGGCTGTAAGAAGTATGATCATGGTTCAAGTGACCAAGGTCGCCGAAGTAATTCATTGCTGACAATCTCTAAGATGAGATGGAATGGAATGTCTCAAGAGGTTCAATTACCTTTCCTCTTAAAGTTCCTAGAGTAAGAAGCTGGCCTGATAGTGCAGAGCCTGCATCACTGAAAAGCCAGGTGATGCAGCTAGCGAGTTCCTTTATTCGGAGTGGACGCTCTGGATAAGATTCGTTTTTAAGATCAGGCTCTACATGATAGAGTTGAACTACATTAACTCTGACATGATTAGCATGTTCAACTGAAAGCCATCGCGCAACACTCTGTTCAGCTCCCTTTTCAGCATGATACTGCCATCCTTGTGTTCTCGTTACCATGGTGCCGGCCAATGAGGAGATAAAAACCACAGAGACTAGCCCTTTTTGTTTTAAATATTCAATAAGGCGCACCGCTGTTTCTAGGTAGCCAAGAGTTTCTCCATGCCTAGTTCTCGCAGATACTAACATGGCTAGCTTTGGTTGAATCTTAGTTTCGTTGCCAAGAAGGAATAATTCGAGGTAATTGAATAATGTATTGAAGTTATAATATGAAACTTCTTGCATATTACCAGATTTCTGTAACGTTAGAGTATTCTTTGCTATTCCAAAGATATCTATCTCCGCCAAGTCTCCCTGACTTACCATTTCTTTCAAAACTGATTGAGCCAGCCTAGAGCCAGCTCCTAGTATAATGACTCTCATAAACATCAATTTCCCCTATGTTAACATGTCGTCTCTGCGGTAAGCCGCCCAGCGCCGAAGATGTTTACAATCTCGGCTCCTTCTATCTCAATAAACTGAATTATAAGTCTTTACTTGGGCAGCCCTTTGAGATCTGCTTACATTTATGCCGAAACTGTACATTGGTTTCACTATCCCATGATATCCATGCAAGTAAGTACTACGATCAATATCTAACGCTATCATCACACAAGAAAAATCCTCACGCTACATATCTTTTGAGTTTAATTGATTCGTTTGTTTCTTGTGGTAACGATAGTTCAGGTTGTATACTTGAGGTTGGTTGTAACGATGGGTCATTCGGTACAGCTCTACAGTCCCTTGGTAAATACGTTGGACTTGAGCCTGCGCAAGACGCCTGCGAGGTGGCATCACGCGCCGGTCTCACTGTTGTCAATAAATATTTAACCGAGGAGGTTGCCTCCCAGCTTTTATTGGAGTATAAATCGTTTAAGGCTATCGTATGCAGGCATGTTCTCGAGCATATTGAAGAGCCTACAAGCTTCATAAAAATTCTTTCGACTCTTGCCGATGATAATACATACCTCTTTATCGAGGTTCCTGACTTTGACTTCCAAATAGAATATATCGATTACTCTTTTTGGGAAGAGCACCTCTCCTACTATGATATCTTTACTCTAGAAAAGCTACTTTCTGAACATGGTTTTTCTCTCCTGCATTCTCAAACCTTCTGGTTTACTGGCAGATCACTGCTGTGCGTTTTTAAAAAGAGAAAAATGCAAGGAGGCTTGTGCCTAGATGCAGCTAGTAACACTAGTGCTATTAACGATCTGCGGAAGACATTTCTCTTTGAAAGAAATAAGCTCTTTCTAGAAAATCTTAATTCAAATTGCTTATTAATTAGGTCAAAAATACAACACTTATCGCGATCTTCGTGCATTGTGCTTTACGGAATTGGCTGCAGAAGCATGTTCCTTTCTCAATTGCTAAAGCTAAAGGGAATTATTGAATATGCCGTTGATGACAGCCCATCAAAGAAAGGCGCTCATGTCCCGGGCCTAGACTTACAAGTCATAACGCTTGAGCTCTTACCAACTGAAAACATTAGAAATTACACATTCATATTGGGTGTCAATGGTGAGTCCGAATCAGCCATCATAAAGCGATTATCGCGCTTATTTCCACATTCAAACACTATATCATTATTGCCCCCTAGTCCTCTTGGAAAGATCTTGTCATAGAATGTTTCCATAGCCATATTGACGCTGGAGCACCCAGTTTCGGGTCAAAGGTCATCCCTTTCATCAGTAAATCGGGAGCTTGAGGACATAAACAATGCGTCGTTACAGCCAGACTGTTAAGGCTAATGTGAGAAGGAGAATGAGCCCATCGCAGCGGCAAAGCGTGGCCCAGATCTCCAAGGACCTGGGCATTCATGTAGTGACCCTCTACAGCGGGAAGAATTTCTGGCGGTTACAGTTGCAGATGGCTTTTGCTTCTCAGAAGGATCCAGAGGATTGGAGTCCGGTCGACAAGTTCAAGGTGGTCCTGGAAACCGCTGGTCTGAACACAACATTACTGGGTGGCTATTGCCGTGAGCGGGGTTTGTACTCAGAGCAGACTACTGCCAGCAAAAGTGACGGCACTGCTGCTGTTCAAGCAGCAATCGTCAACGTAGCAGCGACATAACCGCGATGCACTGACTATGGTTAAAATTTTGGCATCAGCCAGCATGAATGTCAAATAACATATGTTATTTGTCCTAATATAGCCGTTGCTTTCAACGACCGGGGAAAGTTTGATTCAATCGATTACTAGCTTAAGTCAAATCCCAACTTGCTATATATCCAATGACTGCATGAACAGAGGCACGGCATCCTCCTTTGGGTAGTCACAGCGACGAACACGGGCGACATCTCCCCAATCAAACGCTTCTTTGGCGTGGCGCTGGCGACGGAGCTGGAGACCACCAATGTGGTGGTGGCCAACAATGTTCTAGCCCACGTACCCGACATCAACAATTTCGTAGCTGGTATCGCACGGCTACTCAAGCGCACTGGCCGTGCCTCTATCGCGTTTGCACATTTGCTAAAGCTGCTGGCCGGAAACAAGTTCGATACGATTTATCGTGAACGTTACGGTTATTTGAGACTGCAGGCGGTGGCTCGCATTGCCGCCGCGGCTGGCCTAGCGGTGGTTGATGTGGAAGAACTGCCCACTCACAGCGGCTCATTTGCGGCTGGCTCACCAAAGTGAAGCTGAACCCACGGCGGGAGTGGCTGAAGTCCTTGCAGCCGAATCCGTGGGTGGGCTGGAAGAGCTGATCAACATGCATCCGGCGCCGAATTTCATCAGGTCTGACAACGAGCCGGAATTAATCGCTCAGGCCTTAAGGGACTGGTGTAAGACCAGCAACACCACTAGCACCGCCCATATCGAAGCGAGATCGCCATGGGAGAACGGCTTTGCAGAATCGTTCAACGGAGGCTCCAGGATGAGCTCCTCAACACCGAGCTGTTCACCACAGCACGCGAGGCCCAACTCCTGGCTGATCGCTGGCGGTGGGAGTACAACACGTCCAGGCCATATTCGGCCCTCCAGGGGCGTACGCCCCTGGAGACAGCTCAACCAGGAGCTGCAGCATGACTACGACCGCCCACTCTCATAAGCAGTGGACCAATAAAGGGGGTAACGTCACGATATAAAGCAATTAACACAGATCAACTTAGTAGGTCTAACTTACGTGCCCATATAAATACGAAAAGCCATTTCGATATCCAAGGAAGTCGGTTTCGCAATATTACGATTCGGCACTGTCTTAGTAAATTCACTGAGGCCATATTGCTCCAACAGTTTGTGAAGAGTATTAGGGGATTGAATTCCGTGATATATATCTAAATATTCTTGGACGCAAGACAACAGTTCGGTATCATTAAGGTCAGTGATTGAGGCAATTGATGCTAGGCCGCACTCTATTTCCCAAGGAAGACATATTAGGTAAGCCAACTCAGCCTTAGCTAGCCGAATATCAGTAAATGCATGAAGCTTAAAACGCTTACAGGCTATCAGATGCTTGTCAGTAAAAAAATCATCTAATGCAAGCCCATTACTGTTAGATCTTAAGGTATGTCCACCTCCAAGGTTAAAGAGGTGAGATAAACCAGAAGCTGTGCCAACAGAGAACGGTGCCTTGCTAATAGCATTCCATTGCCTAAACTCTGATTGATAATCATGCACTTGAATAGTAGGCACAGGAAGCGAATGCTGAATTACAGAATCCGCGGTAATCAGAATAGGCCTATAGTGGGAGTTTTCTTGGAGGTAGGAAATAGCAGCTGAATAGGTATCGGGAGATACGTTGCGTAGATTCGCATGAAAGGAGTCGCTATCATATTTGTATAAAGGTGTTCTGAGGTGAACTACAACTTCGTTTTGAGGCTTGGAGTTTTTGTGAGTGGATGAGAAAATATCTTGAAGGCGGGTTTGAGTTAGAGGGGAAATAGCAGAAAGATAATAGTCTGAATGATAGAGTGTCATAGCATCCTTGAGAGGATAACTAAGTATTGAATTAACATGCTCAGATGTAACAACTGCAATGCCGCTGCTGTTGATAAATTGGACAAGCGAATGGCCGCTGTCTAATTCAGACATGAAAATTGTAATTGGAGGGCACTCTCCGTAAAGCAGGTTGGAGGTACGGATAGAATTGATAAGATGAAACCAATGTCCAATTGAAATCTGTAGTAATGGAGAGAAATAGAGCCCTTTTCCTAGCCGCCTTAATGTAGTGCGGCCAAACAAATCAGAGTAGCGTTTTCGAATTACAGGATTTTTACCAAGATTGGAGAAGTGGGGAGAAACGAAGAAGTGATATAGATATTGACAATCAGGGTGAGCTAGAACTGCCTTTCTAATAGTGGAGATTGATGGTTTTCCGAGAGTACAAGTGAGCTGAAAGATAACAAGTGGATATCGTACAGCGAAATCGTCAATTGTTTGTAGTGATATAAGAGAATTAAGAATAGAGCGTGAGTCCAGCCTGGGTAATTCATCAATTGCCATCCCAACCTGATCATTAAAGAGTCTGACGGCTGTCCCGATAGTATGTAACGCAATCTCATCTTGCGACATATGCATTGCAAGACTGATCGCAATCGCAATTCTAAGTTGATAAATCGAGTAGTCTAGATGTGCTATCTGCGCCGTTTCTAATGGTTGGAGGACCATAGTCTAAAGGATAAGTGCTCTTTCGACTTCAGACAAGAGATCAAGAGAGGGCGTATTCATTAGATCACAATTTGAGTTAATTGGGTACTGCTGTTTAGCCGAAGGTGTGTTGCGCATGCTATCTACTAACGTTCTAGCGTCAGAATTAAGATTAAACTCATAGGTAAATCGAAGCAATGCTTCCTTCATATCAAGAAACGCTTCTGCACTTTTAGGGTAAGAAAGTTCAAGCAGTGAGCTCCTGAAAAAACCTGAAGCATCAATCAATTTGCGCATATGGTAGTCACTCCAGTAACGAGCAAGTGAACCAGTTATGTTAGCTGTGACATAATTTTCCATATAAAGTGGATAAGACTCTATACCTGACAATCTAGCATGCTCAGTGCTATGTATTGTCCCCGAAATAAGAGCTGAGCTACCATTGCTGGTAGATGCGTGTCGGGCGTTAGTTACAATGCAGGGAGCATCGTAGACATAGTATTTCTCAATGCCCATGTCTGCAGTTCTAGCAAGAAAATTCATGTCAGGGCTACTGCCCTCGGCATAAGATCCATAGCGATTAAAAAGCTCTAGCATGAAAGGGCCCGATATGACGCAGTTAAACAACATCGGATAATGCCAGTCAATCTGCGCAGAGCCAATGGCTGAAAGCAACTTGGGACGATTGACATCTTGAACGTTGTATTGATGCTTTCTTTTAGTAATAGTGGTCGCATTAATCCAGACTTCTTGGTGGTCAAAACAGATAAATGGTGAACAAAAAGCATCTAGATAGTTGATTGCAGACAGAAGATTTGCCGATACCAGTCTTCGGTCAGCCAATACAGCAATATAGTCAGGATTTTGGTTTAATACCTGAGCCAAACCGTCATTCCAATTCCTGGACATGGGCAAAATAACTGATGTCTTATGATAATCAATTGGAAAATATTTACGATAATACCTAAGGATAGATTCGGATAAGGTGTAATCTGAATTGTCCTGAATAGTGACTTGGAGTTCGACAGTAGAACAATTAAGAAAACTTGAGAGGCGTTTGATAGATGACAGAGAGTCAATAATACCTGAGAGGCGATTTCGCGTGACAACTAGAATATTAAGTCTACTCATAACCTTTCATAAGAATAATCATAAGTGGGAACTAAGATAACATGTAATGTCGGTAATAAAAGTCTGAAGTAGAAGTAATTTCCCCTCAACACCAGAAAAATGAATTGCAGCTGCTTCATGGAGTTGGGGAGGGCGGCCAATTGTAAGAGGTCCTCTGGAATTAGATGATGTTTTTAAGACAAAATAGGGACGGCTTTCTTCAGAAAAGACGATATGCTTTGCAAGTAAGTATGGTGTGGTTAAATAAGTATGGGTTCCTTGCTGAAAATAGTAATGCATTTCCTTGAAGTTCAAACCACAATCAGTAGTTACTCTTACATTGTGATCTACCAGAGGAAGGTCAGGAGCTAACTGATTAAGGTCGAGCAATTTTAAGTCGGTCCTTCCAACAAGAGAACTTGAGATCACAGATGACCACGGCTGCATATCGCAAAAGAGATCTGCGACAATCGATCCATTGGCTTCGGTGTAGCTAATATACTTTTCAAGATAGTGGATGTAGCTGCGCAGTGATGAATCACTAAAGTAGATAAGGTTAGGGCAGAGCGACCATATTGGCTCTGCTGGGGCTCCATTCCATCCCAAGGTCATGAGATTTGTCGCGGCTAGGTCAATATCTGTTAAATGCTGTTGGTAGTCACTTAGTCCTGGAAAAACCAAAGTATCCCAATCAATACCAAAAAGAGTCGACTCATTAAATAGATTTTTCTCTTGAAGGAACAACCACCGATTGATGCAATGCTTTTCAACAGGAGGGCAGTTTGAACGTATCTTATCAAGTTTATATAGGTTTTCAAGCCGTGCCAATAGTGGTGAGCAAAGACTCTCCGAAGTAATACAGTAAATCTCGACGTTCTCTGGAAGCAAACGATTTGACGAGTAATAAATGAAATAGCTCTGACTTACGCATAGATAAAGCTTTTTAAAGACCTTCGATGCGCATAAGACCGAAAGATGGAGTATGTGAGAGTACTCATTTTTATCATCATAAAAATAAAGGTATGCACTCTTGTCCATCATGTTAAAAAAGTTCCATGAGAATTCGAGCTATGTTGAGTAAGATTGAAGATTTAGTCTTGGCAAATGCACCCTTCTTCAGCAATGGGGGCAAAGTATTTGTACAATACTTGCGCTTCCAAATTGAAAAATGTTGCATGTTGTAAGCAATACTCTGATAAGGATCGCAGACAAAAAACTCAGATAGATTAAAAACGTTGTGTGGTGCGCCTCCCCAATAGATAGGATATGAGCCTCCCAAGAAGGAATCTACAATCTTTTCGGTAACGTATCCAGGTGAAAAACTATTTTCGAAGCATAGGTTAAATTGGTAATCTCTTAATGTATCAATTTTATTTAGGACTGGTCTGCTCTGGGATCCGAAACAATCTACCACTAGCCCAAGTCGTCTAAGCTCACTGACTGCCTCAATACGATTAGCGGTATTATTGTTACCGATGTATACAACTGCATCTTCGCCTAGATTGGCTGTTCGTGGTTCTTCTAGTTCTTTGGCATCATAGGATTGATAATCAGCAAGCTTGGCAGAATACTTTGATGATCGGAGGAGCCAAAGTGGAACATATATATTACGACCACAGTAAGAGGACATGTCAAAAGTCATGCTATAGTC
>Ga0194123_10003357_pt1 | contig 19354 bp, 12 predicted proteins | sample TA2MahsurfametaG_5_FD_155479 | JGI IMG/M metagenome (GOLD analysis project Ga0194123, IMG submission 155479) | Freshwater microbial communities from Lake Tanganyika, Tanzania - TA2015023 Mahale A surface | ecosystem: Environmental > Aquatic > Freshwater > Lake | place: Tanzania: Lake Tanganyika... | reverse complement strand
AAACAAAAAAATGGGAAGAAAGAGCTCTTAAAAGCCAGAAAATCAAATTAATTTACAAAAACTGAGGGAATACAAGAGGCTATAGATTTAGAAACTAAGCTGAGAAGAGTTCAGTGCAATCGCCATGTTCCAAGAACTGATCAAGAGAACCTCCTATAAGTTTGGGCCACCAAAGGTATGTCTCTCTTAAACACGTTCATTTGAAGGAGGCTCGGAAGCAAAGGAATCCTTTGCTTCCTCATTTTCCTTCTTTTTGTGTGATGTTTGAGAAGACTCCTTCTGGAAATCCTTGGGGTATTTTTTGTCTTTAATTGGTTCATTTTGCCTTTGCGGCAAGTTGATACATCATGCCCAAAATCCAAGATAGAAGACCCTCTCAAGCATTCACACTCTAACTTCTATAAAGAATAAAGAGACAGTGAATGATACAAATTTTGCCTTTAGATGGGACGCCGCCTCAATACTTTGAAAGTTTCAAGGAACTTTTTGTGGAGCTTACGACAGCAGGAAACTCGAAGCTTCTGGATGATCAATATGATTTTGTGCGCTTGGATTGGAGCTTTACGGTCTATCCTCCTAAACGGGTTGTCGTTCTCCATGCCCATACCAAAGTCCCATGCGGGGCGATGCAAGAAGCCGTCGAGGATAATCTCCCCTTGATCGAGATCTGTGCCGGAGATTACAAAAACCCCCAATATATCGTCCTGACTGCCAACGTTGATATGGACTACCTGAAGAAAAAGTGGTGCATCGATTACTGTACATTTCATCATGTGCTTGTAAAGGAGGTTTAACAAATCAACTTAGCTTTTAAAAGGGTACTGAGGGTATTATTTTGTGAATCAGTCTCTTTTGATTATTTCAATAGTTCAATCAAAAATTTTAGTAGTGAAGAGTCACCGCAAAAATGTAAAAACTACCAGCCTATCCTTTAAATTTTAATATGGCACAGTGATCTAAGTGATTTGTGAGGAGATTCACTTGGACATCTGCCAGATTAACACTATTCATGCTCCGTAAGATGTCTCCATGTGCAATAAAGTTCCTTCCATCACGTAATTTTTCCACGGCTGTAATTTCGGCTATAGGAGGCACGGCTTCCCTTAGTGTCCATTCCTTTAAAGCCCCAATACCAACACTGAGAGAATATACAGAAGCTAAGTACGTTACAGCATTATTTCGAAGTGCGGCACCCAACTGTAACGTATGCGCACTGCGATAAAAACGCTCCATTACTTCATTTCCAAATGTTAAAAATTTAGGAGTTATTTTTTTTGGAAAATTGAAGCGCAAGCCACTTTGAATTAGTTCATGTTGAAAGATTCTCAAGCCTTCCGGGTTTAAATTAACATAACCATACTCATCTAAAACCCCATAAGTATTATGCAATTCTCCGGACTTTGCTTTGAAGGCGATAACCTTAGGATCACTTGGTGAAAGGTTTTCGTAAGCGAATCGTGCAGGAATGGTTGCCATTTCTTGCATCATGCGAGCTTCAAAATTAGGTCCATGAGCAAGCTCATGAAGATGATGGGAAGTCCGTACAAACATACGTTTTGCAAGATCTCTTCGAGCTGCTTGTGCTAGATCTTTTGTATTGTCAAACGGAAGAGCTTGCCGGACATGTCGTGTCACCATCATCTCTGGTCTAAAGCGACTAAAGATGGGGGATATTGTGCGAAAGTCTAATCCATTAGCTAAAGAAGTATGTACAAATCGGTTGGTGTTTTCTACTGTTAAAAAAGCTTGATGCATGTTTAAAAGCGCAAAACAAAAATTCACTATATCGGGAGTTTTAAAATGAGCTATGGCTGTGCTAATTAATAAATTTCTCTCACTGACAGAAAGATGTACCGCTTCACGTCTTAATCGATCCCACAGATATGTTTCTACACTTTCGTATGAGGCAAGAAATTTTTGAGCCTCAGTCTTTTTAGTTGAGTTTGTGAGAGTTGGAATAAGATTTTTTAAATCATTAATTTTTGACACTAGTTCACCTACGCAAGCATGACTTACGGAAACAGTCCCATTAATTAGCTTTCCCCATAATTCAGCCCCTCCATTAAAGAGTGCAGTTTGTCGAAAAACCTTTTTAACGGCTGGATCAAGAGACACAATTTCAGCTCTTTTAACCACGCCGTATAAAGGGCTTGCCAACAATTCATTTTGTAGCCAAATTTCAAAAACTCCCTGTGCATCATTAGTCCATATAATAAGCTTCGCGTCAGATACTCTTTTAGCTAAGATTTTTAATTCCTCTTGCCAATCTTTAAAGTTAACAGACGTATTGCTACCATCAACAAGACCTGCAAAATAAGCATCAAAACCATGTTCATCTTGATGTTCAATTGCGTCTCTACAATGTACTAACTCTTCCCACGGAATAGTCGGCATGGAGTGACGCACAAAACGAGATAGGTTTTTATTTGTTGCCAATTCCCCAATTTGGATCATTCCCGCTAGAAAAGCTTCTCTTTGTTCACTATTAGTAAAGGCAGGGATATCTAAAATAACTTTTACTGCGTCTTCAATGCGACCAAGAGTTAGATAATCATGGGCCATGGAAGAAAGAGAGCATAATCCCCTCATTCTTTGAGGGGGTACTTTTCCTTTTATTGCTTTTAGCACTTGGGCTTTGGCGCCTCCTGATACTAAGCTTAATTTATCGAGACTGGTATTAATGACTTTCAGGTCATCTGCATAACCGACAATCCCTCGCTCATCAATAGGTTTTCCCTGACGCATGGCGTCTAAATCATCTATTAACACAAAGGCATTTCTAAGAACCGGAATTTCTCTTTCAAGAATTTGGTCAACCATTTGCCGATAAGCTGATCCATCTGTTAAATTAAAAAGTGTTTGACGATAATGAAATACTTGGGCAACCCGATCAAAAGAAAACAAACTAAAAGGTAGTTGAGTATTCCCGTCCCATTGCTCAATAAAAACATCGTAACGAGTTTTAAAATTTGGATGTTGCAGGTTAACAATATCGCATATATCAACGATTAACTCCGCAAAATGATGAGTTGCGCTTACAGTTTTTGTTCCATGATGCTGCTTTCCTTGTTCGATGAACTCTAAGATTTCATTTGCTTGTGTAAATTGAAAGTCTGGGCGTTTTAGTAAAGAACGTGTTTCTCGCAAAACTTTAAGTTTGCCAACAACAAACAGATCACATTCCTCAGGCCAAGATGCAGCCTTTACTGGTAAGTGAAGCACAAAAAACACTAAAATATAATATGAAAAACGGAAGTAAGATAATTTAAATTGAATGCCCATAGAAATTTTTCTCCCCATTAAGGAGTACACAGAATATCATAACCTCGATTAAAAAACATTCAAAAATACGGCATACCCCTATTATCCTATCTTAACTCCCTACGATCATCATACCTCATGAATATGTACTTTATTTAATCAATGTTAGCTCTGTGGAGATTATAAGGAGAACGTGGTAGAACTGCCTCAAGTAAGCAAAAACAATAATAATGCATGAATTTTAAATGAAAATCCTTGCAATTCGACATAATAATCCTATATTGTGAGATGTAGGAGAAGAAATATGAATGCTCTTCAGTCAGTAAAAACTCATTTGAGGCCAGGAAAGGTCTATAGAAGGAGCGACCTAACAAAATGGTCAAATGCTGTTGATCGTCATTTGAATCAACTTCAAAAGGATGAAGTCTTGCTCAAGGTAGCTTCTGGGATGTATCTTTGCCCCAAAAGAACTGTCTTTGGAAAGGTTCCCGCCAAAGATGATAAGCTCATCGAACGATTCTTAAGAGATTCTCGTTTTTTATTAGCGCCCCCCAATGCATACAATGCCTTGGGGGTTGGAACAACACAGCTTTATAATGAAACGGTTGTCTATAATCATAAGCGTCACGGTCGCTTTAAGCTCGGAAATCGTTACTTCCGCTTTGCTATGAAGCATCATTTTCCCGTCAAACTAAGCAAGGAATTCCTGCTTGTGGATTTAGTTGATAACTTGCAACGTTTAATGGAAGACCGCGAAAAGGTGCTGAGACTAGTGGCAAAGAAAGCGCATACTTTGGATCCGAAAGCTCTTCTTAGGGCCGTTAGAGACTATGGCGGCGTCAAAGCCAGAAAATTCTTTGGTGGCATTTTAAATGACAAAAAGGCAGCGTATGTCCCTTAAATATTTGCATGAACATCCTGAGTTTTCGGATTTGCTCGCAATCGTTGCAAATGAAGAATCCATAGACCCCCCAAGCCTTATTGAAAAAGATTATTGGATTATGCACTGCCTCTTTGGACTTCAGGCAAACAATTTGAAATTTCAGATGAAAGGCGGCACTTCGCTCTCAAAGGGGTTTGGTTTGATAAATCGATTTTCTGAAGATATCGATATTCAGATTGAACCGCCTGTTCATATGAAGGTTTATACAGGAAGAAACCAGGACAAACCCCCACACATAAGGAGTCGTTTCGATTTTATGACTGGCTGGCTGAAAACATTAAGATAGATGGCATAACCGCAGAGCGCGATCGAGAGTTTGATGATGAGAAAGCAAGAAGCGGAGGTATCAGACTATTCTATACGACGACATAAGATTACCCAGAAGATTTAAAGGAAGGTATTCTTCTTGAAGTTGGATTTGATGATGTGACGCCAAATTCCCAGAGAAACATCAGTTCCTGGGCATATGACTACGCTTCTGGAAAGGTAGAGATAAAGGACAACCGAGCAATAGCTGTGGCATGCTACCATCCAGGATATACCCTCGTTGAAAAGCTTCAGACAGTATCGACAAAGTATCGTAAACAACAGAAATCAGGGGGCTTCCCCGAAAATTTCATGAGGCATAATTATGATATTTTTTGCTTATTACAAGATAAAGGCATACAAGGATTTATTTCCTCCCCGGAGTATATTGTACACAAGGAAAAGAGATTTAGAGAAGCTGATAATCAAATCATTGCTCAGAACGAAGCCTTTGTTCTCAGTGATTTGAAGACGCGTGCACTTTACGAAGGTGAATACCAAAAAAGCACGACGCTCTATTACAGAGAAAAGCCATCCTTTGAAAGCATCTTGAGCCTTATACGAGAATATTCAGATAGGTTGTGAGTATGACTCATCTTTGGCAGGGAATTGTAGAAAGCCTCTATTAGGATCCTGATCCCTACCATTGAATGGATTACATCAAGGAAAAAGATTCATTGACTGGTGTAGCTTTTACTATCTGTTAGTGAATGATTAAGGGGGACATCAAATTTCCGTAACGCCTTATATCAAAATAGAAAACAATCAACAGATAGGAGCCGTTAGGACTGTTTTGCTAAACTAAGCTATAGAAAGATCCCTGAAAGAGAGTTGTGCGATCTATCAGAATTTTAAAGGCCTCTTGTCCTAGATAGAACTAGAATTAGTCTTCTATGCTTTTCTCGCATTTACAGTTTTTTCCACGATTATAGTTTTTATATCTCTTGCACTTATCATTTTCTTTTGAGAATGCTCCCACGCAGCACCTATAACAATCGATTATGCAGTGTAGTTCAGAATCGGGTGGTTGGTTTGGATTAAATTGCATTTGGGCTGAAACATCTGATTGTTTACATGGTTCCATATTTTTATTTAGTAAATCTTCAGAGAAGCAATCGCTTGTAATGAGAAATAGTAAAACGAGGATATGTAACATACGCTTAATCCCTAATATATTGTATTTTGAATGGACAACTCTCATAGTCTACTTCACCAATAGGGAGATCTTCTGACAGGACATTAAATGTTATATGTTTCTTTCCAGAACCATTAATAAATTTATAAATTCGGCGAGTATCTTTATCATTTTGTATCTCAATATGGCCATTAGGATCATATACAAGAATTTGTTGGCTCTGTTTTATCACTGAATCAAAAGAAATAACTATTTTATATACTTTTATTTTAGATATATTGGACGGAATGTTTGTCTCCATAATATTGCAGTTATTTGCTATTGGAAGAAGAGGTTGGTTTGCCCATTTTGATGCCCACCTGTACCAATCAGGTGAAATAAATGAAATTATATAGAAGATTAGAGCAACAAACATCAAACTTGTAAAAGCATTACCAAAACTTCTTGCAATGAAAAGGAAAAAAATTCTTACAACATGTTCAAAACAATCTTTGAGATTTTTGCAAGGATCTCTCATGAAAATTATCCCATAAGGCGAATCTTTAAACAATTATAGGGATGCTATTGGTTAATAACCTCTTAAAACATTTAAGGAACGTAAAGTTAAGCATTTTTTCAAAACATAAGGGACAGCACTATTTCTTCTCGTAAGGGGGTGGATTCCTCCCCCCTTACCCCCCATTAAATTTTCAATCTAGATGTATTTTAAAAACAAAAAAGTAATATCCCCACCATTATACATTTCGAAAATTTGAGAAATGCACCTGCTTACAATTGAAGCGATAAAGAATGTTCAAGTTAGGACGTTGTGATTACAAGCAAGGTGGGATCCATTAGTTTATTTAGAAGATCCGTCTTACTTCTACTGGTACAAATATGGTACAAATACAAATTCAGAGGGGGGTAAAAAGTAGCAATTTTTTAAGGACTATAAATCCAAAATAATTCAATAAAATCAATGGCGGATGGGGTGGGATTTGAACCCACGAAGGAGTTGCCCCCTTGCCGGTTTTCAAGACCGGAATATTGGTGAATCTCTGAGCTTATCGTTTCTTCTCAAAATTTATATAACTATATGAAACTAGTTAATAAAAATGGGAACTTATGGCATCATTGAAATTGTTGAAATCACTCTCACACTTCCTTTATTGGTACATATATGGTACATATTTTAAAAGGGGAGAGATAAATGCCGAAATTTACCAAGAGCTATTTAGAAGCCTTAAAGCCAGAAGAGAAGTACTATGAAGTTTGGGATACGGAAATTAAAGGCTTGGGATGTAGGGTTCATTCGACTGGAAACAAGACCTACTATTTTATTTACCGCTACAACAAAGACACACGCAAACAGCGGCTCAAGGTGGGTGTTCATGGCCATATTACGTGTGACATTGCGCGGGAAATTGTTCGAGGGTGGATGGGCGATCTGGCTCGAGGGATTGATCCCAAGAAACGCAACAAAAAAGAAGCCTATGTTGGAAAGCAATTTATTACGATGGAGGCATTTTTAGACCTCTTTGTCGAAAAATATAAGAAGGTTCACAACAAACCGAGCACCATAAAAAAGGATGTCGAGAGAATTAATAGTGCGATTATTCCTTTTTTGGGGAGGGTAAAAGTTTCTGAAGTGACTCAAGAAGATATTGTAAAATTTCAAGATCATCTCAAGAATGTTCCAGGACAATTCAATCGCTGTCACGCTCTTTTAAGAAAAGCTTTTAATCTCGCTGAGCTGTGGGGGCACCGACCTAAGAATTGTAATCCATGCTATGGAATTCAGAGGTTCATTGAGAAAAAGAAAGAACGCTTTTTATTAGAAGAAGAACTTGCCAGATTAGACGACGTTTTGAAGGCACAAGATTCTGTCAAGGTGACTTCTCCTTATTCCCTAGCTGCTATTCGGATGCTGATGTACACAGGTTGTCGGCTTAGTGAAATTCTGACATTAAAATGGGAAGATGTTTTTTTGAGAGAAGGCTATATCCATTTGAAAGACAGCAAAACAGGTGAAAAACGAATCCCCCTGAATGAGTCAGCCAAAACTGTTTTAGCTAGCTTAAGTCAGGAAAAAGGAAATCCTTACATTTTTGTGGGCTCTAAGCCAGGGACTTGTTTAGTGACGCTTCAAGATGCTTGGAGTAAGATTCGCTCGTTGGCAAATCTTGAAGACGTGCGAATTCACGATTTGCGTCATACCTTCGCATCCCTAGCTATCAAACAGGGGGTTGATCTTTACACTGTTTCAAAACTGTTAGGACATAAAAACATTGCCACGACGACAAGGTACGCACATTTGGAGATGAAGCAACTGCTGAAAGCAACAAATGTCGTTGATCAAATTTGGCAGGAGAGAAGCTAATTTAGGGCGTACAAACTCTTAAATTTGATTTCTAGTATGCCTCCTTTCTACGAAACCAACCCTGAGATCTGCGAAATTACACGTTGAATGAGAAATTAATATAATCACTGCAGGCACGTTGTCGCAATGATAGGTAAGTCTCTTGTGTATATTTTTAGCTGATTTATACTTATAACTTATCAATCGTCTTAAGTCACATTCACTTACAATGTCGGAAGTTTATGGAGGGGGTAATGGGTTTTTTAAAAAATTTAGTAGTGATTATTTTGTTCTGTTTAACCAATGTGGCTTATTCTTCTCAGTCTAGAGACCATAACGTGCAAGGTGATACGGATAAGGTCTCCTCACATACGTCTCTAAAAAAGCCTTATTCAATACTTTTAATCGAAGAGGGAGAGAATAGCCTAGGAATCTATCACTCAGAGACCAGAGTAGAAATTGGACGCGTAAAGCTCAATTTTTACCCCCATGAAATCGAAGTATCAGAAGATATGAAAAGAGCTTACGTTTCTAACTTTGGTATTCGAGACTATGATGCAAAAATAGGATACCCAGGCAATAGTATATCTATAATTGATCTCGAGAACTTTTGTGAGATTGATCGCTTATATACTACCTATCAAGGAAAGAACTATTGGGGTCCTCATGGTCTGAAATTACACCCTGATGTTAAGCGTTTATATGTAAACGTTGAATGTGTAAACGGTCGGTACCCTACTTCAAATGCGCCCCAAGAATCAATGATGCTTATTTTTGATCTGGACAGCGGGAAACCTATAATAGGATGGCGACCTCCGTCTTCGAATCCTGACTCCCAAACAAAGGGCTATCCCCTTTTAGCAGGGACTCATAATTTTATATTTTCTCCTCACCAAACAGAAAGATTAAAACCAACTTATAGAGACTTATGGTATTACGCTGGGCAAAATGGTGTAACGCGCATCAATTCAGATACGGGCGCTGTAATAAGACACTATCCGACAAATATCGAGCAACCACACGGTGAAGGAAAAACATTTAACGGAGCTGTTAGAGGTCTTGCATTTAATTCTCAAGGAACCCGTCTTTTGGTATCTGCTAAAAATGAAATATCAATTATAGATGTTACCGTCGGCAGCAGCAGTTATGGAGATATTATACAACAAATTAGAGACTTAGGTGTTGGGCAATTATTTTATTCCAGGTTTGTGCCTGGGACGAACTTAATTTTGGCTCCTGCTGCACGAGAAAGCCAAGTTCTAGTCATAGATACACAACCCTCTCTCCGTGATGAAGAAAGGGTTATTCGGCGAATTGTCACAGGTGTCGACCCTCTCCAAGTTATGATATCCCCTTTTGAAGATGAAAGAAGAGCTTTCATAACGAATGCAAATAGTTCGTGGGTTTCGGAAATAGACCTAAAAACAATGCAATTAAATTCTCGGAATATTCGTACTAAAGGAGGAGCTAACGGAATCGCATTTTCAAATATTCATCCTTGCTCTCTTCCACTTTCCCTCAAACTTGGTGTGTGCTTGCCCTTCACGGGTCAATATGCAGCAGAAGGAAGAGAATGTTTCTTGGGAGTTCAATTTTGGCAAGAAGTCATTAATAAAGCGGGAGGAATCGTTGTTAATGGAGAAAGGTATGAAATAGAGATATGTTATGAAGATACCCGCTCAACAGAAAATGATGAAGAACTTCGCGGTAGAGTCACCGAATTCTTAAAAAAATACCCATCTAGGGGGAAAAATGAAGGTATCTTGGCAATGTTCGGGACTTATCCCCCTTCAGCAAACTTAATAGTTGCTCAAATATTAAAATTAAGACAGTTACCATTGATTACATCAACTGGGAGAGAACCCTATTTGTTTAGTGAGGGTTTGACGAATATTTTCGGTATTTCTCCTTTAAGGAAATCACCTGATCTCATCGGAACTTTCCAAGCGATTTATAAAGATACAAACCCTAAACCAAGAACGGCTATGATTTTATCCTGTGATTTAGTCGAGTCTATAGAAGAGGCCAAAGCTTTAGCGTTTTACCTTACCAGCAATGGCATTAAGGTTCTTTCACCTTTGTCTGTTGATGGAAGCGATGTTTCACCAATAATCCCCTACAAACACTGTCGAGCATATCAACAATCGGACGAGCTAAGAGAGTTAAATGCATTGTTAGCAAAAATCGCCATTGCTGCGCGAGAAAATTGCCAATATTATCCCGATTTACTCTTTATTTCAGGACATAGGAAAGAATCTGCCACTATTATTAACACATGTGCTCAACAGGATTTTACCTATGGGGCTCTTGCTTTAAATGCTGGAATAACAAGTCATTTCTTTCTTAACCAAGTAACTGCACCGGTTGAAAATTTATTGGGAACAGTTTGTTGGTCTGAAAACTGTTCTGAATTTGCCAAAGATCGGTTGGTGGCATCTTCAGACTTTCAAAGAGTATTTTATGATAGATATAGTGAAGATCCATCGGACCTTATAGCTGGATTTGCTGCTACTGGAATTATAATTGAAGAAGCTTTTAAGAAATGCTCTGATCGCTCAGGAGGGGGACATTTCGCTGGAACTACTTTATTTGATGCTCTAAGAGCGACTGATATCATTACATTTTATGGCCCTGTCAAGTTTGAATCAAATGGAGCAAACGTTACAAAGCCTATGATCACCGTTCAATTAAGAACTCAAGGTTCAAAATTACAGGGTGTACCTGTGTGGCCATTATCGGTAGCAGGCAATGAAAGACCAATCTATCCTCTTTAAAAGTTATGGTATTAAGGATAAGGGTGCTAATTAATAGAGAAAGAGATAACTAATATGTTGAATATACAAAGACTTGCTTTTTTTTGGAGGTTTTATTTATCCTTTTGGGTGATGTTTTTCTTTGATACTCATGCTGCTGAGGAAGTAACTTATGCACAGTCACCCAGAATTAAAAAACAATTCGAAAGAATTATGCAAAATGATCAACTTCATAAAGATAGAAAGAGAGTAGTCATACTTGGTGCGGGTATCGCAGGACTTACTGCAGCTTACGAGTTAGTGCAACTGGGTCACACTGTGGAAATTATAGAAGCTTCAAATCGTGTCGGGGGGAGAATTTGGACACATACTTTTAAGTCTACAGGAGAATATGGCGAATTAGGAGCAATGCGGATCCCTGCAGGTCATGATTACACGCATCACTATATTGAAGTTGCTAGACTAACAAGCAGTCTACGTCCTTTTATTACAGCTTTTCAAAACGTAAATTGCTTTTATCATTTAAGAGGACAAACTCCAGTTCGTATAAAAGATGCAGATAGCTTCATCAATAAAGAATACCATCTATCCCCCTATGAGCGAGAAACAATTTCTGCTGCACCTCCTCCCGAGATTTTACGAGTACACCTTGAGAATGCCACTAAGTTGCTTCGTTCAAAAAGTCTAAGTACAACAAGTGATATTGGAGATGAAGAAAAATGGGGCGGATTATTTGGGACGACTTTTCTTAATGATTATGCTCGAGAGCTTGAAGGGCTTACCCTTGGAGAATTCTTAAAACAACGATTAGAAAGTAAAGACGCACGTGAACTAATTGGAGCCTCTACAGGATTAGAATTATGGTGGGATAAGGCTGTTTCTATGTTTCTACGGGAAGGAATTACACAAACAGGCGAGGGACTAAAAGAAATTGCTGGGGGATTGAGTAGATTACCAGAGAATCTTGCTGATATGCTGAGAAAAAAAGAAGTCAAAATCAGATTAAATACGGAAGTTACGTCGATTGAGATATCCCCTCCGGGACCAAAAGTTAATCTAAGAACACGCCCAACAGAGCCTTCGATGTGGGATTCTCCCCCAACCAATAAACGTTCTGAAAATGAAGAAGCAGACTTTGTAATTTGTACTATTCCTTTTGGAGTCCTTCGAATGATGGATCTTAAAGGTTTTAGCCCTTTAAAAATGGAAGCTATAAGGAATCTAAGCTACGCGTCTTCTTCAAAAGTTCTTCTCCACTTTAAAGATCGGTTTTGGGAAAGAGGTTCCCTCGATATGGCCATTTTAGGTGGTGCGTCTATGAGTGATCAGATTACACGCTGTACATATTACCCTTCAGATCATGCCAAAATCATACCCACATTTAGCCCACAGAGATCAAAAGAATTTAGCGGTGTTTTTACAGTCTCCGATCCACTTACTATTGAGCGAGCTGCAGGGCACCCTCTTCGTGATGAGCCGATACCTGGCGTTTTGTTAGGAAGCTATAATTGGGGTCAAGATGCTATTAGATTGGGAACTCTTCCCCCTAACGAACGCGCTGAAGTTGTTTTGGCTGAGCTTGAAAAATTTCATCCAACAATTCGTGATAATCTTCATCCAACAGAAGGTCACATGTCTATGTTCTGGGATTCCTATCGCTGGAGTCGAGGAGCTTTTTGCGGAATGCGGCCTAATGATATGAGAGAATATCATCATATTTCAAAGCAACCTGAGGGAAATATATTCTTTGCTGGTGAACATTGTTCTCTTGATCCAGGATGGATTCAAGGAGCTATTAAATCTGCTCTGGACGCTGTGGAGGAAGTCGTTAAAGCAAAACCTTTACATTGAGGCCTTTAATTTTTCCAGTTTCGACTGAATTCTTTGAATTTGGGGTGATTCCTTTGAAAAGTGAGTTTCAAGGATTTTTAATGCTTGGTGTAAAAGGTCTCGAGCTTGCCTAGTGAGATTTTGAGATTCCTCAGTTTTCCCATTTTTTATAGCCTCAGTAGACTTTTTCATATATAAATCTGCTAGCTTATCTAAAGTGTTGTATGATGTCGGGTGGTTTTTTTGCTGCAACAATAATGACGCTTTCTTTAAATGCTTTTCTGCTATGGCTGTGTTTCCTTCAATGAGATATACATCTGCAAGATTTGTTAAACCTAAGGCAATGTCAATATGATCTTTGCCATAATTCTTTTCACAGATATCTAAACTTCTTTCTAAAATTTTTTTTGCTTTATCATACTTACCAAGATCTTTATAAACATTTCCAAGATGTCTTAATGCGCGTACAAGCTCAATGTGTTCATCAAAGAAATATTTTTGATAAACGACTAAGCTTTGCTCAAGAAATTCCTTTGCTTTTGCAGGATCCCCCAGTTCGCGATAAATGATCCCTAAATGAGCAGAAATCCATGCAACTCTAATGTGGTTATTAGAATAATATTTCCGATAGGTCACAAGACTTTTCTCTAACATATATTTAGCTTCTTTATAATTTTCCAATTCGAGATGAACTGTTGCTAGGGTCGCTAATGCCCAAGCTATTTTTGTGTGATCTGCCGGAAGATATTTCTTATAAAGCATAAGCCCTTGTTTTGAGAAATCCTTTGCCAGCTTATAATTACCGAGATCCCTATAAACAATCCCTATTTGCGCTAAAATCCAGGCCTCCTTAATATGATTTTCAGGCAAGTGTTTTCGGTAGATTGCTAGGCTCTCTTGAAGAGAAATTCCTGCTTTCTCATAATCTCCTAAAATCCTGTATGTCGTTCCTAAATAACCTAAACTCCTTGCTATAACAGAATAATTTTCTTTATCATTTCTATTGAGAGAGGCAAGATTTTGTTCAAGAAAGTTCTTTGCTCTTACATAATTACCTAAGTAAAAATAAATTGCTCCTAATGCACATCTTGCTGGTCCTTGAGTAACATCCGTTAATAGCTCCGAATGGCTTAGAAACGCATCACAATGACTTTTCATTTTTAAAAGATCATCTTCGTCGATTGCTTTCCCCAAATAGTCTTCCAATGCTGCTCCAATTTCCTTAAGGATTTGGTCTTCTTTTTTTAAATTCAGAGATTTAACAAGAAAATTTAGGCTAATAGCTTGGGTACTTCTATGAATTGAAATGGCTGGGCTAGAATTAATCGAGGATTCATTGGTAATAAGAGAGTACTTTTTTAAATGATAAACAAAGTCATCAACAATAACATCATTTTTTAAGGTACAGAGGAGATCCTTAGGTAGATTTTGTGAGTCTAATAGGCTAACAAATAACAGTAATCCCTTAAAACCTACATTTATGCCGATAAGATGCTCTAGGGATAAAGTAACTATACTGTAGCGAGTTTTTGTATATTCATTGGTTTCTTTTAATATTTTTTCTTGGATGCTCTCAAAAGATTGGCTGTAGTCTTGCAGATATTCTAAATATTTGTCATAGGAAACGCCTGTGGTTTTTAAATAGTAAGCTGCGATAGAGATATCGAGTGGGAAAGGGGGTATGAAATTTAAAAATTTAAGAGTCTGCTCTCGTTCAGTTACCGTTATGTCGAGGATGCGCTCTTGCCGCATGATATTCATAAAAAGGAGAAATTTTTCTTGAGGACTAAGTTCCCCTAAATGAATAGTGTGATTGACATGGCTATTATTTTGAATATTGGCATCCCTTGTGGTTACAATGATCTTTCCTGCTCCCCAAGTTGCCGGATCTAGAGGAAAATACTTTTGAATAGACTCAAACTTTTCAACATTATCAAATATTAAGAACCAGTTTGGATGTAGATTCATTCTTTCCTTTACAAATAAAATAATTTTATCTTGTCTCTCTCCAGATTTCTTAATTTCCTGGAGCCCTTTAAGTATCTTCCTTTCTTCTTCAGATTGGCAAAGAGCATAGGCTAGAGCTTCAAATGAGCCCATAAGGCTACCGTTGGTTTCTGCATTTATTTCCCAAACTACAGGTGATTTTTGACTCCCAGCATATTGACGAGCAAGTGTCGTCTTCCCCGCTCCCCCAGTTCCTATCAAAGCAACTGTTTGAATACCCTCTTTTCCTTTTAACGCTTCTTCTATTTGCTTCAAAAGCTCAGGTCGCTTAAGAAGTGTTTTATCTGCAGGTATAGGCAAATCAGATCGAATGGATTGGTGCCTTTGAAAATTATCTGACAGGGGAACGTTGCTGGACTTTTCATACATGAAGTTAAAGAATAGCAGGCACATTGTACTAAAAACCAGAAAACCACTTAAAAATGCACACACTTTCTTCTTTATTGGAAATACGTGAAAGACGGAGCTTCTTGAACTTTCCTCGTCCGATAAATCAATTATTTGTGACCATAATTGAGAAGATATTTTTTCAGATGAATCGTGAATGATTTCATATTGTTTCTTAAAATCTGAAATGATCTTTTCCAGATCAGCGTTGGGCAGTAAGGTTTGTAGAACTTCTAAAACAGAAAAGTAATAGTTATTTTGGGTTCCCATATTAATATATTTAGAGGCGTGTATTGCTGACGGAACATCCAGTGAAGGGTCCTCATTTTGCAAAAGAAAAAGAGTTTTTCTTTTGTTTTGAGTTAGATTATGTATTACTTCCTCTAATTCCAACTTCGCTTGAGTATCCGCTTCTTTCAGCTTTGCAAGAGAAGATTTAGACAGCAGATAAATTAGGGAGTCTATTTCCTGAGAGTCTAGGTAATGTAGGAAGTGACTAAGCGATTTATGGTTCTCCTTTGCTTCCCCATGTGCTTTAACTCCCCCAAGTTTCAAATGTTTTTCAAGTTGATTTATGAAATGAGCATTTTCTTTATCTTTTTCATAGACAACAAGGCATTTAGGACTAGTATTCTTCGTGAAACTTAATATTCTCGAAAGGGATTTTTCAAACATAGCTTCACTTAATAAGCTTAAGTAGTGCTGCTTTAAGGCTGAAAATCTATCCGATCTTTCAATAAATTCTATGATACCTTCCTTGGAGTTACAATCCAGCTTTCGCATGACGTTATATTTGTGAGTTTCGACAGTTTTTTCTTCAATAGAAAGGAAATAAGCAATTGTTTTCGATCCTTTTCCACTCAAAAGACATGCAATAACATCGATTTCCCTAGGGGTAAATTTTACACTATTGATTGTCTTAATATGGTTGTAGTAAGAAGCAGAATTTTGCATGAAATGCGGTGGATGTAATATCTTCATAAGCGGATGCGCTTACCTTTGTTTATTTTCCCTTAATCTGAACGAAACACACTGTTTAATCAAGGATCTTCTCATTCTATAGCAAAGGTCTAAGTAATTTCTCTTAAGAAGCTGTTCTTATAACCTTTAATTGGATAGTTAGACCTTGAAGTTTCTCATAATATTTAGGAGCTAACTTAGAACGTATGATCAAAAACGCAACAGCTAGGAATTAAGGGGGAAAGGAAGCTCGAAGGTAGTTCCGGAACGAACCTAGGTCAGGTGACAGCCTGACCCAGATTCTTAAAAACAATACTTAACTAGAAGAGAATATCATGCATAACAACAAAAATCAAAACTTCCATCTCTATACTAGCTAAGTGGCACTGATGTTCTTCGCTGTACTGTGATGCGAAGAGCTACAGAACAAAGAAAAATCATCTATTTTTCTCGACTACTGTTTTGAAAATCTCAATTAAACCGCTTGTAGTTTTTGAAGTTTTGTTTGGATTCTAATCATTTGCAAAGAATCTGGAGGGAACTGAGCTTGAACAATCTTCAGGGCTTGTTTTAAATAATCTATGGCTTGAGCTTCATAGGATTTAATTTTATGTTTATCATTCAAATTAAGAGATTCTTTTAACTTTATTTCTGCCATATTTTCCATAGCCTTGAAACATTCTGGATGATTATATTTTTGGAAAATCCTTAAGCCCTTACTAACAAATGTCTCTGCAGCTTCAAGTTCACCCTTCAAAAAATATATCTCTCCTAAACTTCTAAATGCACAAGCCGTTTTGAGATGTTCTTCGCCAAAATTTTCTATATATATGTCGAGACCTTGTTTCAATAATGCTTCTGCTGCGTCAAAGTTACCTGAATTAACATGAAAACCCGATAAATAAATTAATATCCTCGCAGTAGAAGTGTGATCTTTCCCAAATTGTTTTTCAAACGTTTCAAGTCCCCCCACTAATAATTCTTTGGCTTTATGATAGTAGTTATGGCTTAGAATATGCTTTTCAGATTGTTCTTGACTTGTTTCTTTCAATTTTTTCTTATTGCCGAGTTGCAGAACGCCCTTTTCTTGACCTTGAAAATCCATTGAATTTTCTAAATAACCCGCATCTCGGTAGAGTTTTCCCAAGTGGATTAAGATCCAAGCTATTTCTATGTGTTCATTACCATAATGATCCACAAAAATCTTTAGACACTTATTCAGTAGTATTTCTGCTTCAGAATAATTTCCTAGGTTTCTATGGGTATCCGCTAACTGCTCTAAAACTCTGGCGATTTCTAGATGATCATCAGGCAGGTTCTCTTGATAAATCAATAAGCTTTGTTCTAAAAGATCTTGAGCCTTTTTAAATTGACCTAAATTCCTATAAATACTTCCAAGGTTTGCCAATACCCAGCCTTTTCCAATGTAATTTTTGCCAATGTACTTATCGTAAATCTCTAGGCTTTCCTTAGTATGCACCTTGGAATCCACATAATTTCCTAAGTGCCTATTAATCACACCTAGATTTCCAAGCGCCCAAGCAGTTTCAAGATGATTGTCGGGAAAATCTCTTTTATAAATTTCAAGGCTACGTTCTGTTACATCTTTAGCTGTCGGGTAATCCCCTAACTTTCTATAAACCATTCCCAGATATACTAAAACTTTTGCATAGTGCGCTTGTCCATCTTTTGTGTTCCTGTCTAAAAATTTTAAACTCGCTTCAAGCAATGATTTTGCATTAAAATAATCACCTAACTCAAAATATATTCCCCCTAATATACCTTCCAGGGTTGCATTGAGGTCTTTTCCGAACAGGTTTCCATGGCTCAGAAAGGCTTCACAATGACTCTTTAAGTTTTTAATCCTATCAAAATCAACGGTATCAAAAATCTTAGAGACAAATTTCTCTAATACCTGGCCCATTAGTTTTAAGTGCGTAGTATTTTCATTTAAATTCAAAAATTTGACTAGGTAATCTAAGCTAATTTCTTGTGTACTGCGATGAATTGTAAGATATGGAGTTGAATGAAACTCGTCCGATGGGCTACAGATGGTAAGAGAATATTTTCTTAGATGATAAATAAAAGAATCTACAATAATTTCATTTTTGTAAGAGGTTAATATATCTTTAGGAATATTTTGCGAATCTATTAAGCTAACGAGCAGTAGAAGTTTTTCAAACTCTTTATTTACTCTCAGAAAGCAATCCAGACTTAATGTAATAATTGAATAGCGTGTTTTCGCATATTGGGTTGCTTCCTTAATGATGTCCTGATGCATAGTATCTAGGTCTTTATTGTATTCATTTAGGTGAGCGATATAATTTTTATATGGAAGATTGGTGGTTTTTAAATAGTAGGCAGCGATTGATACATCTAATGGAAAGGGTGGAATATGATTTAGAAAGAATACCAACTGTTCTGATTGCATATTATCAAATTGAGAAGCATGGTCATTCGCTATAATATTATTAAATAATATTACTCTGTCATTAATATCTAATTCTGATAAGGATATAGCTGTTTTAATATGATTGTTATATTGAATGTTGCTATCTCTTGAAGTTATGATGATTTTTCCTTTTCCCCAATTTTCTGCGCTAAAGGGAAAGTACTTTTGTATATCGGCAAATTTTTCAACATTATCATAGATTAAAAACCAGTTAGCTTTAGACTTTAGCTTGTCTTTAACAAACAGGACCACCTTATCTTCTTTATCTTTAGGATTTGTTATTTCAAGCAAACCTCTTAAGATCTTTTTTTCATCTTCCGTTTGTGAAAGCGCATAAGCAAGATTTTCGAATGAAGACATAAGATTTTCTCTTGTTTCTGCATTAATCTCCCATACCACTGGTCCTTCTTGGTTAAGAGCATATTGACGAGCAATGGTTGTCTTTCCAGAACCACCAATTCCTACAAGAGCTACTGTTTGAATGTCTTCGTCACCATTGAGAGCTTTTTCTATTTGAGATAAGAGTTCATGACGATTAAGGAGAGTGGACTCCGTAGGAACAATCAAGTCTGATCTAATTGATGCTTTCGGCTGGGTAATTAAGCTGTGATCTTGAGCTTTACCTGTGTGACTTTTTAATTCAATGTCGTTAGTATCAGTATCGATATCAACTTTCTGAGTCAAAAGGGGATTTTCATAAGAATTATAGATATCTTTAAAGTATTTTTTAAACTCTAGAGCGATTTCTTCCACACCAGAATTTGGCAATATTGCTTGTAAAATATTGAAAATATTAGAATAAGATTCTTCCTGCTGCCCTCCAAAATCGATATATTCAGCATCATGGATTGCTTGTAGAGTGTGGAATAGAGGTTCTTCATTTTTGAATAGAAAAATGACTTTTCCTCTATCTGAAAGGATTTTTTGTTTAAATTCGTCGATTTCTAGTTTTGTTTGGTAATCACCTATTTTAAGTTTCTCT